>JAEEGJ010021252.1_pt1 | contig 14001 bp, 9 predicted proteins | sample 8958761 | NCBI WGS metagenome assembly JAEEGJ01 (sample SAMN16246546, study PRJNA631951) | gut metagenome | biome: gut microbiome; feature: rumen; material: RS-attached | host: Bos | place: Iran: Karaj | collected 2018-10 | reverse complement strand
TGCTATTAATCTTGCAAAGATATGTATTTTTTGCAATAATAACACGAAATTTCTATTCAAATAGATTCAAAAGAGTTCAAACAAGTGCTGAATCAATACCTAATAAATACTTTATACTTCTTTGGTCTGGCAAGCTAGAACACTCTATTCTGTCGACTTTTAGACAAGTTCTGACACCAAAACCTCTACTTTGTTTTGAAATTACTCTGATACTTAAACAGAATATACTGGTCCGCGTTCATGTCGTAGTCGATGGTGTAGACGCAGAAGCGGCAGTATTCGTAGGTGCCGTCGTCCAAGAGCAAGCGACCCACATAGCCGTCCTGCAGGTTGATGTGCTCGATGGTGTCGGTCCAGCCGTCTTTGGGGATTTTGTTGACCATACTCAAGCGATACACCAAATCCTTCACAAAGGCAAACTCCACCTGACTGGAGCCAGTGTTCGTCATGTTGTAGTTGTCGTCGGCCACGAGGTTCACATCGCCTTGCGAGAAGAAGTTGACACCCTCAGTCCGGCCCAAATAGATCTTAGCCACCTTGTAGTTTGTCTCCCCGCCAACGCATGCGCACAAGCCTAAACAAAGGGCTAAAACAATTATTATATTCTTGATTTTCATAGTATTAAGTATTATCCTCCTATTTCATCCAACTCTAGCCACCGCAGTTCCTTCTCGTCAAGCAAGTCCTTGATTTCTTGCAAGCGGTTGCCCATTTCGTGCAGTTTTTGGTAGTCGGTTTCGGTGTTCAAGGCTTCGGTCAGGGCTTGTTTTTCGGCTTCAAGGTCGGACATTTCTTGCGTAAGTGTCTCATATTCGCGCTGTTCCTTGAAGGAGCGTTTCACCTTCTCGCGTTGTTTCGCGGGCCTCATTTCTTCCTTCACCTGCGCCGACTTCTCTTTGCGTTCCTCTTTCAGTTTGGCATCCAAATAGTCCTTGTATTGCGAATAATTGCCCATAAAGCCCTTGACATTGCCATCGCCTTGAAACACAAAAAGTTGGTCAACGACTTGGTCCATGAAGAAACGGTCGTGGGAAACCACCAACAGACAGCCTTTGTAGCCTTGCAAAAAGTCCTCTAATTTCTGCAAAGTCAACAAATCGAGGTCGTTGGTTGGCTCGTCAAGGATGAGGAAATTGGGATTCTGCACCAAAACCGTGAGTAGATAGAGCCGCCGTTTCTCGCCGCCACTGAGCAGGGCCACAGGCTGCCGATGCATCTTGTAGGGGAACATGAAATGCGCCAACAACTGGTCGGCGGTATAGACCTTGTCCTTGCCATAGTTGATGACCTCGGCGACATCACGCACGGTGCTCAACACGGTCTTGCTCTCGTCGAACTGAATGCCTTCTTGACGGTAATAGCCGTAAGTCACTGTCTCTCCTGTTTTTATGCGACCTCTATCGGGCAAAACGCTACCCGTTATCAAGTTCAAAAAGGTGGACTTCCCCACTCCATTCTTGCCGATTAGGCCGATACGCTCGCCACGCTTGAAGACATAATCGAAATCCTTCAAAACGGCAAGGTCGCCGTAGGATTTCGATACATTGCTCATTTCCAGTATCTTGCCGCCAAGCCGTTGCATCTGCAAACCAAATTCAAGGCGTTCGTCTTGCTCTTGGTATTTTGAACGTTCCTTCAAGTCGTAAAATGCGTCGATGCGGCTTTTCGATTTACCCGTTCGGGCCTGTGGGGTACTACGCATCCATTCCAGTTCGTGCTTCAAAAGCTGGCTGTTACGTTCAGCCGTGGCGCGTTTTACCTCCTCGCGCTCACGACTTTTTTGGACATAATAGTCGAAGTTACCGTTGTGGGTGTACATCACGCCTTGATAGAGTTCAAAAATCTTATTGCACACTCTATCAAGGAAATAGCGGTCGTGGGTGACCATGAGCAGCGTCATGCTAGACTGGGTGAGAAACTTCTCCAGCCATTCTACCATCTCCACATCCAAGTGGTTGGTAGGCTCGTCAAGAATCAGGAAATCAGGCTCATGCAGCAAGACCAAGGCCAAGGCCAAACGCTTCACTTGACCGCCCGAAAGCTCGTCGACCGACTGCTCCAAGTTGGTGATGGCAAAACGGGTCAGATACTGCCTCGCTTTGAGATGTTGTTCTTCGTTGAGGTCGGCCAACAAATCCGAAATACATGTTCCTGTTGGATACACGGGCAGCTGCTCCAAGTAGCCGATTTTCAAGTCATTGGCATAGGTAATCGACCCCGAATCGGGTGGCTCCTGCCCTACCAAAATCTTCAGCATGGTCGACTTGCCCGAGCCGTTGGTGGCAATCAAGGCGGTCTTGTCGCCCTTCTCGATGCCGAAAGTGACATCCTCGAAAAGCGTCTTAATGCCGTATGACTTGGATATGGCGTTGACCGACAGATAGTTCATTTCGCAAACCGCTTGACATACTCGATGGGATACTGCGATTTCTCCGAGACCTGCTTGACCGTCATGCCCGATTTGAACAACCTCTTGATGACGGCATCCATTGGCTCGCCGACCTCAATAATATGGAAATCAGGATCATAAAAGCGAACAATGCGCTGTCCCCAAGGCGCTTCCTCGACAGGATGCACATATTGAATCTCGGGAAACTCCTTTAGGTATTCAAGGAACTTGTCAAAGTCTTTCTCCTCGAAATAAAGCTCGGCGTCGTTTGATTTTCTACGAACATTGTTCGTATGGATCATCGCCTTCCATTTCTTTATCTCTTGCAGTGCGAAACCGCTTTCAAATTGGACATTCTCACCAAAATTAAAGGCAACGCGGTCGCCAATCACCTCTTCATAAAAGGTGATTGCCTTTTCCATGTCAGTAACCACCAGCAGCGGACATTTGAATTTCAGCATAACATTAGGTTTTAAGATTTTGCAAAAATAAAAAAAGCCTCGCATCCGATGACACGAGGCTTCAACTTTTTGTCTTCACAAAGATTATTTCTTCTCCTTGGGCAACACCGCGAACTTGTAGATACAAAGTTGGCTGTATTCTATACCAGGATCCAAGATGGGGAACGGTGCCAAAGTCTCATGGTTGATGGCGTCAGGGAAAAACTGCGTTTCCAAAGCCAAGCCCTCACGATAGGCCAAAGGCTTGCCGCACTTGCCTATCCCCTTGCCGTTGAAGAAGTTGCCGCTGTAGAACTGAAGTCCCACTTGGTCGCTCCAAAGCTGCATCTCGCGTCCGCTCATGGGCTCGGTTAGGGTGGCGCACCAAGTGTAGGCTTTCGGGTCACTCTTGTCGACAATCCAGTTGTGATCGTAGCCTTTGGCATTCGTCAACTGTTCGTCCGTTTCATTGATGTGTTCGCCGATACGGTGCTTCTCGCGGAAATCAAACGGGGTGTTTTTCACGCCGGAGAATTTGCCTGTGGTCACAATTTTGTCGTTGATGACGGTCATGTACCTCGAATTGATTTGCAGCTCGTGGTCAAGAATGGTACCGTTGCCTTCACCCTTCAGGTTAAAGAAAGAATGGTGCGAGAAGTTGCACAACGTAGGCGCATCGGTAGTGGCTTTATACCTGATTTGGAACTGGTTATCGTGTGTCAAAGTGTAAGTCATCGTTACGTCGAGATTGCCAGGGAAACCATCCAAGCCGTCGGGGAATAAAGCGTGCATCTGCAACACACTATCGTTGGTCGAAACCACATCCCAAACCATCTTGTCGGCACCGATGAGGCCACCGTGAAGTGTGTTCTCACCGTCATTCTTAGGAAGCTGATACTCAACGCCATTCAAAGTAAATGTGCCGTTGGAAATACGGTTGGCGCAACGTCCGACAACAGCACCAAGATAACGCTCGCCTTCGTTGTTCAAATACTTGTCGATATGGTCGTAGCCCAAAACGATGTCCTCATAGCTGCCGCGACGGTCGGGCATCCACAAGGCGACCACACGGCCACCGTAATTCGTGACCTGCATCGTAAGGAAACCATTGTGCAAAGTATAGAGTGACACTTGTTTGCCGTCCACGGTCGTGTTGAAGTTGGCGGCATCAATCAGTTTGATTTGCTTTTTATGGTTGCAACTAGCTAATAATAAAGCAATTGCAAAAATAGACAATACTTTTTTCATTCCAAATTTCCAAATTTTGAGCGGCAAAATTACAAAAATAGATTAAAACCTGCAAACCATTTTTCAGTTTGTTCTTGAAACGCCATGATAATCAACGGTTTTATGTTTGCGCAAAAATTCAATTATCATTTCCTCGGAGGTTTTGAACGTGCTTCTGCCTTCATCTTCGCTTTTTATGTCGATTGTGGAGGCCATATAACTGTTGAAGGCCACCTTATACACTTCTTTCGTAGAGAAGGTCGCGCCGTCCATTTCAACCCAAACACTTTTACCGTCGTCTCCGACAGTGTAATTCATGCCAGACACAAAGGAAGGGAAACCGCCGTTTTTACGGTAACTGTTAAGAATGAAATGCTTCACTTGAGCTCCTGTCATTTGATAGACAATGACTTCGTTATTAAACGGGTCGATGCTATAGACATCTTTTATCGTAATGGGACCTTTTTTCAAATAGTCGACACGTATTCCGCCCGTGTTCTGGAAAGCGAAATCAACCCCGCTGATTTCACGAATAGCATCGGTCATCATGCAGCCGATTTCCTCCTTATTCTCAAACTTAGTCAAAGCCGTTGCAATGGCCTCGTTGAGTGCAGGTGCATCGTTGAACTCATTCAACATTTTACTCACTTCCTTATTTTCACGCTTTACTCCATTGACATTCAGCACTACAGCATCCTTATTGACGAGTTTCCCATCCTTGAACTTCAGCTTCACCAAAGTAGCGTATTTCAAATTAGAGCCTGACTGCGTAATCAACACGCCGTTGGTCTCGGAAGGATGCTCTATCAAAGTATGGCTATGACCACCGATGATGACATCCATCCAAGGATTGGCCTGAGCCAACTCCAAATCCTCCTCAAAACCACAATGTGACAGCAAAATGAAGGCATCAGACTGATTTTTAAGGTATTTGTAATCGGGTAACACTGTATTGGCACGTTTGAAACTCACCTTTTTCAAATTATTGGGATGGGTACCCGGAAGTCCGTCCGAACGAAGTTCTATCATGCCTACAACTGCTATTCTAATCCCTTGATTTTCAAAAAGTACATAGGGTTTTACATCAAGTTTGACTGAATCAGGGATGATGATATTGGCGCAAATGAAAGGGAAATTAGCCCTTTCGATGTCGTGTTGCAAGTTGTCAATGTTGGCATCCCACTCGTGGTTGCCTACCGCCGAAACATCAAAACCCATGGTATTCATCAGGGTAATCATGGGATAGTTTATAGGGTCATATTGGTCGTTGACAGGGTTTCCTGTGCGGTTGTCGCCTGCCGAAAAAACCAATAAATTCGGATAAATGGCACGCAAACTATCCACCATTGTGGCAAATTTGGGGAATTGGTCGATGCTGGAGTGCATGTCGTTCACAGAGAGAATGGCGATTTCGGTTTCGCCTACAGCTACTTGATTTTCACTTTGTTTAGTTTGATTCTCAGGCTGGTAATGAAGGATGAGATACAAGACCACAGCCAATAAGGCTAAAAGCAATAACAACTTCTTTTTGTTCATACCTAAATCAATAAGTCAAGAGTGAATAGTTTTGGGTAAAAAACCTAATCAGAACCCGGATGATCTCCCGTGTCCTCGACGGCGGTTACGGTCATGGGAGAAAGTGGCACACGCGTCTTTTCCCAAAGATTTCAGGGAAACAGCAACACCCAATGTCAGTTCAAGACCTTGTGGCAAGCGGCTTCCCGTAACCTGATAGGCATTCACGTTTGCTGCTGTTGAAAGGTTTTTCTTTTCCATGGCAGAATATGTGTCAACCAACCCTTGATGATAACTTGCAGCTAGTTTAAGCAAAAGGTCTCGACCACCTATCTCTATTTTGCAGCGAATGCCCAATCCAGCAAAGGCACCGCCATGAATCAACGCCATGTTAGCCCTACTTACTGCAAAGGTCAAGTCCAGTGCGCCATTGCCATTCGTGGCAGTCGCGGTACGATCCATGTGGATGGAGTCGCCCAAGCACACACCTACTTCGCCGCCCAAGGTCACATAAGGCTGGAGCCACGGCCTTATAGGCCATCGCAACTCAACGGGCAAACGCAAATCAACATATCTCAAATCCATGTTGTAATTCACGTCGGCGCCTGAATAATGTTGGTAACTCATGCTTGTGCCGCGTATCACATACATTGCCTCGGGAGCTATGGAAAGATATTTGCCCAATGGGATGTCAGCAAACACACCTGCTGTCGGATGAAGAATCATGTCTTGTGGCAGCCGTCTCAGGGCTTCGTTGTGCCAATACAGCATCCTCGAAACGCCCACCCCACCTTTGATGCCAACACAAATCCATTGTTTTTCATATTCCTTGCGATTGTTTCGACGTGTCTGTGCTTGCGCTTCCACATGAAACACGGCTAATGTCAATAGGATAATCCAAATTTTCCTCATGATTTTCTACCAATTAGTACGTGTGGCCAAATTATCGCCATCCTTGTAAATGAAATAAGTCCCCTCCTCTTGCAAAGGCGCTCCCGTTGGTTCGCTTTCTGTTCCTAAGATAATCGTGGCATAACGAAAATCCTTAAGGCCCGTTTCTGTCACTTTTCCTTTCATGGCAACGCCTTGGCGGGTTTTCAATGTGTAGTTGGTGTTTTGATATTGAAAATTGTCAATCACTTTTTCTTCAACGAAATAAACCATGAAATCGCCAGTTTCGCCATTGCCCTTGACGTATACTGTGTCGGTCGTGTTGTCAGTGGTCTCATTCATTTCAAGAACCATGATCCCGTTATGCTGGCATGAAAAACGCAGGTACAAGTTTGAAGGTTCAACTATCAAAGGCCAATCTGCTGCAACGTTGCTGCTGCAGTCCACCCTTTGCTTTGGACCCACTACATAATTGCCTTCAATGTTTGGCGGAAATGGTCCTTCCTGAACGGCACCAAAAGCATTCCAAAATGCTGTATTGGGAATCACTGCGTAAATGTCTTTAATATAGTATTCTGTACCAAGAGGCACAATGGTCGTGGTAGTGTTTTTGGTGCATGAAGCCAGTGCCAAACTACCTGCCAAGAAAAGCCAAAGGCTTAAACTGATTTTGCTTGTTTTCATCATGGTTTATCGAGTGACAACCACCTTTTTGGCCAAAGTTCCGTCTTTGCCAGTAGCGACAAAGTAATAAATGCCCGACGCACGGCCATCCAGGTTATATTGCATGGTTTGGGTCTCATTGCCGATTTCGAACCTGTCAATCAAGCTCCCAGTCATGTCATATACTTTGACATTAGCTTTTCCTGTAAAATGATTGAAACAGAGCGTCATCTGTCCGGTATTGGGATTGGGCGCAATGCTAAAGTCGGCCTTGACCTCTTGTTCATCAACTTCAAGGAATGAGGACTTGAGATAGAAGGTGTCCTCCTTGGCGCCACAATCGTTTTTCACCGTAGATTTCAGAATGACGTAATCGTTATCACGGTCGGCCACATACACTTTGCATTTGCTTCTGAATCTGCCACCGACATTTTCAGGAATGGTATCGTATTCAATTACCCATGAAGGTTTGCTGATAGTCCAAGTACATGAATCCCAGATACATTTGAGGTTGGTTTCTTCAACTAAAAACTCATATTGGAACGAGAAAAACTCCGTGTTAGTGACAACGGCAATGGTGTCGCCAAACACGACCGCGTTGTCATTCTGGCAATGAATGCCTTCCGTTACAGGCGTGTACTGCATGTCTTCGATATGGTAGGTCTGCTCGCGATAGCAACCCTCTTCCGTCAACCCAGAAAACATGTACACCGTGTTTTCAAGAAAAACGGTGTCTTGTCCGAACCACGAAACGGGCACGGCATCGCATCTTCCCGAGATATACTCGTCATCAAGAAGCGCCTGGGGATTGATGGTTAGATGCAACTGGTAAACCTGTTCGCACGGGAATGGTGCCAAGGAAATGTAATGATAATAATCGCCTGATTCCGTGATAGTTTGACCCGTCATCGGCCAAGTGTAACTCTCACAAGCCATTACATTTTCAACAATTGGCTCGGGAATTTGTTTGAAATGCAAGTCAAGGCTAAAGATGCCATCGCAATTGTCGGTGGGCAGTGTATCAGTATAAAAACCGCTCTCAGTAAAAGTGAATTGGTAATTGCCTATGGGGTTCCATGTGTATGATTCCTCGCAAGTATACACCACAACGGGTTCAGGGATGTAATAATCGTTGACGGTCAACACAAGCCTTACTGCGCTGTCGCAGCCGTGAATGTCGGTGTCAATGACCGTCACATCAGTTGGACCGTAATAGTTTTCTCCATAAAACACATAAGGCAACTGCTCTGGACAAAGACTAACTTCGTTGAGAGTGAGGCCGTTATCTTCGTATACAGTCAGGTTGAGTCTTACGATGCTGTCGCAACCGTAGATGGTGTGGTCAGTGTAGGATACAACACACGAAGAATTGTATTCTGTTCCGTAGAAATTGAAGGTGTTGTCGGAACAAATGAACGCGTAAATCATGGTATCATCGTAGTTGGGATGGACGGTGACGGTCACACTTACATCTTGGATCGTACCCCAACTGTTGTCTGTGATGTGACAAGTATAAGTGGTGCTGCCCACAGACGGCGTGGCCACAGGATGTTGGATATTGGGATTGCTGAGCGTGTTGGCTGGCGTCCAGCTATAGGAATAGTTGCCCGAGCCGCCATCAGGCAAAGCATGCAGCGTGGTCGACTCACCCTCGCAAAGTTCAGCTTCATCAGCAGTGGCCGTGGCGGTCATCGAACCAACCGTGACTGTGCAAGTCGGGGCACCCACAAGAACCAATTCGCGGAACGACACATCATCCAAGCCGAAGTCGTTGCCGCTGCCTACCGTGTTCTGGTTCAGAATGGTAATGGTGGCCGAAGTGTTGTTGCCGCTGTACCAAAGCTCATAGAACTGAAGCCACTGATAGGTCGTGGCGGGAGCCGAAAAGACGTTGCCAATCTGGTTGCCATTGATGCTGAACTGAAGCAAAGCGACATTGCCCGCTGGACTGACGGTACACACCCAAGTCGAGAAAGCGTAGTAAGTGTTAGGCGAAACGGTGATTTCCTCCGTCCATACATTGGTCCCGGGTGTCGTTGCACCGTTGATGATCATGAAATTGTTTCCATCATGCGCTGTGCCATGAAAATCGGTATGGTAGTCGTTAGCTTCTGCGCCAACATAGTAAGTGCCTTCCGGCATTAGATTGTTGGTATAAGTGTAGGAAGAAGTGAACCCCACATTGCCCTGTTCGAAGCCACTATTGACAACACTTTCCGCACCGGGAGCATAGCCTGAGCATGTGTAAGTGGTCGTCACCATTGGTGAAGCCACCGTGACTGGCCCTTCCGTTGTTGATAAACCTGTTGCTGGCGACCAGGTGTAATAAGTGGCGCCCGATGCAGTTAAGGTCACGGACTCCCCTGGCTCAATGTTGGCCGAAGGTGGATCTATGGTGACTGGTTGAGCAAGACCTATGACCCATGCCAACGCAAATACTATCAGCAAAAAGCTTTTTTTAGGCAGCATAATCAAGTTTAATTTCGTGCAAATGTAGGGAAATAAATCCAATGCACCAAAAAAATCATTTGCACAACACGATTCTGCGCATGGTCTTACCCCTATCGGTTTGCACTTCAAGCAAATAAACGGATGATCCATAACAACTCAAATCGAGGGTCAGTCTGTCAGTACCTTCACAAACGTCACAACGAAGCGTTTGGCCAAGCATGTCCATGATGCGTACCGATCGTAGCGCCTCGGCCTCGACGGTAAAGACACCTTCCGTAGGATTAGGGAACACCTTAACTGCAATAGATTGATAATCATCTACATCGAAAAACTCTGCATTAATTTTGAATTCGCGCTGCGTACTACCACAATCTGCCGTAAAATTCGCCTTGAGCGTTGCGTTCCCCACAGTAGTCACCAAAATACGGCACGAGACCTTGTCAGTGCTCAAAATACGCCAATCGGGATTGGTAAGGCTCCAGCTGACATTGCCGACAATCCCCGCTGTGTCAATCTGATAGCGGTACATCCCCGACAGCAGGTTGGAGGCTGCATAAACCACCGAATCACCACTGATAAGATTCGCGTGCTGGGAATCGGCAATGGTCAACTTAATATGGATAATGCTGTCGCACCCATTGGGTCCAATCAAAGTATCAAGGTAAATGTCGTACAAGCCAGGCTGGTCATACACCACACCATTGATAGTATCACTATCGCATACCGACCTTATTTGCGTAGAAATCACCTGATTACTCAAATGAAAATGAAGAAACACCGTACTGTCGCAACCTTGATCGGTCTTGAAAGTATGTGAGCATGAATCGCCATCATTGTTGAGATGATGTCCGTGCCAAAAGATTGGCTCACAAGACGTGGTGTCCAAATCATACGAAATCTCTTCCGCGAGGATGAAGTGCATGGTGACCACACTATCGCAATCGTGTTGCGACTGGAAAACATGGGTGTAATCATCATCATGGTCGCAATAGTGCTCATACCATGGAAACGGCTGGCATCTGATGCTCTCAAACTCGGTGTCATAAGACTGGTTGACGGTCAGGTTGAGATAATACCAAGCATCGCAATCCGTTTCACCCACAGCGGAAACAAAGAGCGAATCGCACGTGCTTTCTATGTAAACCGTATCGGGTTTCATTTCCCAAACGTATGGTTCACAAGCTGTTTCGTTGTACGTATAGGAATCGTAGTCGTCGAAATCCAACAATAACACCCTCACGCTGTCGCAGCCATAGATATTTGGCGTATCCCAGAAGGCAATCTGTGTCATGTCGGAACGGTTGAAATGCTGCCCATGCCAGACAAACTCGTCACGGCAAGAAATGCGAGGCTCGGGCACCGTGTCACTATGATGGATTTCAATATTCTGGTAAATCTTATGCAAGCAAGGTTGATATGACACATATTCAATCACTTGACTCTGAGTGATTACCTCACCTGATTCCAATGTATGGCTGTTACAATCGACAATATCCTCCAGCCATTCGTCTTCAACAATAATTACAGTAATGAGTGCTGGTTCCTCGCCATCGGCCTCAAAACCACATTCATTCACAACAGCGTGGAAGTTGACATAATACGTTCCAGCATTGGGGATGCCTTCACTCGGGTCAAAATCGAAGTAAGTCGTGGGTGCTTCAACGGGCGCATATCGCCACGTGCAATGCTGAACATCAGGCGAGCCATGATGCCATTCCACCAACGAATCCATGTCAATCGGACTTCCCGCACAAACCGTCTCAGGAAAGGCAGTAACAGCCTGAACAATAGGTGGCAAGATGACGGTCACGACAAATTGCTCGGGATACGGAATAAGTCCGCCGCAATCGCTATCCAAAACATAAGTAATGCTTCTGCCGTCCCATTCCTCGGTAAGGATTGGATTGCCATCAATAGGTTGATACTCATTGCCTTCCAGATAGGCCCAGAAACCTTCCGCTCCCATGCCATGTGTATCATATTGAGGATGGTCGCTCGGCATATTCAGCGTAGCACCCAAGCAATAATAGGATTCAAAAGGATTGGGATAAGGCTCGTTTGTAAACTCAGGGCCTTGTGTTGTATGGATCGTGACTTCATTAGTAACGACCTCATTGCAGCAATTCACTGCCCGAAAGCGCAGCAAATCGCCATCCAACAAGGTGGTCTCTGTGAGTGGAATCCAACCATCATTTCCATGCTTGACCTCCCATCTGGCATCCCCTACGTCGTTGTTCCACCCGCTGACTTCAACCTGAGAAAGATATTCCATCGACAGCCATGCACCTTCACAAATGACAGGTGGGTCAGAAATGGTCAAGGTGCTCAACTCTGGACCGTCACAAATTCGAAGCAATATAGGATCGCTTTCGGCTGGACCGCAACCGTTCTCAGCCCAAAATCTTAAATAGTAATCATTAATGGCTAAACTGAAAGGATTGAGAATGAGCTCGTTCCAAGGCCCGTTCAAGTCGTTAGACCATTCCCATCCCGATGTAAATACTGGGGAACCATTCTCATTATATGTAGCCGAAGGAGAAAAACTGGCAAAATCTGCCACACACAAATGGTCTTCAGGGATACCGGAAAGAACCATGTCTGAGGGGGCTCCATTGACAGTAATCGAAATGACAGCCTCAGCCGACAAGCCATATTTGGTAACACGAACCCTGATTTGGTCAGCACCCACAAAGCCGGAATTGGGAGTAATGACAACCTCATTTCCGTTTACAACGGCATCTCCATTTTGGGCATTATCAACAATTTCCACGGTCACGGGCAACGATGGCTGTCCAGTAGGCTCGTTGAAAGAGCAATGCTCCAGCACATTGATGGAATAAGGTTGGGTATTGCAGCAGGAAACAGAGAAATTGTTTGCTGCAACTGCATATTCTGCTGCCATTTGAAAGCAAATGTCATCTAGCCCAAAATCATCGCCGTAATCAGAAGTCCAAAGGCAATCATCATAAATGCAAATGATCACTTGGGTGTTGTTCCCACTCAGCCAACGATAGGTTGGAAACTGAGCCCAATTAGCCGTATTGTTTACATACTGCGGTGTCCAATTGTTCCCAATAGACACTTCGTTGAACTTGACCTTGAAATCAGCTCTCGCTACTCCCAAATAAAAATTGCCATCACACAAATGTGTAGCCCAAAAGGAAAAATCATAAAAGATATTGGGTTGGATTGGAATGGTATACGTTACGATTTTCTTGTCACTTGGCGTATTACCTGTGGGGTTCAAAACCGACCTGTTGCCACCATCGCCATTCACCACAAGGAGATTTCCCGTTCCACCATGTCCTGTGCAATTAAAAAAGCCAGTATTGCAATAGGTAGCATTACTTGAGATGGATAGTTTGCCAGCACCATTGTTGCCACCAAGACATCCATCTCCGGAAACAAAATCATATTCGGTATACCCAAAACCAGATGAGTCATCAAAACCCGAATTGGGAATAAGGTTAGGGTGCTGCCCAAACAACGATAGACTGCCCAAAAGCAAGGCAGTCGCTGCGAGCAGTTTCATTAGCCGTTTTCTCATAGTATTCTATTTTCCTATTAACTCCAAACAAGCCAGAATATTGTGCAAACGTCGTGCCAAACCACAAGGAACAAAAAAAGTCAAGAAAGTCTTTTGGACTCTCTTGACTTTTTACATGAAGTTAGTAAAACTTAATTCTTGAATATCAGGTTATTGTCACCCACATCGACGATGATGGTCTTGCTCTTGTCGACCGACTCGGCGAGGATCATCTTCGAGAGCGAGTTGAGCAACTCACGCTGCATCATACGCTTCACAGGACGTGCACCGTACTGCGGGTTGTAACTCTGCTTAGCGATGAAGTCGACGGCGGCATCGGTAATGTCAATACGGATGTCGTTGGTGGCCAGCATCTTCTGCACGCTGCGGAACTGCATCCTCACGATGTCAGCAATCTGGCTCTCGTCCAAAGGCTTGAACATGATGATGTCGTCGACACGGTTCAAGAACTCAGGCCGCATGAACTGCTTCAGCTGCTCCATCACCTCATTGCGGGTCTTCTCAAAGACTTCCTCGGCGTTGCTGTCGGTCAGCGAGGCGAAGTTGTCTTGAATGACGTTGGCACCGATGTTGGAGGTCATGATGACGATGGTGTTCTTGAAGTCAACAGTACGACCCTTGTTGTCGGTCAGACGACCGTCGTCCAAGACCTGCAGCAGGATGTTGAACACATCGGGGTGAGCCTTTTCGATTTCATCCAACAGGATGACGGAATACGGCTTACGACGCACGGCCTCAGTGAGTTGGCCACTCTCTTCGTAGCCCACATATCCTGGAGGCGCTCCAATGAGTCGCGACACCGTGTGACGCTCCTGGTACTCCGACATGTCGATACGTACCATGGCGTTCTCGTCGTCGAACAGGAACTCGGCCAAAGC
>JAEEGJ010021251.1_pt1 | contig 14001 bp, 5 predicted proteins | sample 8958761 | NCBI WGS metagenome assembly JAEEGJ01 (sample SAMN16246546, study PRJNA631951) | gut metagenome | biome: gut microbiome; feature: rumen; material: RS-attached | host: Bos | place: Iran: Karaj | collected 2018-10 | reverse complement strand
TATACGCGCACGTGCAATAATCGGCCGTTTAATGCGTTTAAATACAGTAACTGAAAAAACATACGGAAATGATAGAATTCATACAGGGAAAGATTGAGGAACTCACACCCACTCAGGCTGTTCTGCTTACACAGGGCGGTGTTGCATATGATCTTAACATATCCCTTTATACATATTCGGCCATCCAGGGCAAGGACGATACACGTCTGTATGTCTATGAGGCCATTCGCGAGGATGCATACATCCTGTACGGTTTCAGCGCAAAGCAGGAGCGCGAACTGTTCCTGATGCTCATATCCGTTCCGGGCATCGGTGGCGCATCGGCCAGAATGATACTCTCATCATTCTCACCTTCAGAACTTATCGGCATTATAAGTTCCGGCAACGACTCACTGCTCAAGAAGGTTAAGGGCATAGGTGCCAAGACAGCACAGCGTATCATTGTGGACCTTCATGACAAGATTGCCAAGACGCAGTCCGATGAGATTCCGCTGGATCTTCAGACCGGCATACAGGCAGGACAGGTTGCCACCGAGGCCGTCACAGCCATGGTTACCCTGGGATTCCCGCAGGCCGCATCACAGAAGGTGGTACAGGCCATACTCAAGGAGCAGGAGGGCCTCACTGTCGAAGCCGTCATCCGCGAAGCTCTGAAACGCATCTGACCAACATCCTAAGAAACTTGATGATTAAGGGAAAACACCTTGCTGCAGCACTGCTGCTCTTGGGCTCCTGCATATGCGGGGGCCCCAGCTGCCTTTATGCACAGGGTGTACAGAGAACCCTTCCCAATCCGGAGAATATCACTGAAGAGGTGACCTATGATGAGAACGATGAGACGTTCAGGATAGGCTACAAACTGGGTGACTATTACATTGACGTCCCCACGGTAATGACTCCCAATGAGTACAACAACATGATGATGCAGCGCTCACTGCAGTCTTTCTACCGTGACAAGTATACCCAGGAATTCAACGAACAGGGTGACAACAAGTTTGACTTTACGGACATGAAGTTTGACCTGGGTCCGGCCGAGAAGATATTCGGTCCCGGCGGCGTACAGGTAAGGACAAGCGGATCGGCCGCAATCAAGTTCGGATACAACCGCAACAAGGTTGACAACCCGTCGCTCTCAGTGCAGAACCGCACTACCGGAGGTTTTGACTTTGACGAGCAGATAAACCTGAACATCAATGCACGTGTGGGTGACAAGATCAACATGAACCTGAACTACAACACCGAGGCCACCTTTGACATTGACGCCAAGATGATCAAGTTGCGTTATGAGGGTAAGGAGGATGAGATTATCAGACTCCTGGAGGCCGGTAACATAAGTTTCCCCACCAACTCATCACTGATTCAGGGAGCTTCTTCCCTGTTCGGTATCAGGTCTGACCTGCAGTTTGGAAAACTGAACCTGCAGATGGTACTGTCACAGAAGGAATCAACATCATCTTCTGTAAGTTCACAGGGAGGACAGCAGATAAACGACTTTGAGATTGACGCCAGCAGTTATGACGAGAACCGCCACTTCTTCCTGGCCCATTTCTTCCGTGACAATTATGACGCCAACATGGCCATGCTGCCCAACATCGTATCGGGCGTGCAGATAACCAGAATCGAGGTGTGGGTCACAAACAAGCGCAGCAACTATGACAACCCTCGCAACATAGTGGCTTTCACCGACCTGGGTGAGACCGGTCACATAAGCAACGGCATCTGGAGCGCCCAGGGAGGACCTGCTCCTGCAAACGGCGCCAATGACCTTTACAGCCGAATCATCAATGACTACCCCGCAGCACGTGACATAGACCAGGTGGCCACATCGCTGGGATCATTCCTTGAGGGCAGCACGGACTACGAGAAGATATCAAACGCCCGCAAGTTGGCCACATCGGACTACATCCTTAACAGCGAACTGGGTTACATCTCACTTAAGAGCGCCCTGGCATCCGATGAGGTGCTGGCGGTGGCCTTTGAGTACACATACGGAGGCAACAGTTATCAGGTGGGTGAATTCTCATCGGACAAGACTGATGCCAAGGAGACGCTGTTTGTAAAACTGCTTAAGTCCAATTCCAACTCACCGGGCAGCGGCACATGGGACCTGATGATGAAGAACATCTACACCATCACACAGGGTAACATACAGAGCGCGCAGTTCAAGCTGGGCATCTACTACAACAGCGACAGCACCGGAAGCCGCCTTACCTATATCCCTGAGGCCGGGCTCAAGAACACTCCCCTGATACGTATCATGAACCTGGACCGTCTGGATGACAAGAACAACCCCCACCCCAACGGCCAGTTTGACTTTATAGACCGATATACGGTGCAGGCATCGAACGGAAGGATCATATTCCCGGTTGTGGAGCCTTTCGGAAGCCATCTGCGCAAAGTCATTGACAATGATGCCGTGGCCGATAAGTACGTATTCCAGGAACTCTATGACTCCACACGCGTGGTGGCCAAACGTATAGCCAACAAGGACAAGTTCATGCTCATAGGCCAGTACTCAGGCACAAACAGCAACGTGATACAACTGGGATCAATCAATATCCCGCGCGGATCTGTAATTGTTACCGCCGGAGGTACCACCCTGATTGAGAACAGCGACTACACCGTTGACTATAGCATGGGTACGGTGACCATCATCAACCAGAGCATCATTGATGCCGGTACCAGCGTAAACGTACAGTTGGAGAGCAACACCGAGTACAGCATGCAGCGCAAGACCATGGCCGGACTGAACTGGAAGTATGACTTTACTCCCAACTTCCAGATGGGCGGTACATTCATGCATCTGAACGAGAAGCCGCTGACCAGCAAGGTAACCATGGGTGACGAACCTCTGGTGAACACCATGTACGGACTCAACCTGAACTGGAGGCATGAGAGCCAGGCCATCACCAACATCATAAACAAACTGCCGTTTGTAAACGCTACCCAGCCGTCAAGCATAAACTTCAAGGCTGAGATGGCCGCCCTGCAGTCATCGGTATCTGACAAGGTGCAGGGAAGCGCGTCATACATAGATGACTTTGAGGCTGCCGAGAGCGGCATAAGCATACTCCAGCCCTCCGCATGGACCCTGTCGGCCGTGCCCAAGGGTATGAAGGGTTACGGAAAGACCGGTCAGGTTGAGTCCGGATTCAACCGTGCCCTGCTCAACTGGTTCTCCATTGACCCGCTCTTTACGCGCCGCAACTCACCTCTCACTCCGGCCCACATCAAGACAGACCTGGAGCAACTCTCCAACCACTATGTGCGTGAGGTTTATGAGCGTGAACTCTACCCCAACAAGGAGTCCACATCAAGTGAGTCAACCACTCTGCAGATTCTTAACCTGGCATACTACCCCAATGAGCGCGGACCGTACAACCTGAACCCCGACCTTGACGCCGACGGTCATCTGCCAGACCCGCAGAGCAACTGGGGCGGTATCATGCGCCGTCTCACCACCACTGACTTTGAGGCTGTCAACATTGAGTACATAGAGTTCTGGATGCTGGATCCGTTCATCTACAACCCCGCAACCGCAGGCGGTGACCTGTACCTGAACCTGGGTGAGGTCTCAGAGGATATCCTGCTGGACGGCAAGAAGTTCTTTGAGAACGGACTGCCCGTAGACGGCGACTCAGCCAAGTGGGCACAGTCTGTATGGGGTAAGGTTCCTACCGGCAAGAGTCTGGTATACGCCTTTGACAACAACGCCGCCGACAGCCGTGACCGTCAGGATGTAGGTCTGAACGGACTTTCATCAGAAGAGGAACGCACGTGGCCCGCGTACGCATCATATCTGAGCCAGATACGCACAAAGGTAAAACCCGAGGTCTACCAGTCAATATATGAAGATCCGGCCGCCGATACCTACCACTACTATCGCGGAGCCGATTATGACGACGCACGTCTGTCTGTCATGGAGCGTTACCGCAGGTACAACGGTACCGAGGGCAACTCACCCAACAGCGCCGAGAGCGGAAGCCGCTATGACCAGTCGGCCCGTTCAACCCCTGATGTTGAGGACGCCAACGGTGACTACACAATGGATGAGTATGAGAAATTCTTCCAGTACCGCGTATCGCTGCGTCCCGGTGACCTTGAGATTGGCCGCAACTATATTTCCGATAAACGCGAAGTCAAGATAAAACTGCGTAACGGCAATACCGAGACAGTGAATTGGTACTGCTTCCGCATACCTATAGGTGAATATGAGAAGGCTGAAGGCGGCATCCGCGACTTCAGTTCCATACGTTTCATGCGTATGTACCTGACCGGTTTCAGCGAGGAGGTCCACGTGCGTTTCGGCTCACTGGAACTTATGACCAGCCAGTGGCGCAACTACGAGCAGCCAATTTACAGCGCTACCAACCGCGCACCCTCAATATCGGGCAAGTTCTCGGCCACATCGGTCAATATTGAGGAGAACGGTGACCGTGCTCCCGTGAACTATGTGGTTCCTCCAGGCGTGACACGTATCCTTGACCCCAACCAGGTGCAGTTGGTACAGGACAACGAGCAGGCCATGAGTCTGAAGGTTATTGGACTTGGAGCCGGCGAGGCACGCGGTATCTACAAGAAGAGTTCACTGGACCTGCGCAAATACCAGCGCATCCAGATGTTCAGCCACGCTGAGGCAGTACTGCCCGATGACGGTACTCTCAGGGACGGAGACGTATCGGTATTCATACGTTTGGGTTCAGACTATTCAGGTAACTACTATGAGTATGAGATTCCTCTTGTTCTCACCCCTGCCGGACACTACAGCGGGACCAATGAGAACGACCGCAGGATGGTATGGCCTGATCAGAACATGCTGGATATAGACTTCAGCATACTGACGCAGGTCAAGAACAACCGTAACGTACAGAAGAACCTGGGTGCCATCACTTCGGCATCGGTCTACAGCGAATATGACCCCAACCATCCGCAGAACCGCATAACCGTTGCGGGCAACCCGTCCATCGGCAATGTAAGGGCAATCATGGTGGGTATCCGTAACAACTCCATGAGCGCCAAGAACGCCGAGGTATGGATTAACGAACTGCGTCTGATAGGCTATGAGAGCAAGGGAGGCATGGCAGCCCTAAGCACACTGGGACTGAGACTGTCCGATGTGGCATCGGTAGACCTGTCAGGACAGATGAGTACAGCCGGTTACGGAGGTCTTGAACAGAGCGTCAAGGACCGAAAGACCGATGACTACTACAGATACTCCATCACCACCAGCACCAACGTGGGACGTTTTCTCCCTGAGAAGTCACAGATATCGGTCCCCATCTATTACTCATACACCAAAGAGAAGACATCGCCCAAGTACAGCCCCTATGACACTGACCTGCTGCTGGATGATGTTATTGAATCATTCCCCGAGGGTCAGGCACGAGACTCAATCAGGAGCATATCACAGGATCTCAAGGAGAGCCGTAACTTCAGCATATCAAATGCCAAGGTCAACATAAGCAGCGATACGCCCATGCCTTATGACCCGGCCAACTTCTCATTCAGTTACTCCGAGAGCGTAAACGACCGCAGCAACAGCACCATTGACTACGAGCATGATGACAACTGGAGGGCATCGGTCGATTACAGTTACTCACCCGGAACAGAAGGCTGGTCACCGTTTGCAGCCATACCGTATGAGGCCAGATGGTTCTCTCTGATTAAGGACACCAGAATAGGTCTGCTGCCACAGAGCATATCATTCAACGCAGGATTGCAGCGAAGCTATCACGAGCTTCAGGAACGTGACCTGGAAGGTTCCGAGGGCATTCCGGTCATATTCTCGCAGCAATTCTACATGAACCGCGACTTCTCGGTAAGCTGGAACCCCCTGCAGTTGCTTCGTCTGTCGTTCAATGCAGCTTCGAGGGCCGAAATCGAGGAGCCGTATACCGTGGTCAACAAAGACCTCTACCCCAGTGAGTATGAGATGTGGAAAGACTCGGTTAGGATGAGTCTCCGTAGCATGGGCCGTCCGCTTGACTACAACCAGTCTTTCAACGCCACCTATACCGTACCTCTTAATAAGATACCTCTTACAGACTGGATTACGGCCGATGCCGGATTCAACTCAGGTTATACATGGAACCGCGGTACCACATACGCCAACGGAGCCAATTACGGCAACATCATTTCCAACAGACGTTCCATAACGCTCAACGGCAGACTGAACCTGTTGGAACTCTACAACAAGGTTAACTATCTGCACCGTCTTAACAACCGATACAGTTCAACCGGCCGCTCCATCAACACCTCGGCCAACCGCAACAAACGATATCAGCAGGAGATGACCCTGATTCCTGGCCAGCGCAATGTGATTGTCCATTCACTGGGTACCCTGAACCCCATGATTACCGCCACTACCAAGGAGGGCAAGACTATTAAGCTGAAGTTCCGCAAACTGGGTGCCGACAGTCTGTTGATAAAGACCAAGGATACTCTTGACGTAGTTATAAGAGTCTCTCAGGATCCTGACCTGCCTGTTCGCAGCAATCGTTTCAACCTGCGTGAAAGCATGGATATAGGACTCAGAACCCTTATGATGATACGTAACGTATCCGTATCATACCGCAATGACTACAGCATGTCAATTCCCGGATTCATGCCCAATTCACAGTTGTTCGGACAGAACAACACCACCGGACTGATGGCTCCGGGACTGGATTTTGCATTCGGTCTGACAGGCGACAGTTATCTGTACAAGGCTATTGACAACGGCTGGCTGCTGAGTGGTGACAGCATAGCCCACACTGCAAACTCAAATCTGACTGAGGACCTGCAGATAAAGATGAGCATTGAGCCTTTCCGTGACATAAAGATTGACGCCAACGCCAGTTGGAGCAAATCAGGCAACAACCGCATCCAGTACATGTATGCCGGCATGCCCACCAGCCGCGGCGGTAATTTCAGCATGACCACCATCACCATAGGAAGTGCATTTGAGAGACATTCGTCAAAGGGCAACTACCGCTCCCGCAGTTTTGACCGTCTCACCAAGGCCCTGCCGGTAATGCGTGACCGCATAGAGTCGCAGTATGAGGGTGCCCGTTATCCGGATCGCAGTTCACTGGCCGGTCAGGCCTATGACCCCGCCAACGGAGCGGTTGACATGTACTCATCGGACGTACTTATACCCGCGTTCCTGGCCGCCTATACCGGACGTGACGCAAAGAAGGCATCACTTGACCTGTTCCCCAATGTGCTGAGCATATTGCCCAACTGGTCATTCACCTACAGCGGACTGAGCAAACTGCCGTTATTTAAGAAATACTTCAAGAGTTTCAACCTGACACACGCTTACAAGAGCGTCTACTCAGTGGGTAACTTCAACACATTCAACAGTTACATGGAGTATATGAACGGACGCGGATTCATAGAGGATGTCACAAGCGGCATACCCGTGCCAAGCACCATGTTCAACATCAGTTCCGTATCAATCAACGAGACATTCGCCCCGCTCTGCGGCGTGAACATGACATTCCATAATGACATATCGGCCCGTCTGGAGTTCCGCAAGACCCGCGTGCTCACCCTCAGCACCACCGCCGTTCAGGTTGTGGAGACCACGTCCGATGACATCACCGCCGGAGCCGGCTACAAGATAACCGGTGTTAAGCTGTTCGGAGCTCAGCCCGGAACCGGCCGCGCCAAGGTAAGCAATGACCTGAACATGAATCTGGACTTCTCACTGCGCAACCAGAACGCGCTGTGCCGCAACCTGCGCGAGGAGACCACCCAGGCCACCAGCGGCAACCGCGCCGTCAAGTTGTCATTCACGGCCGATTACACCTACAGCCGCATGCTCACCCTGAACTTCTACTACGATTTCCAGAGCAATTTCCCGCTGGTATCCACATCGGCCTACCCCACTTCTACTCATGATGCGGGCTTTACGCTGAAGTTCACACTAACCCGATAAAAAGGTGGGGCGGTTGCGTTTTGTGGCCATATCTGTTACCACAAGCCCTGTAATGCGGATTTATTGCAAGTATGGCCAGGATATTATGGGAATAATCGCTTTTCGGTGCGGATGGTACCATCGCTGTAACGCTTCACCACTATTGTCAGACCGGACGGTTCGTTTACCGGTCGGCCTGACAAATCAAAATACAGTACGCCTGTTATTGATGTTTTTGTAGTCTTTCTTATAGTAGTTTCCGGGCCAGAATATGACCAGATGATTTTGAACCCGGTCACCCAATTGGGGGTAGCCCATTCTATATACCCACTTTCATATAGTTCTTTGCAAATAATCAGTGTATTATCAGTCTTGATGGCAGCCCATGAGTAAAAGACTGCGTTTTCTTCTATCGTTCTAAGATTTAAAGCATTTTTCAGGCTGTCTTTTATAGCCTCTGAAACTCCATCAATAAATCTAATAGAGATAATCTCGTCATAATTGAAGTCTTTAGGATAATCAGTTCCTTCGACAAGGGTCTGTTCATATTCGGATGGTATCAGATAACTGCGGCTTACATACATAACAGATTCCTCTTTACTGATTCCGTTTATCGCATCATCAACAAGAGACTCATCTATATCAAATTTGCAAAGGTTATCAGTTTCCCAAACATAGGATGGTGATACCAAGTATTTGGAGATAACGGATTCTATTACAGCTTTATTCGTATTCTTATCTTTTTTTATGATAAATCGACCTGGTGATTTGTATAGATATTGTTTGCTGCCATCCAATTTGTAATAGAAATCCAGATTAGTTTTATCGAAAGGAACTTCATCTATGTCTCTAACTACGATATGAGATGATGGACGGGATGATACAAAATATCCACTTTCATATAGAGTATTAGCAATAGTAATAATATCCGATTCTTTAGACACATATATAAACTGCGTCAATGGATTAGAGTCTGGAGTCAGTTCCGTTCTAAAGCCCAAAGAGGTTATTAATGTTTGAGCTTCATCTGAAAACTCTGATTTAATTTCGACATAAATCTGATCATCAAAGCCGTAGGTTGCCACCTGACAGACAGGATATAACTTCATCAAATCTATGTAAACTCTTCTAATATATCCAGGTCTGATGCTTATGATGTCATCGTTTAACATCAAATTACCAATACTGGTTTCAATGGCATTTTTGTCTGCGACCACTATGCAGACATCGTCATGGTTTTTAATCCAACTTACCTGCGCCGAGGGAAGGTAGTTTAATATTGCCTCGGCGACATTAAATTGAGGTACATCAGTCTTTTTCTTTATGATTAACTCATCCGATACGGTACTTAAAAACACCTGTCCTATAGGGCCTTTCGACCCGTATAGTTCTGAAGATGAATAGGATTGTGAGTAGATATAAAGATTATCATTGTTGACAATAGAAGAAAGAAGGTCTTGTCCTTTCAAAAGCGAAGGAATTATAGTTATTATGGCTAAAGCCAAACACTTTGCACAATTAGGTTTCATATTAGGTATTTTGAAAATATTAAATAAGCTAGCTAGAAAAATTATTCTCGAATTATTAATAATGTCGTATATCAAGGACAGAGTTCGGCGCAACATATAACCTATTGTCAATCTTTAAATCATTCCTCGGCCGCACTTTTAACGTGGCATTGTTATGAATAACGACATTCTCCATATATATATCGCAACCTACCACTGTGTTAACCCCTGTATTTACTTGTTTATTAACATAGAAAGTGGTATCACATACCATCCAGACAGCATTATTCGCATTGACACGACCATATCCCATTTGATCACATTTTCCATGGGTATTATATATGTATCCCCCAACTTTATCGGCGGAACTAGTGAGAACATTACAAACATTCTGAGGAGACAATTCTGGATTCATTGACAACACCAAAGCTGCTACTCCTGCTACCACTGGACAAGCATAAGATGTTCCTCCAAAAAGACCTGTATAAGATAGATAATTAGTACCAGTATCAGGCAATGTGTAGCCTATTGTGATATAGGAAGGCTGATCAGATGGCCAAGGATTATAACCACTATTGCCTGGGATATCAATAGTCCACATATCAAGGTTTTCTCCTGGTATACCTGTATAACTATAATTATCGGGATTATAGGTGTAAGGGTACGCTCTATGAGATGGCGCTACGATATCAATACAAGTATCCGTAGGACTATAGTCTGATTGTTGATCATATCTATCAGAAGCTCCTATGGCTAACATTCCTTGCATTTTGTGATTAGCGGGAAACATAACGTAGCCATCATTCCCATTTACATGACTAGCAGTGTTGCCAGCTGCAAACAAAATCAAGGAGTTATGGTCTGTCACATATTCCATTGCATAAATAATTGCAGGAGAAAAATCATTAATAGAGGTATTATAACCCCAGCTATTTGAAATAATATTAGCTCCGTTTGTATTAGCAAAAAGAATTGCATTTGCAATTTGAGAACAAGTTGACGATTCATCGGTCCTAACAGGCATTATTTTGCACAAGGGTGCAATTCCTGTAATACCTTCATTATTATTTGCCGTCGCCGCAATGATCCCTGCACAGGCATTTCCATGATTTTGATTATTTGTTGGTGATGGGTCGTTTATATCACCAGAACCAAAATTGCTTCCATTTAGTCTAACCTGCCTTGAATTAGGAAGGTCAGGATGATCTGAAGTTACACCCCTGTCAATTACTGCTATAACAATATCTTCACTACCCATTGTTAATGCCCATGCTTCAGGCGCATCAATATCGGCATCAATACTTCCTGTATGTCCATTAAAGGTTTGTCCTACATTATGCAATGATATTTGATTTTGGAAATAGGTATCATTTGGATAAACAGCTATATCATCACAAAAAGTGATTTTGCAAATCTGTTCAGGGTAAGCGAATACAAAATAGCCAGTTTCATAGAGCTTGTTAGCTATATCTATAATATCAACATCCTTTGATACAGTATAAGACTCGAATAATAAATAATTGCTATTAATAGTCAAATCATATTTATTGATAATATCCTCTCTATCAGATGGAGAAATACAATCCTTAAACTTTACTATAATTTGATCAATAAAACCTAACTCCATAGGCTTTATACCGCTTTTTATCAGTTTTTCTTTATCAGAAGTAATTATGTATGAACGTCTAATACTCTCAAAATAACTGTATTGCATCAAACTATCAATGGCTTGATCAATTAAAACATCATTTGCTATTACGGTACATATATCAGAATTAAACCATTCAAATTTTGCAGCGGTTAGATAAGAACCAACTACCAATTCCAGTTGTTCTTTATTTACTTCCGTTTTTTTCTTGATCAAAAATCTGTCAGGTAATTCATCTATATCTATTTTTTTATCAAAGGAATAATAGGACTTCTGTCTACTTTCTGTATTATTACTTCCTAATGCAGAAAATGGAACTAACGATGCAAAGAAGCAAATTACCAACTTATTTACAACACCTCCCATATTTGTTAATCCATCTAATAAGAACAATCACTTTCTTCAAAAATAACCATTATTTTCCTAAATAGAACCGCCTGGAATCCATGTCACCATCTGTGATTAAAGAACAGACGTATATATCGTTATCAAAATCTGAGTTTGTTATCCCAAATTCAATTATGCCACGTTCCATTATTTTGTCACTGAATAATGGATTGCCATTGGTATCATAGATTGTAAATTGAGCATTAATCACAGCCTTGGGTATATTACATAAAACAGTAATTGATTTATCCGATACACTTATTCTGTGGATAGAAGACGACTCGCTTCTAATTTGGTCTGATGGTGTTTTTGTAATTATTGGTGAGCGCTTCAATTTTTTATTATCACCTTTGAGTTCATTGATTTCCGCATTTAGAGATTGTATTGACTGTATTAGCAGTGGGATTAACTCTACGTAATTAACGGAAAGATATCCCTCATCATCTTCATAAACTAAATCAGGGAATATATCTTGTAGTTCTTGAGCAATCAGGCCGTAATGTGTTTTCTTAAGCAAATCAGAATCATCTGTATAGTATTTTACAGGAACTGTTGTTGTATCACCTGTATCCAAGATTCGCTGCTTAAGGTTATAACTTATTACATTCAACTTCATGATATTATCCGAGATATCCGTTCCAATTTGTCTAATATTCTCTTTATATCTGTAATCTGAGGTTTGGAGAAAAGAGTCTGCATACATCTTTGCTGTGGATTTTACATTTCCGCGAAAAAAGCCTGCATATCGTCCACTAACAGGCATTCCTCCGTCTGAACTTACGGAAGAACCATACACTCCGGCTCCATCATTACTTCCATATAGTGTTCCGAATACGCCATAATTATATCCTGGTGTTGCATTACCCGCGAGTGAGTATATTCCATATGAACGACCAACAGATGTATCGGTGGCAGATTCTTTGTAAGCGTGAGTATATATACCAAAATTTTTCTTTGTCGAGGCAAGTGAGGCTTCGGTACTGCTTTTAAGACCCGTTGAAAAGTCATGACTAGTGTCTGCTGAACCTGCTCTGTATAATCTTAGTCCGATGTCGTGATTGTCTGAATTGGACATTATATAAGAGCACATAGTTGGATCTCCAGAATAATTCACTGTAAAATAACTATTCACAGGAGCATTAGAATTTTTTACAGCCACATTACCGTTACTAGTAACAAGAAGTTGCCCAAATAAAGATTTGGTAAATACAAAACAAATGCATGTGAACGCTACAATCCTTTTCATAAAAAGTCTAATTAAAAAAGTCTAATTAAAAAAGCAATGTTAACTAACTTCATAAATATATCACCAGTTTCATTCTAATCTGGTTGAATTGTTACGGAATAGTCTTTTTTACCGTGACGTATGCCGTTATTTTGAAGTTCAGTTCTTAAGTACAAATATATACTTTTTCTTTGAGAACAACAAGCAGTCTTTTTTTTTATCCTAAAAGACACAGAAGGAAACGTCCCTATTGTGCTATTTGCTATCTTTGTGTCTAATATGAAGATATACAGTGACGAGGAACTGGCCAGGCTGCTTGACCGTAAGGAGTTCAGGCTGCTGTCTCAGACTGCTGACAGTCTGGGACTGGAGTGTTATGTGGTGGGTGGATATGTGCGTGACCTGTTTTTGGAACGTCCCAGCAAGGATATTGATGTTGTTGTGGTAGGCAGTGGTCTGGAGATGGCCAAGGCTTACGGCAAGGCGTTGGGTCGCGGCGCGCATGTGAGTCTGTTCAAGAACTTTGGTACGGCACAGGTAAAGCGCGGTGATCTGGAGGTGGAGTTCGTGGGAGCACGGAAGGAGTCATATCATCGCGAATCAAGAAATCCGATTGTTGAGGACGGCACTCTTGAGGATGACCAGAACCGTCGTGACTTTACCATAAACGCAATGGCCATATGCCTGAACGCAGACAGATTCGGTGAGCTGGTTGACCCGTTTGGCGGAATCGATGACCTGCAAGACCGCATTATCCGTACTCCCCTGGATCCCGAGATAACATTCAGTGACGACCCTTTGCGCATGATGCGCTGCATAAGGTTTGCCACTCAACTCAACTTCTATATTGATGATGAGACATTTGCCTCACTTGAGAAGGACCGCGAGCGCATAAACATAATATCCAAGGAGCGCATATCGGAAGAACTCAACAAGATACTGCTGGCACCCGTTCCGTCCAAGGGATTCATTGATTTGGACCGATGCGGACTGCTCCAACTTATATTCCCGGAACTTGCAGCACTGCAGGGCGTGGAGACGGTCAACGGACGCGGCCACAAGGATGTGTTCTTCCATACACTTGAGGTGCTGGACAACGTGGCCCGAAACAGCAGCGACCTGTGGCTGCGCTGGGCGGCGTTGCTGCATGACATCGGCAAGCCCCGCACCAAGAAGTGGGAACCCGCTCACGGCTGGACCTTCTATAACCACAACTATGTGGGCATGAAGATGATTCCCGGCATATTTGAGCGCATGAAACAGCCCAAGAACGAGAAGATGAAGTATGTGCAGAAGATGGTTGAACTGCATATGCGTCCCATTGCAATCGTCG
>JAEEGJ010021250.1_pt1 | contig 14002 bp, 18 predicted proteins | sample 8958761 | NCBI WGS metagenome assembly JAEEGJ01 (sample SAMN16246546, study PRJNA631951) | gut metagenome | biome: gut microbiome; feature: rumen; material: RS-attached | host: Bos | place: Iran: Karaj | collected 2018-10 | reverse complement strand
GGCCCATGAGAAAGCAGAAAGGCCCCTTGAAGAGCACGAGGTGGATAGGGCGGGAGTGTAAGCGCGGCAACGCGTTCAGCCGACCGTCACTAATAGGCCGAGGGCTTAACCATTTTTGGCATTCCTTATTTGGTTTCAACTGACTCAAAGGATAAAGGATTTTTCGTTCGGTTTCGGTTTTGAGGGCACGACCCTTAAGGCATAATCCTCAATAGCTCAATGGTAGAGCACTCGGCTGTTAACCGAGTTGTTGTAGGTTCGAGCCCTACTTGGGGAGCTCACGGAAGTTTCGGAAGCGGGCGCGTAGCCCGGGAAAAGAGATCCCGCAAGGGAGACGCCGGAGCGAGAAATTAACTGGCTCCATGGTCAAGCGGTTAAGACATCGCCCTTTCACGGCGGTAACACGGGTTCGATTCCCGTTGGAGTCACTCAAAAAATATGAATTTGGTGCCATAGCCAAGTGGTAAGGCGTGGGACTGCAACTCCCTGATCGGCGGTTCAAATCCGTCTGGCACCTCTCAAAAGCCTAGGAACATTGTTCTTAGGTTTTTTTGTTGTCAAAAACGCCAAAACCATAAAGAATCAACCTGCAGTTGACAGATTGCAAGCCATGGATGGTAGAGGAAAAACCTCCTTTTTGCTATGTTTTAAGCAAAAGACAAGCGAAAAAGGAGGCTTTTATGAAACATCCATGGAAAGGAATTCTCAGAAAAACCCTTAAGATCACGGGGATCGTTTTCGGCGTGATCGCAGCGCTTTTTGTTCTTTTGATCGTCGGCATATACCTGTTCCATCGGATCAGTCTTCAAAGAGAAGCGAAGCTGATCTCTCATAAGGGACAATATGTAGAGGTTGACGGTCATAAGCTGAACCTTCTCATCGAAGGCGAGGGGGAACAAACGCTGGTATTCCTTTCAGGGTACGGAACGCCTTCTCCGATTTTGGATTTTCAGCCGCTAACGGAAAGACTGAAGGATCATTACCGGATCGTCGTCATAGAAAAGTTTGGCTATGGATACAGCGATGAGATCCCTGGGGACAGGCCCTTGGATGAGATGGCGAGGCAGGACCGCGAAGCATTAAAGCAAGCTGACATCGAAGGTCCGTACGTGATCTGCGCTCACTCGGCGTCGGGGCTCGAGGCTATCTACTGGGCGCTGAATTACCCAACTGAAGTGAATGCGATCATTGGACTAGACATGGCAGTTCCTAAGCAGTATGATTATATGGGAGTGGATCTTTCCAACGCGCGGCCTCAGGACTGGGAGGATTTCAAAAGTGAGAATGATCTGATGTGTTTATGGCTATATAAGGCGGGCCTGATGCGCCTTATGAATGCGAAGGACATTTTCCCCGCTTTGGGATCACAGTATTTGACGAAAGAAGAAAAAGAAGAATATCTTGCGATCGCATATGCTAAATACGGACAGGGGTTGGATTCGACGATCCTGCGCGAACAGTGGATGACGGAGCGCATGCTGGGAGCCTTGAGGGGGCTCTGCGACGGGCCGCTGCCGGACGTGCCGACGCTCTTTTTTGTGTCAAGTGACCCAATGATGGAAATGCAATATGGTTCGATCGAGAACTGGAAGAAAATGCATCAGGAATATCTTACCGAAGTCAGTCGCGGTGACATGATCTTGGTCGATGGCGGGCATTATTTTTATACGGAAATGCCCAAGGGGACGGCAGAGGAGATCTGCAAATTTTTGGAGGGTGAGAAATGATCTTATCTGAAAAAATCACGGAGCTTCGAAAAAGAAGCGGTCTTTCACAAGAGGAATTTGGGGCCGAGATCGGCGTCAGCAGGCAGGCTGTCTCCAAGTGGGAGATGGCGCAGACGACGCCGGACATGAATAAGATCGTAGCGATGTCGGAGTTTTTTGGCGTGCCGACGGATTTCCTTTTGAAGGATGAATATGACTTGTCTGACCTAAGCGGTGGAGCTGTTGCCAAGGCGAGTGAGGCGGACGGGGAAGCGCGTGATGAAGGCCAAGAGAGTGGCTTGGATGGCGCAAAAAGAAGTCAGGAGAGAGGTTTAGAAGGCACACGGAAAAGCCAATCAGGGTCTGGCCTTCGCATGATCGAGCTGCCAGAGATCCAGGAGTATTTCAAAGCAAGGAAGATTGCGGCGAGGAATTACGTCATTGCCAACGTGATCTTTTGGACGTCGCCCTTCGTCGGCATATACTTATCCTACAGGCAAGAAAGCCTTGCTACCGCGGGCGTTGTCGTGGAGCTTTTGATGCTGTGCGTCATGGCGGTTTTGCTTGTGGTGACGATCATGATGCTGAGAAGGCGGGAGAGGTCGTTTCGAAAGGACGCGGAGCTGGCATATGGCGTCCGCGGCGTTGCCTTGGAGGAACAAAGGAAGTTTGACCGAACGCTCCTCATCGGGATCGTGCTTGGAGTGATCAGTCTTCTTACGTTTGTCGTTCCCGTGGTCATTGTGTCGGGCGTCGCCACGGCGCACGAGCTGGCGATCATTCTTGCAGCCTATGCGATGCTACTGATTTTTGCATTTGGCATTTCATGCATTGTCTATGTCGTGACCATCAGCCGCGGATTTAGGAAGGTTTTGAAGGTCAGATAAAAAACCTTCCTGACGCTTATGCCATGGGAGGGCTTTGTCAGGAAGGCGTTTTTATCAAATATCGGAAAGGAAATCTACGGAGCCGTCTTCGATGCGATAGATGGCACCCATGACTTTTAGCCCGGCCTCCTCATCCTTTTGGATCTCGAGGCTGGATTCGATCATACGGACACTTTGCTCAACGTTCAGGACGGCAGCTTTGTAGTCGTCCTTTTCTTTTCCGATGGCACGTTTGATCTCGTCGGTGATATATTTGATAAAGCCGCTGGGGTCATGATCGATGGCGGCATGAACGGCGCCGCACTGCGTGTGGCCGAGCACGACCACAAGGTTGGTGCCAAGGTGGCCGGCGGCATATTCGATGCTTCCGAGCTGATGATCGTCGATCACGTTGCCGGCGACGCGGATGGTGAACAGGTCGCCGATGGCCGCGTGGAAGATCCTTTCAGGGATCACGCGAGAGTCGGAACAGGTAATGATAATGGCATAAGGCTCCTGCCCGTTCTTCGCAAAGTGTTCCAAAACTCTGGAGGAAATGTCAGATTGAAAGGTATCCGTTGAGATATAAAGGGCATTTCCGGCTTTCAGTCTGTTCAGTGCTTCCAATGCTGAGATCATGGCGTGTCTCCTTTCGGGGATGGTGGTTTCGCATTAATCTGCGAGGCCGTCGCGGTATATACATTCTGAATCCTATTATAGCATAGGTACCGCTGCCATGTCTTGTTTTTATTGAAAATATACGGGCGTGGAAACATGTTTGTTTTATTGAAAGTAGGCGGGCGTGGAAACGAGTTTGCGGTAGATCAAAAGGGCGGCGAGACCAAACAGGATGAGGAATCCAAGCGTGATCAGGTTCGCCAGGTGCGCAGGTGCCATAAGCAGTACGAGCATGCCGATCAGGACTACTGGTAATACCAGCATGCTAAGGCCTGCGGCCGCGCTCTGCTTTACGACTTCCGTTGCGGACATGTACTCAAATTTCGGGAACTTGAGGTTCATCCATAATCCGAAGGTGACCGATAACAGGAGGGCAGCTGCCGGCACTAAGAGTAGCCATAGGCGACCCAAAAGACTCGTCTGAATGGTAAACAGTAAAATGATTTCCGCCAGCGCATAAAAGGGTGCCACCAAGAGCAGATTGAATAAAAGCTTTGCATTTACCATGTCCTCAGAACGAACGGGAAGGCTTTTTAGGATCCACCAATTATGGCCCTCCATGGAGATGGAGGAGCAGGCGGGATTCATGAGGCAAAGGAGCATTCCCAGGATAAAGGGCAGCGCGGCTTCCATATGGAAATCCATGGGAAGGGAAACGCCGTTTGTCGAAAGGATCGTTTTCAGATCCACGAAGCCGAGGGCTATGGCGAAAAGGACTAACATGACGGGACCGATAATGGTATTGGTCACGTAGATCCCGCTGGAGAAATATCGCCTTGCCTCTTTTTGAACGAGGGCGGTAAGGATCGACTTCGACTGTAGATCCTGCATATGATATTCATGGTGCTCCGTCTGAGGAAAGAGCTTGGTTGAGATGGAAAAGAAGTTTCTTCCGATCACGAGGGCCGTGAGCGCCATGAACAAAAGGGAAGCGATGGCATATACAAGAAGAGAAGGAAGCTTGCCCGTCTGGAAAAGGGAGCGCCAGGTCGAGATCAGAGGCACTTTGCTTTCAAGTCCGTCGAAGGTCTGACGCGCCTGCGCGCCAAGCTCCCGAAGGATCTCTTCGTTTGCGGCATCTTTGGCAAACAGATTCGTGGGCTGCGTTTGCGAGATCATCTTACCGCCAGAAAAAAGTAACGGCAGGAAGAGAGCAACGAGCACGATCACTAACATAAAGATGGTCTCCGTCAGCACCTTGTGACGATTTCTGGCCACCAGCGCACTGACAAGGATCCCGAGCCACGCGGAAATCGCCGCGGGCAGGATGGGTACAACCAGGAGCGAAAGAAGGAGAGTTGCAAAAAAGGAAGCGCCGGGTTTTTCATAGGCGAAATAGATCAAAAAGGTCGGGAGGATCACTGCCGCGCCAAGGAGCGCACTTTCCACATAGAAATGCAAAAGCCTTGCAGCCACGATGGGCAGGCTCTTTACAGGGAGCGATGATAAAAGGGCCAGATCTCTGTCACGGTATAGGAAGGATTTCGCCTTGAAGGCGTTAAATACCAGGATCAGAAGGCAGGCAACCAGTGAATAAAGCGCAGGGATCCAGTCGCCGACGCCGACAAGAGTCATGGCATAAGCACTGCCGCAAAGATATCCGGCCAGGAGCAGGACCGTGAGCGCGATGACCACGAAAATGGCCGTTTTCTTTTTCTTCTCAGCAGGATCCTTGATATGCCGAAGGACGTTCAGCCCATATAGATTCAATAATTCCAATTTTGAAAAGGTAATGAAATGTTTCATATGCATACTCCTTAAGGGGCTTTGCCCTTAGTTGTTTACGGTATCCATGAAGATGGACTCGAGGGAGGATTGATCGCTCACTACTTCGCTCATGAGGCCGCTTGTGATAAGGCGTCCCTCCTTGATGATTGCAACCTTATTACAGAGCTTTTCTGCCACGTCGAGCACGTGGGTCGAGAAAAAGATGGCGCCGCCGGCAGCGGTCAGCTCCCTCATGAATTCTTTTAGGAGAAACGCTGCCTTGGGGTCAAGTCCGACGAAGGGCTCATCCATGATCAGAAGCTTCGGCGAGTGTATCAGGGCGGAGATGAGGACGAGCTTTTGCCGCATGCCATGGCTATACGAGGATATAAGATCGCCGAGCGAGGACGTGATCTCAAAACGCTCTGCATAGTTCGAGATGCGCTCCTTACGGTCCGCTGCGGAAACACCGAAGACGTCGGCGATGAAATTCAGGTACTGAATCCCGGTCATGAATTCATAGATATCAGGGTTGTCCGGCACATACGCGATGCGACGCTTGACCTCCTCGGGGTTCTTCGAAAGGTCCAGACCATCGATCAAAACGGTGCCCTTGTCGTAGGGATGGATGCCCGTGATGGCCTTGAGCAAGGTGGTCTTACCTGCGCCGTTGTGCCCGATAAAGGCGTAAATGTCGCCCTTTTCTATATGCAATGAAATGTCGGAGATTCCCTTTGTGGTTCCCTTATAATGCTTTTCCAAATGATCTATCACTAACATGTCTATTACTCCTTTCGTGACGATGCGTTGTATTATTTGTATCACTCTGTATAATACATAATAACCTGCAAAAAGAATTTTGTCAAGAGGGTGGTTATGGAATGTTGTGGACAAGTTCGGGAGAGGGGAAAAAGGAAGTTATTGAAACTAAAAAGAATGTTTTGCGTCTATATATGCAAGAAGCTAAAACACTAAAAGGGTGCGAACCGAATTTGGAGGGAGGATCACTTATGGAGAAGGAACGAGAAAACTCAAATAGTAAAGCAAGAGTCAGCAAATGGTTTATCATAGGGACCGTGCTGTTTTTGATCCTGTTATTTGTCGGGATAGGCATTCCGTGCATATACTCGCAGAATCAAAAACACTTGGAAGAGCAGAGGATAAACGGGCAATTAGACAATCAAAAGGATAAAACTGGTTTCTTTGCAAAGTCTTATGTTGAGTATTCCAAAGAAGAATTAGATGCGATCGTCGGTGTCGAATTGCGCCAAACTGAACGGGAAATGTGCGGATACTCCTGTATGGAATATTGGAATAACCAGAACACGCCTACCAGATTTGATGATCTTAGATTCTATTTGTTTGATACCCAAAAGGATGCCGAGAAAGTGCTGAAAGAGATCAAAAAGGATAGCTTCAGGGAAATCACGGATGAGGGTGAAGATTTCGTCAGGGGCTGGTTGGAAGGCGTGGTCGATGCAGACGTGGAGAGGTATTATTACCAGCACGGGAATCTGATCATAACTACAGTAACCACCAGTGTGGATGAATCCCCCAGAGACATGAATGATACCAGCCCTGCGGTCGTGGGTGGCGGACAGGAAGCAGAGGATCTGATCCGTTTGATCAGGGCGTATTTTTGAGCTAAATCAAGTTATAGTAGCGAACTGAAAGCACTGTTTTGGTGGTTTAACCGCCTAGACAGTGCTTTTTCCTTTTTTTTATCTGGATTATGTGGTATGCTAACTGATAGATGTTTGTTGAAAGAGTTTCCTGGGAAAGAGATTATTACGGAAAGTTGGGAGTATAAAAATGCCATTAGTAAAAGTTAACATGTTAAAGGGAAAAGATTCCAATTATAAAAAAACATTGTTGGATTGTATTCATAATGGAATGGTCGAAGCTCTTGGAATTGAAGACTGGGACAGATTCCAAAGAATTATAGAGTACGAAAAGAATGATTATGAGATGCCGTCTTTTAAGTCAGATGATTTTATCATTATCGAACTGACTCTATTTCCTGGCAGAACAAAAGAGCAAAAAAACAAGGCGATTGAAACTATTACCGGAAAAATCAACGAAAAGCTATCTATTGCCCCTGGAGATGTATTTATCGTAATAGAAGAACCTCCACTTGATAATTGGGGGATTGCCGGCAAACAGAAGTCTTGTGATCAATAGACATTCAGTATTACTGACGAAGGATGAAGAAAGGATTATTTATGAAAAAAATAGGATTGGTAGGAGGCACCGGGCCTGAATCTACGCTTATGTATTACAAAGAATTGAATTCCAGAATTGATAAGATCACGGATGGAAAGCACATGCCGGAGATCATTATTGAGAGTGTGGATTTCAGAAGGGCATGGGATTACGTTTCTTCGGGTAGATATGACCTTCTTGAGGAATATCTTTCCGAGAAAGTGCAGTGCCTGAAAAAAGCAGGTGCAGAAGTAATCGCTTTGACGGCAGTAACTATGCATATTGTGTTTGAAGAATTGGTTAAAGATACAGGCGTTTCATTGATCAGCATTCCTAAAGCAGTCTGCAAAGAGGCAAAGAACAAAGGATTTCAAAAGATACTTCTACTTGGAACCATTTTCACGATGGAACAAGATTATATGAAAAAGGATTTTAGGGATGCTGGCATAGAAGTATATATTCCCGATGAAAATGATCGGAACCTTGTGGCAAAGCGGATTCTTGAAGAACTGGAAATAGGGATTGTTAAGGAAAGCACTTTGGCAGAGTTTCAAAGAATAATAGAAAAAATGCGAGATCAATACGGTATTGAAGCAGTTGTACTGGGATGCACGGAACTTCCTCTTTTATTGAACTCGGCGAATTGTCCTGTTCCGTGCCTGGACAGCGTTGAAATACACATAAACGAATTGATTCATGAGGTTCTGTAAGTAACCGTGGAACTGATTATCGTATTTCGTTTTGATGGAGATGATTATGAAAGTTGTATTATGTACGGATGAGGATTGGTTGCTATCAGAGGAAGCATTCTCAATCTATGCGCATTGTATGTATCATGCAACATACGAGGGCTATAAAGCACGGATGGAAAACATTTTAATGGATTCTTCGGTGAAAGCGTTTGTATGTGAAAATCTGGGCAAGAAAACTGGCATGATGGTTCTTAAGCTTTCAGATGATGTCGCAGAGATTCTTGGAATAGCCGTATCTGACAATGGACGCTGCAAGGGAGTTGGAAAACAACTGATCCACAGTGCAATGGAATTATTGAATCTGAGAATTCTTAAGGCTCAGACGGACGAGGATTCAATTGGTTTCTACCGCAAATGTGGTTTTTCTGAGGAGAAAACAGTCATTGAATACCCTGACGGGTCAGCCGTTCGATATAACTGTATTTTAAACACTATATTTTAGTTTGTTGGTTCAAGTAGACGGAGAAAGGTAAACGATGAAACTGAAAAACATACTGATCGTAGTTAAGGATATCGAGAGATCTAGACAGTTTTATCATGACTTGTTCGGCCTCCAAATGATTCTTGATAATGATGGAAACATGATTTGGACGGAAATCTGATTGAAGTGGGGACACCGGTATAACATGCGAATTATAAGTTGCTCAATGGAAGATATATCATCTCTGGCATTAATGAATAAGCATCTGATTGAAGATGAGGGAAGTGATAATCCCATGAATGTTGAGGAATTGGCAGACAGAATGCGAGGATTTCTCAGCGGCGATTATAATGCGTATTTTTTCGCGGAAGATGGGATTACGATAGGATATGCATTGATCAAACATACATCTTCCCCATTATATCTGCGGCAGTTTTACATAGACAGAGAGTTCAGGCGTAAGCATTATGGCAAGCAGGCATTTTGTATGCTGCTGGATCATCTTAATACCACAGAGATAGATGTGGACGTACTGCCAAATAATGAAACCGGACTCAAGTTTTGGAAGAGTTTGGGATTCACGGCCCAATATATATCTATGCGATATAAGAACTCCGAGAGATAGGAAAAACGTAACGTTTATATTTCAGGTTAGCATAAAAAAAATTGGGATTTACGGAGAAGAAATTATGAGTTATCTTGATGAATATTACAACAGCTATGATGAAGAAGGCCGCCTTCTTCCCCGTCATGGGCAGGTGGAATACCTGACTACAATGAGATATGTAGAAGAGTGTTTGGACGGCATTTCAGATCCAAGCATCCTTGAAGTTGGGGCCGGCACGGGACGCTATAGTGTTACGTTGGCCAAGAAGGGGCGTCAAGTGACTGCGGTAGAGCTGGTTGAGCACAATCTGGAGATACTGCGTTCCAAATTAGATGGTACGGAACCTATCACGGCAATTCAGGGAAATGCTCTGGATCTGTCCCTGTTTCCGGACAATTCTTTTGATCTGACCATGCTGCTCGGTCCGATGTATCACCTTTACGTGAAGGAAGATAAGCTGAAAGCGCTTTCTGAAGCAGTGCGCGTGACAAAACCGGGCGGGTATATTCTGGCAGCCTATTGTATGAACGAGGCGGTAGTGATACAGTATCTTTTTGGTTCGAATCATTTGTGTGAAGTGACCGAGCGCGATATGCTTAAATCAGGCTGGCACTGGCGTCATGAACCAAAGGATCTGTTTGAGTTCGTGCGTACGGAGGATATCACGGCTCTGAATGCAGAAATACCTGTTGAGAGAATTAAATTGGTCGCCACGGATGGAGCTGCGAATTATATGCAAGAGTGCATTGACGCCATGGATGATGAGACTTTTGATAAATGGATGGATTATCATTTCACGATCTGCGAACGGCAGGATCTGATCGGAGCTTCTCATCATACGTTGGATATACTCCGAAAAGAGTGACGGATTCCAGTTTGGAGGAGTAAAAGGATGGACATTATATTTAAGGCAGACCAGGGGTATCGTAATAACATGCAAAGCTATACAAAAAAGGATTCATATATAGCTCTTGTTTTCTATTGTTTTAACATGCTCCTCCTTTATGTTACAGGAAAAATTAATTATTATACAGGTAAATATTTGGGGATAGTGCTGGCGATTGTTACCATCGCGGTTGTACTATTGATAGCAGGAGTGAGACATTCAAGTGTAGGAATTTGTGTGCGGAGAATAATTCCTGGTATAGTCACCGGATTTATCATGGGAATCATTTTCATTCTAAGTTACACGATAATTCCGGGGATAGTAGCGGGAGCAAGTTTGCTTCCGATCGGAACAATTTTATATAATGTATTCTATTACTTTATTATAATTGCGTTTGAAGAAGAATTGTCATTTCGAGGATTTATTCAGCCGAGACTGTTTCCGCTATTTAAGAAAGAATGGCTTACTTTATCGGCTGGCGGTATTCTGTTTGTGTTGATGCACTATCCATATCAGATGGCGGCTAGAGGTATGGGGATTATAGAGTACTTTCCGTTTTTTATTGCCGGTGCCCCAATTCAGTTAATGTGGCATTATGTATTTAGTTGGCTCTACAGAAGATTTGGAAACATTTTTGGCGGAACAATTTTACATGGTTTTATAGATATGAGTATGGGGATTTTTGGGTAATTAAGAAGCAAAGAGTGGCCAATAAACATTTAAAAGTAATTTGATAAATTCTTGGTTTATAATAATTCTGGTAGCGATATGGCTGGCACTTTTTTGCACAGACATATATGCAGTCGTAATTTTGAATTTTCGTAAAAATCCTCGCTGGGGTATAGCCGAACCTCAGAATACAATAGAAGTTAACCAAAGGTTTGACTGGATATTATTAAAGAATCCCTATCCCAATAAATTGCCTGAATTAAAGAGTAGTACGATGTTTGGTACGAAGATTTCAGAAGAAACACATCTTGCTGCAAGTGACCATTACGGTATAATGGTTGAAATAGAATTCTAAGGAGCAAATAACTATGGATATTTGGGAGAAATTATATAATGAAGCACTTCAGGTACAAAATGCCCGTGTGATTTCACCTTTCATTGAAGCAGGAGGAGTTGCTGCTGCTCTGCTAACAAAGGCAGGAAATATTTATGTTGGGGTCTGCATTGATACTGCAAGCACTCTCGGAATGTGTGCTGAACGGAATGCTATTGCGAATATGATTACAAACGGTGAGCATGAGATAGATAAACTTGTTGCTATTGTTGAAGATGGTAGTGTCGGTTCTCCATGTGGTGCTTGTCGTGAATATATGATGCAGCTATCAAAAGACAGCGGTGAGATTGAAATACTTACTGATTATGAGAATCGAAAGACTGTACGTCTTAAAGAGCTTATTCCTGATTGGTGGGGAACAAGCAGGTATAACTAAAAGCGTAAGCTCAATGAGAATGGCATCAGCGAGAAATAATAGGGGGGGATGAATATGGCTAAAGAAAATGAAATTGTATTATTTGAAACGGAAGATGCAAAAGTAAGGTTAATTGTACCTATCCAAGAAGATACAGTATGGCTGACGCAAGCTCAAATGACGGAATTGTTTGATACATCTAAACAAAATGTCAGCCTGCATATAAACAATTGCTTTAAAGAGGGAGAGTTGGACAAAGACTCAGTTGTCAAGGATTTCTTGACAACTGCATCTGACGGGAAGAATTATAAAACAAAGTATTATAATCTCGACGTCATCATTTCCGTCGGCTACCGCGTCAAATCCCAGAGGGGTATCGAATTCAGACGCTGGGCCAATAAAGTTTTGAAGGATTATATCATAAAAGGCTATGCCATTAACGACAAGCGTCTCGAGGCCTTACAAAAGACCGTGGAAATCCAGGCCAAGATGCTGGCTACGGCCATTGAAGGTGACTCTGATGAGGTATTAAAGGCGGTAAATCTGTATACTCAGGCTCTGACTTTACTTGATAAATATGATCATCAGTCCTTGGAGAAGCCTGAAGGAAATCAGCCGATATACAGGATTACTTATACTGACTGCCGCGCAATGGTTGACCGCATGGAAGACAGCTTCAAATCAGATGTCTTCGGAGTTGAGAAGGAATCGGGAAAGATTGAAGGTATTCTGGCCGCTGTATATCAGGATGTATTTGGAGGGGAGGTTTATCCTTCTTTGGAGGAGAAAGCAGCCAATCTTTTGTACTTTATGATTAAGGATCATCCTTTTGCAGACGGCTGCAAACGAATCGCTGCTTCTTTATTCCTTGAGTTTTTGAACAGAAATAATGCGCTATTCAGGGATGGACATAAGGTAATCAGTGACGGAGCTCTTGTAGCTATCACTCTTATGATAGCCGAGTCTGACCCGAAGGAAAAAGACATCATGACGACTATGGTCATGAATCTATTGAGTGTTGGGTAAAAGAATTTTATATTGGAGTATGTTTGAGTACGAGAGTGTGAAAAAATGGTAGGTATATATTTTAGCGGAACAGGTAATTCAAAATATGCAGCGGAGTTATTTTGTAAGGAATATGAAAATGAATCCCTTACATATTCTATAGAGGATGCAGAAACATTAACAGCTATAACAGAAGCGGATTTTATCGTATTTGCATACCCGGTTCAGTTTAGTACAGTTCCGAAGATTCTGCGGGATTATATTACGGATCATAAAAAATTGTGGGTAGGCAAGAAGGTTTTTATAATTGCGACGATGGGGCTTTTTAGCGGTGATGGATCGGGCTCGCTTGGGAGACTTTTGCAAAGCTGCGGCGCTAACGTAATAGGCGGACTTCATCTAAAGATGCCTGATAGTATAGCTGACGAGAAGGCGTTAAAACGCCCGCTTGAAAAGAATAAAGAACTTATAAAACAGGCAGAAAAGAAGATAAAAGAATCCGTAAAGCGACTGAAAGCCGGAGAGCCGACACAGGAAGGTATAGGTGTTTTGTACAGGTTGGCCGGTTTCTTTGGACAGAGAGCATACTTTGGCCATAAGACCAGAGCATATTCCTCAAAACTTAAGGTTGATACTGACAAATGTATCGGATGTGGGCTATGTGAAAAACTGTGTCCGATGAAGAATATTACTATTAAGGAACAAAAAGCGGTTTCAAGTGATAGGTGTACCATGTGCTATCGTTGTATCAATAAATGTCCTAAACAGGCACTTACTCTTCTTGGGAAAAGGGTTGTAGAACAGTGCGGGATTGAGAAGTATATATAGGGAGAAGAAATTATAACTTTCAGGTTATACGAATAGCAATACATGAGAGAACGTAATAAATTAACCATATTTCTTATTATAGCATTTATACTCCCGTTGATATTGGTTATTATACAGTCACGATCCACATATGCGGGTATATCTTTTGTGTTGTTTGGAATACAAGCAGCGTCACCGACTATTTCTGCAGTAATTGTACTTGGTTTAAGCAAAGAACTGTATAGCACAGTTGCAGGTGAGTTGCATCAAAAGAATCTAATAAAGGCCGTTGTATATCCGGTGATTATTACAGGCCTGACAATGGTCTTCAGCAAGGCAATCTATTGTTTTTGTTCAGGTACGGAGTTTGAGATATGTCAATTATCGGTAACCAAATTCTTTGTGGTGATATGGGCATTGATAGCCGAAGAGTTTGGTTGGAGAGGCTTTCTTGAACCGCTGTTAAGCAAGATGGGTATTCACAGGATACTGACGCCCTGTATTGTTGGAATAATATGGGGTCTGTGGCACTATCATTATTTCTTGCAAAACAGAATGGATGCACCATTACTATGGTTTGCTGTCGGTTGTATCGCTGAGAGTTATATTTACAGCTACCTGATGAGAGTGACCGAAGGAAATCTATGGTCTGCTATAATATATCATTTTACGTGGAATCTGATGTTGCATATAGTAGCCATCAGTCCTTCTGAAAATAACGGAGTAACATGGCCATATGTTATTCTGACAATTATGGAAGGTCTGATAGCATCTTATATTATTGCAAGAGCAAGGATTGATAAATCCTAAATTACAGGATAAATGGTTAAACAAATCGAAATTTTATGGTGAAGGGAAGATTGTAAATGGCATTTCAATTAAATAGTGTTGTCCCATGGGGGCGTAATATAGATGAATACTTCTCAATGTTTAACTTATCTGATAAA
>JAEEGJ010021245.1_pt1 | contig 14004 bp, 10 predicted proteins | sample 8958761 | NCBI WGS metagenome assembly JAEEGJ01 (sample SAMN16246546, study PRJNA631951) | gut metagenome | biome: gut microbiome; feature: rumen; material: RS-attached | host: Bos | place: Iran: Karaj | collected 2018-10 | reverse complement strand
TAAGGATCTTCTCTTGCTTGGTCTTTTCAATCTCAGCTTCTACAGTCTTGATATTGATGGTCTTCTGCTGCTCTTGCTTCTGAATCTCATAAGCGGCATCAGCATCAGCCTGGGCAGTGTCAGCCTGTTTCTTTAGGGCAGCCTGCTTCAGAGCCAGGTCATTCTTCTTGACTGCAATCGCGGTGTCTGCATCGACACGGGCATCATTGGACTCTTTCTCTGCCTTGGCAACCTCAATCTTCACGTCACGCTCTGCAGTGGCACGGTTGATGGCAGCATCCTTCTTAATGCGAGCAAGGTTATCAGCACCAAGATCCTTGATGGCTCCTTCCTCATCGGTGACATTCTGAATATTACAGGAGATGATTTCAATACCCAGCTTGGCCATATCCGGCGACGCCTTGGTCATCACCTGGTCGGAGAATCCGTCGCGGTCGGTGTTGAGCGAGCGCAGGTCGAGTGTGCCGATAATTTTACGCATGTTGCCCTGCAGCGAGTCCTGCAGCTGTTCGGCAATCTCCTGCGGCGCCATGTTGAGGAAGTTCTTCGCTGCCAGGCGCGTGCCCTCGTTGTTGGGCGTGACACGGATTTTGGCCACAGCGTCGACGTCGACGTTGATGAAGTCGTTGGTGGGCACGCTCTCCTCGGTCTTGATGTCCACCGTGATTTGTCCGAGGTAGACCTTGTCCAGACGCTCGAGGAAGGGGATGCGGAATCCGCCCTTGCCAATGAGCACTCGGGGCTGGGTCGACAGGCCTGAGATGATGAACGCGAACGAGGGGGGAGCCTTCACGTAGGAGATGAAGATGAAGAACGCGAGTGCTGCCACTCCAAGGATAATCCAGTAATACATTTCTTCCATAAGACGTACGTTTTTTGTTGTTGTAAAATAAATTTTGAGCAAATTTAGTGTAAATTCCCGAATCGGCCAAGGTTTTTCAAAACTTTTTTCGTACCTTTGCCGAATCTTTGCAATATTTTGCATTTTTCAGAGTTTAATAGTATAGAAATCATCAACAAAGAGAGAGAATATGAAAAGACGCATCCTGTCGATAGCCATCATGCTGCTGACGGCAACATGGACGATGGCGCAGTCGTCAATGTCAGACCAGCAAGTAGTATCCTATATCCTGGATGAGACTGAGAAGGGAACCCCGCAAAACGAGATAGTAGCCCGGCTGATGAGGCGCGGCGTGGACATTCAGCAGCTGCAGCGCGTGAAGCGCAAATATGAGCGGCAAATCAAGCAGTCGGGACTGGGAAACATGGCCGACGAGGCGATGAGCAAGGCCGAAAACCGCATGAGGGCCAACAACGGGCAGCAGCGGCGCACGACCGCCACAAAGGCCACAGGACAGGGCAGCTACATCCTGCGGCAGAACACGCTGGGGCAGAACACCTACGACGAGAACGACCCTGAGTTCCTGCAGATGCAGGCCGAGCTGGGCGGGCTGATGCCTGTCGACTCGCTGGCCCTGCTGGAGCAGCTGCTCGAGCAGCAGCAGAAGGAGAAGAGCAAGATTTTCGGCCACGACATCTTCAACAACGAGAACCTGACGTTCGAGTCGCCCATGAACATCGCCACCCCCCAGAACTACGTGCTGGGCGCCGGCGACGTGGTGAACATCGAGATATACGGAGGCTCGCAGGAGAGCATCTCGCAGGCCATCTCGCCCGACGGTTATATCACCATCGAAGGATTCGGCCCCATCCAGCTCAGCGGCCTCACCGTCAGCCAGGCTCAGGCCCGTCTGCGCTCGCAGCTCGGCTCGAGCTATCAGAGCAGCCAGATACGCATGAGCGTGGGCCAGACGCGCACCATCACCATCAACGTGGCGGGCGAGGTGCGCATGCCCGGCACCTACACGCTGTCGGCCTTTGCCACCGTGTTCCACGCGCTCTACATGGCGGGCGGCACCAACGACCTGGGAACGCTGCGCAACATCAAGGTGTATCGCAACAACCAGCTGGTGACGGTAGTCGACATCTACGACTACATTCTGAACGGAAAGCTGACGGGCAATGTCCGTTTGGCCGACAACGACGTCATCGTGGTGGGACCCTACGACTGCCTGGTGAATATCTCGGGTAAGGTGAAGCGTCCGATGTACTACGAGATGCGCAAGAACGAGAGCGTCAGTTCGCTGCTCAAATATGCAGGCGGCTTCACTGGCGATGCCTATACCAAGCAAGTACGGCTTATCCGCAAGACGGGCCGCGAATACTCTGTTCACAGCATCGAGGAATTCGACTTCAGTTCGTTCCAGTTGTCCGACCAGGACTCTGTCAGCGTTGACTCTATACTGACCCGCTTCTCGAACATGGTGGAGCTGAAGGGTGCCGTTTTCCGTCCCGGAAAATATGAGGTGGGCGGACAGATAAACAGTGTGCGCACGCTGTTGGAAAGCGCCGAGGGACTGAAAGAAGAAGCCTTCACGGGACGTGCCGTGATGCACAGGATGCGCCCCGACCGCACGCTCGAGGTGATACCCGTCGACGTGGAGGGAATCCTGAGCGGCAATCTGCCCGACGTGCCCATGCAGGCCAACGACGTGCTCTTCATACCCACCAAGCAGGAGATGATGGAGGAACAGACCATCACCATCCACGGCGAGGTGTTCTATCCTGGCGTGTATAAATATGCTGCCAACGAGACGCTGGAGGACTTCGTGCTGCAGGCCGGCGGTCTGAAGCAGACGGCATCGACGGTGAAGGTGGACGTGGCCCGAAGGGTGGTCAACGCCAAGGCGCTGTCGCCCGATTCTGTCATAGCCCGCACCTATACATTCGCCCTGAAAGACGGCTTCGTGATCGACGGTGAAGGCGGATTCAAGCTGGAGCCCTTCGATGAGGTTTATGTGCGCAAGAGCCCGGGATTCAACAAGCAGCAGAACGTGGAGGTGGTAGGCGAAGTGATGTTCGAAGGCACCTACACGCTGTCGAAGCGCAAGTCGCGCCTGAGCGACCTCATCAATGCAGCCGGCGGCGTGAACGACCTGGCCTACGTGAAGGGAGCCCGACTGGAGCGCCGCATCAACGAGGCTGAGCGCCTGCGCATGGAGGCCGTGCTGAAGAAACAGCGCGAGGAAGCCGAGAACAACCGATTGAAGGAACTGGCCGCCAGTGCCAATGCCGCTGCGCTGAGCCAGCTGAACACCACCGCCACCGAACTGCAGAAGTTCGATATCGGCAGCACCTACTATGTAGGTATCGAACTTGACAAGGCGCTTGCCAATCCCGGTGGCGACGAGGACGTAGAACTGCGCGAGGGCGACCGCATCATCGTGCCGCAGTACAACGGAACCGTGAAAATCAATGGTGAGGTGATGTATCCCAACACCGTGGCCTACGAAAAGGGCAAGAGTACCAGCTACTACATCGATCAGGCCGGTGGTTTCTCGAGCGATGCCAAGAAGCGCAACTCGTACATAATTTACATGAACGGCAAGGTGGCCAAGGTGAGTCACAAGGCCAAGCCCCAGCCCGGTTGTGAAATTGTGGTGCCAAAGAAAGTACGCAACCGCATGAGTATTGCTGAAACGCTCACTATCGGAACAAGTGTAGCCTCAATTGCCACCATGATAGCAACTTTAGCAAATATCTTGAAATAATCAATAACGGTATTCTTGTATTAAATCAAAATAATTATCCTAACATCTATGGATAGAAATACAGCAACAAAAGGATTAACGTTGATCTACATTTTTAACAAAATACTTAAAAAATGGAAGATCTTCGCCATAATAATTCCTGTAGTTTTCATATTATCTTGTATATACATTTTATCTGTCCCTAGATATTATTCGACAGACATCAAGCTTGCTCCAGAAATTGATAATCCTATGGCTGGAGGAGCATTAGGTTCACTGGTCTCCTCGTTCGGCATAGATTTGTCAAACATGGAAAACAATGACGCCATCACGCCCCTACTCTATCCCGACCTGATGGAAGACAACAAATTTGTTGCCAATCTGTTTTCCGTAGAAGTCGAAAACAGTGACAAAAGCATTCGCGCAAGCTATTTCGATTATCTTGAGAAACACCAGAAGCATTCTTGGTGGCAGAATTTTACGGGAAGCATCAAATCCCTGTTTGCATCGGAAGAGCAAAAAGGTGGAAGCAAAGAATTCAATCCATACAATCTTACGAAAAGCCAAGACAAGATTGCAGGCGCTGTACGTTCAAAAGTAAAACTTAACGTCAATAAGAAGACTGGTGTCATTACAATAAATGTAACCGACCAAGATCCTATTATCAGCAAGACTATAGCAGATTCCACAAAATCCTTGTTACAGAAATTCATAACAGAATATAGAACCAACAAGGCTCGTACCGACTACGAATACTACAAGAATCTTGCATCTACAGCCAAACGCGAATATGAAAAGGCGCGTCAGAAATACGGTTCCTATGCTGATGCAAATACGGAAATCGTATTGGAAAGTTTCAGGGCAAAACAGAATGACCTGGAAAACGACATGCAATTAAAATACAACACTTACACCACCATCAACACCCAACTTCAAGCAGCACGCGCCAAGGTTCAGGAACGTACCCCCGTATTCACAGTCCTGAAAGGAGCGGCCATCCCTGTAAAACCAGCCGGTCCAAAACGCATGATATTTGTAATAGCAATGGTATTCCTTGCTTTTTTTGTCACCGTATTATATATTATAAAAGACGATTTGCTTTATCAATTAAAAGCATAATAGCAAATGGGGGTGGTGAACTACATAGTTAACAGGCTCAATTTATCTGGCAATAAGCAAAAAATCGTCAAGAATCTGTTTTGGGCTGTTGCAGGTAAGGTAACGACTTTGCTGGGGGGCCTTTTCGTCGGCATCATCATAGCAAAGTATTTGGGACCGAGCCAATATGGCCTGATGAACTATGTGGTCAGCTATGTCTTTCTGTTCCAGACGTTTGCTCTCTTTGGACTTGACAACATAGAGATCAGGGAAGAAGCGCGGGGCCAGCAAGAAAAAGAAACTATAATTGGTACAGCCTTCACCATCAAAATGGTTCTGGCAATTATTACGATGGCGCTCACCATAGGAACTTCTCTTTGGCTGGAATCTGATAGTTATACCACACTTCTCGTTACGATATATGCTTTTTCAATTATTTTCAACACATTCTCTGTCATCAGAAATTATTTCACTTCGATTGTCGAGAATGAGTATATCGTTAAATCAGAAATATTGCAAACGCTGATTGGCATCCTTGTAAAGTTGACACTTCTTTACTACCGAGCCAGTTTATCATGGTTTGTTGCTGCCCTTGCATTAGATGCCATTCTCTTAGCTGCCGGCTATATTATATCTTTCAAGAGTAAAAGCGGGTTAACCTTTCACTGGAGATTTAATTGGAAATATGCCGTTTTTCTAATCAAAGAGTCATTTCCCATTCTGCTCACAAGCGCTGCCGTTATTATATATCAAAGAATTGATCAAGTAATGATAGGACGTATGGTAAACAACCAGTCAGTCGGATATTTCTCTGTCGCATCCCGGCTGGTTGAAATACTCATCTATATTCCCACAATACTTGCCCAGACCATCACCCCCATACTAATCAATTCTCGCGAAATCAGCCAAAAGCTCTATGAAGAGAAAGCTCAGACCTTCATGAACCTTACTTTTTGGCTCACCACCTGCGCTGCTATCGCTACATCACTTATTTCATATTGGCTTATTCGGATACTTTTCGGAGAAGCTTATCTACCAGCCGTTGCAGTCCTGCAGGTACTGTCTTTCAAAGCAGCAAGCGTGGCTCTCTCAAACACTGCAGGAAGCATGCTTGTTATTGAGGGGCTTCAGCGTTATGCTATTTTCCGTGACTCACTGGGGTGCGTTGTATGTATCCTGCTTAATTATATTTTTCTTCCTAAGTATGGCATGCTGGCAGCTGCCGTTATTGCTATATTAAGTAATATGGCAGCTGGTTATCTTGCTGATGCCATCATTCCCGCCTACCGACATCTGTTTGTGAAACAGACAAGAGCACTTTTCTTAGGATGGAAAGATTTGTTTCAATTTCGTCACATTCTCTTTTCCCCTAAGCTATGACCCTGATTCCATTCATCTATTTCACAGGCATCACCATCTATTGGTGGCGAAAGCATCAGGGACTTGACATCTGCGTCTACATGTCTTCTCTCTATGCTTTCATCTCTCTATGTGCAGCCATTATCGAATTCGGCAATCTTATAGGAGATGGAGAAGGGGGAATACTCTTCGATGAGTATGATGTTCACCTCACACTCGTACCTACCCTGATATACTGTGTTCTGCTCACACTGAGTCTGTTGCCTTTTTCTCTTCTTTACAGGAAAGACATCAAGACCATCGTTTCAAAGGCGCCACTAACGCTCTATTTCCTCAGTTGGTTTCTGATAGGCATATCTTTCCTTAATCTCTATTTGGTGGCCGACTCTACGTTAGACATTCTTGGCGGAGATTTAGCTGCCGTCCGAGAAGCCCACTATAATGGCATTATGACTCCAGCTCAGCTAAAAGCAGAGAGTATGCCTTTCATCCTGAGAGCTTTGTATTACTTTAACATATCAACACTTCTGGCTCTCCCTATATTCTTCTATTACACATGTTTTGAGAAAAGGCCATGGTGGTTCAAGGCATTACTTCTCTTCGCTTCTATAAGTGCCCCCTTGGCTGCCATCCAGACTGTCGACCGTACAGAAATCATCTATTATGCACTGATGTTCATCTACTGCCTTGTTTTTTTCTGGAAACATCTTTCACATAAGTTCAAGCGCAGACTATCATTTTTCGGGTTGCCTTTTGCAGGATTAGCACTGGTTTACCTTATTGCCGTAACACAAGCCCGTTTTTCAGAAGATGAAGGGAAAAGCGGTGCTGGTGTCATGGCATTACAATATGCAGGGCAACAGCAGTTCAACTTCTGCTATTTCTGGGACAATGCAGACTTCAGCAACATTGCACCTGAGCGAGAATTCCCACTTATATGGCACTACGCTTTCAATATTGACACCGACGACATCCGACGTGGCGACCGTTCCGGAGAACACGGCTTCTTCATCAGTGTATTCGCTACATTCATCGGAGATATCATGCTCGACATCAGTCCTATTGGAGCAGCCATCTGGGTGCTATTCTATTTCCTCATCAACTTTCTCATCATCGGGAAAGCCCACAGAGAAGAACTTTCCGAGGGAGAAATGATAATTTTGTTCACCATGGCAGTGATTCCAATCTTTGGGATTTTCTATTACCGCTATTTCCACTACCTGTACACCTTCATGATTATATTGGCTGTATTTGTCTATATTATGTCAAAAATCAAAATCGCCGTAAAATGAACATCTACACTATTATAGTCACCTACAATGCCATGCAGAAGCAGTGGATTGACAGATGCCTGAAAAGTCTTGAGAACAGCACTATACAGACAACTGCCATTATTATCGACAACAAATCCACAGACGGAACCCGGGACTATGTTCCGGCAAAATACCCCACAGCAATCTGGTTACCACAAGAGAAGAACCTGGGCTTCGGCCAAGCCAACAATGTCGGTATAAAATGGGCAATGGAACACAACGCTGATTACGTCTTATTACTTAATCAAGATGCCGCCCTCCACCCTAAAGCCATAGAGTATATGCTCGAAGAAAGCGATTCCCACTCGCTGTTATCTCCGCTTCATCTCAATGGAGACGGTTCACGAATAGACAAGATGTTTCATTCTTCATTGCGAAACGCGAACAATACCATGGATGACGACCTGCTCATCAGACATCAACTAAAGGATAGCTATGAAACTGGTGAAATCTGTGCCGCATGCTGGTTGTTGCCACGACGCTTGCTTGAAGAAATTGGCGGTTTCAACCCCCTGTTCTTCCACTATAGCGAAGACAGCAACTATTACCATCGCACAGTCTACCATAAGATAAAGACTATTCTTGTGCCGCAGGCTATCATGTATCACGACCGTATCCTTCAAGGTAATATGCAAGCCTACAATAACAAACGTATAGAACGTGATATCCTGCTCCCGGCCTGCAATATCAATCTCTCATTCGGACAATGTGTTAGGGAATGGCTAAAAGTGCTATACTCATGCTATGCCAAGGAACTTCCACAACACACATACACTCCTGGTACATATATACTTTCTGTTATTCATATCATTTGCAAATGCAAACGAATTCTGAATTCACGGAAAGCAGAAAAAGGTAAAGGAAAAACCTGGTTATAACTTGACATGAATTTACTGCTCGACTTCATTCCGTTCCAATATGCTAATGGGCTTGGCGGAGCTGCCAGTTTCGCAAAGGCCATCACCGATGCTATATCTCAAAAACGCGATAAGGAAGACCTGATTTATGCTGCATACGACTCAACCATGCCTGAGGGTAAAAGATATAACTGCGAGGAAATCGCAAAAGAATATTCTTTCACCCTTATAGACTTAAGTAAGACACCTCTGCATACAGCCATCAGCGAGCATGCCATCGACGTCTTGTTCATTTGCATCGGTCAGTTCTATGAAAGATATGACCTTTCTGGCATAACATGCAAAACAGTCATGTTTATTCACGATATCTTTGATGTGGAAAGACTGAACAACCAGATTGACGCCGCCATATACGACAAGCATGTGGATACAGGATGGATTCAAATCAAGCGCTTTTTGAACTTATATTCAGGAAGATGGAGAAAACAAGTGAACAAATGCTATAAGCACATTATGCCCCTTTATAATGCTCCAAACACCATTGCCTGTACTGTGTCAGACTACACGCGACATTCATTAAAATATTTCTTTCCTGAATTAAAGAAGGACATCCGAGTCTTCTATTCTCCCTCAAAACAGACCAACATCTGCCCTGACATATCAAATCCGGAATTGAAAGATTTGATTAGTTCCGGCTGCGAGTATTTCCTTTTCCTGGCAGCTAATCGCCGTTACAAAAACCCCAAACTCGTCATACAGGTATTTGAGCGATTGCAACATGAACACCCCACGCTAAAGCTGCTTACATTAGGATATGGAAAATCCATTTCAAAACAGCATATTGATATAAACTATATTTCAGATTCAGATCTTGAACATGCCTACCAACATGCCAAGGCTCTGATCTTTGCCTCTTTCTTTGAAGGATTTGGCTATCCGCCAATCGAAGCAATGAAATATGGCACTCCGGTTCTTGTTTCCAATGTGACCAGCATACCGGAAATCGTGGGAGATGCGGGTTATTATTTCTCTCCAATCTATCCTGCTGACCTTTATAAAACTGCCAAAAGGATTCTTCAGGGAGATACACCGTCAAAAGAGCTGTTATTAAAGCATTATGAACAAGTAAAGAACAGGCAAGACAAAGACCTGGAAACTCTGGTTAATATACTTTATACTCCGGCATTATGAATCGATTGCTCTATTTGTCTTATGCCTTGCTCATCTGCCTTATTATAAATCCGGCAAAAGCAGCTAATAGGATTTCAGGTCAATATAGCCACTTTTTGCTCGAAAAGTCATTACCTGCTCCCCAGTCTTTTGCCCCTATACCCCGGGCCAACACCCGCTTTTGGGTAGAGAAAATACCAGAGGCCATGCGTAACGACTATATTCAGCACGGGCGTCGTTACGCTGAAGCGAAATGGACGCCCATACCCGATACAATATTCCAAGAGTATAAGAGGAACGGTAACAGGGACAATTATGAGCATCTGAGTTTTGGCACAAGGCGACAAATGGCTTGGCTTGTGATGGCTGAAATAATGGAGCACAAAGGCGTTTTTATGCCGCAGATTCTTCGGGGCCTACGTTTCTTTCTTAAAGAAAAATGGTGGGGTGTCTCAGCACATTATCCTTTAAACCATCCCGAAGTCAGCAGGCAAGTTGTTGATTTATTCAATGCCGAGACTGCCAATCTGATAGCATGGACTGCCTATATGCTACATGATGAACTGGAAGCGATGCAACCAGACATTTGCACCTTAATAAACAAAGAAATAGACCGGCGTATCCTTACTCCCTGCCGCACGCAAAGTTATGCCAACTGGAAGAACAAGGTTGACAACTGGAACACATGGATATGCGCCAACTGGCTATCATGCCTACTCTTCTGCGAAGACAACCGTAATGAACAAATAGAGGGCGTGGAGCAAATCATCAAAAGCCTCGATGCATTTGTTGACGGCTACCCTGATGATGGAGGATGCGACGAAGGTGTGCACTACTGGGACAGAGCAGCAGCCTCACTTTTCGAGAGTATCTGGCTGCTTCGCCAAGCCACAAACACTCAGACCTCTCTCCCTTACGACAATAAGATTAAGGCCATGGGTAGTTACGTCTATAAGTCTTACATCGGCAAAAAGTCATACCTCACTTTTGCCGACACTCCCAATTATACCCAAGTAAACATCAACATCCTGTTCCCATTTGGAAAATACATCGGCGACTCGTATATGACTGGCTATGCTGCCTTCATTGCCAAAGAGAACAACTTTGCTATGCATCCGTCGTTATTATACGACCGCTCCGGCAATTATCCTTCGCTTAGTCGTGAACTGCAGTTCCTATATCAATATAGCGAATTTAAGAAAATAGAACCGGCAGAACCTCTTTTCCGAGACATCTGGCTGCCCAATCTTCAGATAGCCATCGCACGCGAGAAAGAAGGAAAAGACCAAGGGCTTTATTTTGCTGCCAAGGGTGGAAACAACGACGAGCAACACAACCACAACGACGTGGGTAACTTCATCGTCTATGGCGATGCACTCCCCATCATCATTGATCTCGGAAAAGGCACCTATTCTGCTGAGACTTTCAGCGCCAATCGCTATCGGCAAATGAACTCCCGGTCGGCCTATCATAATGTTCCCATCATAAACGGCAAAGAACAAAGAGAAGGTGCACAACACAAGGCCTACGACGTGAGCTACGAAACCAATGATTCGTATACCCGTATTTCTGAAGACATAGCAAGCGCATATCCCGAAGAAGCCAATGTGAGGAAATGGCTTCGTACAATCACGTTCAACCGTGGACACAATATCACTATTGAGGAAAGCTACCGGTTGAGACGTCTCTCTGGGCCTACCGAAGTGATACTTCTTGTCTATGGGAAGCCCAGACTTTCAGCCGCAAATAGTATTATTATGCAGGCTGGAACAAAAAACTATCAAATAACATTCCCTGTCAACAAGCTAACTCCCATCATCGAAAAAGTAGCTTTCGAAGACCAGTATCTTAAAGATTTATGGAATGATAATGTATGGAGAATAAGACTTGTGGTGAGTAGCAACAAGCGGTCTGACACCATTTCCTACACAATCGCGCCCAAATAAGCAGGTAGAAGCCTCCACCATCAAAATACTCAGGGGAACTATTCTCCTGAACAGGCAATAAATCCTTTAGATAAGCGTTAATTGATATATGACAGCGAAAATCATAGCTTTCTATTTGCCGCAATTCCATACTATTCCAGAGAATGACTCTTGGTGGGGAAAGGGGTTTACCGATTGGATAAATGTCAAGAAGGCAAGACCACTATTCAATGGGCACCAACAACCCAAGATTCCACAAGGCGACAACTACTATGATCTGAGTTCACCAGAAACGATACGATGGCAAGCACAATTAGCCAACAAATATAACATTTACGGATTCTGTTTCTACCACTATTGGTTCAATGGCAAGCTGCTATTGGAAAAACCGGCAGAGATGCTGCTGCGTCATCCCGACATTCCCCTTCGTTTTTGCTTTTCATGGGCCAATGAACCATGGGCCAGGACGTGGGACGGGAAATCCCACCAAATACTCATAAACCAGGAATATGGTAATGAAGACGACTGGGTGAAACACTTTGATTATCTGCTTCCGTTCTTTAAGGACGAGCGTTACATCAAAGAAAATGGCCGTCCCGTAATGTTGATTTACAAATCACAGGCAATACATTGTGCAAAAGAGATGATGGACTGCTGGAACAAACTTGCCATTAAATCAGGATTCCCGGGCCTCCACTTTGTAGAAACCCTGCGCACACGCCATCAAGATTCACGCAACTTGCCTTTTGCTGCAAGAGTGGAATTCGAACCGGCAAGAGCACAGATGTTTCAGTCGCTATGGAAATTGAACTATGACAGGATACGCCGCAGGATAGTAAAAGCCCTGAATGCCGTCTTCGGTACATCCATCCCCAACAATCGTCCGCAGTCTTTCGGGCAAATTGCCCGTTTGTCACTAAAAACTCTATCGCCAGAAGGAACCTACGGCGGAGTTTTCATGGGTTGGGATAATACTCCCCGAAAAGGATTGGCCGGAAACGTGATATTTCCTCCTACCAAACAAGAGTTTAAGGAGTATCTTTCTGAAAAAATGGCCATAACCAAAGAAATATACAAGACCGACTATATCTTTGTAAATGCCTGGAACGAATGGGCAGAAGGAACAGTTCTCGAGCCTGACAAAGCAAACGGGTATAGTTATCTTGAAGCTATTCAAGAGGTGTTAAGTAAGAAAAATTCAAAATGATTAAGATAGCCGTCTATTGTGTCACCTATTTTTCTTATAAAGAACTGTACAACTACCTACAGTCTCTCGAAAATTCCATTGCAAACATCTCAGACATCCGCCTAAGTGTTTTCATAGCCGACAACACTACGGATGAATACCAGCAGATTGACTTTTCCCCCTTCACCCATCTAACTGCCACACTGTTTCCATTTCATGAGAATTTGGGGTATTTTGGAGCAATCCGCAAAATGATGATTCAAGCTTCACCCTTAGAATTCCAATACGTAATTCTCAGCAATGTTGATGTTATTGTAACACCAGTTTTTTTCGCTAAATTAATGACCCACCCTAATAATGAAGATGAAGGATGGATTGCCCCTGCCACCATTTCTATTGAAAACGGATACGACCTTAACCCTCAAGCCACAAACCGATATTCTCTCTTAAAACTTAAAACACTTCTATTCCTATACAAACATCCCATCATCATGAGTATTTACGAAAAGACCATGTACCGCACAAGACGTAACATACCCCATAATGCAGGGACGGTTTATGCCGGGCATGGCTCTTTCATCATTCTGACCAACAAGTATTTCTCTGAATGTGGTATTATAGACTATCCTGTCTTTTTATACGGAGAAGAAATATACTTAGGAGAAATGTGCCATCTCCATGGACTGAAAGTCAACTACATCCCCGAACTCGTAGTAAACGACATAGGTAAAGTTTCTACAGGAAAGATGAAACGCGACTTCTATTACCAATGCAACATCAAGGCTATCAAGTATCTCATTGATACCTATTTTTCGTAACCTGAAGCCCTACCACAGCCAGTCCTCTTCCTCCCCATCGTAAACCAAGGGAGCCGTCCAGCCGTGCTTTTGGCATACTTGGGCGATGAACAGCTGGTCGTCGGGATTGATAAGCACCTCGCCCTTGCGCATCTGGAAATAACGTTTGCGACCGAAATGGGCAATAAGCTCGTTGCGGATGCCGCTCTCCATATAGCCCGGCATATCGTGGTATAACCGAGTCATGCCGCGCATCATCTTCACACATACCTTTTCACGATACTTCGGACAACCTTCAACGCCCATCAGCGGATTGCGGGGATTGATGGCTGTGCGGACCATCAGCTTCGGGTCGACATACTGCCCTGCCACCCAGCGCAGACACGACTCGCGCAGCGGGCAACCGTCGATGAAACACACCAGATAGTTTTCCGCTTTCTCGCGCATAATGTCGGCCTCCTGCCTTGGAGCGACTTCTATTTCTTTGTTCTTTTCCATGATGCAAAGATACATAAAAAGTCTAAAATATAATCCTGTCAAGAAAAAAAAGTAAACAAACGACCCCACAAAAAACAAATTACACATTGTGTAATAATAAAAAACCGCTCCAAACACCGTTGCGAAAAATTTCGTTGCGAAAAATTTCGCATAAGATTTGCAGGTATAAAACAGGAAAAGAAAAAGGGTGAGTCACCCCACCCGTAATGTT
>JAEEGJ010021240.1_pt1 | contig 14006 bp, 10 predicted proteins | sample 8958761 | NCBI WGS metagenome assembly JAEEGJ01 (sample SAMN16246546, study PRJNA631951) | gut metagenome | biome: gut microbiome; feature: rumen; material: RS-attached | host: Bos | place: Iran: Karaj | collected 2018-10 | reverse complement strand
AGAACACCATCGTCGTCTATGCCTCCGACCAAGGCTTCTATCTGGGCGAACATGGCTGGTTTGACAAGCGGTTCATGTATGAGGAGAGCCTGCGCACACCACTCGTCATGCGCTATCCACGCGACATTCCCGCAGGCACCGTCAGCACGGCGATGGTGCAGAACATCGACTACGCGCCCACCTTCCTCGACTATGCCGGTGTGAAGCAGCCGAAGCAGATGACGGGTCACTCCCTGCGTGCGTTGTTCAAGGGAAAGAAGCGCCTGCGCAAGTCGCTCTACTACCACTATTACGACTATCCCGCCTGGCACCTGGCACGCAAGCATGACGGCGTGCGCACCGACCGCTATAAGCTCATTCACTTCTATGGTCATGGCGGCGAGCGTGCCCTGCAGGAGAACAAGTACCAGCAGCAGGCTGGCACGCGCGAAAACAACAGCTATAAGGGGATGCTACAGTCGGGATACATCACCAACGACCCCGACATCGACTACTACGAGCTCTACGACCTGCAGGCCGATCCCCACGAGCTCAACAACATCTACGGGCAGCCCGGCACCGAGCGCATCACTCGCAAGCTCATGCGCGAGCTGCTCCGATATCGCAAGCAACTACAGGTGAAAGAATAAAATAGGAAACAATATGAAGAAAACAGCATTGATCATGATGACATGTCTCTGCATGGGACATGCGTTGAAGACTAGCGGACAAGAGATATCAAAGGCACCATTTCAGCCAAGGCCGCGCGTGGCTGTCGTGCTCAGCGGCGGTGGTGCGAAAGGTATGGCTCACATTGGTGCGCTGAAGGTCATCGAACGGGCTGGCATACCCATCGACATCGTGACGGGTACCAGTATGGGTAGCATCATCGGCGGACTCTATGCCTGCGGCAACACCACCGCCAGCCTCGATTCCATGGTTAGGGTACAGGACTGGGCGTATGTGCTCTCCGACAAGGACGACCTGAGTCATCAGAGTCTTCTGGAACGTGAGAAGAAGAACACTTACGTTATCTCCACGAGCTTGAACCTGGGAAAGAAATCGCTTGGTTCGGAAGGTGGTATGATCATCGGAAAAAACATCCGCACGTTGTTCAACGCGCTGACGGCACCCTACAACGACTCCATCGACTTCAACAAGCTGCCCATTCCCTTTGCTTGTGTGGCAACAAACATCGTCGACAACACGGAGTACGTCTTCCATAGCGGTGTGCTCAGCACGGCCATGCGAGCCAGTATGTCGATTCCCGGTGCCTTCTCGCCTGTGCGCATGGGCGACAAATTGCTCGTCGATGGTGGCTTGCGTAACAACTTCCCTGCCGATATTGCCAAACAGATGGGGGCTGACTACATCATTGGTGTGACGGTGCAGGCCAAGCAAAAGACGGCCGACGACATCGCCTCAACGGCAGCGGTGCTCTCGCAGATTGTCGATGTGAACTGTAAGAACAAGTACGACGATAACCTCGCCATCACCGATATTCCCATCCGTGTGAATACCACCGGTTATGGCTCGGCATCCTTCAACCATGCAGCTATCGACACGCTCATCCGCAGAGGCGAGGAGGCGGCCATGGAGCATTGGGATGAGCTGGTGGCGTTGTCTAACAAACTGAAAGAGGCAACAGCCATCATGCCCATGCCTCGCATCCACATTCATCGGCAACCGATCGTGCCGCCCACGTCGTTCAAGATCGGGCAGTTGCGATTCGAAAACATGAATACAGGCGATGAGTTGTTCATCCGTACGAAGTTCCACCTGAAGGAAGGCGATAGCATCGACACCTACCGCACCGACCTCATCACCACTGCCATGCGACTCGACCTCTTCTATAAGACTGCCGACTGTCGTATCGAGAACAATGCCATCCCGCAGCCCGATGGCACCTCGGCAGCAAGAATCAGCTTCGTGGGAGGCGAGAAGAAAACCAATCAGGTGAGTGTCGGCTTACGCTTCGACAACGAGGAGATGGTGGCGCTGCAGGCCAATGCCGCTCTGCCGTTCCGTGCAAAGATGCCGATGGAGCTCGACTTCACACTCCGACTCGGCAAACGCATCATGGCAAAAGCCGACTGGAGCTTCCACCCCGCCAGCTTCTTGCGTCCCACGGTGTCCTATGTCTTCCGCCGCAACGATGTGAACATCTATGAGTATGGTTCAAAGAGCTATAACGTCACTTACAACCATCATGCCTTCAAGGCGGCTCCCCTGAATTTCTTGGTGCGAAACTTCGATGTGAGCATTGGTGCCGAGTGGAACTACTACACCTATAGCAACCTGCTTGTCGACAACCTGCCGGAGCACCAGATCAGTATACCCAAAAACAAGCACTTCTTCAACTATTACGCTACGGTCAACTACAATGGCGAGAACGAGTGGTACTTTCCCACACGAGGAGCGAAGTTCATGGCACGTTTCACCTATTACACCGATAACTTCTACTCCCTGAACGACCACACGGGCATCAGCGAGCTCTATGGCATGTGGCGCATGTCGTTTGCCGCCAACAAATACCTCTCATTCCAGCCCATGCTCTATGGACGCATGCTCTTCGGAAAGAACCCGCCGCTCATCATCAGCAATATGATTGGTGGCGAGTGGTTCGGCCACTACTTTGAGCAACAGGTGCCCTTCGCAGGTATCGGACACGTCGAGATGGCATGGGACAAGCTCCTGGCTGCACAACTGCAAGGACAAGTGAACCTCACCGAAAACAACATTGTCCTCTTGCGCGTTGCCGCAGGACAGAATGCCGATGAGCTGAAGAACTTGCTCGACTACAGAACCATGCTGGGCTTCTCTGCTGGCTATTACTACAACACGATGTTCGGTCCGCTGGGTGCAACGCTGAGCTATTGCAACATTACCAAGAAGGCCAACTTCTTCATCAACCTCGGCTTCGTGTTCTAGGCTTTGTTGTTGGGAGCAGGCTAATATCTTTTTCGAAATTATCCATACAAATATAATGTTAACATAGTACCTTTGCGCCATAGCATCATTGGCGCAAAGGTATTTTTTTTCTATTTCCATCTGCTACTTTTTTGATTTTTCATTCCTGTGTTGCACCGCTGATAGACATAATAGGATTGCCGTTTGAAAAGCTATGGGTTATCACTCGTAAAGCATAGAGTTTTGGAGCGTAAAGGATAGAGTTACGACCAAAAACGAGAGCCTCTCTCCCTCTCCCCTCCCTTGGGGAAGGGCTGGGGGTGGGCAAGGTTTCGGCGGTGCAGCTGGTGCAACTCTTCTAGGTTACGTAGTGTCCTAATATAATGGGCAATCCTGACATTTGTGCAGAATTGCCCATTTTCAGAGAGTTAATGGAGGTTAATATGTTTACAAACGTCCTCAGTCCATATCTTCATCGATATAGACATCCGTCCACCACTGCCAGAGGATAATCAGCCAACCTATACCCAGCAAGACGCCAAAGGCTGTTGCTGACTCTTGTGGACTGGGCAGATTGCCCCAGTTGATGATTCCCCATGCTACAGCCCCGAGGAGTGTCAACACGATAGCCATTCCCGACCACACTGCAGCATGCATCAGATGGGTTTCATGATCACGATATTTGTACATCTTTTAGGTTATTTGCTACTCAATGAACTGATGCTGGTTACGGAAGACCTCGTAGAGGTCACACACGGAGAGTCTTGTGTTATTATCGTCGGCATCGTGTTTTCGTGCTACTTTCTTCCTCCACCAAAAGCATAGCCAATGCTGATGCCTACAGTGTTGTAGCCCTTCCTAGCCAGTCGCAGGTCGGCTGTCAGCCTGAGGTGGTTCCATAGCTCGACGCCTACGCGAGGAACTACCATCAGCGACATACCTTCGCGGCCCTCGCTTCCCTGAATAACGTCGCATTTCACATCGCCGATGCCAACGCCCACAAAGGGTGCCACTTTGTTTCCGCGGTTGAAATTGTAGTCGCCATAAACAGACAGAAAAGAGAAAATACGGTTGCTCAGCGTGTGCCCCTCATAGTCACGGATAGCACTGCCCATGTAGACTTCCAACCCAACGTCGAATGGCTTGTCGAAATTCCACCTACCCTCCAAACCGAATTGGGGTCCCAGCTTCTTGCTTCCCACAAACTTGTCAACGGGGAATGTTGCACCTACCTTTGCCTCAATCTCGAGTCTTTTCACGGGCTGGATAGTTTGAGCTTTCAATTTCACGCCAGCAGACATTGTAAATACTAATAAAGTAATCAATAGTTTTGCTTTCATATTTTTTGAACGATTTAAAATGACGGGTACAAAGATACGAATTATTTTATCAAACACCCGTCATGATTTTGTTTTTTTTATTTAATTATAGTCATACCGCCCCAATCTCCGTTGCAAAGGTAAAGCAAAAATGAATGAAGGCTATATATGAAAACTGCACAAAAACTGCACAAGGGTTATTTGTGCAGTTTTTGTGCAGTCCAGTCAAAGGCATGTGCCGATAAAATGGGAGATTTTAGAAATTTTTGATGAACTCGTCGAAGTCTTTGGAAGAACCCTTTTCGTGGAAGATTTTCTTGTATAGTCGATTTCTGTTCATGGAAATGGCGGTGTCGGTGATATTCAACATGGCAGCAATTTGCGAAGGCTTTAAGTTCAGCTTCACAAGGTAGCATATTTGGCGTTCAGTGATGTTGAGTGGTGTAAGCGCCATGAGTCGAGTGGTGAAATTATCATAAACTTTGTCAATCCACTCTGCAAGCGTGTCCCATTCCTCATCGCGCAGATGGAATTTTGGCTTGCCAGCATTAATCAGGATACGTTGATAGATTAGAGACTCTTGAAACTCACGAAGCAAATGCTCTTTGCGTTCGTTGGTGGCTTCAATGTTCGCGTTCTCTGCTCTTAGCTGCTCGGTGTCAAGTTCCAACCTTTGAATAGTTAATAAGTCGTTCTGCTTTCGTGCCTCTTCGAGTTGTTGCTCCAATTGATTAATACGCTGATTGTTTTCCTCTATCTGTTGCCGGCTTTGACGATGTTTGCGTTCTTCTTCCTGTCGTAGTTGCTGCTCGCGAGCAATTGCTGTAGCCTTGTCCTGCTGTTGGCGTTTCCACTCGCGGCGGCCATAAAGGAATACAACAAGTGCCAAAGAAATGAAACCTGTCAATCCCCATTTCCAATATTTACCATTTCGTTCTGCACGCTTAAGGTCTTCCTTGACTGAATTTAAGTTGTACTGTGCTTCTATTCTGAAAAGCATTTCTTTCTGAGATTGTATTTGAAAAGAATCTTTAGCTTCCATACACATTCTCAGATACTGATTGGACAATTGTATATTGCCTTTTTTTTCAGATAGATTTGATAGGATGTAAAGATGTTCTGCGTCTGAAAAGTAGTTATAACGGTGAAGTACTTTCTTAAAATAATACATGGCAGAATCTACGTGGTTCTGTTGGTAGTGCCAATAAGCCCAATTCACATCATTTATCGAATCATGTGTCATGATGGTTGCTGCTTTGTCGAATTGTTCTGTTTGCAAATAAATATCAGCCAATTCATAGCGTGCTGCAGGAACGATGTTATCTGATTGCTCTAAATGCTTTCCAAGTTCAATAGCTTTCTGGTAATAATATATGATACTATCTAAAGATTCTGTATATGTGTTTACCTTTCCCAAACGAAGTGCTGTGTATGCCATTCTTAAAGTGTCTTTTGCAATTTGAGCATAAAGAAAACTACTTCGAAAAAGGTCTATCATTTTGTCAAACATCCGTTGCTCCAGATAAATATCACCTTGCTGACGTGAGATGATTCCTTGCAACCATACTTCATTTGAACATTCTGCTTCTTCTTTGGCTTTCATCAGTGATTCAAAAGCAGAGGGATGGTCTCCGCCTGTATGATAGATATCGCCCAAAATGGCGAGGGTCTTCGCATGTTTTTCCCTCGAACCTCGACTATAATAGTTCTCCAAACTGTCAACAAGCAGCAGATCGTCAACGGATGACTGACCACGTAGGAACTTCGATTCAAGTTGTAGAAGCTGGTGGTAGCGGCGGGTAGATAGGTTTTCGTTATCTTTCGCTTTATTGTAAGCACTTAATAGGCTGTCGGCCTCATCGTAGTGTCCCCAGCGCATAGCGGAGTCGGCCTCGACAAGTAGTCGCGGATAGCTCGGCTCTCTCAGACAGGAGCCAAACAGCAAGCTGCCGAGGAGTAGCAGGGGGAAGAGGTATGGTAATTTACTATTGGACAACTTCTTGATAGTTGATAGTTAACAATTGATAGCTGATAGTTTTCATAACCTATAACCTATCACCTATAACCTATTCACTATTACCTATTAATAGGGTGGATTTGTTCCAATATTTCCTCTTCGGTCACTAAGTTGAAGTCGCCGGCGACGGAGTTCTTCAGCTGCGAGGCTGCCACCGAGAAGTCGAGGCAGCGCTGGGGCTCGCCCTTCCATTTCTCGGCCGCGTGGATATAGGCGGCTACGAAGGCATCGCCTACGCCCACGGGGTCTACGATGGGATAGATGTCGTAGATCTTCGCCTGATAAATCTCACCATGATACCACAGCAGGGCGGTCAACGTGTGGTGGGTCGACGTGATCTGGTTGCGCAGACCGAGCATCATCTCGCCACAGTTCGGGAACTGGCGGTGCATCTCGTCGAAATAGCGACGATAGGCATCCATGTCGAGTTCCGTATCTGCCATCATGTGGTCCATTGGCACCTGCTTCACACCTGTGGCCACCTCCCATTCATCCTGATCGCCGAAGATGTAGTCGCTATACTGCATCAGCGCGTTCAGCGTCTTGTGGGCATCGGCTCCTTCGTAGCGCCAGAGGTTCTTGCGGAAGTTGATGTCACACGTGATGCGAAGTCCCATGTCCTTTGCCGTCTTCACAGCCTCGAACGTGGCATCGGTTGCCGACTGCGACACGGCGCAGGTGATGCCCGAGCAATGGAAGATGTCTGTACGGCTGAAGATGTCGCGCCAGGGGAACATGCCCGGAGCACACGAGTAGAACGACGAGCCGCGACGGTCGTAGACCACCTGCGAGCGACGCAGGCCGGCAGCAGCCTCGAAGTAGTAGGTGCCGAGACGGTCGCCACCGCGCACTACATCGCGTGTGTCGATGCCGTAGTAGCGCAGCTCGTTCAGACATGCCTGTCCCACCTCGTTCTGTGGCACACGCGACACATAGCCAACCTTGTTGCCCAGCATCGCAAGCGACACTGCCACGTTGGCTTCCGAGCCTCCAAACTTGCCCGTCCAGTCACTACCTTGTTTCAACCGCTGAGCACCGCCTTTCGACCAGCGCAGCAATATCTCTCCGAATGTAACGATTCTTTTCATTTCTGTTTGTAGTTTATCAGTGCAAAGATAGTGCAAATCGAAGAGAATACAAAACAAATAAGCATTTTTTTGTTTTTATTGTTGAGATGCAGCCTATCTTCGACGAAGTTCAGAGATAGAGCAAAATTTCGATTAAGCGAAGAGAATTGAAATGAATTTTCATTCTTGAGCGTGAGAAATTTATCTAAATCGATGACAATATAAAACAAAAAAGCATTTTTTTGTTCTTATTGCCGAACCTATCAACACAAATAGGGCATTGATACAACACGATTGATGTGCTATACCAATGCCAAACCAAGTTTATGATTGTTTTGTCAGAAATAGAAGCGCAGACCCAGCATCAAGTCGGTGCTGACGATTCCGTTGATGGGCTTGTCTTCGACTTTGGAATTGCTGTCGAAGAAGATGTGATAGATGGTATTGGCCTCCAGGCCTAGTCCCACGTGCTTGCTCAGTCGGCTTTCGATGCCAGCCTTCAGCAGAACACCCAAGCCGAATTTGGAATCATCAGCATAATAGTAGAAGCTTGAGAAGTCGCTTTTGTCATGAAGGTAGCTGGCACCGCCGCCGAGAGCCAGTTCCCAGCGCCAATGACTCGACGAGGGCATGTTGCACCACACACGGTTCAAACCGAAGTGATAGAGGTTGAAGCGGAGGTAGCCGTCCCGATACCGGCTTCCCTTAAAGATGAAGCCTACACCACGACCTCTGCCTCTGCCTTTGTCGAATATATCTTCAAACTCCAACATGTACTCCAATCCTGGGAGATGTTCATGGGCGTCGTCGCCCACTTGCAGATCAGAAGTGATTAGGCTGACACCGCCGCTGAACTTTAGCACATGCAGTTCGCCTGTGCGTTTTTTTGCATTTTCTCGCGTAGCTATCTGGTCAGGTCGTTTTCCAAATACCTGCTCTAGATATCGCTCTAACCGCTCGTTGCGTGTGGTATCAGTGCGAAGTGTGTCGGCGATTACGATGTCTTGCGCTCGAGACGGCATGCACCATAGGAGGATGACGATGCCCCAAAGGAATAATCTACATTGCTTCATGAGATTGTCGTTACGTCTGTTCTGTCTGTTCTTGTTTTTTAGAAATAGAAGCGCATGCCTGCGGTTAGGCTCATGCTGTCGAAGCCGTATCGCTCGTTTTTCTCAAGGTGGAAGTCCTTAGGTGCCGAGAAGGTGCGACGCATCATGTTCCAGTCTACACCGAGAGCGAAATGGTTGCCGAGTACGTACTCCACACCCAGCCGCGTCAGTGCGCCGAAGCCGCCGCCACTGCCGCCACCCGTCTCGCTGTAGGTGGTATAGCCCATGCCGATGCCTACGTCCCAGCGCCAGTTCTTCGTCGTCACATGGCTGATGACGAAGTCGGGGCCGACGTAGAAGAAGGTCTGGTCGCTCATGCCGCCGTAGGTGGTGCGGTTGAAGGCCGTCGTGAAGCCGAAGCCGAAGTTGCGGTAGCCGATGTGCTCGTAGTTCAGCATGACATCGAGTCCCATCTTCTTGTGTACCTTGCCATAAGGCGAATACACCTTCGACGTGATGCGCGACGGGCCAACGCTGAGTTTCATAACGTTCTTCGGGTTGCTGCGCTTCATGGCATAGACGACTTGTGCGCCAAACGTGTCGTCGGCAGGCATGAACGTCAGTGTGTCGGTGAGTGCCGAATGCATCTGCGTCGGGTTGAGATAGAGCATGTTGCCGAAAATCTGGTGGCAGGTACTCTTGAAAGATGGCTCGCGGTGCTCCGTGATTTGCAGGGCGTTGCCGCCATGCCGGGCCGTGGCCTCCTTGCCGAGCTGAACCACATAGTCATAGTTGCACTTCGTGGTGGTGCCGCGGTCCTTGACGGCCACGTCGCCAATCATCACGGCCGATGATGGTATTCGCTCGCCGAAAAGGAAGATGTGTACCGAGTCGACAGGCAACGGTGGGCGCTCGTTGGCCACGTGGGTGATTACTTTAGGACTGCATCCTGCAAGCTGGATGGCCATGAGGCATAGCAGTAGGTGCACAATGTTTTTTCGAGTGATGTTTTCCATTTTTTTACTCTACATTATTAATATATATAACGATTCATTCGTTTTTTCTTGCATGTTCCTTCTTCTTTTCACCATGCTTGCCTCGCCAATATGCCACGCTGAGACGCTGCAAGCCGGCATCAGACTGGCAGTCGTTGTAATTGGCATGTAGGGTATAGAGATGGTTGCCGTGGCTGTCGAAGCCTCGTTGGGTCAGGAGCTTGTAGTGCGTGTCGAGGTCGGTGTGATAGGCTGGCATCAGTGTCATTCGGAATAACAGGTCGAGAGTGGGCTCGGCATCGGCAAAGTCGGCCATATAGGTGCCAGACTTCCCGATGTCGTCCATTTCCTCATTGAAGAAGAACACGTCGAGAATGTCGCCCGTCTGCAAACCTTTGATTCTTATTGGATTGCTGTGCTGTGCCCACATTTTCTTCTGCAGAATGGCCGACACCACCTCATCGGCATCCACTTCGCGCTGACTGCCGTCGGGCTTGCAGATTCGGATGCCTACCACCGAGCGCCCGGCCTCCCAGAGGTGCATGCGTGGCTGGTAGCCTGCGAGGGTAGCCCACCGTGCTGCCGCTTCCTCGCTGTTGAGCAACACCCTGACACGGCAGAGCTCTGAACAGTGTTGGCTGTTGTTGGTGGCAACGGCTGAACCTACGGCACCCACCAAGCCGAACATAGCCGCAAAGGGCCAGCTGCCGTCTTGGCTCAGTATGTTGAACTCTGTGTATTTCGCCAGGATCACGGCCCCGCTGTCGGCCAATGCCTCGGGGGCTTCGGAGAGCTGGAAAGAAGGCAGGGACATCGACCAGACACGCTTGCGAACGGCGTTGGCATAGCGCTTGTAGTTGTTTTGATATACTGGCAGCTCATCTTGTTGTTGTGCTACATCAACGGTCTGCAGGTGCTCTGTTGCTGTCTGTAGGCGCAGGGTGCCCACGTTCGTCATCTTCATCTGCCTCCACCATGTAGCAAAGCCGACGTGGCTGATGCGCACGCGTGCCTGCTGCTGCGTGCAAGGTATTGTGAAATGCCCGTCCTGATTGCTCACCCCGCTGGCAATGCGTGTAGAATCAGTTGTACTGTAGAGCGCAATGTTGGCATAGGTGACCGGTTGTCCTTTGTCATCGACGAGGCGGCCAATGAACTTGTAGGGCAAACGCTGCGTGCATTCCACGAAGATGTGCCCCTCGCTGATCTCGATGCGCATGGGGTAATAGCCGATGAGGGCATGCACAGCCTCAGGCACGCTCTTGTCGCTCACAATGCAGCTGACCCGGTAGTCTTCCAAGTCGTCGTAGATGAAGCTTACTTGCCACTCTTCGCTCATGCGGTCTATGGTCATCAAGGCGTCTGCCAGCGATACGTTTCGGAAGGTATGGCTGATGTGCTGTGACCGAGCCAGCAAGGGCAATAGCAACATTATTGTCAGTAGGAGGTGGGTTTTCTTCATAGGGAGGATGCTCTTTGTTTCAATCAGCAAGGATGTTATTCCACAACGAGCGTGCCATCGGCAGCCTGCACGATGCTGAAGCGCTCAAACCGGTTCAGCATGTCAACTGTTTCCGACAATGCATCCTGCTGGTTCCATTGGAAATAGAGTCGCAACTTGGCGGCCTCGGCATTGCGGATGCTGACACCGACATGATGATAGTCGGCAATCTGCTTCACGATGTTGGCAAGGGCAGTATTCTCGAAAGTGACAGTGACTGGCGGCTGCTGGCTCTTCTCCTCCACTTGCGTAACGGTCTGCACAGACTTTTCTTCGGCAGGGCTGACCGATGACTTGTGGAAAGCAAACCTCACGCCGACGGCCACAGCTGCTGCCACCATGAGCAACAATGCTATGCTCACCACAAAGCGAGCCGTGATTTTGCGTCGGGCCAGCAGTACATGCTTGTAGACAGCCGGGATGCTGATACCCAGCTCGTGTGAAATCTCGCGGTAGCTCTTATTCTCCTCAAATCGCATGACAAACACTTGGCTCGTGCGCGGCGGCAACTCCCGCTCGGCAAAGCGTAGCATGTCGACAGCTTCGTGTTCCTCCACGCCGACTTCTTCATCGGTGCCTTCATGCTCACGGCTCAACCTTACTATCGCCTTCTGCTCTACTTTTCGATGTGCTACAATGTCGCGACAGCGGTTGCGCACCGCCGTGAGCAGATAGCCCTGCCATTTGTCTGCCTCTACCAGTGGCTTCTGCTCGGCAATGCGCGCAAATACCTCGCCGACAACATCTCTTGCTTCTTCTGAGTTGTGCAGGATGCTATCGGCCAACAGGCACATTTCTTCGAGATGCTGCCTATATAGTTGTTCCAACTTGCTTTTGTAGTCACGTTCCATCATATCCATACTATAAAGACGGGAATCCTCTCGATTTTTAACCTTGAAAGGACAAAAAAACACCCCGCAGAGAGTTGCGGGGTGTCTCAGCAGGTGGTTGGTGTTTATGATTTCTTCACCAGTTCCATGGTGTCGCGGGCGATGACGATTTCCTCGTCGGTGGGCACCACCCATACCTGCACCTTTGAGTCGGGAGCAGAGATGAGCTTCTCCTCGCCACGGCAGTTGTTGGCTTCGGCATCCATCTTCACACCGAGGAACTCCAGACCCGAGCAGGCCTCCATGCGAGTGGAGATCTGGTTCTCGCCAACACCGGCTGTCCAGACGATGACATCTACGCCACCCATAGCGGCAGCATACGAGCCGATGTACTTCTTGATGCGGTAGTTGTACATGCGGAGGGCGAGCTGGGCACGCTCGTTGCCCTTGCTGGCAGCTTCCTCGATGTCACGCATGTCGCTGGAGATGCCGGTGATGCCGAGCACACCCGACTTCTTGTTCAGGAAGTCGGCCATCTCCTGGGGCTTCAGGTTCAGCTTATCCATGATATAGGTCACGGCCGAGGCGTCGATGTCACCCGAGCGCGAGCCCATCATCACACCTGCCAACGGGGTGAGACCCATCGATGTGTCGATGACCTTACCGTCTTTGATGGCAGCCACGGAGGCTCCGTTGCCGATGTGGCAGGTGATGATCTTCAGATCTTTGATATCCTTACCCATCAGCTCAGCAACGCGATGCGAAACATAGCGGTGCGAGGTGCCGTGGAAGCCATAGCGGCGCACGTGATACTTCTCATACAGTTCGTAGGGAACGGCATAGAGATAGGCGTGGGCAGGCATGGTGCTGTGGAAGGCATTGTCGAACACGGTGACCTGCGGAACCTCAGGCATGAGGTGGTCAACGGCACGGATTCCCTTCAGGTGACCGGCGTTGTGAACGGGTGCAAGGTCGCAGAGACTCTCGATGCCTGCCTCCACGCCTTCGTTCACGAGGCAGCTCTTCTCGAAGAGGCCGCCACCCTGCACAATGCGATGACCCACAGCGTCGATTTCGTCGAGGCTCTTGATGGCACCATACTCCTCGCTGAGCAGCTGCTGAAACACGAAGTTCACGCCTTCCTTGTGGTCGGGCATGTCGTGCATGAGGATTTTCTTTTCGCCGTTGGGCAGGGTGAGTTTCAGGAAAGCGTTGTCGAGGCCGATGCGCTCTACGCCGCCCTGTGCCAACACGGACTCATCGTCCATGTTGTAAAGTTTATACTTAATGGAACTACTACCACAATTCAGTACTAAAATTTTCATTTCATTCAAATTTTAAAGTGAAAAATGAAAAGTGAAAAACGAAAAATCAGTTGATTCTATTCGTTCCTTTTTCATTCTTCGTCATTATTCTTTGTTTTCTTACTATTTTTCTTTGCTGTATTAAGTGATGCGACTAAAAGTGCTACTATTTCCGAACAATCTGCTCGCATGCTTTCGTATTCCCTTTCAGTTATGACTGACTTGTTGTAAAGAAGCTTCAGCCAACTACGAGTTTCGCTGGCTTCCTTGAGGGCAATGTGAAGTTTTGTAATAAAATCTGCTGATGACTGCGCAAACTGCGACTCACTGACATTTGCCATTACCGACGTTCCAGACCTTAAAACCTGATCGTAAAGAGAAGCAAAAACCTTACTACGATTATTTGCCAGATATTCAGTCATTGTGGCTATTCGAGTGGCGAATGCTTGTGATTTCTGCATCAAAACAGACTCTTCTTCGTTCATGCCAGCGTGATTTTTCGTTTTTCGTTTTTCACTTTTCACTTAATCGGGCTGAAAATCAGCGCGATTGGGCTTGGCAGGCGGTGATGGCGACCATGTAGTAGATGTCGTCGACCGAGCAGCCACGCGACAGGTCGTTCACGGGACGGGCGATACCCTGCAGAACCGGACCAATGGCGATGGCATCGCCAAGGCGCTGTACGAGCTTATAACCGATGTTGCCGACTTCGAGGTTGGGGAATACCAATACGTTGGCGTTACCTGCGATGTCGCTGCCGGGAGCCTTCTTCTTTCCTACCGAGGGAACGAGGGCGGCATCGGCCTGCAACTCACCGTCTATCTTCAGCTCGGGAGCCATCTCTTTTGCCAGCTTTGTAGCCTCGACAACCTTGTCGACCACCTCGTGGGAGGCACTGCCCTTCGTGGAGAAGCTCAGCATTGCCACGCGCGGGTCTTCGAAGCCAGCCACTGACTTAGCGGTCTGTGCGGTGCAGACGGCGATCTGTGCCAGCTGGTTGGCATCGGGCATGGGCGTTACGTCCACGTCGCC
>JAEEGJ010021237.1_pt1 | contig 14007 bp, 7 predicted proteins | sample 8958761 | NCBI WGS metagenome assembly JAEEGJ01 (sample SAMN16246546, study PRJNA631951) | gut metagenome | biome: gut microbiome; feature: rumen; material: RS-attached | host: Bos | place: Iran: Karaj | collected 2018-10 | reverse complement strand
CTCTCAACCGTTTATGCTGGATTAATGATTAATGATTAATGATTAATGATTAATGATTAATGATGTTGGATCGTATAGGCATGATAAGTTTAAGCCATAGGTGAAACAAACGCCAAAGATGTGAATGCACCTCATGGGGATTAGCGATATGATGAGAAAATCTGTATTGTGCATGTTGTCCGTATGTGCGATGGCTTGCGCGGAACTGTGGCAGCCGTCGGCTCCGAAACTGATTGAATTTTCATGGAACTCGCCTGATACCAAGTATCTACGTGAACACGTCCATGAAATGGAAGCACGTACGCCATACCATGGGCTGGGCATTCATGTGATCGCGAAAGCGATGTGGGAAGGCAAGGAGATAACCTGTCGCCACAGCACGATCTTTTCGCCGATTCCATGGAAAAAAGAATGGTTTGCGGAAGCCATCGACGATCTGAAACATACGGAGTTCAAGCAGTTTACGGATAATTTCATCCGCACGGGCGTATGCCCGGGCAACGTCTCGCTGTTTTCGGACAGCGACTGGGAGGCCGTCTGCAACAACTTCCGCATTATGTCCGAAATCGCGAAGGAATGCGGCATGAAAGGACTGGCCTTCGATCCGGAAGTCTATTGCGAACAGCTGTTTCTGCACAAAGAGTCATGGGGCCATACGCTGGAGGAGTCCAGACGGCAGGCCAGATTGCGCGGACGGCAGTTCGCGGACGCCATTTTCGGGCCGTTCCCAGACATGACGTTCTTCTGCTTCTTCTGGCATAGCCATGTCCAATTTGCATTCTACAAGGTTAAAAACGACGGCTACCGTGACACATTCATCCATTTCATGAACGGCGTCTATGACAACCTGCCGCCGACGGCCACCATCATCGATGGCAACGAAACCAACGGCTATCACGCCGCTGATGGAAAGGATTTTCAGGCGATGGCGAATCAAGTCTTCCATACTTATTTGGTCGCTGTGGACGAAGCGAACATCGTCAAGGCGAAGACGCAGACACATTTGGCTCCAGCCTTCTATCTGGATCCGTATTTCATCAAAAGCGACAGTTCTTGGGCGAAGAAACTGGATTGGGAAGGACATCCGGACCGCACGTTGTATTTCCTTGAGAATATGAAACATGCGATGAAAGTCACGGACAAATATATCTGGACATGGGGCGAAAACGGCTCTTGGTGGCGTGATAAACCAGACCAACCATTTTCATGGGAAAGTCGTTCGCCGGGCGTCACGGAAGGATTGCGGTGGGTTTTCGCTCCAGGAAAATACGCGGAGAATGCACGGGCGAGACTGACAGGAAGCGAGCCTAACTTGCTGAAAAATCCAGACTTTGAAGATTTGACGGGATATGATGCAACGGCGGCGAAACCGAAGGTTCCGCATTGGGCATTCTGGCAGTCCGCACAGTCTCGCGGGACGTATGGTCTGGATCGTGGGGCAGACTCCGCACATGGTGCATTCTTCGCCAATGTATTAAACGCGTGCTACTTGCAGACGTATCCAGTCGCTTTCGGCGAGACATATGTATTCAGTGCGAAAATCTGGCGGGAGAATCCAGATGAGATAGCGACGCTTAGATTCCGTTGGCAGGATGCGGACGGTAGATGGTGTTGCGAGGAGGAAGACAGAAGCGTGGAGGCGGGAAAGCCTGATGCGGATGGATGGTGCACGGCGAGCGTCTGTGTCACCGTGCCTGCTGGTGTAAAATTCACGGCGGTCCTGCTCGGCGGAACGGATGTGAAGGGCAAGGTGATTTTCGACGACGCGAAGCTTGTGAAATGCCCGTAGGAAAAACTATATAGTACTACAAATAAAGCTATATATGAAAGAAGAATTGATGAGAATGATTGGTTTTGGGAAAAACGGTGACAATAAGGAGCAGACGGCAGAAGATGCCAACATGTTGCCGCTTGCCGTGCTGATTGATGCTGACAATATTAGCCCTGCATCCATGGAAGGGATATTCAGGATGGTTCGTGCCCTAGGGGAACCTATTGTCCGACGAGCCTACGGAATGGTTAGCTGTTTTGCAGGCAATGATGGATGGCCATCTGTGCTACGGGAAAACGGTATCGTCGCCTGTCCGCAAGTCAGTAATATCATGCATAAAAATGTGGCGGACATAGCGCTTGTGATTGATGCGATGGCTTTGCTTTATAAAGGGCCGGTAAAAGGTTTTTGCATTGTGTCGAGCGACAGTGATTTTACGGGGCTTGCTGCGAAAATTCGGGAGGAAGGGAAGCTTGTCTATGGATTTGGCGATAGCAAGGCTCCTGCGAGTTTCCGTTCAGCGTGTTCGAAATTCTTTGAAATAAGTGTTGCCAAACAACCTGTTGCCGCAAAAGTCGCTGCGCCTCAGCAAGTTGTGGCTACGAAGAGCAGTTCCAAACAGGTAAAGGAAGCAGTTTGTCCACGATGTGGCGGTGAGTTGAGTGAGACCAAAACGAAATCGAATCAAACCTGTCGAATGTGTAAAGCCTGTGGCGGCATGACCATAAAACTGAATTCTTTGAAAACGGTTTTTGCAGAGGATGGGTTGAAAGCGCTACTGGAAAAAGCGAAACAACATGAACAGGCCGGTTGTGTCTGTCCAGATTGTGGATCGTCCATGAGTTTGTTGAAGGTTTCGACCGGAAAACGCCATATCGAAATCGATGTATGTGGCAATTGCCAAGCCTTATGGTACGATAAAGATGAATTCGAAGCGCTTGTGCCGAGTGATGGCTTGTTGCAACCAACGGTTTCCGCTGGCAAGGCGTATCGTCGTGACATGACATTGGCTCTTACGGCTGATTTGCGGAATGGAAAATTGAAAGTGACAGAATGTTGGCAGTTGGAAAGGGCGATGAAAAACAACTACCATGTTCCAACGCCTGATATCAGTCCTATTATTGGTTCTCTTAAAGCACAGCAAGTCATCAAGGTAGAGACGAAAACTGGCAAGTTGGAAATCTGCGGGGCCGCGTCAGAAATGAAATGGTCATTGAAAAAATGATGGTTTTATTTCTCTAAGATTCGCATTGACAGGCGATTGAAGATGGAGAATGTCATGATGGACAGACGGGAGTTTATCAAATGGATGGCTGCCACGGCGGTTGTTGCTGAAAGAGGCGGCGTGTTTGCACAGGACGCTCAAATGAAGCAGAAGGAAAATAGCATGTCGAAATGGATTTGGCTGTCGCCATTTGTGTATCCGCAACATCAACATTGCCGAAAGGATACATATAGTTCGCCGAAAGTGACGGACGGGCCTGGATTCGCCGTCGTGCAGTTCAAAAAAGTCGTTGACTGCGGCGGTGCCGTGGATTCCATCCGTTTTCGGGCCAGTGGCGACACGCGGTTTCGCATTTTCTTGAACGGCGAACGCTTGTGGACAGGGCCTGCCGAGCCTGGAAGCGATTGGATCCAGCCATCTACGCCTCCGCAATATTTTGCAGATGAATATGTTTGGAAAGCGGCGGATGGCAAGAAGCCTGCCGTTTTGGAATTCTTGGCGGAAGTGCGATTGGGGCCGATGCGCGGCAATGAAATGTCCAGAGGGCAGGGCGGCTTCCGCATGGAGGCGGATGTCCAACTATCTGATGGAAAACATCTTGTGATTGGGACAGGGCCAGATTGGCAATGCCGTTTGTTGTCGGGCTGGCAGAATGGCTCGACGTTTGACGCACGTATTCCGGCGATTGAATGGATCGATGCGAGAGTTGTGGAAGATGTTTGGCATGAAACAGTTGCGCCGATTCCTGTGCGGGATGAATGGAAAGTACAGCCGTTAGAAGGCGGTGAACTCGTCGTTCAGGGCGGCGCGACGGCGGATGCCCATGCGACATTCGACCGAATTTATGCGGCGTATCTGGTCATGGAAGCGGATGCGCCGTGCGAGATTACCGCACGAATGTATGAACAGAATCCGCGTGCCCTCCATGCCACGGAGAAGGCGATTCTGACTGGCAGCGATGGCGGTTCATATTTTTGCAGTCTGGCTTTGCAGAGCATTGGTGGTGTCCAATGGAATGTACATAGTTTGGACGCCGCAAAAGCCGTCCATGCAAAAGTTTATTTGATTGCAACATGCTATCCAGTGAGACAGGAAGGCAGTTTCCATTGTAGCGACAAAGGGCTGGATGCCGTCTATGATGTATGCAAATGGACGTTGCAGATATGCCGTCAGACCATGCATTTGGACAGTCCAAAACATCAAGAGCCGCTGGCCTGCACAGGGGACTACTATATCGAAGCAATGATGACGGGAGGAACGTTCGGCGATATGCGGTTGGCCGCTCTTGACGTTTTGCGTACGGCGCAAGTTTTACAGCTTAGCGATGGACGGCTTTTCCATACAACATATTCGCTTATTTGGGTTCACATGATGTGGGAGGTTTACCAATTCACTGGCGACAAAGAATTGTTGAAACAATGCCTTCCCGCCTTGGACAAGTTACTGGGCCGTTTTCGGAAATACATGGGAGAGAACGGTTTGATTGATAATCCGCCGGACTACATGTTTGTCGATTGGCTGGTGGTCAGTGGACAATCCATGCACCATCCGCCCAAATCATTGGGGCAGACTGTTTTGAACTGCTTCTATCATGGAGCGTTGCTGGATGCGGCTCGCGTCTATGCGGAATGCGGCAAAACAGCGGTTGCGCAGACGTGCAACGAACAGGCGGTAGCATTGCAAAAAGCCTGCCGCGCATTGCTTTACGATTCTGAAAAACAGCTTTTCTTCGACGGACTGCCTGGAACGGAGCCTGCCAAAGGCCGTTGGCTGCCTGCCAATACGCAGGAACGGCATTTCTCACGTCATGCCAATACGTTAGCCGTGCTATGTGGTGTTGTGACGGCAGAGGAGGCCGTGGCGCTGTTGGAACGGACGTTGGACAATGATATGCAGGAAGTCCAGCCGTATTTCATGCATTATGTATTGGAAGCGGTGGAGAAATGCGGGCTGTTTGAAAAGCTCGGCTTGGGCATTTTGCGCAAGTGGATTCCGCTGGCGGAGGAATGTCCACGCGGATTAAAGGAAGGCTGGTTCGCACCGCAGGCGGATTACGGCTTCGACTATTCGCATGCATGGGGCGGTACGCCCGCGTGGCAACTGCCTGCTAGATTGCTTGGTTTCAAGATGTTAGAGCCTGGCTTCGCGAAAATCTCACTTTCGCCGCGGCTGTGCGGATTGGAATGGTTTGACATTTCCATGCCGACGCCGAAAGGCATGCTTCGCTGCCGTTTGGAAAAAGGCAAGCCGCCGCAGGTGGATTTGCCGGCCGGCTTGGTCTGCGTCATGCGGTAATCAGAAATGGTGTGATTGATAGACGAAAAATGTTGTTTTTTTAATGAAAAATTAGAAAATTGATTGAAACAATGGATATTAGTATGAAAAGATAATAGTATGTATGTAGTGGCTATTGATGGCTAACAAAAATCAACAGACAAAAGAAAAGGAAAGTGGCAAGATGTTGAAAGAAAAGCTTTTTTTTTGTGTGTGTATGCTGATGTGGGCCATATGCATGGGAGGTTTGGCTTTAGGGCAGAATCAGACCTGTCCGTTCTGCGGACAGAATACCATTTTGCCAGTGGTCTATGGAAAATTCAATGATAAAGTTCAACAAGAACAGTCTTCTGGAAAAATCATTTGGGGTGGTAATGGTGAGGCGAAAGAAGAATTCAGATGTAGTTTCTGTAGTCGCCATATTGATCCGTATTTGAGGAAGATCCGTAAGCTTTTACAGGAATATCCCGAAAGGGTGTTCGAACCGGAGGCGATGTATCTGACAGAAGGAAAGATAAAGATTTGCTACGGCTGGAAATGTGGTGATGATTTAAAAGCTTTTGTGAGTAAGAGGGCGCAGTTATTTAAGCTGGACAAGGACTTTCAATATCATTCTATTCCTTTGCATATATCATCAGAAGATGAATTCTTCATTTATGTTATTCATCGAAAGGAAGATATAGCTATATTTACATATTTACGTGATCGTTGTTTTCTAGAAATGAAGGTATTGCATGATATTGAGAACGAACTCAAAAAAGAAAAGCCGGACTGGGATTTCATCATGCAAGGGCTTCGCCAAATGGCGTTAATCATTGATCATCCTGATTCAGGATTCAGTGCACGTGGCACAGCCTTTTCAGATGTGAAAAATTACTTGCGTGACAAATGGTACAAAGTTCAGCAAAAGCAAAGGCCAGAGTCTCTTGATAAATTGTCGCTACATGACGTTGCGGAGGTTCAATTCATCAGAAACAAGTTTCGGGAAGTCTGCGATGTGGCGATGACCAATCTGCCTCCGACGGCTGCATTCTACTATCGATATGAAAAACTGAATTTCGATCCTCCAGCTAAACAGGATCCTGCAGAACGTGAGACATTGATAAAGGATATCCGTGCATATCATGAGAAGGAAATCAACTCAAGCTCCTCTAGTATGTTGATTCAGCTTCTGGCGGATAGTTGTCGTTCGGCGGCAGATTTGGACGCGATTGAAAAGGAGCTTGATCTGTATTTGGACACGACTGGGTTTTGGTATGGCGCAGAGGGGGTGTTCCATAAAATTTTGCTGAAGGCTCGTGTATATGATTCGAAGAAGGCCATTATTTGGGCGGAGAAGATTACCGACAGGCTTCAGAATGAAGAGCATCTGAAGAAAACCTTCACGAAATTTACCAAGGATCAGAAAAAAAGGATAATGCCTTCTGGCGAGGATTATGAGAAAAGGATTGCGGCGGAGGTGGAAAAAGCACAATTGCATAATCGTCCTTTGGTGGAGGATATTTATACGCAGGTTTACCTTGCCTGTTGGAAGACAGGTGATTATGATGTGGCAGTCCGTTGGCTGGAGTTCTGTGGCGATCATAACGGAAGGTATCTTTTGTGCAAGCCAGAGGAACATCTGAAGCTAGTTAAGGAGTCGAAAGATTATTTCGCCTTTGTACGGAAAGACGATGAATCTCCGCTTCGGCAAGCCATTGCCAAGCGAGATGTTGCTGCGATGGAGGCAATTTGTAATGAGACAAAGGATTCATTCCTTTGTGCGGAAGCGGGGCTTCATCTTGCCGAATTACTTTTGGAACAGGAGCGGGCGGTCGATGCCAAACGGATTTTGATGCAGTGGAAAATTCCGTTGGCCAATAATTCGCGTCTGGCGCTTGCATTTGATGATTTGATTCGTTCCATGCTTTCGCGTCGTGACTTGTTGAAAACCAAAGACGCTATTGCGCTTCAGGATGCCAACTGGCTTCGGATGCAGGCTTTTGACCGTTATTCGCGTGCGGAAGCGGGCGAAGCGCGTCGCCTAGGCATGAAATATCTCCATGACAAATCACCAGAATTGTATGAGTATTGCAAGGAGCGTCTGATGAAACAACAACAGATGTTATCCTATATCATTCTTGATTTTGAGGACGGGCTTCAAGAAAAGACTTCCCCTAGTAAAACTGAACAGTCAAATTGATTCACCTCTTTGAAAAAGCATGGTTTGACGATGGTTGCTTGTTTGTGGAAGCGTTTCTGCTTGCCAGTCCGCTGAGGACGATTATATTTTTACAGATTCATCAATAATACAATAATATTATAACAAACATCATCACAGGAGAATGCCATGTCCTTTTTAAGTTGTCATAAACCATTGCTTTTGAATGCTTGCGTTGTCATGTCCTTTCTGACGACGGGTTGCACCGCCATCGAAGAGACCGTCCGTGGCTCCGTCATCATCGCGAAGGAGAAGATGGGCATGCAGACCGCAACGGCCGCTCCCGCTCCTGCGCCGCGTGCCGCACAAAGCACGGAGGCCATGCTGGATGCCGAAATCGAATCGCAGAAATTCACGAATGTGTGGCGCGGCATGGACGAACTCGTAACTGACTATGAAGATGTTCTTTCTGGCGAAGACAAGTCGTTTTTTGGCCGTCGTTCGAAGAACTTGACGAAATCTGCTCTGAAGTTGATCGCCAGCAAGGCGGGCATGGAAAGTTATGAAAAGATTCAAGACTACCAGCAGAAAATCGCCGATAAGGATAAGGAAAAGAACGACTTGCAGGCGGGGCGGCTGGGCTATCCTGTCACATCGAAGAATCCGTTCGCGATGACGCGTGAAAAATGCGACAAGAAGATACAGGAACTGCAGAGCGACATCCGTGAGCTCAATCTGGCCATTGAACAGCAGAGCAGATTGCTGTTGGATGATCTCAACCGCCATGGACAGGTCATGGACGCCAAGCATTTGAAATATCTTCTGACGGCGGCTGGCGGCGACGATGTCATGCAGATGATGAATCTGGCCATCATTTTGAAACAGGTCCAGTATGCCATCGGCAAGCAGATCAAGGCGGATCCGCAGTTCAACGGCGCTCAATTGCAGCGCTATGTCGGCATCCAGTTGGTGTTGCTGCTGGCCTACCAGCAGGCCCATACGATCGGTCTGGAAAATATTAAGGACAAGTATCTTCCGCGTCTGGCGGACATCCAGAAGAAGGCCGAAGCGAACCATCGTGAAGCGCAAGCCTTGCGCAACAATGCGCAGGAAGGCGAAGGCTATTTGGAGCAGAACCTCCGCCTCAGCGAAAACACCATCAAAATTGCTGAGCAGTATCGTGTGGCGCTGCAGGAAATGGCCAAGAGCTTAGAGGCTTCCCGCGCGAAAGTTGACCGCAATGTCGCTGTGACGCGCAATACCTTCAAGACGGTTACGACGGGTGCCAGCCTGCTGAAACTTATTCAGGAGAGCTCGCAGAGCTATTCCGAACTCATCAGCTTCAATCCGCCGCTTCTGGATACCATCTATTCCGACCAGATGATGGAGGCGTTCCAGCAGGTTTCCGCGCAGCTTAAAAACTAAAAAGCAACCACTAATGGACGCGATTTGACTTGGAGCGGTTAAGCCGCAACTAAGTCATTGATTATGAACCATGAATGGACACGAATGGACACGAATTTTTAACCACAAAACACACGAAACACACCAAAATGCCTCGCCGCCGGGCCGTCAATCCGCTGAAGGGTTTGTTTGAACAAAATGAATTCTGAATGCTGAAAACGTCAACGGCTCCGGCGGCTGCGGCGGTTGTAATCGCTTCGCGAGGCGCAAAGGATGTCATGCGGAAGCTCATGGCCATGGAGATAATCTTCGCGAAAAACAAGAAAATGAACGATAGTAGTACGAATATGCCTCGCCGCCGGTGGTTTGGCGGTTTCATGACGCTTCGCGCAGGAGAAATCACAAAAATGAATAATAACGGCACGATCATCCCTGATTTTATTTTTGGGCAGAATCTTGAACATACGAGAGGTTGCATCGCAGGCGGATTGAGCGCGCAGGTCTTGCGCAATCGCAAATTCGCAGGCAAGCCGTCGCGAAACGGCGTCGCGTTGGACTGGCAGGGGGACGGCGATAACGTCTTCTATGAACTGGTTCAAAGCGGCTACACGCGCCATGCGGCGCGCAACAGGATGTTCCGCCAGAATGAAATCAACAGCCAGTTCATCATGAATTTGTCTGATGATTTTGCGGGAATCCATCAGATGGTCGGCCATTTGCGGTGTGGCGTTCTCCATACGTTTCGTATAGTTGCAAAAACTTGCAATGGAGAACCTTGCAAGATTCGTCTGCTTGTTTCCGGCATGGGTGAACTAAATTTGCAGGATTTTGTCATCGAAGGGACGGACTGGCGGACGTTGCAGATGATGTTCTCAACGGGATGGAGTGATGATTTCAAGGTCGCCATTCTGGTGGAGCCTGGCCATTCGGCCATTGTCGGCGTGGCGTCGCTGATGCCGAACGATAACTTCCACGGGATGCGGCGCGATGTCGTTGAACGGCTGAAAGAGATCGGCACGTCCGTCATCCGCTGGCCCGGCGGCAATTTCGCGGGCGAATACCGCTGGCGGGACGGACTCTTGGATCGAGACCAACGTGCTCCGTTGCAGTCATATATGGAAATCGAGACGCAGACTCACACGCATGGTTACGACAACCATGAAATCTGTACGGACGACGTCATCGCGCTGTGTCGTGAAATTGGCGCAGAGCCGTTTTTCACCATCAACGCCGTGTGGGATTCGCCCGAAGAGACGGCCGCGTGGGTGGAATATTGCAATGGCGGCGAGACGACGCCCATGGGCAGAATCCGTGCGCTACATGGGTATCCTAAACCGTTTAACGTCAAGCTGTGGTCGTTGGGCAATGAGATGGGCTATGGTCACATGGAAGGGCCGCATACGCCGCAGGAATATGTGGAATTGGCGCGGCGGAACGCCGCCGCCATGCTGAAGGCGGATCCGACGCTGACGCTCGTGTCGTCCGGCCCGTATCCGAATCCAGATTGGACGAACGGTGCGGCGATTCCGTTGGAAGATGTTGCGCCAATCAGTTCCCTGCATCATTATATGCAGCCTGGCATATTGGACATGACGTCTCCCGAACGCACGAAAGCCATCGTGAAGCGGATGCTCGGATTGGCGGAAGGGCTGTTCCGTTTGGCAGAGAGATTCCGCGACCAGTTGCCGCCGTCCCATCGTATCTCCTTCGACGAGTGGAATGTATGGTATAGTTGGTTCCGTAACACGGGAACAAGCGGCGGCATGCTGGCCTTGCGTGTTTTGCATGGTTTCATGAAGCATTGGCAGGATTGGCAGCTGGCCGTCGTATGCTTCTTCCAGCCCGTCAATGAAGGCGCGATCGAAGTGCCAATGGATGACGAAGAAGAGGCGAAACTGACCGCTATGGGGCAGGCCATGTCGTTAGCGTCCAAGCATAAAGGAAATCGCGCCGTGCAATTGGCGGACATGCCGGAAGAATCATTTGTTTCAGAACGAGCAGACGGAAAAATCGTTATCACGTTGGGGAACACAGACATGGAGAACAATTTGAAATGGAAGCTGCAGGAAGGTTATGCCGTCGTCGAAGACGAAAGCAGCATCTTGCAGGCAGAGTCCTTCTTGCCGCGTTCGACATTTGTCCGCAAGATGTTAGCAACTACTGAAAGCGTGGATTTACCGCCGTTCAGCATGGCATTGCTTGTGCTGGAAAAAGTTGATAAATAAGGCGTTGCTATAATAAATAATCCTTATATATAAAGGAGTTCCATCAAATGAAACGGATGCTGTTTTCATTCATCATGCTGGTTGTGTGCGTCTTCTACGTGCAGGCAGAGGTGCGGTCGGGAGAGAATCTGCTCGTCAACGGCGAGATGAAAGGGAAGGCGTTCAATCCGTTTTCAGGCGAACCGGCCAAAACGCCGGACAACTGGATCGCGACTGGAGCCTTGGACGGCATCACGTTCATCGTGGAAGACGAAAAGACCGGACAGGGCTATGTGCAATTCATGCAGAAGGATACGTCGAAGCCATGGCCGGAGGTCGTCATCAAACAGGCGGGCGTGAAATTGGTCGAAGGGGAGAAATACCGCTTATCGGCGATGGTTCGGACAAAGGGCTTTGAAAGTCCGCACTGCGGTGTCGTCGTGTATGATCGTGGATGGTATCACGACGTCGGTGTGAGGCGTTTCCCGAAGGATTCCGACTGGACGACCGTATCGGCGGATGTGACCATGTTGCCAGTGAATGGCGGTGTTTATACGTTCGCGGTGTTCGCATGTGATTTCAAAGGAACCGTCGAATTCAAAGACGTCAAGCTGGAGGCGTTGACGGAAAAAGCGTTGGCGGAGTCTGGCAAGAGCGAAATCGTCAATATCGCAAGCAAGCCAGTTCTCATTCCGTGGCAACCGTTGCTTAATCAGATTCCGCTTCCCGAAAAAGGTTTGTTTGATTGGCTAACGGGAGCGCGTTATCCGCAGATGGACTTCTGGTTCAATGGATTGCTTCCTGAGGGCGGCGCATACGGTGATTTCGATATCCGCTATACCGTCGATGATTGTCCTGCGGAAAGCGTTGTGCTGCAGAGCGGAAAGAACACGCTTGTGTTTCATAACGGCGTGAAAGAAGGCGACTTCAAACTGTCATTAACGCTTGTCAATCGCGCAAGCGGAAATGTCATCTTGAAGCAGGACTACACGGCCACGTTCATCCGTCCTGTGAAAACTTCCGCGAAGGGGCACAAACGGTTGAATAATTTGGTCGTCGAAATATTGAACAATCCGTTGAAACGGAGCGATGCCGAACAGACCTTCCGTTTTTGCACCGTGCGGGACGGATGGGTGTTCATTGCTGCGCAGGATGCCGCCGCTGATTCATTGGAAGTCACGTTGGATGGCAAGCTGACTGTCATCACGGCGAAAACACCGCGGCTGGAGACATTCCGCGACATTCTCAAAGGAGATCATACGCTCACTGTCAAAGGCGCGAAAAATGGCGGACAGCTCATCATTCGTTCCATTCCAGAGATTTACAACTACAAGCCGTGCTGCGACAGCATGGTTCCAGAAAATCCGCACTACGATTGGGATTTCCAGAACAAATACGTCCATTACGCCGTCACGACGCACAACGACGGCGTCGTGCCCGAAGAGCATCAGAAGGAGTTTTTCGACGCGGGTTACAAATGGATCGACAGTATCGGGACGGTCTATGTTTCCGCTGACACTCTTGTGAAGCGGTTGAACGAATGCACGGGGATGAATGCGCCTCAGTACCAAGGAGTTAGCTGTGACGAACAGTTCTTCGGAAACTATGCTTCCATTCTGCCGTTTACGGAGGGCATGAAGCGTTTCGTCCCGAAGAACGACCATGTGACCTACACATGGATTACCGGAAAACCTTCCATTCCAGGCGTTGACAATGATTTTCTGGCCGCCTGCGTCAATACGTGTCATGGTCGTGGACGGCTTATTTCGGAAGTCTATTGCCGCACGCAGCCCACGCTGGAGGAGGCAAAAGAATATCTGAACGATGTCATCATCGAAAAGACGGCCAGTTTCAAGAAGTACTATCCGAACATCATCGACCATTGGGGGCTGATTTTCGGCAATTTCATCCAGATACCGGTCATTTCACTGGCCCATCATCCGAATGTCGATTACAAATATTATCTGGATATGCAGTTCAACCTTTTGGCGAACCATCCCGAATGTAAGGATATGGCGATTACAGGTTATTGGGGAACAAGACATTGCGACTTTGAACTCTACCGTTGGTGCTTCATGCTGACGCGCCATTACTGCATAGAAGGCAAGAAGACCATGCTGTCGGACGAATATGGTTTTTCATACTCTCCTGGCCACATTGTCAACGGCGATTTTGTTGATGGTTTGCAGAATTGGAAAGCCGTTGGAAACGTGACGACAGGCAAGATGGACGAATATGCACACAAGAGCCAAGACCGCTGGTCTGCGCCGCGCGGCGTCGGCGATACGTTCGCCATTTTGACGAAAGAAGGCGACGAAACGAGTTCCGTTTCACAAATTGCAAAAGGCTTCACGCCCGGCAGATATTACTGCCTGCAATTTGCTGTAGTGGATTACAACGAGTTGAAGGAGAACAAGTTCAATCCGCATCGCATCGGCGTCGATGTCACGTTGAGTGACGGTGCGGAGATCGACGCCGCGCAGTCGTGGGTGCATGTGGACAAGCGTGAATATGGTCAATACAAACACAACAATCATGTTCCGAAATGCAATCTGCACCACGTCGTGTTCAAGGCGACAAAGCCTGAAATTTCAGTGACAATCCATAATGGAAAAGCTGTCAAAGGCGAAGCCGTCGCTGTAAATTACGTCATGCTAAATCCGTTTTTGATGGAGAGGTAATGAGACGTTATTAACACAGAGACATAGAAGATTTTTATCTTATTTTCGTCTCATGTCTCTCGTTTCACGTCACTTCCAGAAATTTTAAGACATGAGACGAGAGACACAAAACGAGAGATGGTTTAGATGTTATTGAAGAGATTCCTTTCTTGAATCTTTTGCACATCTTCACGGTCAATTTGGAAATCCGGGCAGGGAGGCAATGCATGAAAAGCCCGTAAAGCAGCCTCCTTGTCGATAATCGGCGACAAGACGATGCTGTCTCCCTGACGTCTGATTTCTACCTGGGATGCCTTGAACCTGTATTT
>JAEEGJ010021236.1_pt1 | contig 14007 bp, 12 predicted proteins | sample 8958761 | NCBI WGS metagenome assembly JAEEGJ01 (sample SAMN16246546, study PRJNA631951) | gut metagenome | biome: gut microbiome; feature: rumen; material: RS-attached | host: Bos | place: Iran: Karaj | collected 2018-10 | reverse complement strand
CAGAGATGTTCAAGGCCATTCTCGGTGAAGTGAAAATCAAGGAATCTACATCCAAGCCGGGCCAGCCGATGCTCGCCCCCGGCCAATGCGACACGCATTACCGCCCGCAAGTCCCGCTTTACTACGGTGAAGTTCCTGCAGGCTACACGCTCCCAAAGCATACCGTCCGCATTGCGTTTGGCACTCAAACAGGCCCAATTCCTGCTACAGTAAACTTGTCAGCTACAGGCGACATGGTCGAAGCAACATCCAAGCTTTACGCATTCATGCACGACCTTGACAAATCCGAATACGACCTGATTCTCGTGGACCCTATACCCAACAAGGGAATCGGCATGGCGCTCAATGACCGCCTAAAACGCGCAAGCATTAAGTCATTATAGCCATGAGGTCGGCACTTCGTGCCTCTGGGCTATGGGGTATGAGGTTATTGTAATCGGAAAAGCTCAAATCGGGAACAGCGGGTAGTGTTCCTTAGTATAGGCGCGCGTGAATGCATTAAAATGCCACCATTCGCTAGGGAGCATCACCCACCCCGCACGCTTCATAATATTGCGCAACAAATTGCGGTTATCGATTTGCTGTTGCGTGAGGCGCCCGGACTTTAAAGCATCAGCCTCGCCCACAGCCCCCGCACAACGTTCAAACGAATCAAAGTCGGCTCCCATATCCAGCAAATTACCAGTGCTATCGGCAATGCCTAAATCAAGCGCAAGCCCGTAATTGTGGAGCCCGCCCGTCTTGCCCGACGAAACGAAATGACTGTAAGGCGTCCCCGCCACAGATTGTTTCAGAACCGACTGCGCATACATCGGACGCGCCGCATCAAAGATTACAAGCGAATATCCCGGTAATTCCTTAGCGATAATCGAGAGCGCACGCTTGAGCTTTGGCAAACCATCCTTATGGATAAACGCTCGCTGGATACCGCAATACATGTCATGACCGGTCACATTGTTAAACGTAGCATAGCGCAAATCCATGCGCAGCCCACGCATATACGTAATTTCGACCAAATTAGAATCGTGGCTTGCGTAATCCACCCATTGCTTTGCCGAAGAGCAATAACGCAAAGGTTTCGCGGGCTTCGGCGGCACGAACAAACTATCCGTCACATGCGCAAACGAAAAAACCGTTGACACTATAAAAATTACAACAAAAAAGAAACGGGCCAAAGATGACCTCGTTTCACTAACCTTGACAATTTTTTTTCTTTCGTCTTTCGTCTTTCGTCTCTCGTCTAATTAAATTCCCAGCTGCACTTCTACGCCAAACTGGAAGTAGAGTCCCATGCCCTTTGCTATAAACGGCACCAGGTCATAACCATTTGCGGTATTCTTGTCGTTATCACGAGCAACCCAAGAACGTTCACGTCCGTTTTCCGAACCGAGGAACTTGAGAGCAGCCACATCAAGCTTCGAGAAGATGTTATCGAGTTCAAGGTAGAATCTTGCATTTCTAAAGAATCCCTTCGTCTTCGTCAAATCGAGATTCACACGAACATCTGTTCTGTACAAATCCGTAAATTCATTGAAGTCCTTAAGCTCTCGAGTTCCGCCCTTGCCATTCGATGCAGGCTTAATCGCATAGTAGTAAAGCGGTCTATGCCATGCCGCATGGTGCGTCAAAATCACCGAGACAATCGAGTCCTTTCGCGGATAATATCTAAAGTGAGAAACGATATCAAAGCGAGAGTTTGCTTCCCACGGCAAAGACTTTCCATTTTCAAGTTCGTATTCACCGTACACAGAACTTGCATTCATCGCCATTGAGAAGTGGTGCGACGTTTTCCATTCAAGCGAGCCCGAGGCTCCAGAAACCCAAGCGTAATCAACCGGAGTCACATCATTGTAATTAGCAAAAGCCTTCGGCAACGGGAGGAGCGGATCAAAGTAGAAACGTCCAAAGCCCGAGAACTGTGCCACCAAGTATTTGGAACGGTAGCCAAAGCCAAGCTTAAGCGATGTTCCCGATTCCAAACGTCCGGTCAAATCGCCATCGTCAAAGTAATGTTTCCAGTCTGCACGATAGGCAGCATTACCAAAGAGTCTCCAATAAGCCGAGTCCGTTTTGGACAAATTGCGTTCCATATCAAAGGAGGCCGTCGGCAAAGCCTTATGGTCCATAGCATCAGCCACAGCACCCACAGAAAGCATATGCTCCGAATAATTATCCTTCCAGTCAAGCGTTACAGCGCCAGACAAAACGCCCGTCTGGTAATCGCTGCTTTCTTCGCCACCAGTAACCGGGAAACTGCGTTCAACCAAATGATGTTCATAAAGAACGGCACCACGCAAGCCCGCACCAAAGATATCAGCATGGAAATCCTTGTCTGCACCAGCACTGAGCGTCGTATGCGTTTGGCTATAACCGTCAATAAATGTTCTTGCCGATTCATCCGAGAGCTTTCCCGAACGGAATCCGGTCGTATCACGCAACGTATCGCTCAAGCTTTCGCGAACAAGTCCTGCATGGAAGCTAGCCCCAAACTTCGAAGCGTACTCAGCGCCAATAACCAAATAGCTTTGGCTACCATCAATAATATCAATTGAATTGATAGCACCGTAAGTGGACGAAGTATCTTGGCTAATCGTATATTCGTCGGAACTGTACAAGGCACGCAAAGCCCAAGTCTTGTTACCAAGCGAATCAGAGCCGTTCAACTGGGCATAAATATCAAATGCCGAAAGGTCAAACGGGTCCGAAGACTTCACCTTGCAGTCGCCAGAGCAATCGTCACCTCGCTTGCGGAATTCCGTAAAGAACTTTTCGCCAAGGTTCTTGAGCATATCGCCATCAAGGCGGCGGAACGCAAAGCGGAAGCTATCCCAGATAAAAAACGGAGCATCAAGCACAACTTCCTGGAGCGTAAGACCGGCAGAGCCTCTCAGCCCCCACTCGCCCTTCGTCTGTTCCGGAATGTATTGGATAGATGTCGCCAAGCCCTGACCAACAGGTCCCTGTCCATAATGGTCATGCACTTCAATCCCGCTCAACGTATGCGGATTGATGATAGACAAGTTGCCCGGGAAACCCACGTCCAGGTGGCGCATGTTCGGGATGCGGAGGCGGCCCAAATGATAGGCAACATCGCTTGCACGAGATCCATCGTAATAAAGGGCGCTACTAAAATCCTTCTGTCCAGAAACACCAGGCATCTGGCTCAAGTGTTCCGTCAAGTCAAAACGCATGCCCGCTGCATCTTCGAGCTTTTCGAGTTTCACTGTACGTTCAACTTCCCACTTGATCGGTTCGCCATCGCCAATAATCGTGCTTGCACCGAGATTCGTGACATTCGTGCTGAGCGTAATCACCATGTCCAGGAGGTCGGCATAATCCTGCAAATCCACAAAGACGCTATCAAAGCCCTCTTTCTTGAACACAAGCGATGCATTCTTGGAATCCACCGTGAGTTCAAAACGACCTCGGGAATCCGTCTCCCCGATTCGCTTGCCGGACTGATACGTAATAGCCACATCCTTGACAGGCAAATCCGATTCTGCTTCAAGGACGACACCGATAACCGTTGTAGGCGAAGCCGCAAAGACCCCAACCACAATAAACAGGACAAAACTGAAAAATAAGCGGAAATTCATACTTTCAAAATAGATATTTTATGCAAGAAAAATTCATGTGGATCCTCAACATCTTATATTATACGCATGCTTAAAGTTTATTTAGTCCAATTTGACAGCGCCAAAGGCAACAAAACCGAAAATCTCGCCCGTGCAAAGAAGATGATTTTCGATGCAAAGCCCAATGAGGGGAGTCTCGTGCTCCTTCCCGAGATGTTCGCCACAGGGTATGTCCCCGCAGACCTCGACAAAGCCGCTGAAGACTTCAGCTCAAATTATACCAGTGAAACAGCACGCACGCTCTCCGAAATTGCAGACGAAACGAACTGTACCATCATGGGTGCAGGCATCACCCGCGCAAGCCACGGATTTTATAACCACATAAGCATCTACAATCCACACGAAGCCCAGGAATTCCGCGGGTACAACAAGATGAACTTGTTCTTCCCCGAAAAAGAAAGCTTCAAGGCGGGTAGTGAAATTAATTTATTTAAGTTTAACAATTGGTCCATTGCTTCGTTTATCTGCTACGACCTGCGATTCCCCGAAATTTTCCGCGAAGTAACCAAAAAAGGCGCAAACCTCATCACGATCCAGGCTGCGTGGCCAGCCAAGAGACGAGCCCATTGGGAAACGCTCCTCAGAGCCCGCGCCATTGAAAACCAGGTCTATATCGCCGCCGTAAACGCCGTCAGCGAAAGCAACGACCAAAAGCTCCCGCTTGCAGGGACTTCCCTCATTATTTCGCCAAACGGAGACATTCTTGCCGAAGGACCGGCCCAAAGCGAAGCGGTCATTTCTGCCGAACTGGACCTCCAAGCTGAACGTGATTATCGTAAATCCTTCCCCGTTCTCAAAGGCATCGTCCCTCCAGAATTTTTATAAATCAAGTGAACTGAATCACACCATAAATGGATGCGGTTCAAAGACTCTTGGACAATCAGTCAAGCCTAATTCGTTGACCATCAATGTGTTACAGAACACAATTTTTATATATTTGCCGAAAAATTTTCTTTCCGGTATTGACATTTTCGTCACAGAAAGATTATTTTTATATTACGTCTTTTAAGAAAAGAGGCTTAATATGGCAACAACAAGTAAAATTGACGAAGCAAAAGAGCTCATCAAAGCAGGGCTCAAGCGCGAGCTGATTTTAAAAATCACCTCTATTTCGGAATACGAGTACAGCCTTCTCCAGCGTGAACTCCTCGCTACGGCATAGGCTTGCAACTCATTCTGAACATACCCGCCCAAAAAGCAACCGACGGTGCTTCACGCAAGGCCGCCGTTATTGCTTGTTATAAAGACGGGAGTCTCCTGCTCGATGCGAGGGATAACCTCAAGCCCGCAAGATTTACAATGTATCCGTCCGACAACTTTCCATGGACAGAATTCATTGAAAAACTGCTTGCCGCATGGCAGCTCTGCGATTACAGCGATGTTCCAGAAGCATTCAAGCCTATCAAGCAGATTCCCCCGTTCGTGATTGAAGGTCTACCGCGTGAACCCGTCCCGCAACAGCTCAAGGTTCTAGCCTCATTGCGCACGCAAGGCTATTTCGCTCCACTCCAAAATCCGGGAAAATAATTTAGGGCAAATAAAAAAGAAAGTGCCCTCTCCTAATCCGTATCGACCAAACATCGACCATAATCGAAGACACTTTCTTTGTTTTTCCAAGGAGAATCCACCCTTCCATCTCCTACGTTTTATATTATACATTATTTTGGTCAAATAGATTATTATTAAAAAAATATTTTCTAATCAAAAATTATATATTCGGACTATGAACCTCATAAAATATTTTAGCAAACAACGTTGGTTCATGGGAAAAAACAGAACCATCTTACGCGCTGACACGCTAGACTCCACAGAAGCCGGCAACACGCGCATCAGGCTTATCAAAGTTTCGTTTGACGATGGCGAAAGCGACATTTACACCATCATCGATGACGAAAATGCGGTCGGTAAAATTCTCGAAGACGCATTCCTCGATGGTTCTCAACAGTCTGTTTTCGCAGGCGACTCCGGATTTTTCTCGTTTAGAATTACATCGCCATTTTCTAGGGCTGCTCTTACGAGCATCAAGGCCGTTTCAAAGGAACAGAGCAATTCAGCATTTTGCGCACCCGGCAAGTTTTTCTTCAAGCTATATCGCAGGCTAGAACCGGGTTTACACCCTGAAGCCGAAATCCTTGAAGCGATGAACAAGGCCGACAGCAGCCGAGTTCCAAGGCTTTACGCCATCTGCAATTACAAGGCCAAAGGCGGTGAAATTTACACGTGGGGAATCCTCGAAGAGCATTTCCCAAACGCACTTGACGCCTGGAGCGAATTCTGCAACAACATGGATAGCACGGACGCTTTCCAGCTCGGGATGTCCACCGCGCAGATGCACGAAAGCCTCAAGCGTTTAAGCGGCCCCAAGTACAGCGGCATTGAGCCGCCATTTGACCGTTTGGTTCAACTTTTGAAGAACTCCACGGATACCGAATACGCCCCGCAACTGCGCGAAAAACTCCCGGAACTGCGCATCCGCTACAGCGATTTGCTCCGCGAGACGTTCAGCGACAAGACGATCAAAAAGCAGCGCATCCACGGGGATTACCATCTTGGGCAAGTGCTGATTACGCAAAGTGCAAACGGCACCAAGCATTTTGAGATTATTGACTTTGAAGGCGAACCCACGCGAAGCCTCGACTACAGGCGTACCATCCGTTCCCCCGCGGTCGATATCGCTGGAATGTTGCGCAGCTTTGCCTACGCAGGCGCCGTCGCCAAGACCGACCCGACCGAAGCGCAAAAAGCTTTTGTCACAGGATATTCCAAGGTCTCTGGGATTTCTACCGAAGAAATTGAAAAGGAATCCAAGCCCTACATTCTCGCGAAAGCCATCTACGAAGCATGCTACGAGCTAGAATTCCGCCCCGACTGGTTCTGGATCCCCGCCAAAGCGCTGCTAGAGTTGTAAATTTTCTATATTTGGCGTCATCATGACACCAGAAGAAATGGAACAGTTACTCCGCAAGGACGCAGCAGAGCTCGTCAAGACCGAGCCGTTTTCGAAGTTGATGCTCGAAGAGCAAATCCTTAACCGCAAGAATTTTGCGGATATGCTTGGAGTAACCCTCGCTTGTCAGCTCGCTGGTGAAGTCATCGACCGCGCAGAACTCGAGAAGATGTTCCGCGTCATGTACGAAAAGTATCCCAACTTGCTCATTTGCGCGACAAAGGACTTGCACGCAACGGTCCTCCGCGACCCCGCTTGCACAGGCCCCCTCGAACCGCTACTGTTCTTCAAGGGTTTCCAAGGACTGCAAGCCTACCGCGTAGCCCATGTCCTTTATGAAGAAGGCCGCCACTTCCCCGCCAAAATGCTCCAGAGCATCATCAGCCGCAAGTTCGGTATGGACATCCACCCGGCAGCAAAGATTGGCCACGGACTTTTGGTGGACCACGCCACAAATATCGTCATCGGTGAAACCGCGACCGTCGGGAACAACGTGAGCTTTTTGCATGGCGTGACCTTGGGCGGTACCGGTAACGAAATCGGCGACCGTCACCCGAAAATCGGGAATGGCGTGATGCTCGGTGCGCACGCTCAGTTGCTCGGAAATATCCACATCGGCGATGGCGCAAAGATTGGCGCAGGTGCCGTGGTGCTTTGCGATGTTCCAGCTCACACGACGTATGCAGGCGTCCCTGCCGTTCAGGTGGGCCACCCGCACGATGACATGCCGAGCTTCAACATGCAGCAAGACTTCACGCGCGACAAGAATTAGACGAAAGAACGCCCAAAGCGAGAATCGCGTAAATGAACAAGGCTGCGAAAATCAAATTCATTGGCGATAAGCTGGACGAACTATACCCGAATCCGCCCATTCCGCTGGATTTTACAAGCCCATTCACACTCCTCATTGCCGTTGTTTTAAGCGCCCAATGCACCGACATCCGCGTAAATCAGGTGACTGCAGTCCTCTTCAAAGAAGCAAACACTCCCGCCAAGATGATCAAGCTCGGCGTAGACCGCATTGCCGAAATCATCAAGCCCTGCGGTTTCTTTAACACCAAAAGCGTGAACATTTTCAAGCTCTCGCAAGCACTTGTCGAAAAGTTCAAAGGCGAAGTCCCACACACGTTCGAGGAACTCGAAAGCCTCCCTGGAGTCGGACATAAGACGGCAAGCGTCATCATGAGCCATATTTTCAAGATTCCGGCCTTCCCCGTCGATACGCATATTCACCGCCTCGCCGAACGTTGGGGTTTAAGCGATGGTTCGGGCGTCGAAAAGACCGAAGAAGATTTAAAAAAAGCTTTTCCCGAAAGCGAATGGGAAAAGCGTCATTTGCAAATCATTTATTTTGGGCGCAACTACTGCAAAGCGCGCGGGCACAAAGACGAAGAATGCCCGATTTGCTCTGTAGTGAATAAGCGCAAGTAAAACTCACGAGGGCGATTCCACCCCAAGATAGCCTTACCTTCTACGCGATGGTGGCGGAGGTGGCGCATTATGCGAGCCGTGATGACGTTCTGAACGACGTGATTGCCAACGATCCTCATCATCGTTCGAGCTAGAGGCCTGCAGCGGAGGCGGAGCCGGGCGCTTGTAATTCGACGGAGGAGGAGGCGCCGGTCGAGTATTGTTCGAAGGAGCCTGAGCTGAAGTCGCCGATTTTCTCAAGACATTTGACGAAGGCGCAGGAGGAGGAGCCGATGGCCGCCAGCCATTGGAATGCGGGCGCGGCGGTGGTGGCGGATTGTCAAAACGCCTGGGCGCAGGCCTATCATAACGCGGCCTGTCATTTCGCGGCCTTACATGGCGGCGCGGAGGCGGTGCATAACGATGCGGATGGCGATAATGTGGGCGGCGATGCACCCAATCATAATAGAACGGATCCCAGCCCCAATAAACAAGACCCGCACCAGTCCAAACGCCATTCACATAACGGAGGCGAATGTTGCCGTCCGAAACAACGTAATAAACAACACGCGGATCGTATTCCGGGACGTACACATATTCTTCGCGAACCGGCTGAATCGAAACATTGTCATCAACCTTCACTGCAATTTTGTCATCACTGCTCAAATAGCCATTCCTGAGAGCAACCCGACGCATTCTCTGCACGGCATCCATCACATCGGCTTTTTGCATATCCACGGCTTCGCCAAGCTGTTTTGTCCAAGTGGCATACTTCGACATTTTTCGGAGCACATCTGGGAACGGAATAAGCGCTATCACCGATTCGTCGAATTCCAAATCAGCTCGTTCAATGGCACTCGCCAAACCATCGCCCGACAAATGACGATGAGCAGTAGCAAAAGCAGACGCACGCGGAATATCATCAACATACACCGAAGCATCCAGAACATGCACCAAGAGCGGGTCTGGATAAAGCGCAATCGTTGCGACTAGCGTATCGAGTTCCGAAGGCGTATAGCGAATCTGTGCATTCGCCATCAGCGGGAGCGCAATCATCGCCACAAGCAGAGTCATTAAACGTTTCATAAGACCTCCTTCTTTAAAGGACCTCTTTTTAATCTACAATTTTTTTACCGCAAAAACAAAATACCCCGGCTGTTGAGCCGAGGTAACTAAAAGGAATAATCATTAGTAGTTAGCCGTTAGTCATTAGTTCAAAACCAATGACCACTGACTAATGACTACAAACCAAGTTCAATTTACTTTGTAGGATTAAATGAATCCTTCAATCCCACAGTTCTGTTGAATACGAGGTGACCCGGCTTGGAGTCTTCGCTATCGAGGCAGAAGTAGCCCTGACGCATGAACTGGAAGCGGTCTTCGAGCATCGCATCGGCGAGAGCGGGTTCCACCTTGGCCTGCTTAATAACCATGGAGTTCGGGTTCAGGTAATCGTGCCAGTCTTCGCCTTCCGGGACCTGAGCAGGATCTTCGAGCGTGAACAAGTTATCAATGAGGCGCACTTCGGCATCCACAGCGTGTGCTGCAGAGACCCAGTGGATTGTGCCCTTGACCTTGCGGCCATCCGGAGATTCTCCACCCTTGCTGAGCGGGTCATAGACGCAGTGGATGACCTTGACCTTGCCGTCAGCATCCTTTTCGACGCTCTTGCAAGTGACAAAGTAAGCACCCTTGAGACGGACTTCGCCTTCCGGCTTCAAGCGGAAGTACTTCTTCGGCGGTTCTTCCATGAAGTCGTCTGCTTCGATGTAGAGTTCACCGCTGAACGGCACCTTGCGCGTACCGGCGTTCGGGTCGTTCGGGTTGTTCTCGACTTCGATCATTTCGACCTTGCCGGCTTCCCAGTTGTCAATCACGAGCTTGACCGGATCAATCACGGCCATCACGCGGTTAGCGGTCTGGTTCAATTCTTCACGGATGCAGAAGTAAAGGAGGTTCACGTCGACCATGGAGTCGGCCTTGGATACACCGATGCGGCTGCAGAACTCGCGGATGGAGCTCGGGGTAAAGCCACGGCGGCGGAAACCGCAAACGGTCGGCATACGCGGGTCGTTCCAGCCAAGCACAGCCTTTGTCTGCACAAGTTCGAGAAGCTTACGCTTACTCATCATCGTGTACGTGAGGTTCAAGCGGGCAAATTCAATCTGCTGCGGGCGATTCTGCAAACCAAGTTCAATGAGGAACCAGTCATAAAGCGGACGGTGGGCTTCGAACTCCAGCGTGCAGATGGAGTGCGTGATGCCTTCGATCCAGTCGCTGATCGGGTGGGCAAAGTCGTACATCGGGTAGATGCACCACTTGTCGCCAGTGCGATGGTGCGTGCAATGCTTGATACGGTAGATGACCGGGTCGCGCATGTTCATGTTCGGGCTTGCGAGGTCGACCTTGGCACGGAGGCACTTTTCACCGTCGGCATACTTGCCGTCGCGCATTTCGTGGAAGAGCTTCATGTTCTCTTCGACGCTGCGGTCGCGGTAGGGGCTCGGGCGAGAGGGCTTGCCGGCATCGTTGCCGCGGTATTCCTGCATTTCGTCGCGAGTCAAATCCTCGACGTAAGCCTTGCCCATTTCAATCATCTTTTCGGCAAAGGCGTAAATCTGGTCGTAGTAGTCGCTTGCGAAAAATTCTTCTTTCCATTCAAAGCCGAGCCACTTCACGTCTTCGCGGATGGAATCGACGTATTCCACATCTTCCTTGGTCGGGTTCGTGTCGTCGAAGCGGAGGTTCGTAAAGCCGCCGAACTTCTTGGCAGTGCCGAAGTTCAAGCAGATGGACTTGGCGTGTCCAATGTGAATGTAGCCGTTCGGTTCGGGCGGGAAACGCGTCAACACGTGATCGCGCTTGCCGGTCTGGAGGTCGTTAACGATAATGTCCTGAATAAAATTCGAAGATTCGGGGATTTCCATATTTCAATCCTTTGATTTTTACAGCGGATAATTTAGAAAATAGACGAGAGACGAGAGACGAGAGACGAGAGGAAATAGTGGCAATATAAGGTTACAGAACTTAAAGCAAACAATCTTCGGTAAGCATTTCTATTTTTACACTACAATGGCAAATATTGGATATAGTTTTTTAATGGTACTGGCGGCATTTCTGTGGGGTTCCACATTTGTCGCCCAAATTGAAGGGAACGACGTCGGTCCGTTCGCTTTTGTGTGCATGCGAAATTTCATCGCGACAGGCGCCCTTTTCGGGCTTGCAAAGATATTGGACAAATTCAACAAAAGTCCTAGAAAGCCGAAAACTAAAGAAGAAAACAGGGCTCTCTGGAAAGCAGGCTTATTCTGCGGACTTACGCTTTTCTTTGCCATGAACCTGCAACAGACAGGGCTTTTCCTCGGATGTTCCGCCGGGAAAGCAGGGTTCCTGACCGCGTGCTACATCATTTTCGTACCGATTCTAAGCACATTTTTTGGCAAGAAGATTTCCCCGAAAATTTGGCTTTGCGTTGCCATCACGCTTGAAGGGCTTTACCTGCTCTGCATCAAGGAAGATTTTACTATTCAACCATCCGATATCATTCTATTGCTTTGCGCTCTTGCCTTTGCAGCACACATTCTCGTCGTCGGAAAGTACGGTCCTTACATGGACAATGTGCGACTTTCGGCAATACAGTTTCTAGTGGTGGCAACACTTTCCATTTTCCCGATGTTTTTCGTGGACTTGAAAGGGAGTTTCGCGGGTTTTGGCACGGTGATTGATATCTATTCGCATTTTAAACCATGGATTCCGCTTTTATACGCCGCTATCCTTTCGAGCGGTGTGGCGTTCACATTGCAAATTGTCGCGCAAAATAAATTAAGGCCCACCATAGCATCGCTATTGATGAGCCTTGAATCTGTATTTTCCGTGATTTCTGGATGGGTGATGCTCGGTGAGCGATTTACCCTTCAAGAAGCAATCGGCTGCGTGCTAATGTTTACCGCCGTCATCCTCGCGCAAGTCAAAATCAGACGCCAATAGTGCGGAGTTATTCGCCTTTTTTCTTGGCACGCTTTTTAATCATCACGAGCGTACCGAAGGTCAGTACAAAGCCGAACAAGAGCGAAAGTACTGCGCTACGAGTGAAGCCTGCGATAATGTAGGTGACAAATGAAATTGCCGCCACTATAAGTACATACGGGATCTGCGTATTGACGTGATTCACGTGGTTGCATTCCGCACCAGCACTAGCCATAATCGTCGTATCCGAAATCGGAGAGCTGTGGTCACCGCAAACGGCACCCGCCATGCAAGCCGAAATCGAGATAACCATAAGGCTGTAATCCACACCGCCAAACGCCGCCACGACAATCGGGATGAGGATGCCAAACGTGCCCCAAGAAGTTCCCGTTGCAAAAGCGAGGAACGCTGCAATCACAAAGATAATCGCCGGCATAAAGTTCATGAATCCAGCGGCACCGCCCTTTACAAGACCTGCTACAAATTCCTTCGCACCAAGCGCATCCGTTGTTCCCTTAAGCGTCCAAGCCAAAGCCAAAATCAAAATTGCAGGAACCATCGCCTTGAAGCCATCCGGCAAGCAAGCCATGCAGTGACCGAAACGCAACACGCGACGGCTCATGTAAAAGCAAACGGTAAAGATAAACGCGCCAAACGAACCAATTGCAAGACCGACAGACGCATCGCTAGAAGCAAAAGCATCGACAAAGCCCTTTGCCGCATCGCCTGATGCAAAATAACCACCCGTATAAATCATGCCGAGCACACAGAACACAATCAAAGAAGCAATCGGCATCACAAGGTCCAAGACTCTGCCTTTTGTCGATGTAAAATTCAAGTCTTCCAGATTTCCGCCGACAGCGTTTGTATGCATTTCATGCTTTTTCATCGGACCGATATTCACATTCCAAACGACAACCAAGAACAACGTAAGAATCGTCAATAGCGCATAAAAGTTAAACGGGATTGCCTTGATGAAAAGCGTGAGTCCATCCTCACCTTCCACGAATCCAGAAACCGCAGCCGCCCACGAGCTAATCGGAGCGATAATGCAAATCGGTGCAGCCGTAGAATCGATCAAGTATGCGAGTTTTTCGTGACTCACCTTGAAGCGGTCTGTTACCGGACGCATCACGCTACCTACTGTAAGGCAGTTGAAATAGTCGTCGATAAAAATCAAGATGCCAAAGCAAATCGTCGCAATCTGCGCACCGACTTTTGACTTGATATGTGTTTTAGCCCAGTTGCCAAAAGCGGCAGAACCGCCGGCTCTGTTCATAAGCGCCACCATTGCACCCAACATAACAAGGAATACGAGTATGCCCACGTTATAAGGGTCAGCAACCTTTGCAATCAAGCCGTTCTTGAAAACAGCATCAAAGAATCCCGAGCCAGTCCCCTGGCAAAGAAGAAGTCCTCCGACAATGACGCCTAAAAAAAGCGACGAGTAAACTTCTTTACTCACAAGGGCTAAAATAATTGCGACAAGAGCCGGCACGAGAGCCAAGAAAGTACCATAAGCCATTATTGAATTTGTGGCCTGTTCCATAAATTACTGTTCCTCTGGATTTAAGGATTTGAGCGGATTTTTAATCCCTGCATTTTCCAATTTTTGCAAGACTTCAATAGCGTAATCAATCGCATCCAAGGAATGCGAGCTCGCATACATTCTCAGGTCAGAAAGCGCATAGATTGCCCTCTGGTTGTTCATCTCTTTTTCCGACATAATCTCTCCTTTGCATTTTTCAAAAAAATACCTAAAAAATCTAATTATTGCACGAAAATAAAATAGCTTTGCTCATTAAAATCCACCTTCTAGAAATCACTGGATCCTTCGACTCCACTACGTTCCGCTCAGGATGACACCACCCTTCCTACTTCCTACTTTTATTATCTATATTATAGGCGGGGTGCCTGCACTTAATACGCGGGCTGAGATTATACCCCTTGAACTTGGTTCGTAATTGAACAAAAGGAACGAATATGTCTGAATCCAACGGCTTTTTCAAGCCTTTTCCGCAGTCTCGCAAGATTTATGTACCCGGCAAG
>JAEEGJ010021233.1_pt1 | contig 14008 bp, 17 predicted proteins | sample 8958761 | NCBI WGS metagenome assembly JAEEGJ01 (sample SAMN16246546, study PRJNA631951) | gut metagenome | biome: gut microbiome; feature: rumen; material: RS-attached | host: Bos | place: Iran: Karaj | collected 2018-10 | reverse complement strand
AAGAGGGGTTCACCGCCTTAACCAAAGGTTCATGATAGAGAATGGGTTCGTTCATCCATTGTTCCGAGAGTGGAGACTGAATGGATATCTGTTCTGCTGCTTGTATATATACCTTTCTGCTTTCCATATCAGCTTCCTGTTTTTGAGAGGATAATAGAGGAATCATTACCACCAAAACCAAAAGCATTGCTCAGGATATGCTTGATTTCTGATGGTGGACATGTGTCCGTAACAGGAACTATGCCGTTATCCATTGGTGTCTGCCAGTTGATGTTCGGGGGTAAGAACTGGTTTTGTAGGGCCAAGATGCAAAAAACGGCCTCTATACTGCCTGAAGCACTTGTTGTATGGCCTGTAAATGATTTCGTTGATGATACAGCGGGAATCTTGTCACCAAACAATCGCTTGATGGCCTGGCTTTCACTCTCATCATTATTGACGGTACCCGTACCATGGGCATTAATATATTGAATATCATCTGGATTCAGGCCTGCAACATTCAATGCTTCTTGCATAGCCAGGAATGCCCCTTCGCCTTCTGGTGAAGATGCCGTCTGATGGAAGGCATCACAAGCATTGCCATATCCACTTAATACACACAAAGGCGTCACTCCCCTCTTCTTAACAGAAGCAGATGTCTCCATGACCAGATAGGCAGCACCCTCTCCTAAATTCAAACCTGCCCTGTCTTTATCGAACGGTCTGCACTGATGATGATCTAATATCATCAGTGCATTAAAACCATTCAGATGGAACTTAGACAAGCACTCAGATCCTCCAACAACCACGATGTCAGCTAACCCGCACCGTAACATATTGGCGCCAGTAATAATGGCATTGGTGGCAGAAGAACAAGCTGTAGATAATGTTGACAAGGAAGCAAATTCTCCAAATGGCTCGGCAGTCATTTCTGTACTGGTTGCACATTGATGAGTCGCTATCGAAGCGAACATGGAATCGCAATGAGGTTCGTCTGCGTGATATAATTCGCGGCGATCCATGCCACCAACCGTCGTAGCAGAGATGAAATGGACCTCATTAAGGATATCTCCTTCTAATGAGGCTTCCCTTAATGCTTCGCGCAAAGCCAACCTTCCGATTAATGCAGTCCTGGAGAGCCGAGGCTCGTAAGCAACACCTAATAGCTCCAACATCTCCTCGTTGCTGAGCTTAACCTCGCCCACTGGCAATTCTTCGTGAATAGAGTGCAAGTATTTCATCTTGGAAATACCTGTCAGCCCTTCCCTGAGTGAGGTCAGAGTCTCTTCCTTACCTACACCTATGGCAGATACAACACCTGCACCTGTTATGTATATGGGATCCAAAATGAAGGTGGCTTACTTGGTTCTGTTCTTGGTGATGAAATCAGCCATCACATTCACAGATTTGAACACTTCCTTACCTTTCTGAGGATCCTTCAACTTGATGCCATATTTCTTCTCCATCAATACAATGAGTTCGAGAGCATCTATAGAATCCAGTCCAAGACCACTGCCAAACAAGGGAGCATCTGCATCGATATCCTCAGGCTTTACATCCTCTAAGTTCAAAGACTCGATGATTTCATTTTTTAATTCTAATACTAAATCTTCCATCATTACTTTATTTTGTTATAATTTTTATTCTTGCTTCAAAATGACTGTTGTCATAATAGTCTACCCATCCTGTCAACATGCTCTTTGTATCTTCATCCATGAAACTGACATGGATGATCTTCTGGATCATCGCTTCGTCATAGTGATCCAACACATAGAATGAGGTCTCTCCAAGATACTTGTTCCGGATAGAGATTTCGCCTGTGATGATATTAGGAAGCGTGTAGACAAATACGGATGGGCTGGGGAAATAATTATCAGCATCACTGATAGTAGACTGGTAATGTCTGTCAGCATCCAAAGAGCCGCTACGGTTGAACAGTATGACTGCACGGTCCTCACGAGGCTGGGATCTGTCTTCTCCAAGATGGCTGATCATCAACTCAGAAGCGATAAAGCCAAGTTTACATAAGCCATCCATCTTAAAGAACTTAGGATAATCGTTGATGAAACTGCGATAGGCCTCGTTGAGCAAAGACATGCCTGTTCCTGCTACTGATAGTTCTGCTCCATTTAAACAGATACGTTCTGGAGTTATTTCTATCTCAGAAATGGTGTTATATTTCAGACTGAGCATCATTCAGACTCTCTTGAATAGCATGGCGGCGTTACAGCCTCCAAAACCTGACATCATCTTAATAAATGAACGTTTACCGGTCTCCATCATCTGTGAGGTAACCATGATCTTTCTGCTGACACCAAGGTTCTCATAGCCTTTTGTGGGCAGGATAATGCCTTCATCAAGGGCACGGATGGATATAATGGTTTCCAATACACCCGCAGCTCCCATGGTATGACCAAAATAGCCCTTAAGACTATTGACAGGCAACTCGCTTAATCCTGCCCTGTCGATAGCGACAGACTCCATTTCGTCATTAAACAAAGTGGCTGTGCCATGTGCATTCAGGAAAGCGATGTCGTCCAAGTCTTGCCGTTGAAGGACAGACCGGAGTGCCCGATAACAGCCCTCTCCTTTATTGGAAGGACTGGAGATATGGAAACCATCATTCCGGATAGCACCAGCCGCCAAATACCAATCACCTGGCTTCAGATCATTCTTATCTACACCTTTATAAATAATAACAGATGCAGCATCTCCCAGATTGATACCTGTCCTGTCTTCATCAAACGGACGGCATGGCTGGTCTGTAAGAGCCTTTAACGACTGGAATCCTGAAACAATAAACGGTGTGAGGACATCAATACCACACACAATCACATGGTCGTAATAGCCACCTTCTATAAACCGGGCCGCTGCAATCTGACCACAGGCTCCCGAAATGCAGGCATTTGATATGACAACAGGCTGGTTAGGATTCCCCAGATTCGCAGCTATCGCCTTGGCAGCCTCACCCAGCATCACCTGGTCTTCAGCTATATCATCAGGCCGATGACTTAACAAGTCAACATTTCCTTTTGTCGAAGATATAATCATCAAGGTCTTCTCAGAGGCCACATCAACGTCACATTGTGCTAATGCCTTACGAATAGACAGGATAGCCATCATTTCAAAGAATGTATAATGGCCCGATATTCCCTCGGCTTCGCATTCGGCCATGACATCATCATGATTTATCAATGCTGCCATAAAAGGATCGCCCACTCCCCACTCTTCACCATAACGGCAGAGGCAGGAACGGCCATTCTTGACAGCGCTATAATTATCTGATGTATGATAACCAAGCGGAGAGATGATATTATCGGCTATCAGCGTAGCTACTCTTTCAGCCATTTATTCTTCCAGTCTTCGTAAAAAGGAGGATTCATCCACATCAGCTCATAATTGAGATCCATGAAAACCTGAACGGATGTTGCCGTAGCCATGATTTCATGACTATCGGCATCGCGGATTTCGTATTCAAAGATGATTTTTGCAGCCTCTGTAAAACGATAAGTAATGGTTATCTCTGGCTGCATGCCATATCTCAATGGCTTCTTATACTGAATGGATAAGTCGACAATGGGAGCAAACACGTTATTCTCCTCAAAAACATCATACCCCAGTTCAAAAACACTGCCAAAATACTCTCTCGCGTCTTCGAAATATTTTGCATACGCACCATGCCATACGACTCGCATCGCATCGATCTCACTGAAACGTATCTTTATTTTGAATGTTGCAGAAAGTGTTTTCATTATTTCAATGATTGGGCTGCACCATATCTGCTGCTGCCATATCTGTCAAGGCGATCTTTATACGAGCCGTTGATATGACCTCATCATCTACTTTGACAGTTACACTGGCCAGTGTCAGATTAAAAATATCCTCTATGATACTCACATAAGTAGTCATCGTCTCATGGCACTTGGGGCGTCGTATAATCTCGCAATTGCGAATATCACCGATAAAACCGAGTTTCACCGATTCTTTCTGTTGCATATTAATACATCCCATTCTGGCAGCACATGATTGAGCGATGTTCTCAATAATACCTGTCGGTGCCAAAGTCATCTGATCCAGGAATATATTATCTTCCCGGACAACAAACTCTGTAACAGCGTCTGTCATATCACAACTCAGCACCCTATCCACCATGATAAAAGGAGAACGTTGCGGTATTAGATTGGTTATAGGAATATCTTTAAAATCCATAAGACAATTAAGCCAACTTTGACTCTATGTAATCATAGAACTGGGAAAGTGTCTTAACAGCTGTCATCTCCTGAGGCTTGATCTTGAAACCAAAATTCTTTTCTACAATGACTACAATATCCACATAGTCAAGGCTATCAATGCCCATATCTTCTTTTAACTTAGCCTCAGGAAAAATGTTTTCCTCGTCTATTTCAAGGTCATCAATCAGAAATGCCTTTACTTTCTCTTCAATCTCTTCTCTTGACATAATTTTTAATGTTTAATGTTAAATATTCAATTTTCAATATTCAATGTTCAATGGTCAATGTTTATTGTCCCCAAAAATCAAAGTAATTATACCATTGGGTTGGATATTGCTTGATAATCCGCTCCAACTCTTTTACATAATTCCTGGACAACTCATTGATTTGTTCTGTACGAGATGCATTCTTATCATAATGCAACGGAGTCACATATATCTTGTAACTTTTAGTTGATTTCTTCACAACATGGACTGCAATGGCGTCTACACCACGTATCGCAACCACCTGAAATGGTCCGAGAGGGAAATGGGCTTCCTTCCCAAGAAATGTTTGGGAAACATATTTCTGAGAGCCCCAGATACGGTCAGCAGGGATACTCACTGTCTCGCCATCTGATAATGCCCTGTTAATTTCAAACAAGTGACTCATATCTGATTTCATAGCGATCATATGAATATTAGCTCCCATAAAGAGCTTCTGCCTGTTATTCATGACCTCCTTCTTTTCTCCATCGTAGACCAATGCATTAAAAGGCTTTTTATCGGCTACAAGGGAGTAACCTGCTATTTCATAATTACCAATATGAGAACTCAATTGTACAAATCCTTCTGGCATATTGGCTAATCTCAGATAATTGTCATATCCTTCAAGCTCGACATCAAAACGTTTTCCGCCATACATGGCAAACTTATCTAAGACTGCCTGGGCAAATAAACAATGGTTTTTTAATGTCATATAGAAGGAGCTCCATTTGGTATATCCTAAACGTTCATGTAAAAAGCGATATGCATGCTTAAAACCAGGTCTGAACAAGCAAGGTGGAACAACAAAGATATAAGCTATGGCATAAAAGAAACGAATATCAACAGCTTGTAGCATCCTGATAAGACCACGATGCATAAAACTGGTGCCAAAGGTCGTTCCTTCCCACTGCTTATCCGTTAAGTTCTCTTTTTCCACCTTCAATTTTCAATCTTCAATTTTCACTACTAAAATCGAGTGTCCCTGTCCCAGGTGGTCATGAATCTGCTCTATTTCCAGACCTGCCTCACGGATACAAGCCTCCATATCCTCAGTGTTATACATCTTCGAGTTACCGTTAGCCATGGCGGTGAAATACAGACTCGTCATTGTCAGACAGAAGGCTGCCGGTTCGAAGCGCTGACGGTCCCACAAGGTCTCCATGATGTAGATGCGCGTATGCTCCGTCATCGCCTCCTTGGCACGTTTCAGGATGCCTACGATCTCCTCCATCGAGAAACAGTCGAGGAACTGACTCATCCAGATGGCGTCCAGTCCACCCTCACGTTTAGGGAAGAATGCCTGGGGATCGAGCAGGTTAATGCCATAACCGCTGATGCGCTCAGAGCCAGGTTTGTCCTTTACGTTCTCTTTCATCATACCGATCTGCTGGGGCAGGTCGAGGATGGTAACCTCCACCTCGTCGTTATAACCCACACACTGCAGAGCCCATTTGCCCGTATTACCACCCACATCGTACAGCGACTTGACGTTGTGCTCGTCGAAGATGATCTTCAGGGCCTCAGGGAAGGATGAGTCGCTGTAGAAATGATCGAAGCCAAACCAGCTCTTCTGCACCTGTGGGGGCAGACTTGACAAGCCTTCATACAAAGTTGGCCACGATCCAAAATGCCTCAGACCTTCGGGCTTGCCATTTTTCAACGCCTCCTCCAGATGGAACCATCCTTCATAGTTCACGTCGTGGTTGAAGTCTATATTGACACGAGTAGCCGGATCATTCAAGAGGAACCAGCCTGTCTTTGATAACGTATAACGGTCGGTGTCTGTATTGACCAGAATGGTGCCGATGCAGAGCGAAGCCTCCAACAGACATTTGACGGCATAGTCGGAGAGCCCTGTCTTTTCGCAGATCTCCTGACGTGTCAGTCCCTCGTCTGCATCACGCAGCATGTCGAGGATGCCCCATTTCACCATCAGTCTTGATGCCTGGAAGACCACTGGTCCCCAGGCAATGAACTCTGCCAGTCTTTGAGCTTCACGGGCTGAAAGACGTTCTTCTGTATATTTTTTCTTGAGTGCAGGTGATAAGTTCATAGTTTTCTCTTACTTCTTGATGTCCTCCAGCAGATCCTTGGCCAGACTCTTGTGGAACATCTTCATACGACGGGTAAAGTTAGGCACCTTGATGTCCATCGTTCTTGACGATGCGCCTCTGTAATCGATGAGATCAACCTTGCAGACGGTATTGCCACTGGCATCCTTGATGGTCAGGTCACCACTGATGATAATACCTCCGTCGCGCTTGCTCATGCTCCAATAGGCTGCACCTGAGTTACCGGTGCTGAACTTAGTGGCCTTGATGATGATACGATAGTCAGCCGGACCATCGTCGACCACCTTCAGGTTTTTCTTCTTCTCTTCGTTCCAACGCTTGGTGAAGTATTCCTTGGCGTCTGCCATGTGCTCATCCCAGTTGTTGAAAGCCTTAGGGTCTTCATCCTGCAGCCACTTCTTCAGGGTCCGCCCACTCTTCTCCTTGTCGGCAATCGTGGCATCCAGATAGTCAAAATCCACGGTAGCGGTCTTGCCAGGCTGGCGAACGACATCAACGAAGCTGCCTTCTACGACCTTGAACTCATCATCGTCTGCAAACGCTGCTGTTACAGCAAACACGGCCATCATGGCCATCATCAACATTCTTTTCATCATCGGTTTAGTTTTTTCGTTTAACATATTGATAATTGTCATGCCTGAACGTCGTCTATCCATAGATTGGCATAATTAAACCACTGTAATGGATAGAGGTCCAGGAGTCTTTCTATTTCTTTGGTATACGCATCGGCCAACTGTTGTCTCTGCTGGCTTTTCGACAAAGTCTTATCATAGAATAAAGGGGTGAACCAGGCGCTATAGACATCATCGCTTTCTTTCATCGCACTGACCATAAAGACAAAGGCCCCTTTCGAGACAGCCAGCGAAAACGGACCTCGGGCCAGATTGACTTTTTTCCCATGGATCGAAGAGATGACCACCTTATTAATGGTAAACAACCTGTCAGGAAAGGCGCTGACAATATCCCCACGATCTAAAGCTTCAACAATCTGTTCGCTGTCAGTAGACCCAGAGCCGACAGAAATCATCTGAATATTCATGGCACCAAAAGAGGACCGACGATAATCCATCAGATTCTGCTTTTCACCACCATAGACAAGTACATGACAAGGCTTGGTCAATGGGAGGGAATAACCTAATATCTCACTGCAGCCTATATGGGCATTCAGCTGGATGAAGGATTCCGGACAGGCCATTTTCTCCTGATACAGTTCTAATCCATAATAATGAATGGTAAACTGATGGCCTGCATACATGGCGAACTTATCGATGACAGTCTGACCAAACAGACAATGGTTCAAATAAGTGTCCTTGATGGATCTGAACCTGCCATGGCCTCTTTTATCACGGAAATAATGATAGGTCAGGCGCGCTCCCGGACTCAATACGAGCGTGACGGGAATCACAAAGATATACATGAAAACGTAGAAGAACTTACGGCTGATATGCTTTAACAGATATATCAGCAATCGGTGCATGCCTGCACTTCCGTATGTCTTACCTAACCCAAACATGTTTATTTCTTAATCACTAATGCCGAGTTGGTGCCGCCAAAGCCAAATGAGTTGCTTAATACGACATTGACCTCGGTATCGATGGTCTTGGGGGCTATATTCAAATGCTCTGAATACTCATCAGGATTCTCGAAATTGATATTTGGAGCCACAAAATGGTTGTGCATCATGATGATGCTATAGACAACCTCTGACGCTCCTGCCATCCAACATTCATGTCCTGTCATGGACTTGGTGCTTGAGATCAATGCGCGCTGGCCGCGGAACAGCCTGTCGAGCGCCTTGGCCTCATACATATCGCCCTGATGGGTAGAAGTGGCGTGGGCATTGATGTAGTCAATATCCTTCAGGTCGATGCCTGCATCCTTGATGGCCCTTGACATAGCCGTATAGCTGCCTTCATCACTTGGCTCGGAAATACCTCCTCCATTGCTGGAGAATCCATAGCCGCACACTTCTGCCAGAATGGTGGCCCCTCTCTTGACGGCATGATCGTAATCCTCGAGGATCAAGGCAGCTGCCCCACCACTGGGAACCAGACCATCACGATCGCGATCGAAAGGTCGTGAAGCCTTGGTAGGCTCATCCATGCGAATGGAGAATGCATTCAGGGCATCAAAAGAGGACATGGCATACTTATTGACCTCCTGAGCGCCTCCACACAGGATCATATCCTGCAGACCCTGTTTGATCAGCAGATAGCCAAGGCCTATAGAGTGGGAACCGCTGGCACAGGCTGAGCTGACAGAGAAATTGACGCCACGGAGATGGAATATGGTATTCATATTCATGTTGACCGTAGAATTCATTCCCTGGAAAATCAGACCGGATCCGATCATCGCAGAGTCATGCTTCTCGGCCATGATGTTAGCGGTCTCAACGACTGCACTGGCAGATGAGTCATTTCCAAAAATCACGCCTACTTCGTTGGATAACAAATAGGCATCATCGACACCGGCCATCTGAAAGGCGTCTTTACTGGCCATAAAGGCATATTCGGCTTCTTCCGACAGTCCCATACGGGTACGACGGTCTAAGACTCCTTTCAACTGCGGACGCTGTACGATGCCCGTCAAACCTGAACGGTAGCCATAATCCAGCCTGTCTTGGTCTATACCTATTCCTGAAATGCCCTGATAAAGAGAATTCTTAACTTCTTCGATACTTGTACCGATACAGGACCAGATACCCATACCAGTTATAACAACTCTTCTTTCCATTTTCTCACTTTTCACTTTTCACCTTTCACTTTTCACTAGGTATACAGTCCTCCATTGATCGAAATGACTTCACCCGTGATATAAGACGAAGCATCTGAAAGGAGGAACTTCACCAAGGCCGCAACCTCTTCGGGCTTGCCAAAACGTTTCATAGGAATCGCCTGCTTCAGCTCATCCTGAGGAAGCTCCTTGGTCATATCTGTATCAATGAATCCTGGAGCAACGGCGTTGACTGTCACATTCCGTGCTGCCACCTCCAGGGCTAATGCTTTGGTGGCCCCTATGAGAGCTGCCTTGGCCGCACTATAGTTGACCTGGCCCTGCATGCCTTTTAATCCTGATAGCGAAGCCATGTTGACGATATGACCGCCATGCTTACGCTTCATCATATCGGGCAACAATTTCCGGGTTACATAGAAAAAGCCATCCAACGAAGTGTCGATCACAGCATGCCAATCAGCATCGGGCATCATGAACATGACATTGTCGCGGCGGATGCCTGCATTATTAACAAGATAGGCTATGTAATCATCAGGGTGACTCTCCTGCCATGCATCTAAAGCATTTTCTACGTCACTCTGGATGCTGACATCAAATTTCATGAGTTCAGCCTGACCTCCCTGTTGTTCAATAGCGGCTTTTACTTCTTCAGCCGCAGTCTCATTAGACTGGAAATTAATGATAACGGGGATTCCCATACCGGCAATTTCAAGGCAGACGGCCTTTCCTAATCCTCGGGATCCTCCTGTAACTAGAGCGTATTTCATATTATATTAAACATTATACATTAAACATTCCTCATTCCACATTCAAGTTTGATCTACCTTCTCTATAAACGCTGAGGGTATATATGCTGTGGATATTAATCCGAATTGTGAGAGCGTGATGATAACCCTTTGCTGCCCTGATACCCTGGCCACCTTACCCTGGACGCCCATAAACGGACCATCAATAACCTGGACCTGTTCACCGCTTTTGTAATGACACTGGGAGGGTTTTACAAAAAACAGATGCTCATTCTTGGTGATCGTTGCCCGGATGAAGTTCTCCATTTCTGAACATGAAATAGTCAAGGGAGGATTCTTTTGCTGGTCATCCAGTTCGAAATGATTATAATAATATGTAAGGTAGTCGAGATCCGGGGTACGTTTGATATAACTCTCAGCCTTCTCTGGCGTTGTATATGCAAACAGTATATTCGGTATGAGTGCCTTTAATATCCTTCTTCTCCTCCCGTTAACAATCCGGTCTGTATACCGCTTGGCTATATAGGTGAAGGTGCCGTCATTGATCAGGAAGTCGGAAGCCTTATCAACCCGTCCGTAGGAGGCACGGAAGACATACCATTTCTTATGGGGGTCATGAGCGTATCTTACCGACACCCCGGTTTGGACGTTCTTCGCCTCGGGGATGGTATCAAGGGTAAACTTGACACTGGAAGGATCTAACTCTCCTCCTTGAGTTTCCACATTAGACAATGTGCTCATACCAGCTCAAATGCACACCACATGAGTGGTTGTCATCGAGAATCGGGCACAAAATTACATATTTTTCCCGACATAATGACAAAAGTAACAAAAAAATATATGTTCTTATGTTCTTATGTCTAAAAAATATCGTACTTTTGCAACCAATTACTATAAAATAAGGTACACACGATGAAAGAAAAGATAAGAACCATGCTCGAGGATGCACTGCCATTGGTGGATTTCGACTCAGACTTCCTGTTTAGTGAGCTCGACTCCCTCGGGGTGACGACGATCCTGATGATGCTATCCGACGAGTTTGGAATCAAACTGGAGGCGCAGGACGCCACACCCAAGAACCTGAAGACGCTGGACAGCATCGTCAGGATGGTGGAACAGAAACTCAACCAGACATCATGATGAACCTGGAGGACTATCTGGAAAGGAACGCCAGACTTTATCCACAGAAGACGGCTGTCGTCTGTGGGGAGAATATTTGTACCTACGAGGCACTATATAATTTGGTGCTCGAAAGGACGGAGGTGCTGAAGGGACTGTATCAGACGGGGCAGATTGTCTGTCTGAGGGCTCACCCGACGATTGACTATCTCGTGGAGTACTTCGCGCTGCATAAGGCTGGCTGTGTGGCTGCACCGTTGGAACGCGATATGCCTGAGGCTACTTATCAGGAGATTGCCGAAAGACTGGGTTCCTATTCGACTCCTGAGGGAACGGCGGATATCCTTTACACCACAGGCACTACCGGACAGTCGAAGGGGGTGATGATCAGTCATCGCACCATCATGGCTGATGCGGAAAACCTGATCGACGGTCAGGGATTCACCCACGAACTGGCTTTCGTGGTGAACGGTCCGCTGAATCATATCGGCAGTCTGTCGAAGATCTACCCTGTCATCGTCCTGGGGGCAACCCTCATCATCGTGGACGGTCTGAAGGACATGAACAAATTCTTCGCAGCCTTCGACTATCCGGCTGAGAAGATGGCGACCTTCCTCGTGCCTGCCAGCATCAGAATGCTGATACAGTTCAGCAGCGAACAACTGGCGAAGGTGGCCGACAAGATGGATTTCATTGAGACGGGTGCTGCTGCCATTGCACAAGCTGATATGGAGAAACTGTGCGGGTTGCTGCCGAATACGAGGCTCTATAACACCTATGCCTCAACGGAGACAGGCATCATCGCCACGTATAACTATAACAACGGCAAGTGTATAGCAGGCTGTCTGGGCAGACCCATGAAGCACTCGCGACTCCTTATCACCGAGGGGGGACTGATTGCCTGCCAAGGTGATACACTGATGAGCGGCTACGTGGGTGACCCTGAGCGGACAGCCACCATCCTGAGAGACCAGACGGTGTACACCTCGGATATAGGAATCATCGACGAGGAAGGACAGCTGCACCTGAAGGGACGTGAGGACGATGTGATCAACGTAGGTGGTTTCAAGGTGGCTCCCACCGAGGTGGAAGATGCGGCGATGGCCTTCGACAAACTGAAGGACTGCATCTGTATCTCCACGGATCACCCCATCACGGGGCGTGCCCTGAAACTGCTCGTGGTGATGAACGACGGGGAGCTGCTGAACAAACGCCAGTTGGCCCTGCACCTGAAGGAGAGACTGGAACCTTATAAGGTACCCATGCTCTATGAACAGGTGGAGAAGGTGGCAAGGACCTTCAACGGCAAGTTGGACAGGAAATACTACCAAAGGTAAAAAGGTAAAAAAGTAAAAAGGTAAAAAAGTAAGAAGTGGAGGTTTCGGACTATCATTCATGGAGATACCGGCTCACGAAGAGCTACCTGAGGTTCATGCATGAGCAGCTGATGGTGCGCCGTCGTTATACGATGGGCTTAGAGAAGCTGCCCAAGGAGGGTGAGCGGTACTTCATCGTCTGTAACCACCAGAATACGGCCAATGACCCACTGAACATCGTGTTCTCACTGCCGCTTCGAAAGCATATCTGTGCACTGGCGAGGGCGAACGTGTTCTCCGTGAACCCGGTGTTCACACGATTCCTCTACTGGATCGGCCTGCTGCCTGCCTTCCGCTTCGGATGGGAGGGTGCAGAAGGTCTGGAGAGCAATTTCGAATCGTTCGACATCGTAGCTGAGCGCATCAATGCGGGCTTCCCCGTCATTGTGTTCCCAGAGGCAGGCCATACCCAAGGCCACTACTTGGACCGTTTCACAACGGGCACCGTGCGCATGGCCTTCCATGCTGCCAAGGCCAACGGTTGGCAGGAGGATGTAAAGATTGTGCCGACGGCTCACCACTACAGCGACTACTTTGACATCCGCTCAGATTTCCTGTGGATGATCGGCGACCCCATATCCCTGAAACCTTATTACGAGGACTATCAGGAGCATCCCAACAGTGTGATGCGCAACATCACCCAGGATATCAGGGACAGCATCCAACACATGATGCTCGACGAGGGCAGCGATGACTATGAGGCCATAGACTACCTGAGATGCTCAGCCCTAAACCCAGCCACGATGAAACAGCTGACTCTGCCAGAGCGACTGGAGGCGGACAGACAGTTCATCAGCCAACTAAACAAAAACCCAGAGAAGCAGACCATCATCCAGATGACGACGAAACTCAGGGAACTGGAGCAGCAGGCCGGCATCGACGACATGACGGTAGCTCAAAAACCCGGATGGCTGAGTACCTGCGTATGGATGATCCTACTTCTGGCTTTGCTGCCCAGCTGGGTGGTGAGCCTTTGGCCACATGCCATCTGCTACAGTCTGCCACCCAGACTGATCCGCAAGGACAAGATGTTTACGAATTCCTATCGTTATATCATGTCTGTGCTCCTGCTCTACCCGCTCTTCGCCCTTGTCACTCTGCTGGTGATGGGCATCGGTTGGGGACTGTGGTGGCAGGCACTGGTGTGGATCCTGCTATGGGTGCCTTTAGGCAAATACGCCTGGTGGTACTACCAGCGGTTAAGACAGACGAAACGGGCCCTCTGCTACCTTCTGAAGCCCCATAGGATCAAGGACATAGAGAGCATCCGCAGTGATATTAAGTTTAGAGTTTAAAGTTTAGAGTTTATAGATAGAATGAAGACAAGACAAGAAATCATCGAAGACATCAATCCCAAGATAGCCAAGGAGTTTGAGATCGAGGAGAGTGCTATCACCCCCGAGGCCAATATCTTCGAGACATTGGAACTCGACAGCATCAGTCTCATCGACCTGGTGAATCTGGTACACGTCAACTATGGTATCAAAATCGCCAAGGAGGAGATCA
>JAEEGJ010021228.1_pt1 | contig 14010 bp, 14 predicted proteins | sample 8958761 | NCBI WGS metagenome assembly JAEEGJ01 (sample SAMN16246546, study PRJNA631951) | gut metagenome | biome: gut microbiome; feature: rumen; material: RS-attached | host: Bos | place: Iran: Karaj | collected 2018-10 | reverse complement strand
AAATCAAGTTCTGCGTCGGCTGCCTGTCGTGCCAGAAGACGGGCGCGTGCGTCATCAAGGACGACGTGCCGGCCATCATGGAGAGCGTGCTCAACGCCGATGTGGTCTGCTGGGCCACGCCCATCTATTACTACGAGATGAGCGGCCAGATGAAGACCCTCATCGACCGTATGAACGCGATGTACCCCAAGGATTACAAGTTCCGCGATGTCTATCTGCTGACCACCGCGGCCGAGAACGAGGAGTTCGTGCCGAAGCGCGCCGAAGGCGGCCTCACCGGCTGGATCGACTGCTACGGCAAGTCCGCACTCAAGGGCCACATTTTCTGCGGCGGCGTGGGCGGTCCGAACGAGATTGCCGGCAACGCCAAACTGCAGGAGGCGTATGAGATGGGGAAGAACATTTGATTTCCCAAATATTTCGTACTTTTGCAAATAGATTCTTTTGAAGAAATAAACGTATGAAAAATTTTCTTATCGCCTTATTTCATGTTCTGATTGTATCATTCGGCTACAGTCAGGAAGTGCAACTGTTCAATAAAGAAGAACTCCACCATTCCAGAAGACGATCTCTTGAGCATCGCAATTGACGGCCAAGGCAACAAATGGATAGGGAGCGCCCAATCCGCCTTTTGGTTTTCGACGGAAAATCCTATACCACGTTTCCTGATATGAAGGGTGATTTCTTCACGCCCATTTTCAAAGATTCCAAAGGAAATATGTGGGTGTCTTTTTCAGCACTTGGCGACATAGATGTTTTGGCCCGTTATAACGGTTCTCGGTGGTGGTGGTATAAAGCAGAAGATATAGGTCCATGACATTTGTGAAGGGAAAGACGGAACGCTCTATTTCGCCGGCCCTGAAGGATTTCTGGTGATGGTGAAGGAGAACAAGTGGGAACTCCTGGAACTCCCCGAAAAAGATATGGTGGCTTTGTCTGTTGACGTGAGTGACGATGACGTCATAGCCCTCGGTTTCGGGCAACCCGACTGTGGACTGCTGTTGTATGAAAACGGCCAATGGGAAAGTTTCTCCGAAGAAAAACGGAGAGAAGGTCACACCTGTCTTTTTCCGTGAAGGCATGTTCAAAAATGTCATCAACGAAATTGCCATAGAGGACGGCATCCTTTGGATTACCACCAACTTCGGGCTGATCCAATACATTCCGTAAAAGGAGTATGCTAAAACTTAGTCATCATCGTTTTGATAACCCTTTCCGTCCTATCATCTGCAGTCCAAACCGACTTCCATAGCCAAAACAAAACGGCGAGTGCATCGTCCGCCTCGCTGAAATCGAGGTGGTGCCGGAGTCTCTGGAAGTGTATCTGACGTATGCAACGGAAGTGTGTGAAACATCTGTGAAGTTGGAGCCGGTGGATGATGAAACATACAATAAGATAAAATAACAAGGATTGAAAAAGTGGCGAAGGAATAAATCCAGCCTCAGATATAATCGGTGGCTTATGGCGATTCCAGCGAGTTTCTATCGAAAAACCCAACTAGATGTCGAATAATGCGTATTTAGCCGAAAAAAAACTATTGTACCGTGCAACAAGGCTGTTCCATTTGCGGACCGTTTTCAATGAACTCCTGAACACTCTTGCTGAATGCCGACTCGTTGGTGAAACCGGCCGCAAGTTCCTTGACGAGCTCGAAGTCAAGTTCCCTTTTCATCTGGTCGAGCATAAAATGCCCTATGTAACTGTCGGAATGGCTCTTGATGAAGTCAACCTGATAGTCGAAGTATTCTTTGATGATGGGTTGCACTTGTGCGTTAAGTTCCTCAACCTTAGTGGAATCAGACTGTGCCATTTCAGCATAGACAGCCATAATCCGGCCCTCGTATAGTTTCGCACTCTTCTCGTGAAATGCCGACAGCTCGTTCATCGCGGGACAGCCGGAGATAGTCCAGTGAGGCATGTCGTCAATGCTTCCCGAGATGGTCGTGTTCTGGTTTTCGGTGAAGAAGGGGAAGATCTCGCAGTTGGCGTTTTTGTCGAACTTGATGATGTAGAGCCTCTGCGGATCGTCGAACGGCACGTTCAGCACCGCTTGGTTCCCCGAGACGACGACGCTGTCAACCACCACATCCGTGCTTTCCACAGTCTTGGAAAGAAACAGGGTTCGGCCATCTGCATTTTCGAGATTCAGCGTCACCTGAAACTTTTCGGATTGATTGCAGCCGCTGAGGACAAGAAGAATGGTGCATACTATTGCGCTGAAATAAAGGAGCTTTTTCATATTTTCTGAATTAGGATTAGGGCGCAAAAGTACAAAAACATTGATAAATTTCTCCCTACACGTCACATTTTTGCTACTTTTGCAACTAATATGGCAAAACGACCCTGACATGAGAGACCAACGAGAATCGGAATTCATGGAGATGCTGGCGCGGTGCGAGCGGACACTGTTCAAGGTGTGCCTGTTCTACACCGACCGGCAGCCTGACAACGTGCGCGACATGTACCAGGACATCGTGTGCAACCTCTGCGAGAGCAAGGAGAACATGTGCGAAACAGCCTCATTTTTATCTGTCTGTGTATATTCGTAATTTATATACATTTGCGGCTCTGTTTTGGTCAGATGGGAATATGGTCTCAGGCCTCCTTCATCTCAAACAATAAACATCCTCAATCATCGTTATCGGAATGGAAAAATCAAATAAGTAGAATATTATGACAGATTTACTCATTCTTTTGGCGGTTTCGCTCGCGATTTCAGCCGTGGGCTGGAAGTATTTCATCTATTTTTTCAGCCTCGGCTATGGTTATGGCGTGGCGGCCTTGGCGGTGACCATGGGCGTGATGTACCATGGCAGCCTCAGCATGCCGTCGATAGCGCTTCTGGTTCTGCTGTTTGTCTTCGGAGTGCGGCTCGGCACCTACCTTTTCCTGCGCGAGCGCAAGGCGGCGGCCTATCGCAAAATCCTCTATGACCCGTCGTTGCAGCAGAAAAAGCCTGTGAGTGTGATTATTACGGTGTGGCTTTTCTGTGCCGTGCTGTATGTGGCGCAGGTGAGTCCCGTGGCGTTCCGCCTTTCCAATGCGGAGCAGGGCACTGCTGTCAGTGAGACTTGGGCTTGGATCGGTGCCGCCGTGGTGTTCTGCGGCATCCTGCTCGAAGCCCTCAGCGACGCGCAGAAGTCAGCCGCTAAGAAGCGCGCCCCCAAGCGGTTTGTCAGCACCGGTCTCTACCGCATTGTGCGCTGTCCCAACTACCTCGGCGAGGTGGTCATCTGGACAGGCGTGGTGCTCAGCGGCATCAGTGCCGGCCTCGTGTGGTGGCAGTGGCTCATCGTCGCCATCGGTTACATCGGGATTGTCTATGTGATGTTCAGCGGCGCTCGCCGGTTGGAGCTGCGCCAGAACGAGGTCTATGGCAACGACCCCGAATATCAGGCCTACGTCAAGAAGACCCCCATCCTGATTCCTTTTTTGCCCATCCATTCCCTTGCCCGCTATGAATGGCTCCAGGCTTGATTTGTTTGCCAAAAACGGGAGACTCGTCGCCAAGGATGTGACGCCGTGGCAGACCTTTTCCGGCAAAGGGATGACTTTCCAGTTGCAGTCTTACGACTGGGACGGTTGCGCTTGCCTTTCATATCTCACCATGCGGGCTTTCCTCGGCGTGATGAAGATGGAGACCCTCATCTGCACGCCTTATGCGAAAGATCTGCCACTCTTCTCGTACGATTATATCAGCGCTTTCGGAAAGCGGATTTTGATAGTGGAGGTCTATGATACACAAGTGGAGCCCGCCGACCTGTCGGTCTTGCAGGCTGCGAAAGAGGCTTATCGGGATTTGAAAGACAAGCCGCTGAAGCCCGCATGGTACGACAACCTCCGTCTTCCACCAAGCACAGCCAAGGTGGGTTCCGCCTCGCGCCTTTCGGCATTAGCCTCAGAGATGATGGCGGCTTACGTCGCCCTCTTTCACGTCGCCCGCGAGGTGGATTCCGCCGTCAAAACCGCCCGCAATAGAACATACGTTGAGGGCCTGATCAACAATGGCGGACCAGCCTTTAACACCATCAGTAAGATACTTGGCGTTGATGCGGCAAAGACACTCTTCCGGCGTTTTATTTTCGGAACGGAGTAAAACTGCATTACGCAAATTGTAATTCCATTTGTTGTTGCTGTTGTGGAACTTCAGCAAATGGTTGCAAATCAAAATTAAACACCAAGGCCTCAACCATAGCGTGACGGTTCTCTATATGACCACCTCCATGATAGAAATGCTCTTGTGTCTCAATATTAAATTCACCCCAATATCTATCAATCATTTCATTTGAACGAAACTCATTGTGATGCCATGTGGATAGAATGAAGTGCGCAGATGTTTGAGACAACGCCTTATAAAGGTTTTCTTCATCTTTTTCCGTCCAACCATTATAGTAATCGACATACCTGCCAAAATAGGGCGGGTCACAATAGATTAAGTCACTTTCATGTGCCCTTACTATTGTCTTTAAGAAATCTTGATTACAGAACTCCCAATCGTATCGTTTCAGGATTTTTTTAGTTTCTTGTATTTGATTACAAATTTTGGTGATATAGGCAGGGGCAAATCTGTCAGGTTTCTTGCAAAATGGGATATTCCATTCACCTTTGCGGTTGAAACGCATCATGCCATTGAATCCAGCCCGAGATAAAAATATAAAGTCAAAGGAACTATGTTCTGAATTGAACCTGTTTTTCACTTCCCTAAAATACGCATAACCGTCTTCGTCTGCCTTTGAAAGCAGTTCCCCTTCTTGATTCAAATAGCTACGCATATTGTATGGTGTAATATCACCATTTTGCAATCCTTTGTAAAAACTAATGATATGTGGATTAGTGTCACCCACAATACGTTTCCCACCCACTATAGTATTTAGGCCAACTACTCCTGTTCCGAAGAATGGTTCAATCCAATTGGTGTTGGTAATGTCAAGGCCAGATTGAAGAATTACGTCGTTAATCCAAGGCACAAGCTTTGTCTTTATGCCTTGCGATTTGATTGCGGGGACAATTACAGACATAGCTATTTATTTTAGTTTGTTCAACTTGTCAGATTGTGATTTCAGATACTCCTTGTAGGTGTCAAGATTGTGGTAATGAGGCTCGCCAATTCCAGCAGTACGGGCATCAACCTTGTTGAAATAACCTTTCCAATAATCATCAAAAACATCTTCTCCTAAAGTTGAGAATGGACCTTCTCCTTTGGTCAATTTTTGAATATTCGTTATGCCGCCAATATTGCGGGTGTTTCCACTACCGGGAATATCATTTGCGATTTTCCATTTCGGTTGTACGAAAAAGATAAAGTTTTCAATAACTGAATGGATTGCAGATAATTCATCGACAGAATAAACATTTCGTTCATTTGTATCAACTATACTCTGCTTATATAGCATACCCAAGACGGTGTGGGAACTGTACGAGTTATAGGTATGGTCCATGTTTTTAACGGAATCTCTTTCTCTGAAATATCCCCAATACGAACCAAGTGTCAGGCCATTTACAGAATCTCCTTCATAATAACTTGATTTGAAATCGACAGCAAACAAATGTCCTTGTTTGTCCTTGAAAGTAAGATCGGGATAGAAGTTCTGTTTTGAGGGCAATTCCAGCTCTAATCCATTATTCTTTGCAAATGCATCCAATTTTGGGATGAGCAGTATCTCGATGATTTTTGAAACGACTTTCGTGTCATTGGTTATAGTATAAACATTCTTGTCTATATCAATGAATCCTTTGACAATCCAATCTTGACTGTCGGTTTCAAGAAAACTTTTGTATGTATTGACTTCTTTACGAAGAAGTTGTATGAATTTTTGTGGTGTCATAATATCAATTTATCTTGCCTGTTTTATTCATAGATGAACACTCGCTGTCAACCTGCAAAAATACTAAAAATCTTTCTTGATCTCCCATATATCTCTTGCTAAGTTTCTAAAGTTACCATATTATCAAGCACGTTCTGAGTGACCGGCAGGGTTTAGTGCTTATGTCAGGGAGTCTGTCTGTTTTTTCTGTTGTGCCAAGGCAATAATCATCACCGCCGCGAGAATGAGTACGATACCAATGGCAAGATAGGCCGTGAACGGTTCGTTGAACACGAGCAGGCCGATGAGCACGGCGGTGAGCGGCTCGAGCGCACCCAGGATGGCGGTAGCGGTGGAACCGACGTATTTGGCGGCATACACCATCAGCACCAGCGCGAAGATACCGGGCACCAGGGCGAGCCAGCCCACATAGAACCAGCTGACGGCACCCCGAGGCAGCGTGAGCGGCAACCCCGCGACCAAAGAATAGACTACCATTCCCAAAGCACAATACAGCAGAACGTAAAAGTTGATCTTGATGGAGGACATCTGAAGGTTCCCCTTGTTCATCAGGATGATGTAAAGGGCGTACGACAGCGCCGAGGCCAGTACCAAAAGTACCCCTATCGTTGACAATGCTTCGCCATTGTCGCTCCAATACAGCAAAACGACCCCCACGCCCGACAGCAGCAGCGACAGCAGTGTGGCAAGGGTGACGCGCTCGTGAAAGAAGAGCGACATGATGACGGCGGTCATCACGGGATAGGTGAAAAGTATGGTGGAAGCCACGCCGGCCGCCATGTAATGGAAACTCAGATACAGGGTGAGCGACGACACAATGAACAGCAGTCCCAATCCCGTCAGCACCCGAAACTCCTGACGTGTCACCTTGAAATTCTCTTTCCGGAAAAGCATCACGATGGCGATGATCACCCACGCTAGCCCGAAACGGTAGAACAGAACGCTGTTGGTCTGCATTCCGGTGGCATACAACTTCAAGGCACCCAGCGGGTTGGTGCCATAGCAAACGGCGGCGGCGATGCCCGCCAATGTCCCTATAAACTTACGATTTTTCAATTTCCCAAGAAACTATTGTTGTTCAGAGGCTTAGCAGAGAGCTGCTATTTGTCAATCTCCACCAACGTATATTTCTTGGTTCCCAAACCGATTTTCTCTGCCCAGTCGATGGTGTGGGTGCCGTGCTGCTGATCGATGCGGGAGAGCAGGTCGGTGGGGTCGTTGGTGGCGGTCACCTTCTGCTGGTTGATGATATCGACGCAAGCCTGGTCGAGGGCCACGGGGTCGGTGCTGGCGAGGATGCCGTAGTCCTCCAGTTTCACGGGCTCGGGATGGTCCACACAGTCGCAGTCGATGCTCATGTTGTTCATCACGCTGATGTAGATGATGCCCTCCTTTTTCTGGAAGTAGTCGGTCACGGCTTGCGCGGCCGCAGCCATGCTCTCAAGGAAGCCGTCCTGGTCGCCGATGTACTCGGGGGTCCAGAGTTTCTCCATGTCGAGGACCTCCATCTTGCCGGCAGAGTGAATGTATGCCTTGCCGTTCTGGCTGGCGCAGCCGATGCTGAGGTTCTTGAGCGCGCCGCCGTAGCCGCCCATGGGATGGCCCTTGAAGTGGTTGAGCGCGATCATGAAGTCGTAGTTGGCGATATGGTTGCCCACGATGTCGTACTTGATGTGCGAATTGTCTTTCACGGGAATGTGCATCTCGCCCTCCTCGTCCATGATGTCAACCTTGAACAGCGGTGTGAAACCGTGCCGCTCGATGATTTTCCAGTGGTTGGCCGAGCTGTTGCGGTCATCCTGAGCGTCTTCGGGACCGCTGCTGTAGGCGGTGTTGCACTCCACGATGGTGCCATCGACCAGCATCACGAGGTCTTTGATGAGCTCGGGCTTCAGGTAGTTGGGGTTGCTGCCCTCGCCGGTGGAGATCTTCACGGCCACGCGGCCCTTGGCCTCCACGCCCAACGCTTTGTAGATCTTCACTAACGCCTCGGGACTGATGTCACGGGTCAAATAGACGGTCGCGCCCTCTTCGGAAGGCTGAGATTGGTTGTTTTTGCCGCTTTGTCCGCAGGAGGCGAGCACCAGAGCGGCGACGACGATAAAGGGGATGTTTTTCATTTTGATTAATTTCTATTTACAAATATGGATTTTCTCCTGCAAAGATACACTTTTTATTGGAGCAATTCACCCAGTATCTTGTCCATATCCACATCACGGGCAATGATGGCGCCGGTCTCGCCATCGATCAGCAGGACGGTCGGAATGCCAGGAAGGGTATAATCTTTCCATGCCTTGCTGTCTCGTCCGGGCTGATCGTCACATACATTCACCCACGTCATCGCTTTTTCTTTGATGAAGGTCTTCCAATACTCCACATCGGGGTTCTCCGCTACGGAATAGATCTCCAATCCCTTCTCATGATACTTGGTGTAGAGTTCCTTAAGCTGTGGAATGCTCTCCACGCATCCACTGCACCAGGTAGCCCAGAAATCCAGCAGGACGTAGCGGTTGGCCGGATTGTTCACCACCGACTTCAGGCTGACAGGTTTCCCGGTAGCGTCAGGATAGGTCATGTCGATGAAATAGTTGGGCTTACTGCCTTCCGGCGCCGGCTCGGTTTTCAGACGGCGTGTCAGTTCCTCACGTAATTCGGCGACGTATTGCTTCTCAGCCAACTCGGGCGTCAAGCGGTCGAGGATTCCAAGCGCCTCAGCCGATGAATACCAATGTGCCGCATAATACAATGCCAACGGACCAGCTTGTTCTGCGTTAATCACTTCTCGCTTGAGCGCCTCGACCGCCTCTTGATCGCCACTGTTTTCTAATTCGTCAATCTTCTTGAAGGTATTGTTGGCGGCAGTGCCAGTCGCGTTGTTGACCTCATAATCTTCTTCGTCAGAGGCGTCCACATCCACGACAATCGTTCCCGGCTCCAGAAAGAAATCCTTCAACTGCGTGTCGTCTTGTGAATACAGATACACGTGGGTTGGCGATGAGATACGAGGATGGAACTCAAAGTGTCCATCTTTGACACGGGTCGTCTCAATAACCTTGAAATGGTCAAACTCGTCTTCCAGTCTGATTTTTGTTCCCTCTTTCAGTCCCTTGATGGTCCCTTTCACGGTGCAATACTCGGGTTGGTTGTTACGGCATCCGCTGACACCGATCGCCAGCGCCACAGCCGCCACCATCAGACAGCAAGCCGTGAGAATTTTAGTAATGTGTTTCATATTGGATTTGTTTTAAAATTTTCTTTATTTGTTTTTGAGCGGCAAAAGTACTAGTTTTTCAATTTCTTTGAACGAAAAATATCAAATCACAACAAAATAAAAATGCAGACTTTCGGGCTATATCTCGATTTTTTGTTGACTTATAGCCCGAAAGTCTGCAATATTGCTGTCGAGGCTATTTTATGCCTCGATGTGTACCTTCTTTATCATAGTTTTTCAAATCCCCTTAATCTCCTCCTCTGTCAGGCCCGTAATCTCAGCAATGTCGCTAACGGCGTAACCTTTGGCTTTCATACCGCGGACGATTTTTGCCATACTTTCGTCAACAGATTCTTCAAAATCGTCAGGAGCGGAAGCCCATGCCTCCCAGTCCGTTTCTGCAAGGTACTTTTCTACCTGTTCGCGTAGTCCGGGGATGCCGTTGACTGCGGTGTCATAGAGTGTTTCTGTAACGACATTTGCATAGTCGTGAACTAAGACGTGACGCATGCCCTGAACGGTTTTCCAAGGTGTTTCAGGATGAATCTTTTTGAATGCCTTGCTTAGCATATAGGCAGCTTCACCGACTACCTCCACATTCTTCATCACGGAATAGTAAGTGCGTTTGTCGGCAACAAATGTCTCAAAAGTGTGGCCGCTGATGAACTTCGTTACATTTTCAGAGTACTCAATAATGTCTTCCAGTCGGCCCTTGTCTCTAGCTCTTTCTCTCATAAATCAGTATTTTATCACGGTTAGCAGTTTCAGCGGCGTACGGACGAAGTGCCCCCTCCTCCACCAAATCGACCTCGCGTCCGAGCAGTTCCTGCAAATCCATCAGCATACCACCATGCGTAAAAAGGGTAAAGGGTTTACCAGAACGGTCAGGTACGAAAAGGATGTCCACATCGCTTCGCGGTGTCTCTTCGCCTCGGGCGAAAGACCCGAAAAGCCATGCTTTCAGGACGGGCTGTGTCTTGAAATAATCGGCAATGATCTTTTTCATTATCTCAGTGCTCATACGTTTCCGCATTTTAATTACGCTGCAAAAATACACATTATTTGTTCAATGGACAGCAAAAAAAAAGAAATAATCAGCCAGTTCCGCGCCGTCCCAGCTCTGCGAGGTGCGGATAAGTTCGGTTTTTTGTGTGTCCATTTCACTTTTTGAATTCGTACGGCAAAAGTACTAGTTTTTCAATTTCTTTGGACAAAAAATATCAAATCACAACAAAATAAAAATGCAGACTTTCGGGCTATATCTCGATTTTTTGTTGAGATATAGCCCGAAAATATGTAATAAAATCATCTTTCCTGTAGAAAGAAATGTCATACGTGCCTTTTGGAAAAAATCGTATCTTTGCCGCAGAATGTATTATCATAAACAATCTAAAACCAAGTGATTATGTCCGAACAGGAAATCGCAACGGAACAAGATCAGCCCAAGACCACCATAATGAAAGTGGGTATCGTTTCGGCTGTTCTTTTGGTGGCGCTCATTATATTGTTTTGGTATGATGATTTTCTCGGATTTCTTGCTGCATTATTTTTCGTATGGATTACCATTCCAGCGGTGTCGGTGTTCCTCATCGCCTTTGTCAAATCATTTCGGAGGAGGAGTGGGTGGCACAAGGCTATGTTCGGATGCGTGTTGGGAACGATTCTTCTTTTGGTTGCTTACCTGCTGTTCCGTGCGCCCGAAACACGCTGCAACCCGGACATCATGGCAGAACATTACGAAAAACATAAGGCCGAGATGGAGGAATTCTGCAACTATATGCAATCCGTTCTTGACGACAGCACTTCCGTAACACTTGAATTCAAGGGAAATCGACTGGAAATGTTCCATGTGGCAGGGGCAGATGCGGATCGATATTCCAATTTTTGGAATGAGGAGGCTCGGGGAAAACGCGACTCGCTGATGGCCGTGGTGGGGCTGACCATGGATGAATACAACGGCATCCGCAAAAGGTTGAAATCCATGGGCTGTATCGGGGTGGAAGCTTCCCGCATCACCCCCGATTGCACCGCTCTATGGTTCCGCCGCGTAGGAATGGGAAGGTATGACTATGTCCTTTACTCTCGTTCCTTAAGCGATGAGGAAAAGGAAAAAGTTCTGGAAGACTACTCGATAATCCCCTATAATGACCATGTCTTATTTCGGTACGGTAGTGGCGCAATAGGTTCAGATGCTTTCCCCTCTGGCACCAAGGAAAAGTTTATGAAAAAGCACGCTCCGTGGTAAGAGTAGTTTACAAAAACAACAAACGATTGCACTCCGCGTGCCGGAGGCACGATATTTTAGTAACCCCACACTGCGCTCCACTTCGTTACGCTGATGTGGGGTATAGTGGCCGCCAGCAGAACAAGCGTATCGAAGATACGCTATTATTTTTCCCTCAAATACGGCCCCGTAACAGAACCCTTATCCTCCGCCATCGCTTTGGGAGTTCCCTCGAAGATGATGTCGCCACCCATGGCGCCGCCGCCGGGACCGAGCTCGATGAGCCAGTCGCAGGACTTCAGCATCTCGATGTTGTGCTCGATGAGGAAGATGGTGTTTCCGGCATCTACCATGGTGTCGAAGAGGCTCAGGATGCGCTTGATGTCGCCCGCGTGGAGACCGTCGGAGGGTTCGTCCATGATGAAGATCTTGCCTGCATCGCGCAGGTAGGAGGCCAACTTGATGCGCTGCAGCTCGCCGCCGGAGAGGGTGGAGAGCGACTGGTTCAGATGAAGGTACCCCAAACCGACCTTGCGCAACGGCTCTAATTTCTCGGCAATCACACTTCCGGCAAACAGCTCGGCGGCTTTGTTGGCGGTGAGGTCCATCACCTCGGCGATGTTGAGGCCGTTCACCTTGTAGGAGAGCACTTCCGGCGAATAACGCAATCCGCCGCAGGCCTCGCAGGTGGTCTCGATGGCATCCATGAAGGCCATGTCGTTGACGATGACGCCCTTGCCCTGACAGACGGGACAGCCGCCCTTGCCGTTGAAGGAGAAGAGGTCGGCCTTGGTCTTGTTGGTCTTGGCGAAGAGCTTGCGGATGTCGTCGGCGACGTCCAGATAGGTGGCCGGGGTGCTGCGCAGACTGATGCCGATGCTCTTCTGGCTGATATAGACGATGTCTTCGTGATGCGGATAGGCGTTGCGGAAACATTCCATCAGCGAACTCTTGCCCGAGCCCGCAACGCCCGCGATGCCGCACATCACGCCCAATGGCAACTTGACGGAAACATTCTTCAGGTTGTGCAGATGGGCGTTCTCCAACAGGAAGAAATCCTTGGGCGTGCGCACCTGCTCCTTGATGGCACTTGTCGCGCTGAGCATCGTGCCCGTAAGCGTCTGACTGTGCAGAAGCTCCTCGTATGTGCCCTCGAAGACAATCTCCCCGCCCTTCATGCCAGCGCCGGGACCCATATCGATGATATGGTCGGCGATTTTGATGATCTCTTTGTGGTGCTCCACGAGGATAACCGTGTTGCCGTGGTTCTTGAGCTTCTGCACTGACTTCTGCATCAGCAGGATGTCGTGGTTGTGGAGACCCACGCTGGGTTCGTCGAGGATGTACATCACGTCCGAGAGCGGCGAGTTGATGTATTTGGCGATCTTGCAACGCTGTGCTTCGCCGCCGGAGAGGGTACCGATGGCGCGGTCGAGGGTGAGGTAGCCGAGTCCGATCTCCTCCAACGCCGCCAGCCGTTCGGTGGTCGCCCGCTTGATGTCCTCCGCTAACGGATTGTCGATGGTTTCCATCCATTGGCGGCAGTCGCTGATGCTCATCGCCGTCACTTCGGCGATATTGAGTCCGCTCCCCTCGCCTTTAGGAGAGGGGTTGGGGGTGAGGTAAATTTTGCAGGAGCGTATCTTCTCGTTGAGGCGCGTGCCACCGCAGTCGGGACAGGTGCCCATCGTCAGCATCGGGTTGAGCACGGAGGCGTGGAGCAGACCCTCCTCCGAGTTGATGATGCTGCGATACATCCGCGGGATGAGGCCTTCGTATTTGGCGGTCTTGGGCCAGTTGGAAGGCGGGTTCTTCAGCTTGATCTGCGGCGAGTTAAGGAAGAGGTCGAGTTCCTCGGGTGTGTAGTCCTTGATCTTCTTGTCGAGGTCGAAGAGGCCGCTGTGGGCGTAGCGAATCCAGCGCCAGCCGCCCTTGCCGAAGGCGATGTAGTGGATGGTGTCCTCATCGTTGAGCGACTTGTCGAAATCCACTAATTTGTGGATGTCGAGTTCGCGGATCTCTCCCAAGCCGGCGCAGCGGGGACAACTGCCGGCCGGGTGGTTGAAGGAGAAGGCGTCGGAATAGCCGACGAACGGCTTTCCCACACGGGAGAAGAGCAGGCGCAGAAGCGCTTGAATATCAGTGTATGTGCTCACCGTGGAACGAGTGTTCGACGAGGGCTTCTTCTGGTCGATGACGATGGTGACCGGCATGTTCTCGATCCGTTCCACCTTCGGACGTCCATATTTGGGAAGGTACTGCTGCACGAAGGACGGGAAGGTCTCGTTCAACTCGCGCCGGCTTTCGGCCGCAATCGTGTCGAGGCACAACGACGACTTGCCCGACCTGGATAGCCCCGTGAAGACGGTGATTTTCCGCTTCGGAATCTGTAGCGAGACATCTTTCAGGTTGTTTTCGCTCGCTCGGGTGATGGAAATCATAAAGCGTCGGTTTATTTGAGGATGTCGGGCTTCACGCTGGACAGGTACTGCTCGAGCAAACGCTGCACGTACTTGCCAAAAACATCGAACTCGATGTTCACGACGGTGCCGACGACAAAGTTGTGGAAGTTCGTGACCTTGTGGGTGTATGGGATGATGGCGACGGAGAAGTGCCCGGGCATGGAATCGACCACGGTGAGACTCACGCCGTTGACGGAGATGGAACCCTTCGGCACGGTGATGTTGTTCTTCGCCGTGTCGTAACTGAAATAGTAGCGCCAACTGCCGTTCTCATCTACCACCTTCTC
>JAEEGJ010021226.1_pt1 | contig 14011 bp, 13 predicted proteins | sample 8958761 | NCBI WGS metagenome assembly JAEEGJ01 (sample SAMN16246546, study PRJNA631951) | gut metagenome | biome: gut microbiome; feature: rumen; material: RS-attached | host: Bos | place: Iran: Karaj | collected 2018-10 | reverse complement strand
AAAGATTGACGAGTACCTCTTGGAATAGGTCGTTTACCTCGTCAGCATCTTGTGAGAACATGTAGCACACAGTGTAGATAGTGCTCTTGTGCTCTGCAACGGTTTGCGCAAACTGCTTTTCTAATGCATTCATTGTTTCGTCTGTTGTTTGAATCTATTTGCCCATTAGACGCAGCAAAGATACGAAAAACTACGCAGAAAACAGACTAATTTCCCAAAATCCGTATTTTTTCCCGAAAAACGCTTGTCTATCTCATAATTTTTGATTATCTTTGTCCCCTTAACGTGTGTGCACGTACCTAATTGTAAGTATTAAATATTCAATAATTCATTTAAATTCAACAACTTATGTGGTTAATCAATTCATCAATTGGTAGAAAAGTTGTAATGTCCGTTACGGGTATTGCGCTGATCTTGTTCTTGACATTCCATTGTGCCATGAACCTGGTAGCGCTTTTCTCTGAGGAAGGTTACAACATGATTTGCGAATTCCTGGGCGCCAACTGGTATGCCGTTGTGGCAACGCTTGGTCTGGCTGCTCTGGCAGTGATTCACATTGTCTACGCTTTCATTCTGACTGCGCAGAACCGTAAGGCTCGTGGTGACAACCGTTACGAGGTGGCTACACAGGTCAATCCCGGCATCGTGGAGTGGTCTTCGAAGAACATGCTCGTACTCGGTCTGATCATCTTTATCGGCCTGCTGCTGCACCTCTACAATTTCTGGTACAACATGATGTTCGCAGAGATTGTCGGTACTTACCAGCAGATTGACCCTGCTGACGGTTTTGCATGGATTAAAGAGACATTCTCTAATCCCGTGTTTGTAGTGCTCTACATCATCTGGATCTGTGCAATCTGGTTCCACCTGACTCACGGTTTCTGGTCAGCCCTGCAGACTCTCGGCTGGAGTGGTAAGATCTGGCTCAACCGTTGGAAGTGCATTGGCTTCATCTACACGACGCTGCTGATGCTTGGCTTCCTCGTAGTGATTCTGGCTTTCGCATTCAAGTGCGCTCCGAGCCTCTGCTAATTATCAACTTTTTAATCTGAAAGAATTATGGCAAAAGTATTAGATTCTAAGATTCCCGCAGGTCCAGTACCTGAGAAATGGAAGGAATATAAGGCTCATCAGCGTCTTGTCAATCCTAAGAATAAGCTGAAGCTCGACGTGATTGTAGTCGGAACTGGTCTGGCTGGTGCATCGGCTGCTGCTTCTCTTGGTGAGATGGGCTTCAACGTCATCAACCTGTGTATTCAGGATTCTCCTCGTCGTGCACACTCTATCGCTGCTCAAGGTGGTATCAACGCCGCTAAGTGCTATCAGAACGATGGTGACTCTGTCTATCGTCTGTTCTACGATACCGTAAAGGGTGGTGACTATCGTGCTCGTGAGGCTAACGTTTATCGTCTGGCTGAGGTGTCTAACAACATTATCGACCAGTGTGTGGCTCAGGGTGTTCCCTTCGCTCGTGAGTATGGCGGTATGCTGGCTAACCGTTCATTCGGTGGTGCTCAGGTAAGCCGTACATTCTATGCCAAGGGTCAGACAGGTCAGCAGTTGCTGCTCGGTGCTTACTCTTCACTCTCTTGCCAGGTAAAGGCTGGTAAGGTGAAGCTCTACACCCGTTATGAGATGGAGGATGTGGTCATCGTTGATGGTCGCGCTCGTGGTATCATTGCCAAGAACCTTGTTACTGGTAAGTTGGAGCGTTTCAGCGCTAACGCTGTGGTGATCGCTACTGGTGGTTATGGTAACACTTATTTCCTCTCTACCAACGCTATGGGTTGTAACTGTACGGCAGCCGTTCAGTGCTATCGTAAGGGTGCTTATTTTGCTAATCCTTCTTACGTTCAGATTCACCCCACCTGTATCCCTGTTCATGGTGACAAGCAGTCTAAGCTGACGCTGATGTCTGAGTCGCTGCGTAACGATGGTCGTATCTGGGTTCCTAAGAAGATAGAGGATGCTAAGGCTCTGCAGGCTGGTACCAAGCAGGGCTGGGAGATTCCTGAGGAGGATCGCGACTACTATCTGGAGCGTCGTTATCCTGCCTTCGGTAACCTCGTTCCTCGTGACGTGGCCTCTCGTGCCGCTAAGGAGCGTTGCGACAAGGGCTTCGGTGTCAACAACACTGGTCTGGCCGTGTTCCTCGATTTCTCTGAGTCTATCAACCGTCTCGGTATTGATGTCATCATGCAGCGCTATGGCAACCTCTTCGAGATGTATGAGGAGATTACCGACGTATTCCCTGGCGACGTAGCTAACGAGATCAATGGTGTGAAGTACTACAAGCCGATGATGATCTATCCTGCTATCCATTACACGATGGGTGGTATTTGGGTTGACTATGAGTTGCAGACAACCATTCCTGGTCTGTTTGCTATCGGTGAGTGTAACTTCTCTGATCACGGTGCTAACCGTCTGGGTGCTTCTGCTCTGATGCAGGGTCTGGCTGATGGTTACTTCGTGCTGCCTTATACTATTCAGAACTACCTGGCTGATCAGGCTATCTGGGGCAAGGTTTCTACCGACCTGCCTGAGTTTGCTGAGGCAGAGAAGGCTGTTGATGCAGAAATGGATCGTCTGCTGAAGATTCAGGGTAAGCGTTCTGTTGACTCTATCCATAAGGAACTCGGCCACATCATGTGGGAGTATGTCGGCATGGGCCGTACAGCTGAGGGCCTGAAGGAAGGTCTGAAGAAGATGCACGAGCTGGAGAAAGAGTTCGACAGCAACCTGTTCGTTCCTGGAACGAAGGAGGGTCTGAATGTTGAGCTCGACAAGGCTATCCACCTCCGTGACTTCTTCACAATGGGTCAGCTCGTTGCTTTCGACGCTCTCTCTCGTAACGAGTCTTGCGGTGGTCACTTCCGCGAGGAATACCAGACTGAGGAAGGCGAGGCTAAGCGCGACGACGAGAACTACTTCTACGTAGGTTGCTGGGAGTACAAAGGCAAGGGCAACGAGCCTGAGCTCATCAAGGAGCCGCTGGAGTACGAGGCTATTAAGGTACAGACACGTAACTATAAAAACTAAGGAATTATGGCTAAGAATATAAGCTTTACAATAAAGTTCTGGCGCCAGAATGGCCCCAAGGACGCAGGTCATTTCGACACCCACGAAATGCACGACATCCCCGATGACACCTCTTTCCTCGAGATGCTTGACATCCTGAACGAGGAGCTCATCAACGAAGGCAAGGAGCCTTTCGTGTTCGATCACGACTGCCGCGAGGGTATCTGCGGTATGTGCTCACTCTACATCAACGGAACGCCTCACGGTAAGACCGAGCGCGGAGCTACTACCTGTCAGCTCTATATGCGTCGTTTCAACGATGGTGACGTGATCACCGTTGAGCCTTGGCGCTCAGCTGCCTTCCCCGTGATTAAGGACTGTATGGTTGACCGCAATGCCTTCGATAAGATTATTCAGGCTGGTGGCTATACCACAATCCGCACAGGTCAGGCTCAGGATGCCAACGCTATCCTGATTCCGAAGGAAGACGCTGATGAGGCTATGGACTGCGCTTCTTGCATCGGTTGTGGTGCTTGTGTAGCAGCTTGTAAGAACGGTTCTGCCATGCTCTTTGTATCGTCGAAGGTATCTCAGCTTGCTCTGCTTCCCCAGGGCCGCGTAGAAGCCGCTCGTCGCGCTAAGAACATGGTGATGGCTATGGAGGAACTTGGTTTCGGTAATTGCACCAATACGCGCGCTTGCGAGGCTGTCTGCCCAAAGAATGAGACCATCGCCAACATCGCCCGCCTGAATCGCGAGTTCATCAAGGCCAAGCTGGCAGATTAAGGCTACATATTATTAATTAAAAAGGGCGCCGCAGAATTTCTGTGGCGCCTTTTTAATAGTTGTAATCATTAGCCGATATATGCTAATATGACTTTGACTGCATCTTCCTCGGTCTTACCAGCCATATTAATTACCAGGTCGTAGTTGCGGGTGTCGTAGCGCGAGGTGTTGGCATTGTTTTTAAGATACTCCTCTCGCGTCTCATCTACCTCCTTGATGATCTTCCTGGCTTCCTTCTCGCTAATGCCTTGTTTTGCCATAACACGATTCAGACGGAACTCCATTGGGGCCTGGATGAGGATATTCAGACTATTGGGGTAGCCATTCAAAGCGAAGAAGGCAGAACGGCCGGCTATGACGCACGACTGTTCAATGGCGATGCTATGCAAGATTTCTTTTTCTGCCTTCAACACGGCCTCGGAGGTCACGAGCTTCTTGTTTTTCTCGTCGTAATACTCCTGAGCGTTAGCTGCATCTTCTCCAAGGACCAACACTCGCTTAATGCTTTGCCACCAACTGCGGTCATTGCCTTTAAGTTGCTCAATCTGGTCTAAGGTCATGTTAAACTTCTCTTCCAAAGGTTTCTGAATCGCTTTGTCATAGTATGGCACACCCAGTTTTTCTGCTAATAGGCGACCGACTGTACGACCACCGCTACCCAACTCACGATTAATAGTGATGACAAATTGCTCGTTTTTGTTCATAATATTTATTTTTGTTTTTTAGTTATAAGATACTATTATTTTAGTGTAAGAATTCATTTGGGATTACAAATATAGTGATTTATACTTATATTTCAAATGTCTATTATGAAAAATTAACCTTTTATATAGATGAGGCCCTTATTTTGGAAATATTCATTTCACTTTCCAGACTGCCGACTAATTATTCTTTTGTGTTTAAGTACTTTCTTGTGATCTACGATGACGATACCGCGAGTCTCACTGGTAGCAGGCTGTCCACTGAGGGTATAGACTAGGCTTTGACCTGTTGCTGTAGACTGTGTGCTGGGTCGGGTATGAGTGTTCTTTCCTTATAATATACGTATGGGCGCAGGCGCATATGCTGTCTCTTGGCCCTTACGGTAATACTGTCAGTGGTGCAGGACACGTCTTGCAGCAGCTTGTAAATTTCAGGAGTGTCTTCCTTGGTGATGTTAAGGCCAAACATCGGGCCGTAGATGTCGATGATGGTCTGCATCCCAAAGACGGCATCGTTGATGGCCATTTGGGCGCGCTCCTCGTTCAGGCGCTGTAGTTTTCCCCATAGGTGTTGTGTCTGGTCGTACACGAATGCTGCTGACTCGAATTCGGGTGGGGCAGGCAGGAAGTTGGCGATGTTCGGAAGCTCTTCCGAGGTGAAAAACGGTGTACCATTTTTTACGTCCTGTGCAGCTTGAGCTGTCATGGTTCCGCATAAAATCAGGATGGCGGAAATCATCCATTTCATGTTCTTGATTATATTTTTTATTGTTTAATAGTATCCTATATTCGTTCACTAATTGTCTTTTTATGAGATTTATCCCAGACTCTCCATGTCTGTAGCAGCACGCTTATGAGGATAAGGGCGATGCCTAGATAGAAGGAGAAGTTGATCTCCCTTCCCTCGCCGAAGATGAGGAAGGCCAGTATGATGGTATAGCAGGGTTCCAGATTGTATGTCAGATTGACTGTGAAGGCCGAGAGCCGTTTGAGGGCCTGAATCTGCAACAGATACATGCCAACGGTGCAGAAAAGGGCATGACAGAGCATGAACCACAGGTTGTTGCCCTCTGGGATGACGATGACCTCCTGCTGACTTGGGAAGAAAAAGAGATAGGCTGGAATAATGGCTGATACAATCATGAGTCCCCCCGACATCTGATACATCAGCACTGTGCGGCTACGCACACCTACACTGGCTTTCTTGTTGCAGATGGCATACAGGGCACAGACGGCTGAGGAGACGATGCCGATGGAAATACCGTAGCGGTAGCGGGCGTCGAACGAGAAGATACAGAGCACACCAGCCACTGTGATGAGCGAAAACAGCAGTTCAACCCATGAGAGCCGCCGTCTGTCTAGAATCGGCTCGAAGATAGCAGTGAAGAATCCGATCAGCGAGAAGCAGATGACGCCGATGGAGACATTTGAGGCTTTGATTGAGCCATAGAACAGGATCCAATGGAGTCCTAACAGAGCGCCGCATCCACAGAGCTGCAAGAACTTGCGCCAGCCGACTCGAGGCAGACCAGTAAATACCAGCAGGATACAGCTTGTGAAAAGCATGCGATACCACACAATATCCACCTCATTGAGCGTTATCAGTCGCCCGAAGAGTCCAGTGAAGCCTGCCAGGAGTACACTGAGGTGAAGTTGTATGAATCCCTTCCTTGTCTCGTCCATCTTTGCCTGTTTGCTAAAGAACTTATTTCTGCCACCATTCCATTTCAAGTGCAAAGATAGATGATTTTTCCGAAATAATCAATCTTTCTCAGTATTTTTGTGTGTCTTTGCACTATCAATGGTCTTAATGTAAGTAATCTATTTCGTCGTGTCCTTTGCCTGACGCGCAAAATCGAAAAGGGCAGTGGGCAGGTGGCAGTAGCCGTCGGGATTCTTATCCAGATAGTCCTGATGGTATTCTTCTGCCGTATAGAAATTCCTAAGTGGCAGTTTCTCGACAGCGATAGGCTGTGGATAAAGGGCCTGCTGCTCAGCAAACACCTTATTGATAATAGGCAGCTGATCGTCGCTGACATAATAGACACCTGTGCGATAACGAGTGCCTTCGTCGTGTCCCTGACGGTTGAGGCTCATGGGATCGATGGCCTTGAAGAACATATTCAGCAGGAATTCAAGACCGACCACCTGTTCATCGTACTCGATGTGCACCGTTTCAGCATAGCCAGTCTGGTCGGTATAGACTTCTTGATAGGTGGGATTGTCGGTATGTCCGTTGGCAAAGCCTACTTCCGTACTAATCACGCCCTGAATTTGTTTAAAATAGTGCTCTGTTCCCCAGAAGCAACCGCCTGCTAAATAAATCTCTTTCTTCATTGTTTGCCTAATTTGATTGTGTGTGCAAAGATACGACATTTCTTCGATTAATGGTGAATTCATATCATTCTTTTTTGTTTCTCTCTATTTTTTTGTATCTTTGCTGCGCAAATGGGTGTTAATGTATAATTAATGTGAACCAATGGAGCGCCTTATACGAAAAGCGAAAGAAAGAGATCTGTCTCGTATTCTGGAATTGATAGAATGCGGGCGGCAAAAGATGCGGGCTTCAGGAAACCTGGATCAGTGGACTGATGGGAACCCTCGGCAGGAGCTCATATTGCAGGACATTGCCAATGGCAACAGTTATATCGTGGAGGATGATGGTGAGGCGGTGGCTACATTTGCGTTTATTCAGGGTCCAGACATCACGTATAAACGCATTTATGAGGGTCTGTGGCTTGATGAGACGGACGATTATTATGTCATCCATCGTCTGGCAAGCAAACCGGGGGTACATGGCGTACTGAAAGCTGTGCTCGACCATTGTTTCACCCTAACTCCCAATATCCGCATTGACACCCATCGTCAGAATGTCATTATGCGTCATGCACTTGAGAAATATGGATTCCGCTATTGTGGCATCATCTATTTGCTGGATGGTGCCGAGCGTTTGGCTTATCAATTAGTGAAGCAGAAATCCTTTACATGATTAATATAGTCGTTGGGATAGTCTATGTAGGATTTGGCATGTTCCGTACCTTTTGTAATCCAAAGTGCCTTTGTGCCTGATTTTGCCTCGTAGAGCGGATGCACCATGTGCGAGGGAACGAAGGTGTCGTTGTCGCCGTGGATAAAGAGCATCGGATAGCGACAGCGCTTCACTTGCTCGAGGGGTGCAGCTTCCGTGAAAGACCAATCGTACTTAATTTGGCAGAGCAGCGAAGTGGTGTATAGCAATGGGAACGGCGGCAGCGAGAACTCCTCATTGAGCTGATAGCAGAATTCATCCCAGACACTTGTGTAACCGCAGTCTTCGATGAAACGGATGTTTTTCACACATGCAGGCATCTTTTCGCCTGAGACGTTCATCGTCGTAGCAGCTCCCATAGAGACACCATGTACCACAAAATCGTTGGCATCGAATAGCGTTGATGCGACGTTCATCCAGTGCAGCACATCATGGCGTTCCTTCCAGCCCATTCCGATAGCATCACCCTCGCTGAGGCCGTGTGCATGCAAGTCAGGCATCAGAACGTTAAATCCCATCTGCTCGTAGATACGTCCGATATTCATGAAGTTAATCGCACAGTTTCGCCAACCGTGCAGCACGATGGCGATACGTTGACTATTATCATGTCGGATGTAGTAGGCATGATGACGTTCGCCTCTGGGCATATGGACGAAGGTATCCCGCAAGGCGTGGCAGGCTTTTAGACTATCAAGCCAGGGGATGACCTCTGGATGTTTCTCCGCAAGGCGTTGGAAACATTTTGCCGTGTCTGCCCTTTCCGTGTCAGGGGCAAGCGAATATGAGAGCATGTAAAAACTGCCGCCTGTGGTGGCTATCAGTAGCACGAGCACTACAAGTGTCAGACCTATCAGGAGTTTCTTCATATCTTTTATCTCATAGCGAGTGCCTTATCCTCTGCGGCTTCCATGATTTCCCGCTCACCAGGACCTTTGTCGTTGATGCCACAGAGATGCAGGATACCGTGGATGATAACGCGATGCAGTTCTTCGTCGTAGGGACGGCCGAACTTGTCAGCATTCGTGAATACAGTGTCAAGCGAGATGACAATATCACCATTGAGTGTATTTCCCTCCGTATAGTCGAAGGTGATGATATCGGTATAGTAATCGTGGCCGAGGTATTCGTTGTTGACTTCCAGGATCTTTTCATCATTGACGAACATATAGCCTATCTCGCCGATTTTCTTGTTATACGAAGCTGCTACGTTGTGAATCCAATTCGAGGTTTCACGTTTCTTGATGTTAGGGAACTTCACGCCCTCTGTGCTATAGGTAATCATGGTGTATTATTTTTTCTGTTTGGGGATATAATCACTCACATCGACGCCGAAATGCGCCAATTCTCGAAGTGCACTTGATGAGATACTGGCCAGTTCTGGTTCCGTATAGAGCAGAATAGTTTCTATGCCGCCAAGTCTGCGGTTGAAATCGGCCTGCCACTGCTCGTACTCAAAGTCGCTCACCGTTCTGACACCTTTAACGATAAACTGTGCTCCCTCGGCCTTGGCAAAGTCCATAGCCAGACCCAGATAGGGCTTCACCTCAATACGGGGCTCTTCGGCATAGAGGTCACGGATAGCTGCCATCCGCTGTTCGGCCGACGGCATGTCTGGCTTATGTACATTATCGCCCACCACGCCAATCACCAACCGGTCAAACAAGGGCAGGGCGCGACGCACGATAGAGTCATGTCCAATGGTAAATGGGTTAAAACTTCCCACGAATATTCCTGTTCTCATCAATCAAACTTTGCTTCCTAAATTAATCAAATAGATTGGGTTCCATGATGTTGCCACTATAGGGATTGCGACCGAAGTGCCGATAGGCCAGTTCAGTGACCATACGACCTCGAGGGGTACGCTTGATGAAGCCTTCCATGATGAGGAAAGGCTCATAGACTTCTTCTACGGTGCCGGCATCCTCGCCGATGGCTGTGGCGATAGTGGTGATGCCCACAGGACCGCCCTTGAACTTATCGATAATGGTGAGCAGGATCTTATTGTCGATCTCATCCAGACCATATTGGTCGATGTTCAATGCCGTCAAGGCTATCTTCGTAATCTTCGTATCTATCTTACCGTTTCCCTTCACCTGGGCGAAGTCTCTTACTCGGCGCAGCAGCGCATTGGCAATACGGGGCGTTCCACGACTACGACCTGCAATCTCCAAGGCGGCATCTTCCGTGATGGGTACGCCGAGGATACTGGCTGAACGTTCGATGATAGCCTGTAGGGTCTCGGGTTCGTAGTATTCCAAATGCATATTGATGCCAAAACGGGCACGGAGTGGAGCCGTCAACAATCCACTACGGGTAGTAGCTCCTACGAGAGTGAATGGGTTGAGGTCAATCTGTATCGAACGTGCTGAAGGGCCTTTGTCGATCATGATGTCGATACGGTAGTCCTCCATCGCAGAGTACAGGTACTCCTCTACGACGGGCGATAGACGGTGGATCTCGTCGATGAAGAGCACGTCGTTTTTCTCCAACGAGGTCAGAATACCAGCTAAGTCACCTGGCTTGTCGAGCACGGGACCCGAGGTAATCTTGAAGCCGACACCGAGTTCGTTGGCAATAATGTTTGAGAGCGTGGTCTTACCCAGTCCTGGAGGCCCGTGCAACAAGGTGTGGTCGAGAGGCTCGCCACGATACTTGGCTGCCTCCACGAACACCTCCAGATTCTCCACGATCTTCTTCTGACCGCTGAAATCCGAGAAACTCAGAGGACGAAGCGCGTTCTCAAAGTCTTTCTCGCCGCCTTGTGAGAATCGCTCTTCGTGTATGTCAAAATCGTCGTCTATCATACATTATTTTTACTATCGCTTGCAAAAGTACGAAATAATTTCGTAATTCTGCTCGCTGAAACGAAAAAACTGATCAGATATGTTAAAGATCATGCAGCAGACAAGCCGTTGATACCTGATGTGTGTCGTTAGGTCCTATCTGACGCCGCCACCGAAGCCGCCGCCAGAGAAACCGTCTCCTCCTCCCCATGAGGAATGACCACCATGACCTGATGACCGAGCAGTACGCTCGGCTTCTCGCTGAGCTTTGTTCATTGCTGCACGACTGGTGCTTGAGTGCATCGTCGAGTAGATGGTAGGCAATGTCATTTCGTCGGCCATCTGCTGGGCCACCTGATCCATGTTGAAGTATTCGGGGTTGATCCTCTTCATGTCTTTGATTACTTGATCGGCAATGCCGAAGAGTGTTGCAAAGATCATGTAGTCTTTCCACAGCGAAACTTCTGAGACGTGGCGCTCGTCGATGAGCGAGAACTCTTTCAGATATTTCTTCAGGCCAAACACTTGGCGCACGTCTTCCATCTCATCCTTGTATTTGGAGATGCTGGTCTTGGTGTGGAGTGTATTGATAAACGAGTCGGTGACGCTTTGGTTGTATTTGTTCATCATATACGTTTTCAGTTCCTTTGGCTCCAGAATGGTGTCGTTGCCAGCTGCTTGTTTGAAGATGTTATGCACCTGCTTCAACAGTTTCGGCTGATTGTCGGCTTGTTTGAGATCGTGAATCACAAAGTTCTGTACGAACTTGCCCTTCTTGTTCTGCTGCTGTTCGATGGTGATGGCTCCCAGATTGATGAGTTTCAGGATACAGGCAGAGAGCAGGTTGTTATAGTCTGTATTGAAGTATTTGTAGGCGTTCAGCACATCGTTGATACGCTGCAGGTTCCCGTCGTAGGGGATGTCTCGATACCACATCAGGTTCTTGTTCACCTTTCTGCGTTCACGCCATACATATATCAAATAGCCGATCAGTATGAGGAGGGGAAAGACGATGAAGCCGATAGCGAGGGCAATGAGGATCAAGGTGTCCTCCCACGTCCATTCGTCCTCGTTAGTATAGTCGCTGCCGTCGAAGGCAAGATCCTTGATAGTTTCGAAACTGCCGTCTCTGATATCCGTTGGTTCGAATAGGCCCTTGTCAAAGCGACACATGATAATCATGGCACTGCGGTTTTCGAAAGGTTCGCTTGTCTCAGCCACGATCCTGTAGTTCATGAAATTGATGTCGCCCTTGTAGCGGAATCCCCAGATCTTCGAGTTTTCAGTAGAAAATTTCACTGAGTCCTCTGGTATGATAGTCAGTTTGACGTGGTCAGGACTTGGTGAGACGCCTTGGGCAACGAACATATAGTTAAAGCCGTCGGCATCGTCGAAGGCCTTGACCAGGTTTGTGACCGTATAGCTTGTAATATAGGTACGTGAACCGCTGTCACCCAGTCCCCAGCAGAGCTCATAGCCGTTTCGCTTGTTGACGATGCCACACTTTCCTGCCTTGTAGCTACGGCTCTCGTCAATATCCCAATCACCGAGGTTGATATAGTCCAGCCCTGTCTCGTCGCTCACTTTGAGATCACGTACCTCGCTGCCGTTGAGGTTACCGATGACGATATAACATTCTGTACCTTCCGAGTCGATGTCCATCGTGCGAGTCTCTGTGATATAGGCGTCGCCATTATGTGCCAGCACCACCTGTATGTCCAGATTCTTCAGTTGCGGACGGCCCAACAATGTTGTTGCCGATGACAATAACGCCAGCAGCAGGAAGATTTTACTTCTTGAATGCTTCATCGAGGTTGGGGTATTGTTTCTTCTCTTCACTATCTACCTTTAGGTATTCTTTCACGTCGAAATGGAGCATGGAAGCCACGATGCTCGAGGGCCACTGGCGCACCATACGATTCATCTTCGTAGCTGTGTCGTTGTAGATCATGCGGCTCATGCGGACGTTCTCCTCATACTCCCGCTGTCCGTTTTGTGCGTTCACGTAGAGTTCGCTGGCTTTCAATTCGGGATAGCGCTCGAACACCACGTTCATCCTACTCAGCAGTTGTCCCAGAAGGTCCGACTGTTGGTTGATAGCCTCTGGCGTGTTGGCACGGCCGTTGCCGCCACGGGCCTGAATAGCCTGGATGATAGTCTCCGACTCATGTTCTGCATACTTGGCAGCCGTCTTGGCCATCGCCAGTACGGCATCGAAACGAGAATTCAGCTGAACTTCAATCTGGCTCAGGGCATTCTTGCACATTTCATCGAGATTAACCAGTTCGCGCTGGGTTGAAACGAAATAGGCGATGACGACAATCGCTACAACGATAATGACAATTAAAGAGATACTCATAATGTGATAAATTTAGTTCTGTGTTGCAAAGATACAAAAAATCTGTGATAATTGTCCTAAATTAGCTTTTATTATCATTTTATATTTTTTTTAGAATTGATTCTGTCTAGTATTATGGAAAATTATTATCTTTGCAACCGATTCGGAATTTTCCAAAACGGAAAACTTTTCGATGCGAAAAAACAAAAAAGTTTCCCAAAACGGTCAACCTAAACCTGGAGACAAGGCAAAATATTAACTCAATACAGAAATGGAAATTAAAAACTTTACCATCACCAAGCGAGACGGTTCAAAAGACCAGTTCTCATTAGACAAGATTATGAATGCCATCGTAAAGGCGTTCGACAGCGTTGACTGCCCTGCTGACCTGGGTACTATCTCTAAGATCCTCAGTCATCTGGATATCCATGATGACATCACTGTGGAAAATATCCAGAACCAGGTAGAAGAAGCACTGATGCGTGAAGGCTTCTATCATGTGGCTAAATCGTTTATCCTTTATCGTCAGACGCACACAGAAGATCGTGACACGTTAGAGAAGATGATGTTCCTTTCTGAGTACACGGAGTCTGTGAATGCTGCCACAGGTTCGAAATACGATGCCAATGCCAACGTGGAGCATAAGAATATCGCCACGCTGATTGGCGAATTGCCGAAGTCGAACTTTATCCGTTTGAATCGTCGTCTGCTGACAGACCGTATTAAAAAGATGTACGGCAAGGAACTGGCTGATGAATATATCGACAAACTGACACACCATTTTATATATAAGAATGACGAGACCTCATTGGCAAACTACTGTGCCTCGATCACGATGTATCCTTGGCTGATTGGTGGTACCACTTCTATTGGCGGAAACTCTACTGCTCCTACGAACCTGAAGTCGTTCTGTGGCGGTTTTGTGAACATGGTGTTCATGGTCAGCTCGATGCTGAGTGGTGCCTGTGCTACGCCAGAGTTCCTGATGTATATGAACTACTTCATCGGCAAGGAGTACGGCTTGGATTATTGGAAGCGTTCTGACGAGCAGGCTGACCTGAGCCTGAAGAAGCGTACCATTGATAAGGTTATTACCGACTATTTCGAGCAGATTGTCTATACGCTTAACCAGCCGACGGGCGCCCGTAACTATCAGGCTGTGTTCTGGAACATTGCCTACTATGACAAATATTATTTTGAGAGCATCTTCGGCGACTTCTACTTCCCCGATGGTTCGAAACCTGACTGGGAGAGCCTTTCCTGGTTGCAGAAGCGTTTCATGAAGTGGTTCAACGCTGAGCGTACGAAGACCTTGCTCACCTTCCCTGTGGAGACGATGGCTCTGCTGACTGACGAG
>JAEEGJ010021224.1_pt1 | contig 14012 bp, 10 predicted proteins | sample 8958761 | NCBI WGS metagenome assembly JAEEGJ01 (sample SAMN16246546, study PRJNA631951) | gut metagenome | biome: gut microbiome; feature: rumen; material: RS-attached | host: Bos | place: Iran: Karaj | collected 2018-10 | reverse complement strand
CAGAGAATCGCCGTGGCCGTTGATGTACTTCGTCATGGAGTGGATCTCAATATCCGCGCCCAGTTTGCGGGGCTGGAAGCAGAGAAGACCGCCGAACGTGGCGTCCACGGAGAGAAGCGCGCCGTTGTCATGCGCCAGTTTCGCGACCGCTTCGACGTCTCCGATCTCCGTAGTCGGATTGCCCGGATCCTCCATGTGGATCAGCTTTGTGTTGGGCCGGATGGCGGCTTTTACCGCTTCCGTATCGGCAGTATCTACGAACGTGACCTCCACGCCGTACTTTCCGTTCAGCGCTTCGTTGAAGAGCGCTTCTGTGGAAACGTAGCAGACCTTGGATACGATCGCGTGATCTCCGGACTTCAGGAACGTGGTGAATACGGAGGATAGCGCAGCCATGCCGCTGCCGAAAACGACGCAGTCTTCCGCGTCGGCGAGACCGCACAGCTTGTCCTGAAGGACCAGCATGTTCACGTTGCGCTCCCGCTGGTAAACGAAATCGTTGATCCCGGTCGGATCGAAGTAGGAACCATCTGTCGGAAGTCTGTAATTCGAAGTCATATAGATCGGCTGGTTGACGGAACCGAACGAATCGTCCTTTCTGGTGCCGGCGTGTACGGCGATCGTAGTGGTTTTCATAAGTGACGCTCCTTTCATAACTCAGCATCTTGTGTATCCACTATAACGGATTGTATACGATTTGTAAAATTAAATGATTATGTGAATTTAATAGAAAATGCTGATGATTCGCCGGATGCTGTACGATGCGGCTTACACCTTGCCATCTGTCCTGCAAATGGGATATAATATATCAGTTATGCAAGTATACAAGGTAGGAATGGAAAAGTATGTTTAAAAAACTCGATTTTATCCTGGAAAAATACGAAGAACTCAGCATGACGGTCTCCGACCCCGAGGTCATCGCCAACCAGTCTCTCTGGCAGCAGAAGATCAAGGAACTGGGCGAGATGGAGCCCGTCGTGACGAAATACAAGGAATACAAAAAGGTGCAGGAGGATCTGGCCGCGACCGAGGAGATGCTGAATGAACTCGGTTCCGACGACGAGATGCGCGACATGGCCAAGGAAGAGCTGGCCGAACTCAAGGAGAAGTCCGAAAAGCTTACCGAAGAGCTGAAGATCGCGCTGCTGCCCAAAGACCCCAACGACGATAAGAACGTCATCCTGGAAGTCCGTGCGGGCACCGGCGGCGAGGAAGCCGCCCTGTTCGGCGCGGACCTGCTGCGCATGTACACCCGCTACGCGGAGCGCAGGGGCTGGAAGACGGAAGTCATGGATATGAACGACACCGGGATCGGCGGCATCAAGGAAGCCGTCGTCATGATCAAGGGCAAGGGAGCCTACTCCCGCCTGAAGTACGAATCCGGCGTGCACCGCGTGCAGCGCGTGCCCGAGACCGAGAGCTCCGGCCGCATCCACACGTCGGCCGCCACGATCGCGATCATGCCCGAAGTGGACGAGGTGGAGGTGGAGATCGACCCGAACGACGTGCGGGTCGACGTGTACCGCTCCTCGGGTCACGGCGGACAGTGCGTCAACACGACGGACTCCGCGGTGCGCCTCACCCACATTCCGACCGGCCTCGTCGTCACCTGCCAGGACGAAAAGTCCCAGCTGAAGAACAAGGAAAAGGCGTTCGGCGTGCTGCGCGCAAGGCTGTATGACATGATGCAGCAACAGCAGAACAAGGAGCAGGCGGACGCCAGAAAGAGCCAGATCGGCTCCGGCGACCGCTCCGAACGCATCCGTACGTATAACTTCCCCCAGGGCCGCGTGACGGATCACCGCATCGGCATGACGATCTACAAGCTGGACAGCTTCCTGGACGGCGACATCGACGAGATCGTGGACGCGCTGATCACGAGCGACCAGGCGGAGAAGATGAAGAACGAGCAGTAAGTGAATACGCTGTATCTGACAACTGCAGAAGCGGATATCGCCCGCGCGGCGGATATCATCCGGCGCGGCGGCCTGGTCGGGTTTCCGACCGAGACGGTCTACGGCCTGGGCGGCAATGCCCTGGACCCGCAGGCGGCCAAAGCCATCTACGCGGCGAAGGGCAGACCCTCCGACAACCCGCTGATCGTGCATATCGCGAAGGCGGAGGAGATGGAAGCCCTTGCGGCGTCCGTTCCGGAGAACGCGTGGAAACTGGCCGGAGCCATCTGGCCGGGGCCCCTCACCATGGTGCTTCCGAAGAAGCCCTGCGTGCCGGACGAGACGACCGGCGGCCTTGCGACCGTCGCGATCCGCTGCCCGGCGGATGAATCTGCCCGGAGACTGATCGAGCTGTCCGGCGTGCCCATCGCGGCGCCTTCCGCCAACCTGTCCGGCAGACCGTCTCCCACGCGCTGGGAGCACGTCAAAGCGGACCTGGACGGACGGATCGACGCGCTGCTCTGCGGCAATCCCTGCATCGGCGGCATCGAATCCACGGTGCTGGATCTGACGGATCCGGAGCATCCGCAGGTGCTGCGGCCCGGACTCATCACGCCGGAGCGGGTCACGGAAGTGCTGGGCGTTCCCTGCACGTACGACCCCGCCATCCTGGGAAAACCGGAAGAAGGCCTGGTGCCGAAAGCCCCGGGCATGAAATACAAGCACTACGCGCCGAAGGCGGACATGACCCTGTTCGAAGGCCCGGACGCGGCCGTCCGCAGGGAGATCCGCGCGCAGGCGGAAGCGCTGCGCACGGCCGGAAAGCAGGCCGCCGTGCTGCTGTACAACAGCGGCGAAGAAGCGGCTGCGAAGCTGTTCGCGGATCTGCGCCGGCTGGACGAAGAGGGCGCGGACGTCATCCTGGCGCAGGCGCTGGACGGGTCGAAAGCGTCCGTCAACTATTCGGTCATGAACCGCATGCTGAAGGCTGCGGGTTACCATATCAAGGAGGTTTCTATGAAGATCGCACTGGCTTGCGACCACGGCGGCTACGAACTGAAGCTGGCCGTGATGGATCACTTAAAGGAACGCGGCATCGAATGCATCGATCTGGGCTGCAATGGAGAACGGGTGGACTATCCGGTCTACGGCAAGGCCGTGGGCGAAGCGGTGGTGAACGGCGAAGCCGACCTGGGCATCGCCTGCTGCGGCACCGGCCTGGGCATCTCCATGGCTGCGAACAAGGTGCACGGCGTGCGCTGCGCGGTTCCCACGACGCCTTTCATGGCGGAGATGGCGAAGGCGCACAACAACGCGAACGTACTCGCTCTGGGCGGCCGCGTGCTCACCCCGGAGCAGGCCATCGAGTATGTGGATCTCTGGCTCGATACCGAATTCCTCGGCGACTACCACGCGGTGCGCGTGGCCATGCTGGACGAGATGTAACCTATATTCTTTGAATATTGAAAATATGCAAGGAGACGAAAATGAACAGAGAAGGTAAAGTTTACGTATTCGATCACCCCCTGATCCAGCATAAGGTGACGCTGATGCGCCAGACCAGCACCACGACGAAGGAATTCCGCGAACTGGCCAGAGAGGTGGTCACCCTGATGACCTTCGAAGCCACCAGAGACCTGCCCCTGAAGGACGTGGAGATCGAGACTCCGATCACGAAGTGCACCATGAAGATGCTGGCGGGCGAAGACATCGCCATCGTCCCCATCCTGCGCGCGGGACTGGGCTTCGTCGACGGCATGCTCGACCTGATCCCGAACGCCAAGGTCGGCCACATCGGCCTGTACCGTGACCCCGAGACCCACGAACCGGTCGAATATTACTGCAAGCTGCCCGCGGACATCGAGAAGCGCGAAGTCTTCGTCGTCGACCCGATGCTGGCGACCGGCGGCTCCGCCATCGCGGCCATCGACTTCATCAAGATGCGCCACGTGGAAAACATCAATTTCATGTGCCTGATCGCGGCTCCCGAGGGCATCGAGGCGCTGCAGAAGGCTCATCCCGACGTCAACATCTACATCGCGGCGAAGGACGACCATCTGAACGAACACGCGTACATCGTTCCTGGTCTGGGCGACGCCGGCGACAGATTATATGGTACCAAGTAAGGAGACAACATGTTTCAGATCCCCGACAACGTAAGCAAATTCGACAACGTGTTCGACGTGCTCAAGGAGCGCGGTTTTATCGAACAGACCACCGATGACGAAGGCATCCGCGAGCTGCTGGGCCGCGAGAAGGTCAAGTTCTACATCGGTTTCGACGCCACGGCGGACTGCCTGCACGTGGGCCACTTCATGCAGGTCATCATCATGATGTACATGCAGAAATACGGCCACACCCCGATCGTGCTGATCGGCGGCGGCACCACCATGCTGGGCGACCCCTCCGGCCGCACCGACGCGCGTCCCATGATGACCGCGGAGCAGATCGACGAAAACGGCAGGCAGTTCAAGAAGCTGTTCGACCGCTTCCTCGAATTCGACGACGACTGGAAGCACGTCCAGGGCGAAGGCGTGCTGGGCAAGGGCGGCCAGAACAAGGAGCCCGCTCCCGGCAAGGCCATCTGCGTCAACAACGCGGACTGGCTGCGCAATCTCAACTACCTGGAATTCATGAGAGACGTAGGCCGGCACTTCTCCGTCAACGAGATGCTGCGCGCCGAGTGCTACAAGCAGCGCCTGGAGAAGGGTCTGTCCTTCCTCGAATTCAACTACATGCTGCTGCAGAGCTACGACTTCTACGCCCTGGCCAGAGACGTCAACTGCAAGATCCAGTTCGGCGGCAACGACCAGTGGAGCAACATCCTCGGCGGCCGTGACCTCACCAGAAGACTGCTGGGCAAGGACGACTACTACGGCATGACGTTCGCGCTTCTCACGAAGTCCGACGGCACGAAGATGGGCAAGTCCCAGAAGGGCGCTCTGTGGCTCCGCGCCGACAGATGCTCCCCGTACGATTTCTACCAGTACTGGAGAAACGTGGACGACGCGGACGTCAACAAGTGCCTGCGCATGCTGACGTTCCTGCCCATGGAAGAGGTCGAGAGACTGTCCTCCCTGAAGGACGCCGAGATCAACCACGCCAAGGAAGTGCTGGCCTTCGAAGTGACGAAGCTCGTCCACGGCGAAGAAGAGGCGACTAAGGCACAGGAAGCGGCGAGAGCCGCGTTCGGCGCGGGCGGCGCCGGCATGGCCGACGTGCCCACGAAGGTGCTGGACGCTTCCGTGATCGGCGACGGCATCGGCCTGGTCAGCCTGATCAAGCAGGCGGGCCTCGTACCCTCCAACGGCGAGGGTTTCCGCACCATCGAGCAGGGCGGCCTGCTGATGAACGGCGAGAAGGTGACCGATCCCAAGCAGACCATCACGAAGGACATGTTCGGCGAGGACGGCATCCTGTTCAAGAAAGGCAAGAAGACCTTCCTGAAAGTTAAGCTGCAGTAAGAGACAGGCTGGGGCCGGCAATGCGCCGGCCCCTTTTTCAAAGGAGAGGACATGGACCTCAAGTACGTAGGAAAAGACGACTCCGTCTTCAATACCCAGGACAAGGCCGCGGGCGCGACTTTGTACGCCTGCGACCTGCACCTGCCCCGCATGCTGCACATGAAGCTCATCCTCAGCCCCGTGCCCCACGGCAGGGTCAGGGAGATGGACGTTTCGCGCGCGCAGACAGTGCCCGGCGTGGTCAAGATCCTGGACTGGCGCAACACGCCGCAGGTGAAATACAACCGCGGCCGCGTGAGGGCGAGCGAAGACGTGCCCGACCAGGAGACGCTGTTCACGGATCACGTCCGCTTCGTCGGCGACCGCATCGCCGCGGTGCTGGCGGAAACGAAGGAAGCGGCGGAACTGGCGGCGAGCCTCATTACACTGGAGATCGAAGAGTATCCGGCTTATCTTACGCCGCAGCAGACCCTGGCCGGCACGCAGGTCCCCATCCATGAGACGGATGAGATCATCCGGCCGGACGTGATCGCGTTCGGCGACTACGAAGCGGATCCGGGCGAGGAGCTGTCCCAGCTGACGGCTTCTTCCCGCACGACGCACGTCGCCATGGAGAACCACTGCGCGGTGGCGGATTATCACGCAGGCAGCGGCGAGATGGAAGTCTGGACCGCTACGCAGTCGGTCTTCGGCGCGCGCAGCGCCATCGCGACGATCTTCGGCATGGATATGCACAAGATCCGCGTGCACAAGACGCCCATGGGCGGGTCGTTCGGCTGCAAGCAGGAGATGATCCTGGAGCCGCTGGCCGCGGCGGGCGCCATCGCGGCGGGAAGGCCCGTCAAACTGTGGCTGAACCGCGCGGAAGTCATGGCGTGCACGGTGCTGCGCCACCCGGTCGGGACGTTCGTCCGCGGCAAGTTCAACGCAGACCGCAAGCTGACCGGCGTGCATCTCGACATCCTGCTGGACGCCGGCGCGTATCAGACCGTCAGCCCGGACTACTGCCTGTCCATGGCCAAGAAGATCAACTGGACCTACGATATGGACAGTGCGTCCGTCAACAGCGTTTCCGTGTGCACGAACACGCCCGTCTCCGGCAGTTACCGGGGCTGGGGCGGTCCGGAGCTTTGCTTCGCCATGGAGAATTTCATGAACATGGCGGCTAGGCATTACGGCGAAGACCCGGTCGCCTTCCGCAAGAAGAGCATCCTGCCTCCCTGGTCGGTCACGAAGGTGGGCAATTTCAACCTGGGCAGCCTGCCGCTGGCCGAGGTCATGGACCGCGGCGCGAAGCTGTTCGGCTGGGAGGAAAAGAAAGCTCGTCCGAAGCAGGACGGCCGCTATCTGCGGGGCATCGGCATGGCCATCAGCACGCACACGTCCGGCTATTATCCGAGGCGCCCGGACTGGGGCACCATCGTGATCAAGATGGAGGAGGACGGCTCTGTGTCCGTCAACTGCAACGTCCACGATCACGGCTGCGGCAGCGTGCTGGCGTTCCAGAAGATCGTGGGCGAGGTGCTGTCCCTGGATCCCGCGCGCGTGGCGGTCCCCGAGGGCGACACGCTCTACAACGCGATCGACAACGGCTGCTACACGAGCCGTTCCGTCTTCGTGCTCGGACGATCCGTCATGGAGACGGCGGAGGTCCTGAAAGGCCAGCTGCTGGACTACGCGCAGGAGATCTGGAACTGCGGCCGGGACGTTCTCTACTGCGAGGACGAAGCGGTGCGCCGCACCGACGACCCTGCTGCAGCGCTGCGCTACACCGACATCGCGTATTACGCGGCGGACCACGGCAAAGGCGCGCTGTTCGCGGCGCATACCTACTGGCCCGAGTCCAATCCGGGTCCCGCTTCCGCGGACTTCGCGGAGGTGGAGGTCGACACCTATACCGGCCATTGCCGCCTGACGGATTTCGCCTGCGTGCACGACATCGGCAAGGCCATCAACCCCGAGGTCTGCCGGTCGCAGATCGGCAGCGCCGTACAGAACGGCGCAGGCATGGTGTTCTGCGAAGAGGTCCGGCTGGACCCGAAGACAGGCGCCATCCTCAACGACAGTTTGGAGCGCTATCACGTGGTGCGCGCCGCGGAACTGCCCAACGTTAAGGTCGAGTTCCTCGAAGACGGTACGGCGGACGGCCCGTTCGGCGCCAAATCCATCGGAGAAGCCGCGCTGGTCCCGGTCATGCCCGCGGTGCTGGCCGCGCTCAACGACGCGCTGGGCAGCAGCTTCTCTTCCGTCCCCGTGACCCCGGAGAAAGTCCTCGCGTATCTGGAAAAGGAGGCCGGCAGATGATCGTAAAATTCGTACTGAACGGCGAGCTGGTGAGTCCGGATCTCGATCCGTCCCGCCGCCTGATCGATATTTTAAGAGAGGATTTCTTCCTGACCGGCGCCAAGGAGGGCTGCGGCGAAGGGGAATGCGGTTCCTGCACCGTCCTGATGGACGGGCTGCCCGTGCATTCCTGCCTGGTGCTCGCAGGACAGCTGGAAGGCCATGAGGTGCTGACGGTCGAAGGCCTGGCGAAAAACGGCGAACTCGACCTCCTCCAGAACGCCTTCGTCGAAAACAACGCCGTGCACTGTGGTTTCTGCACGCCCGGCATGATCATGAGCGCGAAGGGGCTGCTCATGAAGAATCCGGACCCGACGGAAGCCGAGATCCGCGAAGCGCTGTCCGGCAACATCTGCCGCTGCTCGGATTACCGGCAGATCGTCATGGCGGTAAAGGACGCGGCGAAACGCCTGCGGGAGGTGAGCCTATGATCTTCGTTCGACCGGAATCGATCATCGAACTCGCCGCCGCATTGGCGGAAAAGGAAGGAAAGACCATCCTGGCGGCCGGCTGCACGGACATCCTGCCCGGCAAGATCGGAAGGCCCTGGGACGCGGACCGCATCATCGATCTGACGCATATTCCGCAGCTGCAGCAGATCGCTGTCGAGAATAACGAGTTATTCATCGGCTCCTGCTGTACGCACGCGCAGATCGCGGAAAACGGACTCGTGCGGAAATACTTTGAAGCGCTCGCGGAGGCCTGCGCGCAGGTGGGCTCCGTGCAGATCCGCAACCGCGGCACGATAGGCGGCAACGTCGCCAACGCCTCGCCTGCGGCGGACACCATGCCCTGCCTGATGCTCTTCGGCGCGGAGCGCGAGGTCATCGGCGAAAACGGCGAATGCATCACCGGATTCTGCATGCCGCTGCCGGAAGACCCTTCGGCGGACGCGGGGACCCCGGTCTCGGCCTTCGCCAAACTCGGCGACCGGGATATCGTTACGGTCGCGCGCATCCAACTGGCTGCAAAATCTGTCATAAGAGACGGAAGACTGTCCGCGGTGAGCGTCGTGCTCGGCGCCGCAGGCCAGACGCCTTACTTCTGCGAAGAAGCGGCGCAGGTGCTGGAAGGGTCACGGGCGGAAGAGGAACTGCTCGAACCCTTTGCGGCAGCGCTGGCCGAGGCCATCGAAGCCCACATCCCCGGCCGGTCCACGCTCGCCTACAAGCGCAGCGCGGTGAAGGGCCCCGCGGCGGAGATCCTGGAAAAGCTGGCCGCAGCTATTCCCAGGATTTAGCCATTGAACTGTACTACTTTCTGTAGTACACTTATCCAGTATTACAGATAAGGGGGAAATGCGTATGGATGACAACGCACTCATACGGATCAGGCACGTCCGCAAGGTGTACCTGATGGGAGAGGAGAAAGTCGTCGCGCTCGATGACGTCAGTCTCGATATCTATAAGGGGGAATTCGTCTGTTTCCTGGGCACGTCCGGTTCCGGCAAATCCACGTTCCTGAACATGGTCGCGGGGCTGGAGAAGCCCACGAAGGGCGAGATCTGGATCGGCAAGGTGCCCATCCACAAGCTGAACGAATCCCAGGTGACCATCTTCCGGCAGAAGAACATCGGATTCATCTTCCAGGCCTATCACCTGATGCAGAGCATGACCGCGATCGAAAACGTCGCGCTGCCGCTGATGCTGAAGGGCGTACCTAAGGAGGTGCGTGACCCGGCGGCGAAAAAGGCGCTGGCCGAAGTCGGCCTGAAGGGTTACGAGAACCGCAAGCCCAACCAGATGTCCGGCGGTCAGCAGCAGAGAGTCGGTATCGCGAGGGCGCTGGTCGTCAAGCCGAAGATCATCTTCGCGGACGAGCCCACCGGCAACCTGGACTCCCGCACGACGAAGGAGGTCATGGACCTCATCTCCAAGGAAAGTAAGGAAAACGGAACGACGCTCATCCTCGTGACCCACGACAGGAGCATCGCCGATTACGCCGACAAGATCGTCACGATCCAGGACGGCAATATCATCAACGTAGAAGTAAAGGGGAAAAAGAATGAGATCGCTTAAGAAAATCTTTGCAATTCTGATGCTGGCCGTCCTGCTGGCCGGCATGGTGCCGGATTTTGCCTACGCGGCGAAGAACGATTCGGTGCAGCTCAACACGCCGGGAATCTTGTTTGTGATGCAAGGGGCGTCTGCCTATCTGGATGTAGAAGCAAAAGCTGCGGCAGATGTAAACTACAAACTTGTTTTGGAGTGTGCTGACAAGAGCATTTCGATCACAAACGGAAAAAGCGGAACGATGTCAGGGGATGGGAAGTTCACGATGTCTCTTTCTGTGAACCGCCATGCGGAAGTCGGGAATTATAACCTGATCGTTAAAGCGATCGATCCCAATAACCCGAACGTCGTGCTTTCTTCCAGAAACGTCGGCTTGACGGTGTCGGAAAACAAAAACAGCTTTTCTTCCCTGAGCGGACCTGCTATGGAAGTTTCTTATGCGCTTCAGGAGAATGACTCCTTAACAGCGGGACAGTTGAACGTCATCACGTTTACTTTGTACAACAGGGGAAACAAGAACTATTCGAACGGTAAAGTTACCATCGGTTTAGAAAAAGGCATGACCATTCAATCCGGCCCGGCTTCCCGCAACGTCGGTAAGTTTGGTATTGGAGAGACTATCAGTGTTCAGTACCCGGTTTTGATCGATTCTGATCTTGTTACTGGCAGTTATCCTTTTACAATCAACTTCGGCGGACTCACCACAAATAAAAACGAAGATGGATCTACTGCTGCAGTAACTGCAGATATGTCGGAAACTGTCTATATCCCGCTCATCGGCAAGGATAAAGAGGAAGAAGAAAAGAAAGACGAATCCGTGCCTCTGCTTATCGTCGATTCTTTTGATTATGGTAATGGTATCCTGAAGAGAGGTAAGGACTTTACTCTTAAGATGACTTTCCTGAACACTGGCTCCAAAGAGATTAAGAACGCTGTCATCAACGTGCTGGACAATTCCGGGGCTGTCGTGCCTACAGAAAGCAGCTTTATCAAGATCGAGTCCATCAAGCCGGGCGAAAAGGTAGATAAATCTATCGCACTTCGCACGGTAGAAGGCACGGAGGTTACACAGACGAGCCTTGGGGTGGACATGACATATTACTATGGCGAGGATTCTAAACAGAATCAGAGTACCTATCCCATCGTTGTTGTCATCGAGAAGAAACCGGAGGAAGAAGAGGAGAAGAAGAACGGCGTCGCCAACCCCATCCTCATGGTCACCGACTACGATCTGGGCGGCAACAAGGCCGTGCTGGCGGGCAAGGACTTCCCGCTCAGCCTCACCCTCACGAACACGTCCGCCAAGACGCTGTGCAATATCAAGGTCACTGTGCAGGATTCCACCGGCAGCGTGCTTCCCGCGGAAGGCAGCAACAGCTTCTTCATCCGCAGCATCGCGCCGGGCGCGTCCTACGGCAAACTGCTGCCCATGACCGTCGGCAACGACGTCACGGCGGGCAACAGCACCATCGCGGTCAACATGAGCTATGAGGATCTGGATGCCCATACCTTCACCTCTTCCGACACCATCACGGTGCCCGTGACCCAGGAAGACCGCCTCGTGATCGACGACATTCTGGATCCCGGCTGGCTGATGGCAGGCGAGCAGGGTTTCCTCCAGATCAAGTACTACAACATGGGCAAGACCACGCTCAACAACCTGCGCATCGCGGTCTCCGGCGACTTTACCATCGACGGCGACAGCAGCCAGTACGTGGGCAATATGGCCAACGGCAGAAGCGATTACTTCTCCTTCAACTTCTTCCCCAACGAAGAGGGCGAATGCAAGGGCAAGGCCGTGTTCACCTACGAAAACGCGCAGGGCGAAGAACAGGTGATCGAGAAGGAATTCACGCTCAACATCCAGCCGGCTCCCCAGTATGAGGACCCCGGCGACATGCCCATCGAACCCGTCAAGGGACCCACGCCGCTCTGGGAGAAGATCCTGATCGGCGCAGGCGTGGCAGCGGCAGCCGTCGCGGCCGTCGTGCTGGGCAAGAAGCGCAAGAAGGCGAAAGCGGAGGCTCTGGAACTCGATGAATAACAAGGATATTCTGCAGCTCTGCTTCGGAAACCTCCTTCGCCGGCGGACGAGGACGATCCTGTCCGTCATCGGCGTCATCATCGGCACCACCGCTATCATCGTCATGTTATCCATCGGTATCGGTCTTTCCTACGGCTATCAGGAACAGCTGGAGTCGTTCGGAAACCTCCACATGATCGAGGTATATAACTATGGCGGCGGCGGAGGCGGCGGTGGTTCCGGCGGGCAGAGCAATAAACTGGACGACCGCACCATCGCGAAGATCGAGAAGATCGACGGGGTCACCGTTGCCTCGCCGCAGGTCTCCCAGTACGTCGTGATCGCGGGCGACCATAAACGCACGGAACGCCAGATCGTGGGCATACGCACGGAGATGCTGCAGGCCATGAATCTGGAGGTGGAGAAGGGCCGTATGATCAACAGCTCCGACAAGAACGGCCTGCTGTTCGGCAAGATCGCCGCGGCATCGTTCTATGACCCCCGCAAGCAGCAGGGGATGGACTGGAGCAATACGGAGCCCACGGTCGACCCGCTCCAGAAGTTCGTCCTTACGAACGACTGGGATTACGGCACGAACCAGGAAGGCCAGAACATGAACGACGTGCCTGTCGTTACGATCGAAGCGCAGGGCGTGGGCATGATGGCCAGCTCGGATAACGAGTACGCCTACAACATCTACACGACCATCGAATTCGCCCAGAAAGTAAAGGACGAATTCGAAAAGGCGCAGAACGGCGGCAGGCCGACCGGCGGCAATCAGGGGACCGAGTACGGCGAACTGATGGTCTACGTGGAAGACCTGGAAAAAGTGGCTTCCGTAAGCGAGACCATCCGCACGGATTACGGCTTCGGCACCTACTCCCTGAACGACATGCTCAAGGAGATGCAGAAGACCGCCAACATGATCGAGGCCGTGCTGGGCGGCATCGGCGGCATCTCGCTGCTGGTCGCGGCCATCGGCATCGCGAACACCATGATCATGTCCGTATATGAGCGCACCCGCGAGATCTCCGTCATGAAGGTCATCGGCGCCAGCTTAAAGGACATCCGCAAGATGTTCCTGCTGGAAGCCGGCATGATCGGCTTCGGCGGCGGCGTCATCGGCATCGCGCTGAGCTACGCCATCTCCTACGTGATGAACCACTTCCTGTCCGGCGCGCTGGGCGGATTCGGCATGGGGAGCAGAGTCTCCATCATTCCGATCTGGCTGGTGCTGGCCGCGCTGGCGTTCTCCACGCTGGTGGGCGTCGTGTCGGGCTACAGCCCGGCGCAGCGCGCCATGAACATGTCCGTATTGGAAGGATTGAAGAATGAATAGAACTATGCTTACACTGGAAAAGATCCGGGAAGCGCAGCAGGCCCTGTCGGGCATCGTGCGCGTCACCCCGCTCACCCCGGCGCCGAAGATCGGCGCCAACGTCTGGATCAAGTCGGAGAACCTGCAGCTGACAGGCGCCTTCAAGATCCGCGGCGCCTACAACAAGATCCGCCACCTCACCCCCGAAGAGGCCGCCCGCGGCGTCATCGCCTGCAGCGCCGGCAACCACGCCCAGGGCGTCGCCCTGTCTGCCACCCGACTGGGGATCAAGTCCGTCATCTGTATGCCGGAGGGCGCACCCATCCTGAAGGTGGAAGCGACACGGGGCTACGGTGCCGAGGTTGTCCTGGTCCCCGGAATTTATGACGACGCCGCCCGGGAAGCGGAGCGCCTTGCCCGGGAAGAGGGCTATACCTTCGCCCATCCCTTCAACGATCCCTACGTCATCGCAGGTCAGGGAACCATCGGGCTGGAGATTCTGGATCAGGTGCCCGATGTGGAACAGATCATCGTCCCCATCGGCGGCGGCGGGCTGATCAGCGGTGTTGCCGTCGCGGTCAAGTCCATGCGTCCCAATGTCAAGGTGATCGGCGTTCAGGCAGCGACGGTCCCCTCCATGTTTGTTTCTCTCCGCAGCGGCATGATCACGACCGTAAAAGACGGACCGACCATTGCCGACGGCATTCATGTTCTGACGCCGGGTGATCTGACGTTCCGCCTGGTTCAGGAATATGTCGACGATATTGTCACTGTCAGCGAGGACGAGATCGCCGCGGCGATTGTTGCCCTGCTGGAAGGCCGGAAGACTCTGGCCGAGGGCGCCGGCGCGACCAGCGTGGCCGCCTATCTCTTCGGCAAGGTCGATACCTCGCTCAAGACCTGCGCCATCGTCTCCGGCGGCAACGTCGATATCACAACGCTTTCGCGCATCATCAC
>JAEEGJ010021219.1_pt1 | contig 14013 bp, 7 predicted proteins | sample 8958761 | NCBI WGS metagenome assembly JAEEGJ01 (sample SAMN16246546, study PRJNA631951) | gut metagenome | biome: gut microbiome; feature: rumen; material: RS-attached | host: Bos | place: Iran: Karaj | collected 2018-10 | reverse complement strand
GTGGACGTGTCCGACACCGCCGCTGCGTTGAAGGCGCTCCGGCTCATCCAGAGCGAATGCACCAGCGGATGGCCGAAGTCCTCCTCCACTTCCAGTCCCAGCAGCTGGAAATAGGTGCTGTCGCAGGCAATGACCGGCATATCGACATGATGCTCTTCATCCACCCTGACGCCCATCGTCATATTGATCATTCCGGGGATTCCGCGGCCGACACCGACCTTTGTCACAAAGGGAAGTTGCTCCACCTTGTCCTTGAAAAGCTTCATGGCGTCGTAGTTCTGGGCAGAATACTCGATGTAGTAGCGGTTTTCCACGGCGGAATGCATCGGCCTTGTAAACATGTGGCGCATCTGCACTTCCATGACCAGTGCCAGGGCAATCAGGAAAACGGAGAGGACGTTCTGCACCACGATGAAGACTTTGCTCAGGACCATCTTGTTCCGGCGCCGGAGTGTGCCCTTGATTACGTCGATGGGCTGGTAACGCGAGGCTGCAAAGGCCGGAAGCAGCCCGTTGACAACGCCCAGGAGCAGGATTCCAGCCAGGTAGGCCAGGAGATACCCCGGCGTGAGCATGAAAGAGAGCCGTACGCTGGTGTCGCCGAGGCCCAGCATCATCTCGTCCGGATCGGCGGTGGAAACCAGGCTGTTCATCATGGGCACCAGCAGGTCGGCCAGCAGCAGCGCCGCGGCAAAGCAGACGGCGGTGAAAGCCACGGATTCGCCGATATACTTCCACAGGATGCCGGCCTTGTCGGCCCCCAGAAGGCGCCGGGTGGCCATCTCCTTCGCGCGTTTGCCGGTAAGGGCCAGACTCAGGTTCACATAATTGAAGACGGCCGAGAGCAGGAGCAGCAGGACGACGACGGTCAGAAGCCGGAGCATCTGGGCATTGCCCGTCCGGGTAAGCCCGTTGTGGTTGCCGGTGAAGAAAAAGGCCTCATCCATGCGGTAGGCGTGCCATTTCTCCACCCGTTCCGCGGACCAGGAGGCATCGTAGTTCTTATGCAGGAGCGCATTCACCTTGGCCTGCACGCCGGCCAGGTCCGCATCCTCCCGCACCCGGAACCAGGTGGTGTAATTGCCGATGCTGTTGAACTCCTTGCGCTGTCCGGCCGCCCAGCTGGAACTGATGTTCGTGATGATGTCCGCCGGTATAAAGAAGGCATTGTCAAAATCGGCAAAGATGCCTTTGATGGTACGGTCCACTTTGTCCACCTGGATCGTTTGGCCGATGAGGGCCTTGCCGGTCGGATCGGCGATCTTGCGGGAGAGGGATTCGCTGATGAGGATGTCGTCCTTGCCTACAAAATCCTCCAGGCTGCCTTCCAGGAGCCGATATTCCGGGAATACCTTGAAGAAATCGGAGTCGGTATCGATCCCGGTGACCTGGATGACCTGCTCCCCGTTCTGGATGACCGGCTGCCAGAGAAGCGTCATGATAGTGGCGGCCTCCACCTCCGGGACGTTCATCTCCAGCTCTTCCTTGTCCCAATAGGTCAGCCCAAGGAACTCATCGGATCCCAACACGAACGTGCGCTTCCATTCAGGCGACTCATGCGCCACCTCATACTGCTGCACCACGTACGAGCCGATCAGGATGACGAACGCCAGGCTCACCGCCAGTCCCACCGCCTCGATGGCGGTGTATAACTTATTGCGGGACAAGAATTTCAGGTATGATTTCATTGCCGTATCCTCATTTCAGGTAATCTTTTTCATGCCAAGGCCCGGCCCCGGCCGGACACCACGGCTACAAGCACCTTCCGTGCCAAACCTTTTAACACGCTGACATTCAAGCAAATAGCCAGAGCACCCGACTGTAAAGTTGTAAAAAAACTGTAAAGCAAAGTGTAAAGTCGATCTTTACACCCCGTCGGAATAAAAATTTATATTTGTATCTATGGAAACCGTAAGTTGAAGTACTCTATCCTGTCCACCATCGTTGCAGTCATCGTAGCGGCGTGCGCCGTTATCGAGCTGATCGATTATTTTTGATCCGGACCGGACAGTCTTACAGGGTCTTACAGGCGATCGTAGGCAGCGATGGCCTTTTCGAAGCGCTGCTCCAGGTCGGACAGGAGGTACAGGCCGTCGGCATTGAGGGCGAGGCCGCGAAGACGCAGGGGAAGGGCCATCGGAGGACAGGAAGGGGTCAGGAGGGTCAGACCGCGCAGCTGGGCGGCGGAGGCATAGACGAGCCAGAGGTCGGCATAGAGGCGTCCGTCAGCACCGCGGAACTTCTCGATGACGATCTTTCCGCCGATGGGGGTTTTCGTTTCAATGGCCTTCGGAGCGCTGTACGGCTCGGCCTCCAGCGCCGCAAGAACGCCGCCGATATTGGAGTCGTGGCCGCACAGGAAAGCGAACCGGCGCCCCGGGGTGCGGAGCTCGGAGAGCAGTTCCTTCAACAGCGGATGCGAGGTATTGACGGCGATCGAGGGGACGCCGAAGAGCATTTCCTGGTACCAGTCCTTGACGCCGGAAAGGGCTACCCAGTCCCCGAAGGACAGCTTATGCCCGAATCCTGCCTTCAGGGCGTCGGATTCCTCATAATACTGGAGCGTCAGGGCGTCCGAGGCCGATGTCGCCATCTTCAGGCCGCCGCCCATGATGGGCTCCTTGTTCACTTCGAAACGGATGGAGGACGGGAACTGACTGAAGGACAGCGTGTCATGCGCGGCCGCAGGGGCCTTGCGCATATCCAGCACCTTCTCCAGCAATGCATAATTGGCCTTCACCGGGGCGTCCAGCCCGCCCATCGATTCGATCTCCGCATGGGCCTTCGTCAAGAAGGAGTCGGTCACTTTCGTGATCACCGGATTGAACACCGGGTCCATGGTTCCGAGCGGGGTGTGCTGCTCGACGGTGATATCGGCCATCGGGAACATCCCGGCGGCGAAAGCACGGGCCGTGGCGCGGGTCCGCTGGATGGAATTGGCATAAAACCGGACCGTCCCCGCCTCCGGAACGGTATTCTTGACGATGAACCCCTCGCCGATGAGCCACTCCCGGAAGAACTGGCCCATCTCCACCTCCAGCGCACCGCCGCGGAGCGAGAGCTCACCGGGGACGGATGACCAGGCAAACCAGGTATGCGGAGTGATCCGCGACACCACGGATCCGGGTCCGCTCAAGGGCGACCGGATGTTGTGCCGGCTCAGGACGACCATTTCATCCCGGGTGTAGCGGTCGTCGAAACCGGCGGGCCGGGGCATGAACGTCTCCGGCGTATCGCCGGACTGCACGGGATAAATCTTGGGACTGCAGGCCGCGAGAAGGAGCATCAGGGCCATGCAGGAGACAAGCGGTTGTTTCATCGTTCTGTTCATTAAAAATCAAAGCCGAGGCCGGCATAGAGGGAGAAGCCGAAGATCGGCGCCCAGGAAGCTGCTAACCGCAAAGGACCGACCATCGTCTGGCGGGCGAATTCCGCTCCGACGGCCCAGATCTTGCCCGCATAGGGGAAATCCCGCAAATCGTACGCCTCCATAAAGAGTCCTCCCCGGACCGTGACAAAATTCTTCCGGGCAAAGCAGTACCGGACATCCAACTGGCCCAAGAAACTGATCGGAATCGTGTTCCGGTAACCGGAGGACCAGAGGAAGAAGGGAATCTGGTTCTCCGTATAGCGGTTGGGCATGAATCCTCCGATGGTCACGACATGCTTGGGGTTCATGTAAGCGTACGGCATCTCATCGACCCCGACAGGATGGTAATAACCGGCATACAGCTTGGGAAGGATCGCAAAACCCGATCCCAGGGAGAACGCGGCCTCGGCACTGGCCATCGTGGTGATATACTGGGGGACCTTTCCGCCCGGAGTCGTCGCCTCCTTTTCTGTGACTTCATAATTATCCGGATCCAGGTCGATGGTGTATCCCTTGAAGACGTGACGCCCTTTCAAGGACAGGCGGACACCCTTCGTCGGGAAGTATCCGTCATCGAAGGTATCGAACGTGAATTGGGCGAATCCGGACAGCCAATAGCTTTTCCAGTCCCATCCCTGCCATTCCTCCCCATACTCCAGATATCGCTCATAGGGATCCATCTCGGCCGTAAGGCCAAACCGCATCGACCCCCTCCGCATCCGGGAATCCTCCAGGAAGAGGTCCGCCGCCGCGGTGAGAAGCCGTTGTTCCGCGCTTTGCGCATACCCGGAGGTCGTGTTGATGTACCGGGAGCGAAGGGCGACTCCGACCGTCGGCAGCCCATGCTGGAATTTAAAGGAGTTCTCCCATTTCAAGGCGGGATTGGTGCCCAGCTTGAGATCCAACTCCATGCGCGGTCCTTCCAGGCGCCGGGTGCCCAGCCCGTAATGCAGGATGGCGGCCACCGTTTCGTCGGTATCGGCACGGATTCCGACGGCCAGGTCGTTCACCTGTCCTTTCTGGCACTCGAATACCAGGGTGTAGGGTTCTTCGCTGCCTTCCAGGTGATAAGTGACGGACTCGAAGGCATTGGTGCCATAGATGTCGTTCAGCAACCTTTCGATAGTCTCCCGGTCATACAGACCGTCGTCCGGATAATCGCTGGGTATCAGGAGATTTTTTTGCTCCTTCTCCGAAATGCCCGTGAACCGGACATCCTTGACGCGCACTTTCCGGAGGGCCAGGTTGACGGCGGCAGGACGGTGCTCCACCGCAGGCATCGGCTTCCCGGACACTTTCGCGGCGATGGCTTCGAAAACTTCCTTGTGGGCGATGGCATTCTGATATCCCTGGTCAATGATATCGTCCACGCTCTTGGAGTCGAAGGACAACATCGTATATCCTTCGAGGTCATGATGGACATGGACGCCGTCTTTGTCCTTGAGCTTCTCGTTCAAAATCTCCAGGGCCGGCCCCTGCGCACCCGAAGCCAACAGGGTGATGGTCTGCATGAGGAAGTCCGCCGGCGAGTTGAGCTGGTTCAGCTCGCGGTGGATGGCCATGTCCGAGCCGATGATGATGTCCGCTCCCATTTCCCGGGCGATATCCACCGGGAAATTGTTCCGCATGCCTCCATCCAGGAGAATTTCGCCATTCTCGCGCACAGCCCTGAAATAGAATGGAATCGCCATCGTGGAACGCAGGGCGTCGGTGATGCTGCCGGAAGTCCAGTACTTGGGCGTCATGGCATAGATATCCGTCGCGACGCAGGCATAGGGGATCGGCAGGTTCGCAAAGCTCAGGCTGTCCTGGTAACCTACGCTCACGCTGCTGAGCATGTTCCGGACATTCAGGCCGAACAGGTAGCCGTCGGGCATGCCCACGCCGAACCGGGACATGGACTCATCGAGCATGTCGGCCGAGTCGTGCCCGGATTCCGACGCCATCTTCTCGGCGATGCGTTCATTCTTGATGCGTTCCTCCAGATCCTTGTCGTCGTAGTGATGCGGGATACGGATCACGTACTTGTCCCGGTATTTCCGGAGTTTGTAGCCGATGAACTGATTCGGGACTTTGTCCGACATCATGATGGGCCACTCGATGGCGCGCACCAGCGAATCCAGCTGGTCGTGCCTGTAACCCAGGGCGTACAGGCCGCCCACCAGGCCGCCCATGCTGGTTCCCGTGACCAGGTCCACCGGGATACCCAGCTCCTCCATATACTTGATGACGCCCAGGTGTGCGAGACCGCGGGCGCCGCCGCCGGCGAGAACGAGGCCCACCGTAGGCCGGTACTGCCGGATAGAGTCCATCCGGGCGCGGACCTTGGCGAAGGCGACGGAATCCGCCTCCGGAGTCGCACTGGGAAGTATCTGGGCGCTCACACTCAGGGAGAAAACACCGGTGAGGACAAACAGTGCCGCGAGTTTTTTCATGGAAATAAGAAGGATGAGTTTCATTTGAGCCGCAAAAATACGAAAAAAAAGGGAGACCGCGTAGTCCGGATATTATTTCAGCAGTTTAAAAATCCTTTGGGCCAATTCCGCATTCTCGTACACGCCCACGAAGTCCTCGGCATGCGGGCCATAGGCGAACACCGGAACGATGATGCCGTTGTGTCCCTTCGTAGAAAAATGGACCTTCACGCTGCGCTCCTCCAGGGAACCACCCACGAGGGTGAGGCCGCCGGTGGCATGGTCCGCCGTCACGATGACGAGGGTGTGGCCGTCCTTTTCCGCAAACTCGAGCACCTTGCCGATGCACTTGTCAAAGTCGAAAAGCTCCTCGGCCATGTGCCCCACCTTGTTACGGTGCGCCCAGTCGTCGATCTGGGAGCCCTCGATCATCAGGAAGAAGCCCTTCTTGTTGTCCAGCAGCTCCAGGGCCTTCTCCGTACAGTTCGGAAGCACGGGGCCGCGGTCCAGCACCGGATCCAGGTCCAGCGGACCGAAAAGGCCAACCAGGGGTCCCTTTTCCACCTTCATCAGGTCTTCCTGCGTGTCCACGAAGGTGTAGCCCTTCGCTTTCATCTCCTCAATGAGGTTCCGGCCGTCCTCGCGCTGGTCCCAGAACTGGCGGCCGCCGCCAGTGATGAAGTCCACGCCGCTGTCCACGTACTGGGCGGCCAGCTCCGCCTCCATGTGGCGGTCGGGAGCGTGATTCACGAAATCCGCCGGAGTAGCGTCATTGATGCGGCAGGTCACGGCGAGGCCCGTGCGCATCCCCTTCTGCTGCGCCCGGTGCAGGAGCGTTACGAAAGGCTTCCCTTCCGGATCCTGGCCGATGTAGCCATACTTGGTCTTGGCGCCGGAGGAAATGGCGGTCCCACCCGCACAGGAATCGGTGATGAGTTTGTCCGTACACCAGGTCCGGGAATAGCCCGCCACCGGAAAGTTGTCCAGGTTCAGGTGGCCTCCGTTGAGGGTCCACCCCACGCTGATCTGTTCCAGGCCCATCCCGTCGCCGATCATGACGATGATGTTCTTGATTCTCTTGGATTTGGGCTGTTTCACCGTCACGGTCTCGTATGGGACGGCGACAGAGTACTTGTCATCCTCACGGAACTTGTCGTCCGCGTACTTGGAAAGGTCACGGCCGGGGTCTGTCTGCGCTCCCGCGGCGACGGACCATCCAAGTGCCAGCCAAAACACACCAACAAAACAGGCCTTCATAGAATCAGTGCATTATTCGTGTTCGAAATGGATTTCTTCCAGGCTCTCCACCCGGCAGGTGACGGTCTTCGTCTCTCCCGGAAGCAGCGGGAAGAAGTTGTCGGACCAGAAGGCCGGAACGACGAGGTTGCCCTCGGCGTCCTTCGCCTTGAGGATCACCATCGGAGCGATGGTCTTCGACTTGTTCACCAGGGTGATCCTGTCGCCCTCCACCGTCATTTCCACATCGGCCTTGGGCCGGTCGAAAACGAAGCGGAGGTCGGTCCACTCCGTGATGGGGGTGACATACCAATTCTTGTTCGCCCAGTCATAGGTGTTGTCCCGGGCGCCCAGGCAGTAGAAGTTGTCGGCAACGGGCGTCCCGTCCGTCTCCGTCAGTCTCAAGGCCACGAAATGCGGCTTGCCGTCGTATTTTTTCAGGTCGAAGACCGGAACCACTTCACGGTAACCCACTTTCACTTCCCGGGTCTGCTCACCGATGAGTTTAGAGGCGGCGTCATACACTTTCACCGTCGCCTGGAGCGGATGCTCTGCCGTACCTTCATTCACGGCACAGACCTTCCGCGTCGCGTAGTCGAAAATCAGCTGACGGGGCTCGCAGGCCTTCTTCGTGCCGTAGTAGCCAGCCGTCGGAACTCCATAATAATCATACTGTTGCCAATACAGGGACGGCCAGGCGGAATTCAGCATCCACTGGACGATGCCGGTCGTCTTCGGAACCCGCACCCGGAACGCCTCGAACATCCCGCGGGTGCCGTCGTAGTCCACGGCATGGGCCTTCCGGACGAAATCCTCCAGGGAGTCGAAGCCGCCGTACAGGCCGTTCACGGTCTCCTGCAGGACCTTGGTCGTGTTCATCGCGGAGGAAGAGGCCGTGCAGTGGTAGTCCCAGACATCGGAAAGCGGCCACAGGGCATCCTCCGGGATCATTCTCCGCAGGGACTCCAACTGCGGCAGGTTCGTGCCGATACCGGTTTCCGTATTCCAGCCGAAGGCGCCGCCACCCTTCGTGTCCTTGTACCAATAATCCGGGCCCACATACTCGTAGGGGCCTTCCATCTTGGTGCCGGACCGGCCGGCCAGGCTCTCCAGGTTCTTGGCGGAGCAGATATAGGAACGGTATTCCTCCTGCGCGAAGATCTCCAGGTAGCGCTTCTCCAGGCCCGGATTCGGGATACGGTCGCTGCCGGTGAGCCAGGCGATGACCGACGGATGGTTGTGCAGGCGCACGACCTGGTCGCGGAAGTACTTGACAGCCAGCCCCTCAGATTCCGGCGTATTGATACAGCCGTAGCCTTTCACTTCGGGAAGACCGCAGTAGTCTTCCCACTCCCATTGACAGCTGAAGCCCACGAGGGCCAGCACGCCCTGGGCGTCGCACAAGTCATAGACCGTATCGTCCTTGCCCCAGATGTTCTCGAAGCGGATAAGGTTCATGTTCATGTCCTTCACGTACTGAACCTGCCGGGCAAGAGTTTCCGGGGTGTCCCGGAGGAAGATGTCGTCGGTCCAGCCGGCTCCCTTCAGGAGGACGTCCTTGCCATTCAGGGTGAACTGCCGATACCCGTTTTCCGTCAGCCGGCTCTCGATCCGGCGGATGCCGAAGGTCGCGTCCTTCCAGTCGGAAACCGTACTCTTCTCCTCCACCTTCACGGCCAGCTGATACAGCTCGGGAAGACCCAGGTCATGGGTCCACCAGACCCGGGGCTGGTCGATATGAAGGAGGGCAGCCTCCGCCGGAGTCAGGGTAACATCCTTCGTTTCTCCGGGAGCGAGGGTCACCGGGACGGAAGCATTCCCTCCTTCGAGTTCCAGGCCCAGGACGGCCTCCACCGGCCGGCTTTCCCGGTTGCACAGTCTCACGCGGACTTTCAGGTCGGCCGTAGCGAAAGTCTCCACCTCCAGGTCTGGGATGACATAGACATCCTCGATGGACACGGCCCCCGTCGTGTGCAGGGTGACGGGACGGACGATGCCCATGCTCTCGTCCAGCGGCCGGGGATTCCAGTCCACAAAACCGATGTTCAGGTCCCCTTTCTGCGCTCGGCGAAGCTTGACTTCCAGTTTGTTATTGGCTTTCAGAAGTCCGGTTACATCGTAGGCACGACGGATGAAAACGCCGGCGGTCGTGTCGGACGAAGCGATCTGCTTTCCGTTCAGGAAAACATCGGCATAATAGCCCAGGCCGTCGAATACAAGTTCCGCGTGCTGCCCATGGGCAGGTTTGCCGGCAAAGGTGGTCCCGTAGGTCCAGACCTCGTCGAAGATGCTCTTGTCCACCTGCTCATAGTTTCTCCCTTCCAGCAGGTCCTGGCCGAAAAAGCCATTGTCGTACAGTGTCCCCGCCACTGTCGAGGGAACCGTGGCGGCATACTGCTCCGAGGCACCCTCGCGGGAAAGCGTCCAACCTGAAGAGAGTTCCGTGCGTTCACCGGAAACCGACGTCACTTTCGTGCATGCGAATGTCGCTGCCATGGAGATCATGATCAGCCAAAAAGTTTTCTTCATCTTGCAGTCATTAAATCATAGAAGCACCGATGACCGGCAGGTCGCCGTCCGTGCAGATGTCGATGCGGAGCCGCTCCAGGGCTTTCGCGTACGGGAAATGCTCCCGGAGATACGCTTCCATGGAGGAGCGGAAGAAAGGCGCATTGTTGGCAATGCCGCCGGCAAGGGCGATCCGGTCGGGGTCGTAGGCAAGCATCACCGTATGGAGCAGGGCGCCCAGATGGCGGCCGAAGGCGTCGAACATCGCCTGGGCTCCCGGATTTCCCTCCCGGGCGGCCTTTGCGGCCTCGACACCGTCCCAGCCCTGGTCCGTCAGGAACTTCTTGCTGGTGAAGTCCTCGATGATGGACCCTTCGTAGGGCAGGGCGCACAGTTCGCCGGCGCCGCAGTTGGCCCCGCAGAAGAGCTTGCCCTCATGCACGATTCCAAGACCCACGCCGGTTCCGAGGGTGACGACGACGAGGACTTCCGGCTTGTCTTCCGCCGGATAAGTTCCGTAAACGCCCATCGCAAAGCAGTTTGCGTCGTTGTTCACGGCGACGGGAATCCCGAATTCATTCTCCAGGTATTCCTTCAGGTGGACCTCCTTCCAGGAGGGGATGTTCAAGGTGTCGTACACGATTCCGCGGTGGATGTCCACCACTGTGGGTACGCCGATGCCGATGCGTTTCACTTCCGGGCGGATGATCCGGCGGATCTGGGCCGACAGATAGTCCAGAGTCTGCTGCAGGGAGGCCCCGGGCGGAAAGGAGGGGACCGAAAAACCCTGCACGATTTTCCCTGCTTCGACAAGGCCGAAACAAAGGTTGGTACCGCCGATATCAATGCCGAGCGTCATGGGGTGGGAATGGTTTTAGCGTCAATATATGGTATATTTGCAAAAATAAAGACAATCGGGTGCTTTTGCTCACAAATTTGCGCAATTGAAAGAACAATTTGCGTCAAGTTATTCTTTTACACCGGAAAAAATCCCATCTTTGAACTTGAAAACCGAAACGGATTGACCATGAAGGCAAAACTCCTCTTCTATCTTCTTGGCGCCCTGTTCCTGACGGGTGCCTGTGCAAAACCCTGTTCCGTCGTCTGGACGGAAGGAGCCGTGGATCCGGAAACCCGGACCGCCGTCCATCAGATGGAGATCAAGAACCCGCCCGCCGGAACGGATTGGACGCTGTGGTTCTGTCAGTTCCGCACACCGTTCCGGATGGAAGAGGGGGCTCCCGCCACCTTCGAACACATCGCAGGAACGCTGCTGCGGGTGGTTCCGACCGCGGATACGAAGGGAAAGACGATGACGCTCCGCTATGAAGCGCCGGGCCTGGTGAACCAAGGCCGGGCGCCGGAGGCCTTCTACCTCCAGAAAAAGGGGGAAAAGCCCGTCCCCGTGGCGCTGGAGTATGTTTTCCAGCCCGTCGAGCCCATCCATTCCTTTACCTACAATCCCGTGGAAACGGATGTCTATGACATGATTCCCCGGCTGAAAAGCGTCACCCCGGGCAGCGGGACCGTGGAAATCGGCCAGGTCGATGTCCCCCAGGCGACATACGTCCCGGGACAGAAGCCGGGGTGGTACCGGATTGCCGTAGCGGACCCGATCCAGGTGGAGGCGGCCGATGAGGACGGTGCCTTCTGGGCGGCCGTCACGCTGGAGAACCTGCGCCGGAATGCGGCCGGGAAGGCCATCCCCGCCGCCGTCATCGAAGACTGCCCGGACCTCCCTTACCGCGGCATCATGCTGGATGTGAGCCGGAACTTCACGAAGAAGGAGGATGTCAAGCGACTCCTGGACATCATGGCCCATTACAAACTGAACTACCTGCATTTCCATCTGGGCGACGACGAAGGCTGGCGCGTGGAGATCGACGGTCTTCCCGAACTGACGTCCTATGGCGCCTTCCGGGGCATTCCGGAGCTGAAGGAGGATGGTTCCATCGACGAAAAAGAGGCCCTGATGTCGGGCTTCAGCGGTTCCCTGGACCGGAATGACACCGACTCGCCCGCCAACGGATATTATACGAAGGAAGACTATATCGACCTGCTCCGCTATGCCTGGGAGCGCCGGATCCGGGTGATCCCGGAGTTCGACACCCCGGGTCATTCCCGCGCCGCCATCAAGGCGATGGACTACCGCGCCCGGACGACCGGCGACCGGACCTATCTGCTGTCCGAACCGGAGGACGCTTCCCAATATGTTTCCGCCCAGGACTTCTCGGACAATGTCCTGAATGTCGCCTTCCCGGCCACTTACGCATTCATAGACAAGGTGTTTGACGGGATCATCGCCCTGCACCAGGAAGCCGGCGTCCCGCTGGAAGCCATCCATGTGGGAGGCGACGAGGTGCCGGACGGCGCCTGGGAGGGTTCTCCCGCCTGCCAGGCCCTGATGAAGGAGAAGGGAATGACGGAGATCACTGAACTGAAGGAGTATTTCATCTCCCATGTGCTGGATATCGCCGAGGCCAAGGGCGTGAAGATCGCCGGCTGGCAGGAAGTGGCCTTGCACCTGAGTCCCGCTACCGCCGAACGGCTCAAGAAGAACCTTTTCTTCGCGAATCTCTGGACCGTTTCTGGCGGACAGGACGTCCTCGCCTATGAATTTGCCAATGCAGGGGTTCCCGTGGTCCTCTCCCAAGCGCCGAACTATTATTTCGACTTCTCATACAACGACTCCAAGCTGGAGCGCGGCCTTTCCTGGGGCGGCATCGTGGACGAACGCCGCTGCTTCTCCTTCCTCCCGTACAACCTTTATCGGTCCGTACGGTGGGACGACCACCGGGAAATCGTGGACATCTCCCATGCCGATGAAGGCAAACCCGCACTCACCCCGGCCGGAAAACCGTTCATCATCGGCGTTCAGGGCCAGCTTTGGGGCGAGACCATCCGGAACTTCGACCACGTGACCTACTACCTCTTCCCGAAGGCCGCCGGCCTCGTGGAACGGGGCTGGAACTCGGATCCGGCCTGGAGCGGAACGACCGTCGCGGACGATCCCGCCTTCCTGAAGGACTTCGACCAGTTCTTCAGCATCGTCGTGGATCACGAGTATCCCTATTACGAAAGCCTGGGGATCTCCTGGCACCGGAACTGAAACGTTCCCGGGACGGGATTCAGAAACGGACGTAGAACTGCACCTTAGCGGTAAGGTCCTGGAAACGGGCGCCGGAGTCCACATCGTACCGGAGACCCCGCTGCTGGTCCCGGAGGGTCTGGGTGGCGTGATCGAATCCGAAGCGGTTGTAATGGGCCTGGACGTTCACGGAGAACCGGTCCCAGCAGAAACCGAGGGCGGCATGGGCCTGGAGGGCCAAGGCGAGCTTACCGTCAAAATGGGTTTGGAACGGCTCCTTGCCTTCCTCCTGGAAGTGGTATGAGTCCACATGCGTATAGACGGAGGCCATGGGAAGGGCGGTGAGATTGAGCGTCAGGTTCCGAAGGCCCTTGGACTTGCTCCAGTCGGTAGGATCGCGGTGCAGGAGCACCCAGTTGAAGGAATAACCGCCTCCCAGGGAAACCTGGTTCGTGATGTATCGGCCCAGCCGGTCGGTGATTTCCAGGAAGGCCTTGTCCCGTTCATCGACCGTCAAGTCGCCCAGCAGGTAGCGTCCGGAAACCATCCAGGAGCCCACGCTACGACGTTGGATCTTCGCTCCCTTATAGGCGGCGGAATAGGCGAAACGGCGGTTGTTGAACACATAGTAGGCATCCACGGCAAAGTCGCGGAGACGCCCCGGATAGTCCGAAAGGGCATTCTGTCCATAGGGTCCCCCCGTCTTTTCGATGTATTCCTTGATGACGTAGTTCTGGATCTGGACGCCCACGGAATTCCCGGACAGGCCCAGGGAAAAATAGGAATTCCGGTCCTTGGTCCGGCCTCCCACCTCGACACCATATCCGCCTGACAGTCCGCCGTAGCCGAAACTGGCTCCGACCTTGTGATAGAGGCGTTTCTGGAGAGAGAAGTCCATCCCGTACTCGGCAGACGCGAGCGTTCCCGACCCGGGAAGGGGGGATTCCTTTACATCGGAATGCAAATCCACGGTGGAACTGATGTGGGTCGTTTCAAGACCTCCCATCCACCGGAGCGGGGTATGATAGATATACGCCGTATCCAGTCTCGAGCTGGGGTCCGTGAGCAGGTGAAACCCCCACTTCGCCGCCCGGACAATCCAAGGAGAAGTGTCGTCGATTTCCTCGTCAACAGTTACGTCCTGCGCGTGAAGTAACGGTGTCGCACACAGGAAAATACTGAACAGTAGTATGATCTTTTTGGACATAATGCACAAAGGTAGCATTTTTCACTAGGATTGTGAAGGGATGCACCTTCTTTACCATAAATCTTGCAAACATGCGAGATGACACTCGAACGGTGCATTATTTTAAGCATCTCTCACTTTTTAATCTACTTATTTTCTGATGTTTACGCTCATTCTTAACGAGTTTGCCGCGGCCGGCTGTCATTGATTT
>JAEEGJ010021218.1_pt1 | contig 14013 bp, 5 predicted proteins | sample 8958761 | NCBI WGS metagenome assembly JAEEGJ01 (sample SAMN16246546, study PRJNA631951) | gut metagenome | biome: gut microbiome; feature: rumen; material: RS-attached | host: Bos | place: Iran: Karaj | collected 2018-10 | reverse complement strand
CGGCCCGTGATAATCATGTTGTAGCCGATAACGGCCAGTTTGCGCGCGCAGGCCTCTCCGATGCCACTTGTCGCGCCAGTCACTAAAGCGATCTTGTTCATTGTATAGTAATAGTTAATTAAGGGTTCACGGCCACAAAGATATTTCATTTTCCCCACACAGGCAAGACATATCTAGCCTCAACCGACTATTCTTTTTCTAGACGGCTCTTGAGTGAAACTATCTCCTCTTGCTGCTGATTATAGGCTTTCAAGGCTCGTTCTTTCAAATCGTTATAGGCTTGTTTCCATCTTTGGATTTCAAGGCGCGCTGCCTCCAGTTCCTGCTCCAGTGATGCCAATCGCTCATCTTGTTCACGGCGATAACCCGTGCGGGCCTGATACATCCTCTCCTTAATGCCACCCTCTGTCACAAAGGTGTGCTCCAAGGCACTCATGTAGCTGTTCATCATGGCATCGATCTGATAACATAACGTGAGGCCCACGTTAGCCATTTCCTCGGCTGTCCATCGCTGGAAATAAGGTTCATAGTCGAGCAACTGGTTATGTTGCCGTGTAAAATCCTGCATGGCCTGATAGCGCTCATCACCCGTTGTCCACAACGCAAGATGCCTAGATTTCAAGAAATCCTCATAATCCTGCCGCAATTCACCGATGCTTCCGCGGGCAACATTGAGCAATCTCAGTTCCATTTCAGTCGATGTTTTGCCATCCTCAGATCCCTCCACGATGTTCTGCTTGCCAGAACGGGCCGCTTGCAGCATCTGATCCACAGTGCGGTCACCATAATGCGGCAGGAAACGGTCACAGAACACAAAGGTCATTTGATACAGCACCTCGGACTTTTGGTAAAACCACAGGTCCTGCCAACGAGGTACCTGCTTGAAGATGCCCCTTCGCCCTTGACGCTTATCTTTATTCTTCTCAGATTCTTCTCCCATGGTCATTGTACTAGTTCTCTACAAAATTAGTCACATCCAGTGAATAATCCATCCTATTCTCCCACTTTTCTCAAAAAACATTCCCTCTCTCGTCCAATAAAATACCATTTAATAGCAGCTATAGAGTCTATAGTAGCTATAGAATCTATAATCATCATGACTAAAAACTGACTTCTAACGACCAACAACTAACAACTTTTTTGTATCTTTGCAGCCAAATTTGATAAGGGACTATGCAGAACATCCGCAATGTGGCCATCATCGCTCACGTCGATCATGGCAAAACAACTCTGGTAGATAAGATGTTAGCGGCAGGAAACCTGTTCCGCGACAATCAACAAATGGGCACTCAGATCCTGGACAGCAATGACCTGGAACGCGAGCGCGGCATTACTATCCTGTCCAAGAATGTGTCCATCTCGTACAACGGTTACAAGATCAACATCATCGACACCCCGGGTCACAGCGACTTTGGCGGCGAGGTGGAGCGTGTGCTCAATATGGCTGACGGCTGCCTGCTGCTGGTCGACGCCTTTGAGGGCCCGATGCCCCAGACGCGCTTTGTGCTGCAGAAGGCCCTTCAGCTCGGCCTCAAGCCCATCGTTGTCATCAACAAGGTGGACAAGCCCAACTGCCGCCCCGACGAGGTGCAGGAGATGGTGTTTGACCTGATGTGCAACCTCGATGCGAGCGAGGACCAGCTGGACTTCCCCACCATCTTCGGCTCGGCCAAGGAAGGCTGGATGAGCGAGGACTGGCAGCAGCCCACCGACAACATCACCGCCGTGCTCGATGCCATCATCAAGTACATCCCCGAGCCCGAGATGCTCGAGGGTGATGCCCAGATGCTCATCACGTCGCTGGACTATAGCAGCTATGTGGGCCGCATCGCCGTGGGCCGTGTGCACCGCGGCACGCTGAAGGACGGCATGGAGGTCGCCCTGTGCAAGCGCGACGGCGAGGTGGTGAAGCAGAAAATCAAGGAGCTGCGCACCTTTGAGGGCATGGGACAGAAACATGTCGATAGCGTGAGCAGCGGCGACATCTGCGCCATCATCGGTCTGGAAGGCTTTGAAATCGGCGACACCGTGACGCTGCCCGGCAACCCCGAGGCGCTGCCCCGCATCGCTATTGACGAGCCGACGATGTCGATGCGCTTCTGCATCAACGACTCGCCTTTCTTCGGCAGAGACGGCAAGTATGTGACCTCACGCCACATCTGGGACCGCCTGCAGCGTGAGCTGGACAAGAACCTGGCCCTGCGCGTCGAGCGCACTGAGAATGAGGACGCTTGGAACGTCTTCGGCCGCGGCGTGCTGCACCTGTCGGTGCTTATCGAGGAGATGCGCCGTGAGGGTTACGAGCTCCAGGTGGGCCAGCCCCAGGTCATCATCAAGCAAATCGACGGCGTGAAGTGCGAACCCATTGAGGAATTGAGCATCAACGTCCCTGAGGAATATTCCAGCAAGATGATCGACATGGTTACCCGCCGCAAGGGTGAGATGACCATGATGGAGACCCAGAACGACCGCATCCACCTGCAGTTCAAGATTCCGTCACGCGGCATTATCGGCCTGCGCACCAACGTGCTCACGGCGAGTGCCGGCGAAGCCATCATGTCACATCGTTTCCTTGACTACGAACCCTGGAAGGGCGAAATCGCCCGCCGCACCAACGGTTCGCTCGTCGCCATGGAAGGTGGCACGGCCTACGCCTACGCTATCGACAAACTGCAAGACCGCGGCCGCTTCTTCATCTTCCCGCAGGAGGATGTCTATGGCGGACAGGTTGTCGGCGAGCACACCAAGGAGAAAGACCTGGTCATCAATGTCACCAAGTCCAAGAAATTGACCAACATGCGTGCCAGCGGTGCCGATGACAAGGTGAAAATCGTGCCGCCCATCGTGTTCAGCCTTGAGGAAGCCCTCGAGTACATCAAGGCCGACGAGTATGTGGAAATCACTCCCAACCACATACGCATGCGCAAGATCATCCTTGACGAACTCGAGCGCAAGCGCATCGCCAAGCAGAACGGACAGGACGAGGATTGACAACGCGTCAAGCCATCGCAAGAGAAACAATTATAGGGTCGCTCATCCAGGCGGCCCTGTTTTTTTATTTACAATGTAATTATTTTAACTCCAAAACACATTATATATATTATCAAAAATTTATACCTTTGTACATTCGATGAATAATAGCCTACAACATTGAATATCTATTCAATACCAAGTCATGACGTTCAAGCAACTGTTTAACAAATTCAATTGGAGCCATTACCGCAAGTCCATATCGGCCATTGCCCTCATCCTGCTTGCTGGTGCACTTATCGAACTCATCTCGCTTGCTCAGTACAACTATGCCCACAACATGGTTGAGGAAGGTCTTGATAACCACGCCGAGAACGAGATGACCTTGAAGGCGGTTGTTGTCAAGAGTATGCTCAAGTCCCACGAGGAAATGGTGCGCAACTATCTATGGCCTATCCAACATCAGCTCAAGAAACCCGATGCCATTCCCCGCATCCTCAAACGACTTGTTACATCCAATCAAGACGTGATGACTTGTTTTACGGCTTTTACTCCAGAGTATTATCCCGATCGTTCACGGCTGTTTGAGCCAGTGGCCATCCGTCGTGGTGACAGTGTCTATACCAAGCAAGTCGCCAATGAGCTGCATGACTACACTCAACGCGAGTTTTACCAGCAAGCCGTCCTGAACAACACTCCCTCGTGGAGCGACCCCTATCTTGATGCCGACGGTTGCGGCGAGGTAGTGACAACCTATGCCATGCCCCTCACCGACGAAAACGGCAAAATCGTTGGCACACTCGGTATCGACCTGTCGACCGAGGGCATCATCGATACCTTGAACACCCGACACAATTATCCCTCCACCTTTTTCCTGCTACTCACCGAGGACGGGAAACTCATCTCCAAACCCGACTCTAGCCATACCCAACAAAGTGATGTGGACGCTGTAGTGGAAATGATAAACGACAGCACCTGCCAGCGCGAGCTCAGCAGTTCATGCCGCAGCAAGGTCATCACGTTCGAGAGCAAAGAGAAGGGCACGGGATACGCCTACCATGCCTTTATGAAAGGCCACCCCCACTGGCAGGTAGTGATGGTGTGCTATGACAACGAGGTTTTCGCCAAGCTCAATGACCTGCGCCGTAACATGCTGTTACTCATGCTCGGAGCCTTCTCCCTGTTAGGGTTCATTCTGTACCGCGTCCACCAATACGTGAAACGGTTGCATGAGTCCAGGCTGAACAAGGAGCGCACCGACAGTGAGCTGCACATTGCCCAAAAGATTCAGAGCGAGATGCTACCCCAGACCGAAATTACACGACCCAACGTCGACGTGAGCGGTAAACAGGTCTCGGCGCTGGAAGTGGGTGGCGATCTGTATGACTACTTCATCCGCGACGAGAAACTGTTCTTCTGCATCGGTGATGTGAGTGGCAAGGGAGTGCCGTCATCGCTGGTGATGGCGGTAGTGCATTCCCTGTTCCGCAGTTTGTCCCGTAACGAGAGCAATCCCTCGCGCATCATGCATGCCATCAACGAGGAAGCTTGTGAGGGCAATGATGCCAACATGTTTGTCACCATGTTCATCGGTGTGCTGGACCTGCCCACGGGTCGCCTGCGCTACTGCAACGCCGGCCATGACGCCCCGCTGATGATAGACCATGAGGTAAGAACCCTGAAAGTGAACGCCAACTTGCCATTGGGATTATTCAGCGACACTACCTATCTGCTGCAAGAAGAGCAACTACCCCGTGAGTCGTCCTTGCTGCTCTATACCGACGGCTTGACCGAGATGGCCGACACCAATCACAACCTGTTCGGCCTGCAGCGCATCATTGAAACGGCTCAGACCAATCTGGAACAAGGCAAGGTCTCCCCGTCACAGCTGATGGGGGCCCAGCATGAAGGAGCCTTGCGCTTTGCCAACGGAGCACAACAGAGCGATGACCTGACCATGCTTTGTGTCCATTACCACCATCGCGAAGAGCATACCGTGCTCGACGAGACGATCAAATTGAGTAACGATGTGCATCAGGTTCCTGAGCTCAATAATTTTGTCAAATCGGTGTCTGAACGATTAAACCTTGAGTCATCTTTATCGTCACAACTGATGCTGGCTGTCGAGGAGGCCGTCGTCAACGTGATGAGCTACGCCTATCCTATTGGCACACAAGGAAATGTTACCATCACTGCCAAGGGCACCGATAATGGCATCAAGTTCATCATTATCGACGAGGGCAAGGCCTTTGACCCGACTATGAAGAGTGAAGCCGACACAACACTCAGCGCCGAGGAGCGTCCCATCGGCGGGTTAGGCATCCTGCTCGTGCAGTCGCTGATGGACAGCGTCAACTATGAGCGCATCAACGGCAAAAACGTGCTCACGATCATGAAGAATTATAACAACAAACAATGATATTAACCATTTAAAATTATAATAAAATGAAAACTACAATTCAAGAATTAGACGAGAAAACGATTATCACGCTGATTGGCTCATTTGATACAGCTGCGGCAATTGAGGCAGATGCAACGCTGAAGCCCGTTACCGAATCAATCAGCAAGGATGTGGTATTTGAATGTAAAGAACTGGAGTACATCGCATCTAGCGGCCTGCGCATCCTGCTCGACGTGCTCAAGAAGACCAAGGCCAAGGGCAAGACTGTCACGCTGCGCAACGTGAACGACGACATCAAGAACGTGTTCCAAATCACTGGGTTCATCAACCTGTTTGAGTTTGAGTAAACGACCCATGAGCATGAAACGCATGAATATCAGGCTATGGCTGCTCGCAGCCATAGCCATACCTGCGCTGCTGGCAACGGGTCAGCCCTCGACTGATACCATTCCCGTTCCCAAAAACGAGTTTAGCGTGGATCTTCAGTTTCTGGGCCGCGGCGAGTCGCGATATGGCGGAATGCCGTCAGCACCTGTTGAGGAAGAGGAAGAAAGTGAGGATGTTAAGGTACCTAAGTCCAATTTCTTGCTCAGCCGCACACGCCTGCCCATCAACTTCAAACGCGACTGGCTCGAAGCCCGCGTCACGCCTCAGCACTCTGGTGTGTGGGGACAAGCGGGCAAAGGAGGTTTCAACCTGCATGAAGCATGGGTGAAGATGGCAACCCGTTCCGGCATGTTTGCACAAGTAGGTCGTGTGGCCCTGAACTATGATGACGAGCGCATCATCGGCTCGGACGATTGGGCAATGGCCTCTTCGTCACACGACATCTTGCGTCTGGGATATGAGGGACATGGCCACAAAGCCCATATCATTCTGGCCTATAACCAGAATGCCGATGTAATGGAAACCGGCGGTTCCTACTATGTTAACGGCGGTCAACCCTACAAAACCATGCAAACGGCGTGGTACCACTATGACTTGCCGCGTTTGCCGTTGGGGGTGTCACTGCTGTTCATGAACATCGGCATGCAGAGCGAGCTGGAGAGCAATCCTGATAAGACCTGGTTCCAGCATTTGGCAGGTACCTATGTGTCATTCCAACCCAAACACTGGAAGGCCGAGGCGTCATACTATAACCAGTTTGGCAAAAATGACCATGGTGTTAAAATCCAGGCCTGGATGGCCAGTGGAAAACTCACCTATATTCCGTCGCCCAAGTTCAATGTAACAGCGGGTTATGACTACTTGAGCGGTGACAAGTATTTTGCCGTGCCAACCGGTCACAACATTGGTATGGTGCATCACGATGTCATCAAGGGCTTCAGCACAGTCTATGGCTCCCACCACAAGTTCTACGGTGCTATGGACTTCTTCTATGTGAGCGCCTATCATCACGGATTCACTCCAGGCTTGCAGAATGCTTATATCGGTGGCACTTACAGTCCGTTAAAGAACTTGATGCTCAATGCCAGCTATCACTACCTTGCCATCGCCACCGACCTTAAGGACATGGATAAGACGTTGGGTCACGAGATTGAGTTCCAGGCAGCCTATGCCATCAGCCGTGACATGAATGTGTCGGCAGGAGCCTCGTTCATGTGGGGCGGCGATACCATGGAGCGTCTGAAACGTTCCACTACAAATAACAGCCTGCGCTGGGGATATATCACGCTTGTCGTCAACCCGCGCATCTTTACAACCAAATGGTAGGCTAGTTTCTAGTCCCTAGTTTCTAGTCCCTAGTTTCTAGTCCCTAGTTTCTAGTTTCTAGTTCCAAATATTTAGTTTTAACGCCTAAAACCAAAAAGTAACCATAATATGAAACTTACAGCACCTTTATCAACCTCCCAGTTCGGAATCTATGTGGAATGTGCAAACCACCAGGGAGAACCATGCTATAATCTACCTTTCGTTTATGTGCTTGACCGTTCGCTGGATGGCCAACGACTGCTCGAGGCCGTTAAGACGGCCTTTCAGGCTCACCCCACACTGTTCACCCGCATCGAGTTGGGCGAAGACGGAGAGCCGGTACAGACGCTCGACATGGCCAATGAGCAATGGTCGCTCAATATCGAAGACATCCAGGACATAGAACAGGAAAAAGCCCAGTTTGTGGAGCCGTTCAACATCTACGGCGACCGACTGTTCCGCTTCAGGCTGTTGCGCGACCAGGAGCATTATTACTTCATGGTCGACTTTCACCACATCATCATGGACGGCGCATCGTTCCAGATCCTGATGCAAGACATCGACAAGGCTTATCGAGGCGAGCCCATTGCCCCCGAGGAGTTGACGATGATGGAAGTGGCCACAGACGAAGCCGCCAGGCGCAAGACTCCCGCCTATGATGAAGCCAAGAAGTGGTTTGCCGCCAACTTTGACTGTGGCGACACCTTCACCCAGTTTGTGCCCGACCTGGAAGAGCCCGGGTATCGCGAGGGTCAATTGCTGCGCACCCTGTCGGTAGACCTGGGCCGCGTGGATGAATATTGCAAGAAGAACGGTGTGTTCAAGAGCACATTGTTCACCACAGCCTATGCCTTCCTGCTGGCCAAGTTCAACAATGAGCAGGAGAGTCTGTTCAACACCATCTATAACGGCCGCACCGACAAGCGCTTCAACCGCTCGTTGGGAATGACGGTCAAGACCCTGCCGGTCTATGCCAAATTCACCAACGAAACCACCGTGCTCGACCTGCTGCAGCAAGGACAGAATCAGATGAGCGGATGCCGCGAACACGATACCTACTCCTATGCCGACCTGATGACGGACTTGAACCTGCAGAGCAACTCCATCTTTGCTTGGCACGGCAATGTGCTTGACGTCCAGACGATAGACGGCAAGCCTATGGAGATGGTTAGAATTGCCAACAACACGCTCGAAGAATCGTTCTACCTCAAGGCCTTCATCAACGACGGCAAGATAGAGATTGAAGCCGAATACAAAGCCAACGAATACTCGCAAGAGCTCGTTGCCCAGATTTTAGAGAGCTATGAGGCCGTGCTTGAGGGCTTCATCACCCAGGAATACCTGCGCGACATCGACATTGCCACAGCCGACCAGGTAGCTACCCTCGACAGCTTTAACCCGGGCGAACTGGAGTATGACGACAGCCAGACCATCGTCTCGCTGTTCCGCCAGCAGGCCAAGGCCACGCCCGACGCAACGGCCGTTGTATATATGGACAAGCAGTTCACCTATGCCCAGGTTGATGAAATCAGCGACCGCATTGCCGCCTATATCGTCGGCAAGGGCTTGGGTGCCGAGGACGTGGTGTCGGTCATCATTCCCCGCTGCGAGTGGATGCCTATCGCCTCGCTGGGTGCGCTCAAGGCCGGTTGCGGCTATCAGCCGCTCGACCCGAGTTATCCCAAGGAGCGCCTGAACTTCATGATGCAGGATGCCAGCGCCAAGCTGCTGATCGCCGACGAGGAACTGCGTCCCATCGTTGACGAGTACCAGGGCGAGGTGCTGCTGACCAAGGACATCATGGGCCTGCCCGCTGCTGATGCTCCCCAGGTGGACATCAAGCCCGACCAGCTGTTTATCCTGCTTTATACATCGGGTTCGACAGGTGTGCCCAAGGGCTGCCAGCTGACCCACGCCAATCTTGTGGCCTTCTGCCACTGGTACCATCAGATGTTCGACCTCAAGGAAGGCTGCAAGGTAGCGGCCTATGCCAGCTACGGCTTTGACGCCAACATGATGGATACATATCCCGCGCTCACCAGCGGAGCAACTGTCTATATCGTTCCTGAAGAATTGCGTCTGGACCTTATCGCCCTCAACGAGTATTTTGAGCAGAACGGCATCACCCACTCGTTCATGACTACGCAGGTGTGCTACCAGTTTGCGACAAGTGTCGAGAATCACTCCTTGCATTATCTCTCGACCGGTGGCGAGAAACTGGCATCGATAACGCCCCCGCAGGGCATCAAGTTCTTCAACCTGTACGGTCCCACCGAGTCAACGGTCTTCATCACCTATTATCTGGTGGACAAGAAGATGAAGGAGATTCCCATTGGCAAAGCGCCGAAGAACATACGCCTGTATATCGTCGACCCGCAGGGCCACCGCCTGCCCGTGGGTGCGGCCGGCGAATTGTGGGTTGCTGGCTCCCAGGTGAGCCGCGGCTACCTGAACCGCCCCGAGAAGACTGCCGAAGTCTTTATCCCCAACCCGTTCTCAAACGAGGCAAAATACAACCGCGTTTATCGCACGGGCGACATCGTCCGTTACTTGCCGTCGGGCGACATCCAGTTTGTAGGACGCCGTGACGGTCAGGTCAAGATTCGCGGTTTCCGCATCGAGCTCAAGGAGGTCGAGAGTGTCATTCGCGAGTTCCCTGGCATTAAGGACGCTACGGTACAGGCCTTTGACGACGAGGGTGGCGGCAAGTTCATCGCTGCCTACATCGTGAGCGATGAGACCATCGACATCGATGCATTGAACAACTTCATCATGGACCAGAAGCCGCCTTACATGGTGCCTGCCGTGACCATGCAGATCGACGCCATCCCCTTGAACCAGAACCAGAAGGTGAACAAGCGCGCCCTGCCCAAGCCCGAGAAGAAGGCTGCTGCCGTCGAAGAGAGCAACGTGCCCATGAACGTGCTGGAACAGGAACTGCACCAGATTGTCGCCGACATCGTCAACAACAAGGAATTCGGAGTGACGACCATACTGGGTTATGCCGGACTGACCTCCATCTCGGCCATCAAACTGGCCGTTCAGGTCAACAAACGCTTTGGCGTGACGCTCGACTCCAAGAGTCTGGTGAAAACCGGCACCATCCAGTCGATAGAGAACGACATCCTGAGAATGTGGCTCGAGGGCGGCAGCAAACCCGCCGAAGAGACCGCTCAGGAAAAAGACACTGCAGCAAAGACCAGCGCACCGCTGTCCTATGCCCAGACAGGTGTCTATTTCGATTGCCTGAAGAATCCCGCTTCGACCATCTACAATATTCCTTATCTGCTCACCTATCCCGAAGGGACCGACGCCAACCACCTGGCCGACATCGTGAAGCGCGTGATTGAGGCACATCCCGAACTCAGCGTCCACTTTACGACCGAGGGCGACACCATCATCCAGACGACCGAGGACAGTGTTCCTGTCGAGGTGAACATCACCGAAATGAGCGAAGAGGAACTGGCGAAATACAAGAGGGAATTTGTGCGTCCCTTCAATCTGCAGAAGGCCCCGCTGTACCGCGCCGAAATCGTTAAGACAGCCACAGGACTTCACCTGCTGCTGGACATGCACCACCTGGTATTTGACGGCGGCTCGGCCGATCTGTTCATCCGCCAGCTCAATGCCGCCCTCGAGGGCAAGGAAGTAGAGAATGAATCCTATACCTATCTGGACTTTGTCGACAACCAGAAGGCAGCCGAGGAGACAGACGAATTCAAGGCCTCACAGCAGTTCTTTGCCGAGCGGCTGCAGACCTGTGAGGGTGCCAGCGAGATTCCCGCCGACCTGCCCAAGACCGACGAGCAAGGTTTCATCGGCGAGGCAGTCTGCCCCGTCGACCTGGAACGTGCCGCCGACTTCTGCCGCCAGGAGGAAATCACGCCAGCCCACCTGTTCCTGGGAGCAACGGCCTATGTGGTATCGCGCTACACCAACAACCGCGACGTCTATCTGTGCACCGTGAGCAGCGGCCGCAGCAACCTCAAGATTGCCGACACGGTGGGTATGTTTGTCAACACGCTCGCCCTGGGCATGAGCATCGACGATGTGACCGTGAGCGAATTCCTGAAACATGCCAGCGACACGTTTGACCAGACGCTGCGTCACGAGGACTACCCGTTTGCCCGCATCGCAACTGACTATGGTTTCCGTCCCGCGATAGCCTATGCTTATCAGGTGGGCGTACTCTCGGAGTATACCGTGAACGGCAAGCCCATCGGTCAGGAATTGCTGGAGTTGAATGTACCCAAGTTCAAAATCAACGTCAAGATCGAGAACTGCGGCGTTGTTGTCGAGTATGACGACTCGATTTACAGCGAGCGCGTGGGCCGTGGCCTGGCCGAGAGCATCGTGGCCGTGGCCAACAGGATGATGGAGCAGCCGCAGGCCAAACTGCGCCAGCTGTCGATCGTGAGCGAGAACCAGGAAGAGGAACTGAGCCACCTGCGCCAGACGGCGACGGGTGATGCGCCGTTCACCTTCTTCCACGAGTGCATCGGCCACTTTGCCCAAACGCAGCCCGACCATGAAGCGCTGGTTGCCATCGACGGCAGGTTCACCTATAAGGAAATGGACGAGGTGACGACACGCATCGCCGCCGCACTGCAGAACCGTGGCGTGCATGAGCGCGACCGCGTGGCCCTGCTGCTGCCGAGGACGAGCCGACTGATTCTCGCCCTGTTCGGCGTGCTCAAGTCGGGTGCCGCCTATATCCCCTGTGACCCCGAATATCCCGCCGACCGCGTGAAACTCATTCTTGAGGACAGCGAGGCCCGCTACATCATCACCACTGCTGACCGCATGGATACCGTGCCCGCCGACAAGGCCATCAATGTAGAGGACCTGATTGCCGCCCATGACGACTATCACGCTCCCGACATCACCCCCAACGACCTGGCCTACCTGATTTATACCAGCGGCTCGACCGGCCGTCCCAAGGGCGTGATGCTGCATCACCGCGGCATCTGCAACTACCTGTACGGCCATCCCGCCAATGTGTTTGCCAACGGTGTGTTGACCGACGCCAAGCGCATCATGAGCGTGACAACCATCTCGTTTGACGCTGCACTGCAGGACATCGGCACCGCCTACTTCAACGGCAAGACGCTCGTCGTCGCCACCGAGGAACAGGCCAACAACCCGCTCGACCTGGCCCGCCTCATCAACGAGGAACACGTCAACATGGTGTCGGGCACCCCGTCTCGCTGGATGACCTGGCTGACGAGTGAGGACTTCTGCGACGCCATCAGCCGCATCAACATCGTGCGCGCCGGCGGCGAGAAATTCTCGGACCAGCTGCTGCAACAGCTGCGCAAGGTGACCAAGGCCCGCATCTTCAACTGCTACGGTCCCACCGAAATCACCGTGGCATCGAACAACAGCGAATTGACCAACGCCGACATCGTCACCGTGGGCAAACCGCAGTTGAACGTCATCGAATACATCGTGGACCAGGACGGCAACGAACTGCCCGTGGGCGTCGTGGGCGAACTTTACATCGGCGGCCGCGGTGTGGCCCATGGCTACAACAACCTGGACGAGATGACCCGTGAGCGCTTCGTCGACTACCACGGCACCCGCATCTACAAGTCGGGCGACTATGCCAAGTGGCTCCCCGACGGCAATGTCGTGATCCTGGGCCGTACCGACCACCAGATCAAGCTGCGCGGCCTGCGCATCGAGCTGGGCGAGATTGAGAATGTGATGCTTCAGGTCGAGGGCATGAAGAAGGTTGTCATCCTTATCCGCAAGATTAACGATAAGGAGCACCTGTGTGCCTATTACACGGCCGACCGCGAGATTGCTCCCGATGCCCTCAAGGCTGAAATCTCCAAGAGCCTGACACAATACATGGTGCCGACGGCTTATCTGCAACTCAAGGAGATGCCTATGACGCCTAACGGCAAGACCGATGTCAAGGCGCTTCCTGAGCCCGAATTGGCAATCAGTTCGGCACAGGTAGAGCCTGCTAACGATACCGAACGCGCCTTCTGCGACATCTTTGCTGATATCCTGCAGATGGACAAGGTGGGTGCAACCGACAACTTCTTTGAATTGGGCGGTACTTCGCTTGTCGTGACGCGTGTCATCATCGAGGCTGACAAAGCGGGCCTGCATGTGGCTTATGGTGACGTGTTTGCCAATCCCACACCTCGCAAACTTGCTCGACTCATCACAGGCGAAAGTGGTGATGAAGCGAGTGATGAGATTACAGGATTTGACTATACTGCCATCAACAACTTGCTGTTGCGCAACACGCTCGACAACTTCCGCAAGGGTGAGCGCCAGCAGTTGGGTGATGTGTTGTTGACGGGTGCCACAGGTTATCTGGGAATCCATATCCTGCGCGAACTCATCGATTCCGATGCTCGGAACATCTATTGCCTGGTGCGTGGCAAAACGCTGGAAAAAGCCGAGAGCCGACTGCGCACACTGCTGTTCTACTATTTCTCAGATTCGTTCAAGGAGTTGTTCGGCAATCGCCTGCATGTTGTCCTGGGCGATGTGACCAGCGACTTTAGTGAAGGTTTGAAGGTGGACACGATATTCAACTGTGCCGCTATTGTGAAACACTTCAGCGAGGGCACTGAGATTGAAGACGTGAACATCGGTGGCGCTCAACGCTGTGTTGACTACTGTGTCAAGACCGGTGCAAAACTCGTTCACGTTTCCACGGCTAGCACCCGAGGCTTGTGGGCTGGTGAGGTGAAAAATGACATTTTCACCGAGCAGCGCCTCTATATGGGACAGTTCTTGGGCAACAAGTACATCTATTCCAAGTTCATGGCCGAGCGACTGATTCTCAATGCCGTGGCACTGCATGGGTTGAATGCCAAGATTATGCGTGTGGGCAACTTGGCTGCGCGCTCAACCGATGGTGAGTTCCAGGCCAACTTTGCCACTAATTCATTTATGGGCCGCATCAAGGTCTACAACATGCTGGGCTG
>JAEEGJ010021216.1_pt1 | contig 14014 bp, 10 predicted proteins | sample 8958761 | NCBI WGS metagenome assembly JAEEGJ01 (sample SAMN16246546, study PRJNA631951) | gut metagenome | biome: gut microbiome; feature: rumen; material: RS-attached | host: Bos | place: Iran: Karaj | collected 2018-10 | reverse complement strand
AAAGAGTGCAAGAGCAGAGACCACTGATGAAATCGCAGGCTGCGCAGCTGCCATGAGAGATCACGCCACCAAGGTTGATACCGGAATGGATATCTTTGAGATCGTAGGAACCGGAGGAGATAACGCACACAGCTTCAACATCTCAACAACTTCCGCCATCGTTGCTGCAGCAGGCGGAGTTAAGGTTGCCAAGCACGGCAACAGAGCAGCTTCAAGTAAGTGCGGAACAGCTGACTGTCTTGAAGCACTTGGAGTTAATATCCAGCAGGATCCCGATAAATGTATTGAGCTTCTTAATGAAGCCGGAATGTGCTTCTTCTTTGCTCAGAAATATCACACCTCAATGAAGTATGTAGGAGCCATCAGAAAGGAGCTGGGCTTCAGAACTGTGTTCAATATCCTCGGACCACTTACAAACCCGGGATCACCCAAGATGCAGCTCCTTGGAGTATATGATGAGTACCTGGTTGAGCCTTTGGCTCAGGTTCTTGTAAGCCTCGGTGTTGAGAGAGGAATGGTTGTATATGGAATGGACAAGCTTGATGAGATTTCAATGAGCTGTGACACCAAGATCTGCGAGATCAAGGACGGATGGTACAAGACCTACGTTGTAAAGCCTGAGGACTTCGGATTTGAGCGCTGCACCAAGGACGACCTGGTTGGCGGAACACCTGAGGAAAACGCCAAGATAACAAGAGATATCCTTGCAGGAGCAGAGGGACCTAAGACAAATGCAGTTTTGTTAAACGCAGGAGCATCCCTTTACATCGCAGGTAAGGCAGAGTCATTTAAGGCAGGAGTTGAGCTTGCAAAAGAGCTTATTAAATCAGGAGCAGCAACAAGCACACTTGAGAAGATAATCGAGGTTAGCAACAGATGACGATTCTGGATGAGATTGCAGAATACGCAAGAGAAAGAGTAGAAAAGCAAAAAGAGATTAAGAGTCTTGATGAAATAAAAGCTAAGGCGCTTTCACTTCCAAAAAAAGACTTCGCTTTTGAGAAAGCCTTAAAGAAAGACGGGATATCTTTTATCTGTGAGTGCAAGAAAGCATCTCCTTCAAAAGGGATCATCGCAGAGGACTTTCCCTATCTGGATATTGCTCTTTCATATGAGAAGGCAGGAGCTGATGCTATATCCGTTCTGACAGAACCTAAATGGTTTCTTGGAAGGGATGAGTATCTGTCAGAGATAGCCTCTAAGGTAAGTATTCCATGCCTCAGAAAAGACTTCGTTGTGGATGAGTACATGATCTATGAGGCAGCAGTCCTTGGAGCATCAGCGGTACTTCTTATCTGCTCGATACTATCTGTAAGCGAGATCAAAAGATATATCGGCATCTGCGACGAACTTGGGCTCTCGGCACTGGTTGAAGCCCACGACGAAGCAGAAGTAAAAATGGCCATTGAAGCCGGAGCCAGGATTATCGGTGTAAACAACAGGAACTTAAAGGACTTCTCCGTTGATACTGAAAACAGTAAGAGGCTTCGAGCTCTGATACCGAATGATATTTTGTTTGTGTCGGAGTCAGGAGTTAAGGGACCTGAGGATATAAAGGCAATAAAAGACATGGGCGCTGATGCGGCTTTAGTCGGAGAAACACTTATGAGAGCTGCAGATAAGAGTCAGAAGTTAAAGGAGCTTAAGAGTCTTTTGTGAGAAAAACAAGGATCAAGTTTTGCGGACTGAAAAGAATAGAGGACATTAAGGCGGCCAATGAACTTATGCCCGATTTTGCAGGTTTTGTATTCTGGGAGAAGAGCAGCAGAAATGTATCGGGAGACGATGCGAAAAAGCTGGGACAAGCTCTTTTACCTGAGATTAAAAAGGTCGGTGTGTTTGTGGATGAAGAGCCGGAGAAGGTTGCAGCTCTTTTAAATGGCAAGGTCATTGATATAGCCCAGCTCCACGGAAGTGAGGACGAAGGATACATAGCAAGGCTTCGGGAACTTTCCGGCGGAGCACCTATCATCAAAGCGTTTGTGGTTAAGAGTAGGGAAGACCTGGAAAGAGCTAAAGAGAGCAGCGCCGATTACCTTCTTCTGGATTCCGGAAAAGGCACGGGGCAGACATTTAACTGGGAGCTTATAAAGGAAGCCGGGTTTGATAAACCTTTCTTTTTAGCAGGAGGCATTGGAGTAGAAAATGTAGCTAAGGCACTAAAGGTGCTTCATCCATTTGCAGTGGATGTCAGTTCGGGAATTGAGACAAACGGGGTTAAAGACCCTGAAAAGATGAGACAGTTTATGGGAGAAATATTATGAGTAATCAGAACGGAAGATTTGGAATTCATGGCGGACAGTACATACCGGAGACACTGATGAATGCTGTTATAGAGCTGGAAGAGGCTTACAACCATTACAAAAATGATCCGGAGTTTAATAAAGAACTTGAGACTCTTTTTAATGAGTACGCAGGAAGACCATCAAGACTCTACTACGCAGAGAAGATGACAAAGGACCTGGGCGGAGCCAAGATATACCTTAAGAGAGAGGACCTCAATCACACAGGTGCCCACAAGATCAACAACGTTCTCGGACAGGCTCTTCTTGCCAAGAAGATGGGCAAGACAAGACTCATTGCCGAGACAGGAGCAGGTCAGCACGGCGTTGCAACAGCTACAGCAGCAGCGCTTATGGGCATGGAGTGCGTTGTCTTTATGGGAGAAGAGGACACCAAGAGACAGGCGCTCAACGTGTACAAGATGAAGCTTCTCGGAGCAGAGGTTGTGCCTGTAACAACAGGAACTGCTACACTTAAGGATGCTGTTTCGGAGGCTATGAGAGAGTGGACTTCAAGAATAAGCGATACTCATTACTGCCTTGGGTCTGTTATGGGACCACATCCATTTCCCACTATCGTAAGAGACTTCCAGGCTGTTATTTCAAAAGAAATCAAGGAGCAGATCCTAAAGAAGGAAGGACGACTTCCCGATGTTGTTATGGCATGTGTCGGAGGCGGATCCAACGCCATCGGAACCTTCTATAACTTCATTGAGGATAAAGAGGTTCAGCTGATCGGCTGCGAAGCTGCCGGAAGAGGAGTAGATACCTTCGAGACAGCAGCTACCATAGCAACAGGTAAGCTTGGAATCTTCCACGGAATGAAGTCTTATTTCTGCCAGGATGAGTACGGCCAGATTGCCCCTGTTTACTCCATATCAGCAGGACTTGATTATCCGGGAATAGGACCTGAGCATGCATATCTTAATGATATCGGAAGGGCTCAGTACGTACCTGTAACTGATGACGAGGCAGTTAATGCTTTTGAGTATCTTTCAAGAACAGAGGGAATCATCCCTGCAATAGAGTCATCCCACGCATTGGCACATGCCATGAAGATAGCGCCTGCCATGGATAAGGACAAGATAATCGTAATAACAATATCCGGAAGAGGCGACAAGGACTGCGCAGCCATTGCAAGATACAGAGGGGAGAACATCAATGAGTAATATAGGAAAAGCATTTGAAAATAAGAAAGCATTTATCGCATTTATAACCTGCGGAGATCCTGACCTTGATACTACAGTTGAAGTTGTAAAAGAAGCAGTGAAAAACGGCGCAGACCTCATAGAACTTGGTATTCCTTTCTCTGATCCCACAGCAGAAGGCCCTACGATTCAGGGAGCCAATCTTCGTGCGCTGACAGGAGGCGTTACCACAGACAAGATCTTTGACATGGTAAAAGAGCTAAGGAAAGACGTAAGTGTACCAATGGTATTTATGACCTATGCCAACGTTGTCTTTTCCTACGGAGCAGATAGATTTATTAAGACCTGCAGTGAGATCGGAATAGACGGCATTATCCTTCCGGATCTTCCCTATGAGGAGAAGGAGGAGTTCCACCCTGTATGTCAGAAGTACGGTGTAGATCTTATATCGCTGATCGCACCCACATCGGAGAACAGAATAGCTCAGATAGCAAAAGATGCTGAGGGCTTTATATATGTCGTATCAAGCCTTGGAGTTACAGGAACCAGGACCGAGATCAAAACAGACCTTGAGAGCATTGTAAAAGCCATCAGGGAGAACACCAACGTTCCCTGTGCCATCGGCTTTGGAATCTCAAAACCCGAGCAGGCTAAGAAGATGGCCGGTATTTCAGACGGAGCCATAGTCGGAAGCGCAATAATCAAGATCATCGAGAAGTACGGTAAGGATTCTCCAAAGTATGTGGGAGAATACGTAAAGAGTATGAAGGATGCCATAGCATAAATATAACGATAAGATTTTGTGCAGGTAGCTGAATGGGAAGCCTGAGGTGTGACATTTTCTTTGTCAATGACAAAGAGGGTGTCACACCTTTTTGGTACATAAGTGTTGATAAAATATTAATAAGTGTATGATTTGGCGTTACTTTTTTTCAAAAGTATTATTGGGGAGAACATCGCGAAAGGAAAGCGAAGCTATGATGAAAAAGACTATCAAATTGGTGTTGACAGTAATGTTGGCGGTTGTCCTCCTTGCAGGCTGCGGTTCCAAGAAAATCGGACCCGGGAAGGCTTTTGTGATGCAGAAGTCTGATGCCGGCTTTACAGCTCCTGGAACAGCGTCAGTTGATGACTTTTACTGGTATTTTAAGACCGCTGACTACGATAAGAGCGTAGAGGTTCCCTTTAGCGATCCTTATGCTGCTGAGGGTATCTGGGAGGTTTGCACCTGGCGTATACAGGGCAACTATTCTTCGGAAGTCAAGGAAGTCTATTGGATGAATCTTAGCATAGAACGTAAGGACAACGGCGGAATGCTTGGGCAGTACGGCGATGTGGACACACAGCTGGCTGCGGACTTTTATGCAAACGAGGCATTCAAGGACAGCGACGAAGCCAAGAATGCGGGAGTTCAGGGTGATGGCTCAACGGATAAGCTTATTGATGCCCTTAACAACCTGGACCCAACCGTTGATGCAACAGCAACGCTCATTCTGGTCGGATACCAGGATACGAACGGCAACTGGACTCCGGTGAACGATGGCACTAAAGCAGTACTTACGGGAGTTTACTATCCGGACGGAATGTTCCTTAAGCTGGACGACGGCAATGGCCATCAGATCAGTGCTAATAACTTTTTGACTGCAGGCTCTGAGCAGCATGCCATAGGTGCATACGATCCGGGCTCAGATAACATGGACTATCACGGCACAATTGCCCTCACCAGAAAGGTGCAGTAAAGAATAATCAGTTTAATAATGGGGATTTAATTCGACATAGGAGGTTTTGCTATGCATGGTAGGTCATCATTCCAGGGAAAGGTTCGAGTTATAGCCATTTCTCTGAGCATCATCCTGATATTGGGAGGATGCTCTTCTTCGCTTGCGGGAAAAGAAAAATCGGAGGAACCTCAGGATCCTCAGGAAACCACGGTTTCTGAAGAAACTAACGAGACAGGAACAGCCCAGGAAACAGCGGCTGAGACTGGTGCAGAGAAAGAACAAGAAGCAGCAGCGGAAGCTTCTTTGGCGGACAGCACCGCAGATGCCACTTCCGGGGATCAGAGTACTTCCGGAGTTTCGGAAATGACTACCGGGGCGGATGCAGCTCTTTTCCTGATGGGAGATGATGGGCAGGCCTCCGAAAGCGAGTATAATCCGGCAACCTACGCTATAACAGGCGGAACCTGGGATATTCTGGAGTCCGGCGAGAAGATCTATACCATGGCTGACGGGAATCAGGCCAAGAATGTATGGGTTGAAGACGACGGGATGTACTACTATGTTGACTTCACCGGTTGCCTTATGAAGAACAATTACACAGCAGACGGCTTCTGGGTAGGTGAAAAGGGCTATTGGGACAGAAGCAAGAAGCAGCGGAAGGACGACGTGGAGCCCCTTAGCGGAAAGCCCTACGGCGATGGAACGGTGATGACCATCGATATCATCAATTATTCAGATGACGCTACCTATGCCAAGGCAACGCTGACCTACAGCTTTGGCTCGAAAGAGGAATACAACGTGATGCCTCTCGGGAACAGCACCTATTTGCTGGAGTACAAGGATGATTTCTATACGGGACTTTTGATGTCTGTTTCGGAGGACCGAAAGACCCTTATCGTTTCCGGCCTTGGATGCACGGATACCTACACGATGGCACAGTAGGGTCAGGAAGGAGCTGAATATGGCTTTTTGCGGACAGTGTGGAAAAGAGGTTGCCCCTAATGCTAAGTTCTGTAAGGAATGCGGCGCACCGATAAAGAAGAAGGACAACCCTGATGTAAAAACGGATGCTACAGTTGATGTTTCAGCTAATGTCAAAGATGATGTCAAACCTGATAATAAAGCTGATATCAAGGAAGTTGTGGAGACCGTCGAACAGGGCATTTCATGGATCTACAATGCCATGGAAGCAACTGATGCCCCGGGAGAGATGGTCCTTTCTGCATGGAGTGAAGGAAATGCCCTTGATCCGGCTAATCTGACAGGGTTAGTCTGCGCTGCTGCGACTAAAGCCGCAAATCATGCTGCCTCTGAGATCAAACAAAAGGTCCAGGCCCAGGCTCAAACGCAGGTACTGACACCGGCCCATACTATGCCAAAGTCTTCCGGTACTAAGTTCTGTCGTTTCTGTGGCGGTGAGATAAATGCCGGTGCTGCCTTTTGCAGACACTGCGGAAAGCAGCTTCTTTTGCTTGCCCTGATGTTGATTGTGCCGGCTGTTTTGTCGTTCCTGGTTTCTTTTACGTCTCTGGCATCTGATGATGAGGGATACTGGCTTTGGGACAGGACAGTGGTAACAACTATTCCTCCGGAGAATACACTGCCGGAGTACTACAAACAGTCTTTTGATGCATCTGAATTGTCACATTATTACAGGGAGCATTACACGGGTAATGATTATTCACCGCCATCAACCGGTGAGTTTACCTGTACAGTTGATGCCCCTCCTCCTGAAAAGATCAACATCGGAACCAAAGTAACCATGAAACTTAAGATGAAGATGGTTGATAACGCCTCTTACGTGTTTTCCGCTTCTGCAGCGATTTCCTATGGTGCACCTAACGAGGATGATTCGGGAATAATGTACAATGCCGGAGTCAGATTTGGATCCACAACGGAGGGTGGAAATAACAAGGTTTACCTCGACACCTGTGACAATACCCCAATACCGGAAGCTGAGGTTTATCACGTGTTTACTGAGCGCGGCAGAAAGGGCGATGAGCTTGCCATTTTGTTCCACGGTTGTCATTCCAGCACGCTGTGGGTATACAAGTGGGTAGATGCCAGCGAAATGGCTGTGGCTGCCACTGAAGGTGAAAGCGAAGATGAGTGGGAGGATATCTATGACCCATGGCAGGAGCAGAAGGAAGATACACAAGCTTCCGATACTCCGGGAAGTACCTCCACAGGGATACAGGAAGGAATCGTTGAAGGAAAGGATCATTCAGGAGGCGGTGCCTTTACAGTGGTTCCCATGGGCCTTGTTATAATTGGCGGAGCAGCTTACGTCCACTACCGCAGGAAAAAGAAAAAACAGCCGGATGATAAGACAAAGCCTGCAAACAAGGCTGCAAACAATGCGCCTCAAAAGCAGGAGGAAAAGAAGGAACAAAAGAAAAAGCCCAGCAGCTACCGTATGATCCTTTATAAGGATTTCGGTGGTAAGCTTCGCGTGAACGCAAAACCTGAGACTGTCTGTGCCCGTATAGAAGAACTTCGCCCCAATGAAGCAGGTGGCACAGACGTTATCAAAAGAAATGATCTCACAGGAAAGATCAGAGTAGAGGCAGTTAAGAATCTTCAGGTCACTGGCTCCGGAATGAAGGGAGAGTACATGGCCGCCAAGGTTAAGGTGCCTCAGGGCGTGCCCGTAAGTGAAACCGAAAAAGCTACTCTTGAATTCCGCTTTACCGGAGAGGGCGGAAGCATCCGAAACAGGGTAAACTTTGGAATCCTTGGTGAATCTGAAATTGTTCTTATTACCGGCGCAGGTACAGGAATGGAGAGAACTGCCAAGATCCACAAGGATGCTGAAATGCATCTGCTCATTGATGATAGTGAAGGCTCTGAGCTGTATTTTGGCGTTAAGAACTTCTTTGAAAAACCCGAAGTAGTCGAACTTACAGGAAAAGACATCAAGGCTAAAGTTGAGTACAGGGACGACATCAAGGTTAAAGATGTCTTTGTATATAAAGCTGTCATCACTAATGAGCTGACCAGTACTTCGCAGTATGGTCTGTGGCCTGTTGAGCGAAAGCTTGAGATCAATGCTCTTAATGGACATGAAGAACGGGCTGAGGCCGAGATCAAAGGCAGCTTATGGCCTGAGGGAATCTTCTTTGATGTCAGCCAGATAAAAAAGGAGAGGGTGAGAGAAAACGATATCCTTGTAGATACAACAGATATTATGTACTCCAACGTTACGGAACTCCATTTGGAGATGGTTCCAATGGAAGTTGGTGTGGCATATAAGAAGGATAAAAATGTATTCGTAACAAGACCCAATAAGCCTGATGATGTCCAGTACCGAAGACTGACAGCAGCGGAAACACGTGCGGAAGTGGCACTGAACTCCAAGCCACCAAGAATCTGGTATGAGCTGGATTATAAGGATAACTCTACATATAGCAACAGGCCTTATCTGGGCACATTAATACTTAATCCTCTTATTCCTGCAGTGCTTGAGTCAGAAAAGGACGAGCTTCATGCCAGCTACGAACTGCGGTATGAGCAGGATGATAAGTATTATAAGGCTACGGTCATGTACGCATTTAAGGGCCTTGCGGCAAAGATGAACGATGCTGAGCGAACGGATGAGATAAAGAGGATCAAGATGCTTCTTGGCCGCATGCGTCTTGAGGATATGACCCGTGTTAATAACGTGCTTCGTAAGTATGGAAAAGAGGCTGAAGATGACCTTTTGTTACTTGGAGATGACAGCACTAAAAGAGCTCTCGACATGAATGAACTTGAGCTGATGCGGTCTCTTGATGAGATTAAGTCAGTTCACAGACTTCGTGCTATAAGGCATCTGATATACGAGGAAGCCTACAGAACAGTTTCTGATGAAAACATAAATGCCATGAAGTGGGCTGAGTATTATGACATTTTGTGTACCACTGCAGAGGCTATCAGATGGGTTGATGATCTTGCATTTTCAGCCTGGTGGTATCTGATGTTCAAAGGCAATGGCGGGGCAATCGAGCCGTTCATGACGCCTATAAAGGATCTCTTCCTTAAATATATTGAGCATATCAGTGACCTGGATCTTATTGAGCGTGGCAAAGTAAAAAGCCCGGATGAATTCTTTAATTATGACAAATTCATGGAAGCTATGATGGAGGGCATAGAGGCTTCACTTTTTAGTGTTCTTGTCACCGGAGCTGTAGATGGTGGAACGGGAGCTCTTTCCAAAAATCAGATTATGGGCTTTATGGGGCTTATTTCTGCATTTGTATTTGCAAAGAACTGCAGGAAATACACCGAATATGATCCTAATACGAAAACTTTGCAGACCGATATGTGGTTGGCCTTGAAGGGGACTGCACAGGATCTGACCCTGGATACACTAAAGGCAATTGTAACCATAGTTGTTGGAAAGATTGTTGGAAAAGTCTGGGGAAAGGATGCCCCTGATGAGGTGAATCCCACAAAGAAAAAAGTTCTGGATAAGTTAAAAGGTGACCTGGATGAAATGCTTTCGATAAACAGTGCTGTCCCTAAAAACGCAAGTTACTTTGAAAAATTGAAGACATATCTCGTCACTCAGAATAACCTGTTCCAGAAGGACTCACCTGATGTAGGGTTTGCAGCTATTTACAGGCTGTATTTTGCTAAAGATAAGAGTGAAATACTTGTTGGAAAGACCTATGCAGCTGCTGTGGCCGCCAGGGATAAGGAGTTTTCTACTGCCTTTGATTACATGGCAAATCTGGTGGCAGGAACGTTCATCGATGATGCTGCAGATGATGACGCTCTTGGAGTTGACGAAAGGCTTGATGAATGGGCAAAGAACTGCGGCCAGTATTCAGTGGGAATCAAGATGGATGACGGAAAAGTAGTTACTCTTAAGCTTTCCCTGCCGGCTCTGGTATGTATCTACCTCAATAAAGCCTTCAATCGTCTGGGAATTACTGAAAATGCCATTGATCTGAATTCCGTTCTTCCGGACGAAATGCCATATCATTCCAGAACAGAGATGGTGGAAATACTTCAGGATATTCCCAAGAGCGACAAGGAAATCATGTTCATTGAGCATGGTGATAGAAGAAATGTTCCAAGTTCCTCTCCATTTGCAGATACGGCAGAGGCTCCGACAATGGATATTGGAACTGATATCCACAAATATGCGAAGTGATTTTGCTGCGAGTTAAGCGGATCAGATAACAGGAGGGCAAAACAATGAAGGATAAATTCTACAGGAAAAGACTCATAAAGAGCATAGTGGCACTTGTTCTATCGGTCATGTTTTTGACCGGATGTGTGGGGGCAGGTTCACCTAACATGCCCTATGAGCCTGATACACCTGCTCCTGATCCCCATAATGGGGTATTTGTCTCCGACCACGGCACTATGGAATTTAATGGAGATGACAAGACTGTAATTGCAGATTTTGACAGCGAACTGGCCGAGCTTCTGGGTCTTCCTGAAGGCAAACAGGAGCTCACCTATGTCTTCCTTTCAGGAGACCTTCCACCCGGAGGCAGCGTTGATGTTCGCTATGACGTGGCCCACGAACTGAGGCTCAGTACTGCAGATGCTTCTGTGGTGGTTGATATGGCGCTTGTTCATGAGGATGGTTCAGTAACCCTTGGAATAAATACCGTTACCCCCGAAAGAATACCCATGTACTTCAGAACTGACGAAGGGCCTTTAAATGTGATTTTTTACAAGCAGTAACAAGGTTTGTTGATGAATCCCGGAGGTGTTTATGGCACAACAAATGAAATTCTGTCCTGAGTGCGGGGCACAGATCAATCCCGGCGCCAAGTTCTGCAGACAGTGCGGGACTAAGTTTGAAGCATTAACAGGAAATGCAAGTATACAAAATGAAAATGTGACCCAGAGCGCACCTGCTCCAACACAGATGCAGGCTCCGAATATTGGTCAGACAATTAAGAGTGCTGCCAAGGTCCTGAAGCTTGGGGATTTTACTGCCCCTACAACCTCAGGAGAGTGGGAACTAATTGACATGGCCCCTGTTCAGGGAGCGAGTCAGGTTATCGGAGCAGCCACAAGCGCTGCAGAAGATATAGTAGAGGCCGTAACTTCGCCCTTTGACACCATATTTAAGAGTCTATTGTCTTTCGTGGGTGGAATATTCGGAACTCTGATAAAACCTAAAAATCTGATACTTGCCATTGCCCTTGGAGCAGTCTGGATTGTCTGTGGCATTAACAGGAATTCAGATGATTCGGTGACGAATCTTTTATCCTTCCTGACCTTTGGAGAGGGAGGATATGACAGAGATGGTCTTGGCGTTATCGGTGGTCTAGCAGGAAAGGGTACTGTGGCTGTAATGATCTCGTCAATCTTTTCCGGAGGAATCCCCAACACCATCAAAGGGGCAGCAGGTATATTCAAAAAGTCAGAGGAAAAGAAGAGTATACCTCTTTTCATAGTGGGAATCCTTCTTGGAGGACTTGGATATATTGCTTTTGCGGGAATCAATAATGTTTCTGCCATTACCTCTATGGCGGGAATAGCAGGAGCAGTAGTGGCTCTTCAGGCAGTGGGTCAGAAGGATGGCTGGATATACAGGATTGCTCAGTCACTGACAGCTAAGAAGATAAATGGAATAAGAACCTCACAGGATGGAAAGATAACAAGCCTTCTTGGAGGAGTTGCACTTGGTTTTGCAATAGTAACGATCATATTTATCGCATAAAAAGGAGTGCCTATGTTTTGTGAAAGTTGTGGAGCAAGAATACCTAATGGAAGCACCTTCTGCGAAGAATGCGGAGCAAAGATAGCGCCTGCAGGCGGAGCAGGGAATGGAGCAGGATCAGGAGATTCGGGGGTAAAGATTATTCCCAAAGCCCCTGAGCCTTCGGCTGCGCCAATACCTCCTGCACCTCAAGTGCAGAGTGCGCCAATACCTCCGGCACCACAAGTGCAGAGCGCGCCAATACCACCTGCACCCCAGGTACAGAGTGCGCCAAATGCAGATTACCAGCCTCAGCAGGAAAGTGCTCCTTCCGGCACATCCGGTGGCTCGGGGCTTTCGGGAAATACAAAGAACATTATCATGGCTGCAGCCGGAGTTCTGGCAGTTGCCATAATTGTGATTGCGGGAATTGCTGCGAAAAAGTCAGGACTTATCGGAGGAAAGTCAGGAAAGGATGACAGTCAGGTAACTGAAGTGTCATCAGAAGTAATGCCTGAAAATGCACAGCAGGCAGCAGAGACAACCGCAGCAACTGAGACGGCGGCAGAAACTCAGACGCAGGAAAGCACTGAAAGTGCAGCAGTAACAGCTGACCAGACAACATCAGATCAGACCACTGCAGCACAGGCAAGCGAAGATACTGCCGGAGACTACTCCCAGACTGCATCTGGCTCTATTACTCCCAGTATTACCGGTCCGGACCAGGATGTAGTTATTCAGGACTTTGACTGGTTCTACGACGATGGCTTCCCTGAGGACGGAACACCCTACAAGGAACTTTGGGGCCTTGGCGGAAAGTGGAAATCATTACTTTATGCCCAAACCCCTGTAGACGGTCAAGAGATGTGCAGGATAGTCATTTCCGATGCAGAGGTCCAGTACATGGGATATAAGCTGACAGTTCTTTTGCATACAAAGGCAAGATACCAGCATCCGGGAGATGCCCGTGACCAGATGGAACTCTTAGACAACTCGCAGGTGACCATGACCTTTGAGGGAGACTGGGACGAGGAGCGCACCTCCATGGATGTCTACAGTGTCAACTCCGATCTTAACTGCAAGATCAACAAGTTTGTTTCAAAGAATGGTTTTGATTACGCCATAGGCCCGGTCTATAACGGCGACAATGAAATCGGCCAGGTAATGATGATAAGAGCTACACCGTAACCGGAACACCAAGACCCATCATCGCAAACCAGATTAATGGAGAATACCTATGAGAAAGAAAATTACAATCAAATCTGCTGTGTTGGTTTTGATGATGACAAACTGCATGCTGTCGTTAGCTCTTTTCCCCGTAATGACACGTGCGGAAGAGGACGGAGATGACAACTATAAGAGATACTGGGTTTATGACCATACTGAAGAGCTTGGGATAGGCGCAATTAATGAGGAGTACTATACATCTTACGAGTTTATGGGAAAGTTGAATGTCAGTGGTTCTTCAGGAAGATTTGATTATAATCTCCAGCTTTTCGATGATGATAAAGAGAAGCAGGACGAATTTGACAACCATGTTACCTGGTCTCAGCCACCGGGAAGAATTGAAGTGGGAAAAGAATCAGAGGTTGGAATAAACGTAAGCTTTACAGCCAGTAATTGGGAACTGGATTCCAGCCATGTGGGATTCATGATAAGGCTTGAGAGCACCGAACCAGCGAGTGAACTTGAAACGGCAGATGTAATAAGTAACTGGAGATACGAGTCATATGATCCGGATGACAGTTACTGGACGACAACAGAAAGCGGAGCTCGTAAGGCACCGGATAAAGTAGATATACAAAAAACAATTTACCCGAATACCAGCTCCAGTGGTGGAATACCTGATCTTAGCGAGGCAACATGGGATGTATCGGACCAGCTGCTTATTATTTCAGCATACGATGTCATGACGGACTTTAAGAAGGGCGTGGTTGTTAATACCGAGTATGTATATCGCATGGTGGATAAGCCTGCTGCTGTTGAGGAAGTTCCTGTAGAGCAATTTACCCATGAGGATTTTACCGATGCCTCAACTAATCCCGGGGAAGATGAAGGAACTGAGATTAGTCAGGATGTTTTTTCTGACATAGATAACATTGATGTTCCTGATATTCCTGATGTTTCACCCGAAGCGGTTATTGTAGGAGCGGGTGGAGCTATTGCAGATGCCGGTGGTATTGGTGCTGCCAGCAAAAAGAAATCTAAAAAGAAGAG
>JAEEGJ010021214.1_pt1 | contig 14015 bp, 4 predicted proteins | sample 8958761 | NCBI WGS metagenome assembly JAEEGJ01 (sample SAMN16246546, study PRJNA631951) | gut metagenome | biome: gut microbiome; feature: rumen; material: RS-attached | host: Bos | place: Iran: Karaj | collected 2018-10 | reverse complement strand
CCGGACGCCGATATCAAGATCCGCGTCCGCGGCGGCGGCGCCATTACCCAGGACAGCAGCCCCCTCTACATTGTGGACGGCTTCCCGGTGGAGTCCATCAACGACATTCCTTCCTCCGAGATCCAGTCCATCGACGTCCTCAAGGATGCTTTCTCCACCGCCATCTACGGTTCCCGTGGTGCCAACGGTGTTGTGATTGTCACCACCAAGAGCGCAGAGAAAGGCCAGAAGATTTCTGTCAAGTTCAATACTTACTGGGGTCTCAAGACCATGGCCAACAAGGGCGCCATCCAGGCTATGGATGCCGACAACTACGTAAAGTTCCAGTATGAGCTGGGCGTCATCCGTGACAACCTCTCCTCCTACTACAACCCGTACTTCGGCAACTTCGAGGATATCGACCTGTACAAGGGCATGGCCACCAACGACTGGATCAAGGCCGTCTTCGGAAAGACCGGTTCCACCTTCTCCGCCGACCTCTCCGTGAGCGGCAGCAGCGAGAGCGTGAACTGGACCATCGGCTATGCCCACATGGGCGACAAGGCCATCATGGCCGGCTCCACTTACAGCCGTGACAACCTCTCCTTCAAGGGCAACTTCAAGACATCGGCCCATACTTCCATTGACGCCAACGTCCGCTATTCCCGCACCAACGTGCGCGGTGGCGGCGCCAACGGCATCAAGGATACCGGCTCCACCGCCGGTAACGGCCGTCTCAAGCACGCCGTTTCCTATACTCCCATTCCCATCGCCTCCACCATCCAGGGTGTGGACGAGGAACAGGACTACGGCGACAACGCTCCGCCGCTCCTGTCGGTAGCCGACAACGATTCCCGCCGCATCCGCGTTACCTTCAACGCCAACGCAGCCTTCAACTGGGAAATCATTGACAACCTGCGCCTTAAGATCGAGGGCGGCCTGGAAAAATACACCCAGACCGACGACCGCTTCTACGGAATGACCACTTACTATGTGGCCAACAACTCCACCGACAAGACGGGCGTTTCCAACCAGCACAAGGAAGCTTTCCGTACCAAGTACCGCAATACCAATACGCTCAACTATGACTTCGCCAACATCCTTGGCGAGGACCATAACCTCAGCATCCTTGCGGGTCAGGAACTCACCATCACCCAGAGCAACCTCATCACGCTCATGGTGGACGGCCTCAATGCATCCTACGATGCTCCCATGGCCTGGAGCTTCCTCTCTTCCGGCAAGCCGGCCTCGACCAACAACTACTACGATCCCGACGACAAGCTCCTGTCTTTCTTCGGACGTGTAAACTACGATTACAAGCACCGTTACTCGATTGGCGCCACGCTGCGTGCCGATGGTTCTTCCAAGTTCTCCCGCGGCAACCGCTGGGGCCTGTTCCCCTCGGCCGCTGCCTCCTGGACCATCTCCAACGAGTCCTGGATGGATGCCAGCCATGGCTGGCTGGACCAGCTCAAGCTCCGTTACAGCTTCGGTACCGCCGGTAACAACAACATTCCTTCCGGCCAGCTGGTGAAGCAGTACAGCTCCACCGTTACGGCCTGGATCAGCCAGAGCGGCAACTACTGGATGGCCGGTAAGATCATGAACAACCCCGACCTTACCTGGGAAACCACCTACACCCACAACATCGGTCTGGATTTCTCCTTCTTCCAGAGCCGCCTGAGCGGTAGCATCGAGCTGTATCAGAACGATACCAAGAACCTTCTCATCAACTTCCCCATCACGGGCTCGGGTTATGACAGCCAGTACAGAAACCTTGGCAGCACCCGCAACCGCGGTGTCGAGCTCACGCTCAACGCTCCCATCGTCTCCAAGAAGGACTTCTCCCTGAATATCGGCGGCAACATCGCCTACAACCGCAACCGGGTCACCGACCTCGGCGGTCTCCAGCGCATCACCGCCCAGTCCTACTGGGCTTCCACCGAAATCGGCGACGACTATGTGGTGGAAGTGGGACAGCCTATGGGTAACATGTACGGCTTCAAGAGCGACGGCATGTACAGCCCCGACGACTTCACCTGGAACGGTTCCAAGTGGGTGCTCAATGAGGGCGTAGTGGATGCCTCCGCCATCGTGGGCGCCAACTACATGCTCCCGGGTGCTCCCAAGTACAAGGACATCACCGGTGACGGCAAGGTCACCGTGGCCGACCGCACCATCATCGGCAACGCCAGCCCGGACTTCACCGGCGGCTTCAACCTGTCCGGTTTCGTGCACGGCTTCGACTTCAGCGCCAACTTCAACTTCATGATCGGCAATGAGGTGTACAACGCCAACAAGGTGGAATTCACCAGCTCCCGCAAGTTCTCCAACCGCAACCTCCAGAACATCATGGATGTGGACAAGCGCTGGACCAACATTGACTGGACGACCGGTGAGATGATCTCCGACCCCGACCAGCTCAAGGCTGTGAACAAGGGCAAGACCATGTGGGCTCCGTTCGTTGGCAACGCCATCTTCAGCGACTGGGCCGTGGAGGACGCTTCCTTCCTGCGCCTGCAGAGCGTTACCATCGGCTACACCCTGCCCGAGTCCCTCACGCAGAAGATTTATCTGCGCCGTGTCCGCGTCTATGTGACCGGCACCAACCTCTTCTGCCTCACCAAGTACTCCGGATATGATCCGGAAGTGGATACCCGTCGTGCCACTCCGCTGACCCCTGGCGTAGACTACTCGGCCTACCCCAAGAGCATCGGCTTCGTGGCTGGTCTCAACCTCACCTTCTAATCCGAAAAGAATATGAAAAAGATTCTATACTCTGTTCTTTCCGTGGCCGTCGTCGTCCTTGCCGCTTCTTCCTGCGAGAAGATCCTGGACAGCAACTCTCCGTCTGCCTTTGACTCGGCAACCGTCTACGGCAACTATTCGCTCACGGAAGGCACCATCTTCGGTATCACCGAGTCTTTCTGTGAGGTGAACTCTTACCGCGGCCGTTTCCTGCCCTGGTATGGTCACAACACCGATATCGAGTGGTACAACACGTACAAGAAGGGAGACGGCAAGTCGGATATCTCCGCCTATGACTGCCTGCCCAACAACTCCCAGCTCAACCTCTCCAACGGTCCGTTCCCGCTCATGTACATGGGCATCGAACGCGCCAACCTGGTGATTGAAGGGGTCCGCGAATACGGAAATCCTTCCGAGCGTCCCGAGATGGCCTATCTTCTGGGTGAGGCCCTCACGCTGCGCGCCATGATCTACTACGACCTCATCAAGGCATGGGGAGATGTCCCTGCCCGTTTCACTCCGCTTACCTCCGAGACCATTTATGCTCCCAAGGAAAGCCGCGACGTGATTTTCAAGCAGATTCTCTCCGACCTCGAAGAGGCTATCCCTTATATCCCGAATCCCGGTGAGACGGCCGCCACTTCCCGCACCGACCGCGTGAACAAGGTGTTTGCCGAGGGCCTGTATGCCCGTATCGCCCTCCTGGCTTCCGGCTATGCCCTCCGTCCCGAGGACGGTGCCGTGGGTACCGGAGACCTCGGAACCGTTCGCCTGAGCTCCGATCCCGAGCTCCAGAAGGAAGTCCTCTATCCCAAGGCCCTGAATTACCTCAAGGCTGCTTACGGAAAGGCTGCCCTTGAGAGTGACTACGAGTACTACTGGTACAAGCAGAGCAACATGGACAACCTCACCGCCGGACCTGGCAGCGAGACGCTGTATGTGATCCCGTTCGGTGAAGGCCGTGGCCGCTGGAACTACACCTATGCCATCAAGTCCGAGGGCGCCAGCATTACCGCCAACACTTCCCGCGGCGGCGACGTGGGACCGCTTCCTACCGTGTACTTCATGTACGATGAAGGAGACCAGCGCCGTGACGTTACCTGCGTGAACTACCAGTGGAACAAGGGAGATGTCATCGAGCCTGCCGGTATCGGCAAGTGGTACTTCGGCAAGTATCGTTTTGAGTGGATGCACGCCCAGCCTTATACGGGCGGCAACGACGACGGTATCAAGCCTGTGGTCATGCGCTACTCCGACATCCTCCTGATGGCCGCCGAGATCGAGAACGAACTCAATGGCCCCACCGGTGCCAAGAAGTATCTGGAAGAGGTGCGCGCCCGCGCCTGCGGTGAAGACGCCGCTGCCGCTTATGTGGCCGCCCTTTCCACCAAGGAAGACTTCTTCGAGGCTGTGGCGAAGGAACGCGCCCTGGAGTTCTGCGGCGAGTTCCTGCGCAAGGCCGACCTTATCCGCTGGAACCGTCTTAAGGAAAGCCTGGATGCCGCAAAGGCCCAGATGAACGACCTCCGCGACCTCGCCGGTGACTTTGCCGGCCTCAGCGGTGACATCGCCTATGTCCTCTCCGAGGACGGCCAGTCTCTCGATATCCAGTTCCTCGCTCCCGGCGAAAAGGCTCCTTCCGGATACGAACTCTCTGCCGGTTACGTGAACAAGTATGACGATGCCAAGAAGACCGGTTTCTATGCGGAAAAGATTGAAGGCATTTATGCCCAGGATCCCGTCCAGCACATGTTCTGGCCCATCTTCAACGATACCATGACCAACAGTCAGGGCTATATCAAGAACGATTACGGCTACGACAACCTTTAATAGTTCCCCCGAATTATGAAAGCAATGAATAAAATCAAATATGCTGCTCTCGCCCTGGTCGCTCTGGTCGTAGGCGCCTGCACAGCCGAGGAGTTCAGCCCCAATGAGACGCTGGTGCTCAAGCGCTGTCTGCAGCCCATGAACCTGAACGCCCGCGTGAGCGCTTCGCTCGGCGATGTGGTTACCTTCTCCTGGGATGTAACCAAGGACGCCGACTCCTACGCCCTCACCATCTACTCCGACGGTGATGTCTATCTGACGGAACCGGTGGCCCCCTCGGCCGTCCCTTACCAGAAGAAACTGGACGCCGACAAAACCTACACTTTCTCCGTGCAGGCTACTTCCGAAAACAGGGAGGCCTCCAAGGTGGCCGAATACGGCAAGACCTTCAAGACCTTCGCCGTCAAGGATAACCTCTATATGAAGGTGGCCGACCGCAAGGCTGCCAGCGTAAGCTTCTCCTGGAGCAAGGACGTGACCGATTTCGAGGAAGTAGACCGCATCGAGGTTACCCTTCCCGGCTCCGACGAGGTAGTGGCAACCCACACCCTCACCACCGATGAAATTGTGGCCGCTGCAGCTACCGTTGACGGTCTGGAAGCCGGCAAGGAGTATGTGTTCACCCTCTACTTCCTCAGCGCCAGCCGCGGCCAGGTGAATGCCTGGACCGCTCCTTCCACCGAAGGCTTCACCGAGGTTTCCACCGTGGACGCCCTCAAGAACGCCGTGAAGACGCAGGGCGCCCAGATTCTCCTGAAGATGGAAGGCTCCCCGTACGATGTCGAGGCCATGGAAATCGGGGCCGGCTTCACCCTGGTGGGTGAGGAAGCCGCCGATGGTTCCAAGCCCGTCCTGCAGGGTGAAATCCAGTTCGCCGATACCTGGGCCGGCACCGATGTCTATTTCGAGGGTGTCGAGTTCAACGGCGGTCCTACCGCTACCAGTCCTTCCGGCTTCGGCTTCGCCATCCAGAACAAGAATGGCGGCACCGTAGACGGCAAGGCCATTGGCAACATCACCTACAAGAACTGCGTCATCACCGGCTACAGCAAGGGTCTCATGTATGAGTGGGGCAAGGCTATGGTGCTGGGTGACGTGGTGTACGACAGCTGCGAAATCTCCAATATCAACGCCGACGGTACCGGTGGCGGCGATGTCTTCGACATCCGCGGCGCTACCAGCATGACCAAGCTCGCCTTTGTCAACAACACCATCTTCCAGGGCATGCGTACCTTCATCCGTATCGATGGCGGTTCCATTGACAACCTGGTGGTGGAGAACAATACCATCATGAACCTGAACTTCGTGGACAATACCAACAACGCCGGTATCTTCGGCCTGCAGATTGTCCCCGGAGCTGCCTCCTTCAAAAACAACCTCGTCCTCCATATGGTGGAAAAGGCTACCCTGGGATCGGCCAACGCCAAGTACAAGACGCCCGCCGACATTTCCCTGGCCGCTTCCAACAACTGGTACTTCGACGTGGTGGAGACTTACTTCACCGCTACCTGGGCCGCTGCCGCCACCGGTTTCAGCGCCCTGGAAGAGAATCCCTGCTACAATGCTGCCGCAGGTCTCTTCAACCTGAATCCCGACTCCGTCATCGCCGACAAGAAGGTGGGTGCTTCCAAGTGGTGGACTCCTTATGTGGAGGAACCCGAAGACCTTACCCAGCCGGCACTGGACGGAGCTCACACCTGGGACCTTTCCAACGCCAAGTACTTCTCCGGTACCATCAAGAAAGAGATGGTAAGGGATGGTATCCTCCTTTCCGGCTCCGAGCAGGCTCCCATTGTGGCGGCCGACGGTGTCCTCCGCTTTGATGGCGCTGCCATTACCAACCGTCAGGGTGTTCCCACCACCGGTTATGTGGCCTTCAAGGTGAATGAACCCGGTTCCGTGGTGGCCCGCGCCGCCGGCGAAGGAACCGCCCACATCATTGTGGCCGTGCAGCCCGTGGAGGGCGGAGACCTCATCATCAAGGGTGGTGTCTCTCCCGTGGCCGATGCCCCTGCCGCCCAGAAGATCCTCATCAGCGACATTACCGCCGAGAGCTGGGTATACATTTATCCTTCCGGTCCTGTGTCCCTGGCCCAGCTGGCCTGGAGTAAGGATATGTCCGCGGTGAACACGGCCCTTCCGGCCCCGGCTCCCAAGGCTGCTCCCGCTTCCTTCACCGCCGGTGAAGCCACCGACGTTACTATCAGCTGGGAGCCCGTTGAGAACGCAGGCAGTTACTCCGTCGTGTTCAGCGGCAAGACCTACGCCGCCGACGGACTGTCCTACACCATCGAGGGCAAGACCACCGGTATGCTCGATCCCGGCAGTTATGCCGTGAAGGTGTTCGCCAACCCTGGCAAGGAAGACATCTACAACACCCAGTCCGAGGCTGGCGTGGCTACCTTCGCCGTGCTGCCTGCGGGCGGCAGCGGTGAATCTTCCGAGTTCATCGTGGCTAGTGTGGAGGACCTTCTGGCCGCCATTGATGCCGGCAAGGACTTCATTACCCTCAAGTACAGCGATACTCCTTACGAGATCGGCGCCCTCACGCTGGTAGCACCCCTGCACCTCAAGGGCCAGGAGAGCGACGGCAAGAAGACCGCCATCAACGCCAGCATCACCCTGAGCGGTGCCATCGGCGGCAGCGTGGTCTTCCGTAACCTCGACATCACCAGCAGCAGTGCCGGAACGGCAACTTCCTTCCTCATTGATGACAAGACCGCCGACAATGCTCCTGTTCTGGATACCGTCGCCGTCTATGACAGCCACCTGCATGGCACCAAGGCCCTGTACGACAACTCCGGCAAGGCCGTGTCCAATGTGCAGAACGTCATCTTCAAGGGCAATATCATCACCGACAGCTCGGACGGTGCCGACTACATTGACATGCGCACCGGCGCTCACCACAACTTCGTGTTTGAGAACAACACCGTTGCCAACAGCTGCCGTACGTTTATCCGTACCGACGCTGCCCATGAGATGAATACCGCCCTCATCAAGAACAACACCTTCTACAAGGTTGCCACCAACAGCACCAGCAAGGACAACAACGGTATCCTGCACATCCGCAGCGCCGCCGGTTCCGGCCTCTACAGCTACGAGCTGGTGAACAACTTCTTCTACTCCATCCTCATCGATCCGGCCAACCTGCCGTCCCATGCCAATGGCTTCCCCAAGCTCAGAAGCGCAAGCGGTATCACGCCTTCCGTCATCCGCAACAACTACTTCTACAACTGCGAAGAGGACCTGGCCTACTCCTTCTGGAAGAATCTCTCCAAGGAAGAGGCTACCCGCGAAGGCGGCGCCATCCTCCCGGCCGATCCTTGCAAGGATGCAGCCAACCTGGACTTCACCCTCACCAACGGTGTCATGATGAACGCCGGCGTGGGTGATCCCCGCTGGAACGCAATGGCAGGCAGCACGCCTTCTTCCGAGATTACGGTGGCCGATGTGGACGGTTTCCTCACGGCTATCAGCGCCGGTAAGAAGACCATCACCCTGGATGCCGGTGTGTATGACCTCACCGCCGTGACGGAAGTACCTGAGGTGTCTGCGGGTAAGCTCACGCTCACCACTCCTCTGAACCTCATCGGTAAGGAAGGAACGGTATTCAAGGGCGGCTTCATCTTCAAGGAAGGCGTTACTTCCTTCAGCATGAAGAATATTGCCGTTGACGGTGCCAAGACTGTGGACAATGTGTTTGAAATTGCCGATGCTGCTGTGGTGATGAACTCCTTCTCCGTGAAGAACAGTTCCTTCACCGGTGTGAAGAACCGCCTGTTCTACATGAACGTGGAAGGTTCCGTGAACTCCGTCGAGTTCGAGAATGTGATGGTGACGGGCGTTGAGGGTGGCAACTTCACCTCCGGTGACTTCATCGATGTCCGCAAGGGCACCATGACGGCCCTCAAGGTGAAAAACAGTACCTTCGCCAATGCCATCCGTACCTTCGCCCGCGTTGATGCCGCAACGGTCTGCGCTTCCATCCTGGTAGAGAACAATACGTTCTACAACAACTGCTTCGTGGACAGCAAGGACAACAACGGTATTTTCCACGTGCGCAGCACTTCGGCCCTTGCCGCCAACGCCATTGACGTGAAGAACAACCTCTTCGTTCACATGCAGCGCGCTGAGGATACTCCTTCCCAGGCACAGGGCTTCCCGAAGCTGGTCTCCAAGGCTTCTTCCGCTTTGGGCATGCCTACCTTCAGCCACAACTACTTTGCCGAAGTACTCACCACCGAGAACAATCTGGACACCGAATACAGCTGGTGGGCCTACTCTCCTCAGGAGACCGCTACCGCCGGTTATGGCGTCGTCCTCACGGCTCCGGTATTCAAGGATGCTCCTAACGGTGACTTCACCGTGGTGCACGGCCTGGTGGCCAGCGAAAAGGTGGGTGACCCTCGCTGGATCAAGAGCGCTCCCGCCGCCGGCGAAGCCTTCAAGGTGGCCGATGCCGATGAGCTGGCTACCGCTATCGAGGCCGGTAAGAAGGTGATTGCCCTCACGGGCGCCACCTACGATCTCACGGCCCTTCCGACGGCATCGGCCGGTGTCATTACCCTCAGCCAAGGCCTTACCCTGAAGGGCGTTGCCTACAATGGCAAGAAGCCCGAGGTGAAGGGCGGCTTCAAGCTGGCTATGCCAGAGGGTGACTTCATCCTGGAGAATGTCCGCCTGAATGGTGTGTACGACAATGCCGGCGCCGAGGCCAAGGTGGGCAACATGATTGATATCGACGCTGCCGCCGTCATCGGCACCATCGGCCTGCGCAACTCCGAAATCTCCGGATATGCCAACCGTCTGGTGAGCGGATCCGGCGAGTCCTCCGTGGACGAGCTGGTGGTAGCCGGCAACCTGGTGCACGACTTTGGCGTCAGCGGTGACTTCATCGACTTCCGCAAGGGTTCGCTGGGTCACGTGAACATCCAGGGCAATACGTTCTGGAACGGTATCCGTACCTTCCTCCGCGTGGATGCGGCTGTGAATAACGGCGGCGTGCTCGTTGAGAACAACACGTTCTACAACCTCTGCGCCGTGGACAACAAGGATAACAACGGTATCCTGCACGTGCGCTCCACTTCTGGCGTGGCTCCCGCTGCGCTGGGCAATGCGGCCCGCCGCGTGCTGGTGCGGAAGAACATCTTCGCCTCCATGCACAGGGCAGAAGAGACGCCTTCGAATGCCGCCGGTTTCCCGAAGCTGGTTTCCAGCGCTTCCGAGAAGATCAAGCATCCTTACATTACCGACAACCTCTTCTTCGACATTGATACCGCCGAGCCTTACAGCTGGTGGAACACCATGGTCGCCGAGGATATCGAGGCCGCCGGTCAGGTGCTTGCGGAGACTCCTTTCGAGGCCGATCCCGCTACTGGCAAGTTTACCGTGAAAGCCGCTTACAAGGGCTACGGTGACACCCGCTGGTAATCGTTAATAAAGGGAGCCGGGGGTGATACCCCGACTCTCTTCCAGAAACATATTAAACACAAAGTGCTATGAGCTTCATTAACGCTGATTTCATGCTGCAGACAGAGACTGCACGCAGGCTATACCACGAGCATGCCGAGAACATGCCCATCATCGACTATCACTGCCACCTGGTGCCGCAGCAGATTGCGGAAAACATCCAGTTCCGTGATATTACCCAGCTGTGGCTGGTGGACGGCCACTACGGAGACCACTATAAGTGGCGTGCCATGCGTGCCAACGGCGTGAGCGAGGATTACCTCACCGGCGGCAAGCATACCGCCTGGGAGACCTTTGAGAAGTGGGCCGAGACGGTTCCGTACACCATGCGTAACCCGCTCTACCACTGGACGCACCTGGAGCTGAGCCGCGTGTTCGGCATTGACAAGCTCCTGTCTCCCGCCACGGCCCGTGAAATCTTCGAGGAGTGCAACGCAAAGCTGGCTACGCCGGAGTTCCGCGGCCAGGCGCTCATCAAGCGGTTCAACGTGCAGGTGGTGTGCACCACCGACGACCCTGCCGACGACCTTCGCTATCACAAGATGATTGCCGAGCATCCCTTCGGCGTGAAGGTTATCCCCGCCTGGCGTCCGGACAGCGCCATGGCCATCGAACGTCCGGAATTTTTCAAGAACTATCTGAAGCGTCTCGGAGAGGCCGCCGACATGGAGATTGACTCCTATGCCCACCTGCAGGATGCCCTCCAGAAGCGCCACGACTATTTTGCCGCCAACGGGTGCAAACTCTCGGACCATGGTCTGGAGAATTTCTACAGCGCCGACTACACCGACGCCGAGATTGAGCTCATCTTCAAGAAAGCACTCCTCGGGATGGTTCTTTCCCCCGAGGAGGTGGACAAGTTCCGCAGCGCCTTCCTGCACGACCAGGCTGTCATGGATGCCGAGGCCGGCTGGGCCCAGCAGTTCCACATTGGCGCCATCCGCAACAACAACACCAAGATGTTTGCCAAGGTAGGGGCCGATACCGGTTACGATGCCATCCACGACCTGGACATTGCGACGGCCGGCCACCGGTTCTTTGACCGTCTTACCCGCGAGGACAAGCTCACCAAGACCATCCTGTACTGCCTCAATCCCAAGGACAATGCGGTCATGATGACCATGGCCTACACGTTCAACGACGGTACCGTTCCCGGCAAGATGCAGTTTGGTTCCGGCTGGTGGTTCCTGGATCAGGAAGTGGGCATGCGCCGCCAGATGGATTCCCTGAGTAACCTGGGTCTCATCTCCCGCTTCGTGGGTATGCTCACCGACAGCCGCAGCTTCATCTCCTATCCCCGTCACGAGTACTTCCGCCGCATCCTGTGTGATGTCTTCGGAAAGGATGTGGAAGAGGGTAAGCTGCCTGCTTCCGAGATGGATTTCATCGGGAAGATGGTGGAGGATATCTGCTACAACAATGCCAAGAACTATTTTAACTTCTAGTCATGAAGTACATTAAGATAAACCCGGCCGACAACGTTGCCGTCGCCCTTCAGGACCTTTCCAAGGGCGAGGTCGTGGAAGGCGTCACCCTTCGCATGGACATTCCCCGCGGTCATAAGATTGTCCTCTATGACCTTCGGGAGAATGACAATGTGATCAAGTACGGTTTTCCCATCGGCCACGTGACCCGTGATGCCGCTGCCGGCACTATGGTGGACCACTCTTGCATAAAGACGAATCTGGAGGGATTGCTGGAATATAAGTATGAGCCTTTAGATTACGTTCTATGTGATAAGGAGGGGAGTAAGTGTTTTTCTACCCCACAAGGGGGAGCGAAAAACACTTCTCCCCTCCAGAAACAGCCCATTTCTTCCTCTTCCTCTTCTTCCTCTTCCTCTTCTTCTTCATCGAGGACGTTCAGGGGATATCGTCGTGCTGACGGGCAGGTGGGGGTGAGGAACCAGATCTGGGTGATTCCCACGGTGGGGTGTGTGAACGGGATCTGTGAGCAGATTATTGCCCGGTTCAGGGCGGAGGTGCCGGATGTGACGGGGGTGGATGCGATTGTGCATTTCCCGCACAACTACGGGTGCTCGCAGCTGGGGGACGACCATGAGAATACCCGGAAGGTACTGGCCGATATGGTGCATCATCCCAATGCGGGTGGTGTGCTGGTGGTGAGCCTGGGGTGCGAGAACAACCAGCTGGATGCGTTCCGTGAGCTGGTGGGCCCGGTGGATGAAAGCCGGGTGAAGATGTTCGTGTGCCAGCAGGTGGAAGATGAGGTGGCCTACGGCGTGCAGCAGCTTCGGGAAATCTATGCCGTGGCCTCGAAGGATGTGCGCGAGGACGTGCCGGTGAGCGAACTGCGCGTGGGCCTCAAATGCGGCGGCTCCGACGGCCTGTCCGGCATTACGGCCAATCCGCTGCTGGGGGTGTTCTCCGACGCTCTCGTAGCGCAGGGCGGCACCACGGTGCTCACCGAGGTGCCCGAGATGTTCGGCGCGGAAACCATCCTCATGAACCGCTGCCAGGACCGCGCCACCTTTGACAAGACCGTGCACCTGATCAACGACTTCAAGGAGTATTTCATGAAACAGGGGATGCCCGTGTACGAGAATCCTTCGCCCGGCAACAAGGCCGGCGGCATCTCCACCCTGGAGGAGAAGTCCCTGGGCTGCACGCAGAAATGCGGGAGCAGCCTGGTGCGGGGTGTATTGGGATACGGGGAACGCCTGCAGGTGAAGGGCCTTAACCTTTTGTCGGCCCCGGGGAATGACCTGGTGGCCTCTACGGCCCTGGCCGCCGCCGGATGCCAGCTGGTGCTCTTTACCACCGGCCGCGGCACGCCCTTCGGCAGTTTTGTCCCCACCATGAAGATCGCTACCAATACGCCCCTGGCGCAGGGGAAACCCGCCTGGATAGATTTCAACGCCGGTGTCCTGGCCCAGGGCGAGCCCATGGACCAGGTGGCCGCGCGCTTTACGGAATATGTATTGGCCGTGGCTTCCGGCGAGGCCGTGAACAACGAGAAGCATGGCGTCCGCGAGATTGCCATTTTCAAGACAGGAGTAACATTATAAAATCTATAAAATGGAAAAACTAAACCGCACTTCCGCCCCGCAGGCGAAGCGTTACACCGAGCAGGTGATCCAGTTTGGCGAAGGCAACTTCCTTCGCGCGTTCATCGAGTGGATTATCTGGAAGACCAACCAGAAGACCGATTTCAACGGTTCCGTGGTGGTGGTCCAGCCCATTGAGAAAGGCATGGTGGGCTGGCTCAACGAGCAGGACGGCCTCTATCACCTCAATCTCCAGGGACTCCAGAACGGGGAACCCGTGGATAGCGTGGACCTGATTGACGTCATTTCCCGCGGCCTGAATCCCTATGAGGATTTCGCCGCCTACCTGGCCCTGGCCGAGCAGCCCCAGATCCGTTTTGTGATTTCCAATACCACGGAGGCCGGCATCGCCTTCGACCCGGCCTGCAAACTGGACGACAAGCCCGCCAGCTCCTATCCCGGCAAGCTCACCCAGCTCCTGTATCATCGCTGGGAGCATTTCAAGGGCCAGCGTGACAAGGGTCTCATCATCTTCCCCTGCGAACTCATCTTCGAGAACGGCAAGCACCTGAAGGAATGCATCCGCCAGTACATTGACCTGTGGAACCTGGACCCGGACTTCCGCGCCTGGTTCGAGGAGGCCTGCGGCGTGTACAGCACCCTGGTGGACCGGATCGTCCCCGGTTATCCCAGGGACAACGCCGCCCAGCTGTGCGAACGGGTGGGCTATCAGGACAACCTGCTGGACAAGGCCGAAATCTTCCATCTCTGGGTAATCGAGGCGCCCCGCGAGGTGGCCGATGAGTTCCCGGCCGACAAAGCCGGCCTGAATGTGCTCTTCGTTCCCTCCGAGGCTCCCTATCATGAGCGCAAGGTGACCCTGCTCAACGGTCCCCACACCGTGCTCTCCCCGGTGGGATACCTGAGCGGCCTGAATACCGTGAAGGAATGCTGCGAAGATCCGGAAGTGGGCCTGTTCGTG
>JAEEGJ010021207.1_pt1 | contig 14018 bp, 8 predicted proteins | sample 8958761 | NCBI WGS metagenome assembly JAEEGJ01 (sample SAMN16246546, study PRJNA631951) | gut metagenome | biome: gut microbiome; feature: rumen; material: RS-attached | host: Bos | place: Iran: Karaj | collected 2018-10 | reverse complement strand
AGACGTTTAAGGATGCTTTCCATGCACTCTGCTTCGATCTCGCCAAGATGATCGCATCTGACGGCGAAGGTGCTTCGAAACTTGTTGAAGTTGAAGTCGTCGGTGCCAAGACCGCTAAAGATGCTTACCTGTGCGTCCTTGCGATCTGCCGTTCCCCGCTCTGTAAGACAGCGATCTTCGGACAGGATGCCAACTGCGGCCGTTTCATCACTGCACTCGGCTACTCCGGTGCGGATATCGACCCGGATAAGATCAGCATGTTCTTAAGCGGACTTCCGGTCTACGAGAAGGGTGTCGCTCTCCCGTTTGACGAGGGTGTTGCCAAGGAGAAGCTCTCCGAGCACGATATCCTGATCCGTGTCGAACTGAACGATGGTGAATACAATGACCGTATGTGGACATGCGACTTCACATATGACTATGTAAAGATCAACGCCAGCTACAGAAGCTGATCCTGCAATTTAATAGACATAGCAAAAAGCCCGAAAGATCACTCTTTCGGGCTTTACTTTTACTTACATACTTAGAAGTCTTATTCTTCCTTCTTCTCTTTAATGTCGAATGTAAACTGCTCCTTACGGTAACCGATCGACACTTTCTCGGCATTTGCGAACTTTCCGGACAGGAACAGGTCAGCCATCGGATCCTCAAGACGCTTCTGAATCGTCTTTCGAAGAGGACGCGCACCGTACTTCGGATCATAGCCTTCCTTCGCAAGCTCATCCTTCGCCGCCTCGGAAACAGAAAGACCGAGGCCCTTCTCCTTCATCTGCTCAGTAACCTCTTTCAGCATCAGATCGACGATCTTACGGATCTCTTCTTTCGAAAGTTCATCAAAAATAACGATCTCATCGACACGGTTAAGGAATTCCGGACGGAACTGTTCTTTCAGCGCGGAATTCACACGATTCTCGAGAGCGACCCTCTCCTGCGCATTGAAACCGAAGCCGTTGGCCTTCATAGAAGTACCGGCATTAGACGTCATAATGATGATCGTATTCTCGAAGTTGACCAGACGGCCGTGGCTGTCCGTAAGACGTCCGTCATCGAGGATCTGCAGCATCATGTTAAATACATCCTGATGCGCTTTCTCGATCTCATCGAAAAGCACTACCGAATAAGGCTTTCTTCTGACACGCTCAGTAAGCTGTCCGCCGTCATCATAACCGACATATCCCGGCGGGGAACCGATCAGCTTGCTGACTGTATGTGCTTCCATAAACTCAGACATATCAATACGGATCAGTGCATCTTCCTTCGCAAACATGGCCTCGGCCAGTGCTTTTACCAGCTCGGTCTTACCAACACCGGTCGGACCGACGAAGATAAACGAAGACGGTTTATGTTTCTTTCCGAATCCTGAGCGGTTTCTCCTGATCGCACGCGCAAGAGCACTTACGGCCTTCTCCTGACCTACGACACGCTGGTGCAGCCGGTCCTCAAGCTTCAGAAGACTCTCAGACTCTGTCTCAGTGATCCTCTGTACCGGAATACCGGTCCACATCTCGATCACTCGGGCAACGTCCTCACAGTCGATGATATCCGGCTCCAGCTCGTCTTCAAGAGACTGGATCTGCTTCTCCATGCGCATTGCTTCGGACTTCTTCTCCGCCTGCTTCTCATAGAGGCTTTCTTTCTCGATCTCTTCCGGCGTTGCTGACATCTCGATCCTGGCCTCTAAGGCTTTAACCTCTTTATCAAGTGCCTCGAAATCTTCCTTTAGCTTCGCAAGCTTCACAAGGCGCACTTCTTCAAGGTTTGCCCGGGATCCTGCTTCATCGAGAACATCGATGGCCTTATCCGGTAGGAAACGGTCTGTGATATAGCGGGAAGACATGCGTACCGCGTACTCGATGACCTCATCCGGATACTTCACGAAGTGATGTTCCTCATAGTAATCGGCAATACCCTTCAGGATCGCGATACTGTCCTCGATTGAAGGTTCCTCAATGATGACCTTCTGGAAACGGCGCTCCAGCGCGGAATCCTTCTCAATGTGTCTTCTGTACTCATCAAGAGTTGTCGAACCGATCACACGGATCTCACCCTTGGCCAGTGCCGGCTTAAGGATATTCGCGGCATTCATGGCACCTTCAGCGTCTCCGGCGCCCATGATGTTATGCATCTCATCGATGACCAGGATAACATCCTGATCTTTTCTGGCCTCATCGACCACATTCTTCATGCGGCTCTCAAACTGACCGCGGAACTGAGTACCTGCCACCATTGCCGTCATATCCAGAAGATATACGGACATATTCAGAAGCTTCGGCGGGACTTCGCCGTTTGCGATCTTGACAGCAAGACCCTCGGCAACTGCAGTCTTACCGACACCCGGCTCACCGATCAGGGCTGGATTATTCTTCGATCTTCTGTTAAGGATCTGAACGACCCTCTCGATCTCTTTCTCACGTCCGACAAGACGGTCGATCTTTCCTTCTTTGGCCAGCTGCGTCAGATTCGTTCCGTACTGTTCGAGGAACTTTCTCTTCGGCTTTCCGGCTTTCCCGGTCTTCTTATCCGTTCTGCGCTTCTCCTGATCTTTACCGAGATGCAGATAACCGAGGTTTGACTCACTCTCGTCATCCTCGTCTTCACCCTGCTTGCCGAAGATATCAAACGGAAACATGCGGCGGCGCGGCTTATCTTCCTGATCCGCCTCTACGAACGGAAGCTCGATATCCGCATCCTCTTCCATCTCATCGCCCATCTCTTCATCAGCGATCTCTTCACCCGGGAAAGCATCATTCACGAGCATTTTGAAAAGCTCCTGCGGGTCAGCAGTATTGGCACCGCTCATCAGCTGATTCAGACGCTCTGTGACCTCATCTACATTGCTGTCCGTGATACCAGCGGCAGAAAACATCTCCTCAATGCCGCCGATCCCGGTCTCATAAGCACACTTGATGCACAGACCTTCGTTAATGCGCTCGTTGTTCTCAAAACGCGTTGTGAAAACGACCGCAACGTTTTTCTTACATATAGTACAAAGACTCATTTCTATTTCCTTAGTCTATTCCTTCTCCTCCAGGGGCTTCCTCTTCCGCCTGGGTTTCGGGCCGGTGGCGATCTTAAGTGCCTCCTGCTCTACCTTTCTTTTATGTTCTGTCTGGTCGACCGGTCCGGATTTCTCCATTCTGGCCAGCGTCATATCGATTACAGGCTTCAGGAACTGGCCCGTAAACGATCCGGGCACCTCACAGACTTCCTCGGGAGAACCCGTAGCCACGATCGTTCCGCCCTTATCTCCGCCCTCTGGACCGAGATCAATAATATAGTCTGCTGTCTTGATCACGTCAAGATTATGCTCGATCACCAAAACAGTATTACCATTTTCGGCCAGGCGGCTCAAAATGTCAACCAACTTATGGACGTCGGCAATGTGGAGGCCCGTAGTAGGCTCATCGAGGATATAGAACGTTCTTCCGGTACTTCTCTTCGACAGTTCCGTCGCAAGCTTTACACGCTGCGCCTCACCGCCGGACAGCTGGGTCGCCGGCTGACCGAGACGGATATATCCGAGACCGACCTCGGAGAGCGTAGTCAGTTTCGAAGCGATACGCGGGACGTTCTGGAAGAATTCGAGAGCCTCATCGACAGTCATCGCCAGTACATCCGCGATGTTCTTCCCCTTATACTTCACCTGCAGTGTCTCACGGTTATAGCGCTTCCCCTTACACACATCGCACTTCACGTACACATCCGGCAGGAAGTGCATCTCGATCCTGTTCACACCGTCACCGGAACAGGCCTCACAGCGGCCGCCCTTGACGTTGAAGCTGAAACGTCCGTTCTTATAACCTCTCGCCTTCGCGTCAGGTGTATTGGCGAAAAGCTCGCGGATCAGGTCGAAACATCCTGTATATGTAGCCGGGTTCGATCTCGGGGATCTTCCGATCGGGGACTGGTCAATCGCGATGACCTTATCGAGATGTCCGATTCCCGTGATCTTATCACACAGACCCTTGGCCCTGTGCGCACCGTTAAGATCAGTAGCCAGCTTCTTCAGGATGATACCGTTGACCAGAGAACTCTTACCGGAACCGGATACACCGGTCACACAGGTAAAAAGCCCAATCGGGATCTTGACATCGATCTTCTTAAGGTTATTCTCTCTTGCCCCGTGAATGCAGAGATACCGGCCGTCCGGTTTTCTTCTCTGTACCGGGATCGGAATAAACTTGCGTCCGGAGAGATACTGACCCGTGATCGACTCCGGGATCTTCATGATCTCTTCCGCCGTACCGACACCTACGACAAATCCGCCGTGTTCACCTGCCCCCGGCCCCATATCTACGATGACATCTGCCGCACGCATGGTATCTTCGTCATGCTCCACAACGAGCACCGTATTGCCAAGTCTCTTCAGTTTCTCGAGTGTCGCCAGAAGACGGTTGTTATCTCTCTGGTGAAGGCCGATCGAAGGCTCATCAAGAATATAGAGAACTCCGGTCAGGCTCGATCCGATCTGTGTCGCCAGACGGATACGCTGCGCCTCACCGCCCGAAAGTGTCGCTGCCGCACGGGAAAGTGTCAGATAATCCAGTCCCACATCGACCATGAATCCCAGTCTTGCAAGGATCTCCTTCAGGATCGGTTCCGCGATCTTCTTCTCGCGGGTCTTCAGCGTCAGTCCCTGCAGGTGCTTGATGCACTTACGGATCGGCATGCTGGTCACTTCGTAGATATTCTTGCCGCCGACCGTGACCGCCAAAGATGCAGGCTTCAGTCTCGCACCGTGGCAGCTGTCGCAGTCCGTCGTCGTCATATACTGCTCATAGTGCTGCTTGATCTCCTCAGAGGATGCCTCACGGCTTCTTCTCTCCACGCTCGGGATAACACCCTCCCACGAGTTCATGTAAAGGCCGTCTCTGTGATAAATACTGTTCGAAGTATCGATGATCAGCTTCTCTCCGCCGTTACCATAGAGGATAATGTCCTGTACCTTCTTCGGGAGCTTATTCCACGGAGTATCCAGCGAGAACTCATATCTGGCCGACAGCGCCTCGATAAAAGCACGTCCCCAGCTCTTCGGATCATCGAACTTCCAGCCGGCTGTCTGGATCGCACCCTCATTAATGGAAGCTTCCGGGAACTGCACGCACAGTTCCGGATCCACATTTGTATGAGATCCAAGGCCGGAACACTCCGGGCAGGCACCAAACGGGTTATTGAACGAGAACATACGCGGAGAAAGCTCTTCCACGCTGATTCCGCAGTCCGGACAGGAAAGTTTCTGCGAGAAAAGCACTTCTGATGTCTCATATGTGCGATCCCCGTCTTCGCCTTTATTCGGAACCTGGATCTCGACAAGAAGAAGGCCGTCCGCCAGTTTCAGTGCAGTCTCGCACGAGTCGTTCAGACGCGTTCTTGCCTCTTCTCTTACGACCAGACGGTCCACCACGACCTCGAGGTCATGTTTCTTATTCTTATCGACCTTGATCTCATCGCCGTCAAGTTCATACATGCTGCCATCCAGACGGATCCTCGCATAGCCGCTCTTTCTGTATTCATCGATCTGCTTGGAGAATTCTCCCTTCCTTCCGCGAACGACCGGTGCCATAAGGATCAATCTTGTACCCTCACGGTACGCCATGAGCTGCTCAATGATCTGATCGATCGACTGGGACATGATCTCCTTCCCGCACTTATAGCAGTGCGGCACACCGATACGTGCATAAAGCAGACGGAAATAGTCATACACTTCCGTAACCGTACCTACCGTAGAACGAGGATTGCGGCTCGTGGTCTTCTGGTCGATCGCAATGGACGGAGAAAGACCGTCAATACTGTCGAAGTCCGGCTTCTCGAGCTGTCCCAGGAACTGTCTGGCATAAGATGACAGTGATTCCACATATCTTCTCTGTCCCTCGGCATAGATCGTATCAAATGCCAGGGACGATTTTCCGGAACCGGAAAGACCGGTAACTACAACAAATTTGTCTCTGGGAATATCCAGATTGATATTCTGCAGGTTATGTTCACGCGCCCCGCGGATGCGGATATAATCGTTCATAGATGTCTCTTCTTTCTAATCAGAATATATGTTCTTTTTACCAGTATATATGATTGTAAGAATAAAGTATACAACAATTACAAATAATCTATAAGAAGTCTTTTTTGACAATTCGGAAATTGGCACTTGCACCGCAGAAAATCTTATGGTATCATCTTCCATGCACTCAAAAAGTGTGTGGTGACCTGGCCCCATGGTCAAGCGGTTAAGACGGAGCCCTCTCAAGGCTCAATCAGGAGTTCGATTCTCCTTGGGGTCACCACGAAGAAAAGAGTTGTCCGATTCGGGCAACTCTTTTTGTTTCTATCTTAATTATTCTCAAAAAGCACTCAGCCGACTTCGTCTTCTCCCGGGAGTTTCTCCTTATGAGAAGAAATCTCCTTTAGTTTTCTCTCAAGTTCCGCCTGCTTCTTCTCCATCGCCAGAAGCTCCGGATCCGTCGTCTTAAACGAAGATCTTCTTACCGGAGTCTGAGCCGGACGCGAAGCGGAAGTCTTTGCAGCTGCCGCCGCACTTCCCGCTTTCGCAGAAGACACACCGGACGGTCGATTTGACGGTGATTTTGCCGAAGATGCAGGCGCACTCACATTCGAGCGTACCGGCCGGATCGCCTGTGCCGCCGCAAGACCGACTGTCGGCTTCTGAAGATACCCGTTCATAACTTCCGGCTGAGGTCCGTCAAGCACTGTATCATCGGACTTCTTTGCGCTCTTGATCTTCGCAACAAGCGCACCTACCGGAATAAAGTTCTTGCAGATCTCCGGGAAGGACATATCCTTCTTCTTCAGATGACGGTAACGAAGATATACGATCAGCAGAAGGAGCGCAATAATCAACAGCAAAATAAACGAAGAATAATCCGCAGAGGCTTTTGCAGGCTTCGCAGGAACAGTTCCCGAAGCAGCAGTCGTCTCAGAGACTCCTCCGTCTGAAGGATCCGTATTTCCGGTATCCGGATCGACTACTCCCGGAACAGCAACATCAGACACATCCGAAGCAGGAGATGTCTCGACGACTTCTGTCGTAGTCTCTTCCGAGTTATCCGGAAGCGTATCCGCCGGCGGATCATTTTCCGGTACAGTCGTGCTTTCCGCAGGTTTGGATGTCGTTGCTGCGGTCGGCTCATTTGAAGTCTCAGGCGCATTCGTGGCCTTTGTCGTGGTTTCTTCAACAGATGTAGTCTCAGGCGCCGCTGTTGTCTCAGCTACAGAAGACTCCTTCTGTGCAGGATCCTCTTTTTTGCCGGGCTCCTCTTTCTTACCAGGTTCTTCTTTCTTCCCGGGCTCATCCTTATCTTTGCCACCGGGCTTTCCAGGGCCGTCTTCTCCAGGTCCTCCCGGTCCAGCCGGGCCATCTTTTCCGCCCGGGCCACCTTCTCCCGGACCAGCAGGACCGCCGCCGGGACCACCTTCACCGGGCTTATCCACAGCCGCAACAGGATTATCTCCATAAACTTCACGAACTTCCTGTAAAGTTGCAGAAAAATTACCGATATTGGTATCCGCGATGTACACGGAGAATTTCCCGTTAGGATTTCCGTTATTTCCCGTAACCTTTACAGAAACGATATTCGAGCCGTTATAACTATACAGTTTAGCCCCTTTGGAACATGTGATCTGATCTTTATTCAGATAATCTCTCGAGATGCGGAAAGATACAATCAGAGAATCTCCCGAGTTATAGCCTTTCGTCTCAAAATTGATATACCCGTGATCCGCATCTTCAGTACCACAGCTGTTGATAAAGCATGCCGAGGCAGAAACCGTCTTACATAGTGCAGGCACAAAAGAAAAGACGGTAAAGCACATAGCAACACATACTGTCATACTGACAACCACGCTGACTAATCTGCTAAATCGTCTCTTTCTCATTTTAATTCCCCCTCTGGTCACGTCTTCGGTAGATCGTCTCCAAACGGTTTATTCTTATTCGCGAACAGTTGATTCATCTCCTGCTCCATGATACGCTGTCTTCTTTCCATCTCAAGAAGTTCAGGATCCTTTGGAGCCGCAGCCGTCTGTCTTGCTGCTTTCTGTGCAGCAGCTGCCTGAGCTGCCTGTGCATGAGGCACTGCATTCTGCTGAACAGGCTGCATGGTTCCCTGCTGAGCCGTCGGAATCGCGGCCTGCTGCATCGGCTGTACCGCAGATGCAGCCTGTGGATTCTGCGGATTCGCAGTGGCAGGTGCATTGGAGCGTACAGGACGGTATGCATGAGCTGCGGCAATGCCTACCGTCGGCTTCTGCAGATAACCATTCTTGACCTGCATCTGATGATTCGATGGAGTATCTCCGACATCCTGACGTTCTTTCTTGTTCTTTTTCGAAAGCGCACCGATCGGAATAAAGTTCTTACAGATCTGCGAGAAAGACATCTCCTTCTTTGCAAGATGGCTGTAGCGGAGATAACCGAGCACTACCAGAAGCGCCAGCACTCCGAGAATAATAAACGATGTATAATCCGCGGAACTGGAAGACTTTCCGGAAGCCTTCTTTGCCTTATCCTTCTTTGCATCAGTCTCTGAAGGATCAGACGGGGAACCATCCGGCGGATCCGTTTCATCGGAGGATGACTCATCCGTGATCGGAGCGATCACAATCGGAGCATCGGACTCCGACGAAGTCTCTTCCGAAGAGCTCTCTTCCGAAGATTCCGTCGAGGATTCTTCCGATTCCGCCGGAGTAGGCGTCGCCGTCGGCTTCGGAGTCGGCGTATTCGTAGCAGTTGCACCCGGAACAGGTGTCGGGCTCGGAGTATTCTGAGAAGGTGCCGGAGTCGGCGTATTCGTAGGAATAGGAGTTGGTGTCGGAGTCGGCGTTTCTGTCGGAGTCGGAGTCGGCTTATTTACCTTAGATAAGCTCACTCCCGCGCGATCCAGAGAAAGCTGAATAGCAGCCTTACCCTTCACTTTTACAGCAATATTGAGATTAGAGATCGGAGAATAGTCTTTTACGAAAACCGTAACATACACTGTATTTCCGCTGCAATCTGCAGATACTTTGACAGGTTTTCCATTTACCTCAGTCGCGCTAACCAGTTCAAGATCCGCCGCTTTTCCACTCGTGTTAGTAATCGAGAACTTTGCCGTGTTGCTTACGCCGTCACCGGGAATATCAACAGTGATCGATCCGGTAAACGGTTCAACACTGGCAACAGATACACCGGATACCGTTGCAGAAGTATTCGGTTCAAGCGGGACAGAAACAGTCAACACCTGAGTTCCCCCAAGAACGCCTTCGTTCGAAGTCTTGATTTTCAAAGATCCGGCACCGGTAACCGAAACACCGGTTTCCGAAACACGGCAGGTAGCACTCTCATAAACAGGATTACCGCTATCGTCCGTACTACGGACCTTAATATTCCCTTCAGTCAGGGAAACCAGAAGCGTCGCACTCTTATAAATCGAGCAACCGGAAAGCTTTAACTTAAACACCAGGGATCCATTGGAAACAGAATTCTGCTCAATACTGACAGATGCTCCCTCCATGCGAAGCCCTTGTGAAAACTCGTGGGCAGATGCGGAAACGTCTTTCCCCGCAAAAGGAAGAATGTTTCCCATTAAAACAATAGCGCAAACAAGCAGCACGCTCAGCAAGCTACTCATACGACTCTTTCTCATACCATTAAACCTCCAAAAAAACGCTCTGGGCAAAGCGTTTTCTTTTTCTCCCACATTCTGATAATAGCAGAAAAACCGCCTGACTTCAATGTCAGGCGGTCCTATTCGAATCTCATTTACTATTTTAAAAGCACTTACTCGATTTCTTTCATGACGCTCTTATATGCCGGGCGGATGATCTTATTCATTCCGATAAGTTCCTCGATACGGTGAGCACTCCAGCCGACGATACGCGCGGTAGCGAACAACGGAGTATAGAGTTCCGGCGGAATATTAAGCATCTTATACACAAGACCGCTGTAAAAGTCCACGTTCGGGCTGACACCCTTAAAGATCTTTCTGGTCTCTGCAATGGCAACCGGAGCAATCTCCTCAACATTCTTATAAAGGAGATAATCTCTCTCCATCCCCTTCTCTTTAGCCAGGGCTTCTACAAAGTCGTTGAGCACTTCCTCACGCGGATCACTCATAGAATATACCGCATGGCCCATACCATAGATGAGTCCGCTCTTATCAAAAGCTTCCTTCTTGAGGATCTTCATGAGATAATCCTTGATCGCCGCACGGTCTTCCCAGTCCGCGACATTCTCCTTGATGTCTTCCATCATCTCAACGACCTTGATGTTAGCTCCGCCGTGCTTCGGTCCCTTAAGTGATGACATGGCAGCTGCCATAGCCGAATAAGTATCCGATCCTGAAGAGGTAACGACACGTGTTGTAAACGTCGAGTTGTTACCGCCGCCATGCTCCATATGAAGCATCAGCGCAACATCAAGCACCTTGGCTTCAAGCGCCGTATACTTCTGATCCGGGCGGAGCATCGCCAGGAAGTTCTCCGCTGTGGATCTTCCCTTACGCGGACGATGAATATACATACTCTCATCATTGTCGTAGTGGTTATACGCATGATAGCTGTAAACCGAGAGCATCGGATACTGCGCAATCAGCTGGATGCACTGCTTGATGCTGTTCTCCAGCTGGGAATCTGTGGATGATTCGTCGTAAGAAGCAAGCGTGAGCACACTTCTCGTAATAGAATTCATGATGTCTTTACTGGGGGCCTTCATGATGACGTCTCTTGTAAAGTTCGTCGGAAGGCTTCTGCACTCGTCAAGAATATCCTGGAACTCGATCAGCTGGCTTTCTGTCGGCTTCTCACCGAAAAGCAGAAGATATGCCGTCTTTTCGAATCCGTATTCATTGTCGCCCAGTTCTTTAATGAGAGTCTTGATGTTGTATCCGCGATACCACAGTTCACCCGGGCAGGGTACCTGTTTTCCATCAGGTCCGGACGTAAAGGAAACGATCTTGGATATTCTCGTCAGTCCCGTAAGAACGCCTTTACCATTAATATCGCGAAGTCCGCGGTTAACGCCGTACTTTTCAAAAAGCGCGTCATCGATCGTGTCGTTCTTCACACATACCGCCTGCTGGGCCGCTGAGAATTGAGCAATTTTTTGCATGTCCATATAGTATTTCCTCCCATCCTTTTGATTATGCCTTTTCACTCATGGAAAAGGCACAAAAGGTTTTATTATTATACCATAAGGGAGGAAATTCCCAAAATCACTAGTGTTCCAGGGCTTTATACTTCCACTTGCCGCCCCGGTACCTCATGACACACACGATTGCCGTCACTACCCAGGTCAGGCCGGTCGTGATCCATATACCCCAGTATCCCAGAGCCGGGATCCTTGTAAGCACATTGGCAAAAGCGATACGGCAGACAACCTCTGTCAGACCGTTGATCATGGCAAAGCCCGTATCTCCGCATCCGTTCAATACCGCACGGGGTACATAAATCATGCCGAGTCCGAAGTAAAAAGGACTGGTAATGCGAAGTGCGCGGGCGCCCAGACTGATAACCTCCGCCGCATCGTTTTCAGTTACGAAAATACCGCAGATATATCTTCCGAAGAAAAAGAACAGCGGGAGCATGATCATACTGAAACACAGCACGATGAGCGTGGCTTTCCGGAAACCTTCAATCACGCGTTCCTGTTTCTTCGCCCCGATATTCTGTCCCGAATATGAGGTAAGCGCCATACCTAGAGAACCATACGGCTGCTGAACAAGCTGTTCAATACGTCCGCTGATCGTATAGGCTGAAGCGACATCCGGACCAAATCCGTTGACGACCGCCTGAAGAGAGATGCAGGAAACAGCAATCATCGAGTTCTGCATAGCCACAGGGGATCCAAGCCTGAAAGAGTCACGAATCATAGAATAGTCAGGTTTTAAGTCATCCTTATTCAACTTGAAATAACTGACCTTATGATATGCATAGATCATAGACGCAATAGCGGAAACCGCCTGAGCTATAATCGTTGCCAGTGCTACACCGACAACGCCCAGATCAAAAGCCAGAACAAATACAAGGTCGAGGCAGACATTGACAATACTGCTCAGTATCAGGAAATAAAGCGGCGTCTTAGAATCGCCGATCGCCCGAAGGAGTGCAGCCACACCGTTATAGAAAGCCACGCCGAGAATACCGATACTGGTTACACGGAAATAGTTAATCGAATCTGCGATATACTCATCCGGCGTCTGAAGAAGCCGCAGGATCGGACCAGCAAAGACAAGACCGACAAGAGTAACCACGAGCGCTGAAGAAGCAAGAACATAGATCGAGTTTGCAATCGTCTTCTTTAATTGCTTTTCATCCCCTGCCCCGAAATACTGTGCAGCAATAACACCGATACCAACCGCCAAGCCTGAACTTAAGGAAAAGAACAGGAAGTTCAGCGAACCGCATGCGCCGACTGCTGCCAGAGCATGCGCACTGACGAAACGACCGACCACAATCGAGTCTACCATGTTATATAACTGCTGAAAGAGATTTCCGATCAGAAGCGGGAGCGTAAACTTCAGAATATGTCGGGTAGGATTTCCGACCGTCATGTCCGTGACATTCTTATTCGCCATACTTATCTTCTCATCCAAGTCATCGCGCCGGCAGATCTACGCCGGGCAAAAAGGTCTTCTCACACGTAAAAAGGCACACCCACTTTCGGTGTGCCAGTCAATTATATGTGAATGAGAGGAAAACGGATATCGTTTTTTTGTCCTGTTATTGCACTAAAGTATCTTTTGTTCACGAAGATACTTTAGTAGTCCTTCACAACCTTTCTCGCATTCATCAAAGACCTCTGAGAAACGTCCCGTATACCAGGGGTCGCTAACATCCTTATCCGATCCGCAGAACTCGAGAAGTTTCCAGATCTTCCCGTCTCCTCTCACGTGCCCGGTCATGCGTTCGATATTTCTCATATTCATACTGTCCATGCCGATCAGGAAGTCATACTCATCGTATTCGGAACGCTTGAGCTGCTGAGCTCTCTTTGACGAGAAGTCCGTATAAGGCGTCTTACCGATTCCTCTCCTCTTCAATTCATCCCTTGCCGGTGGATACACGGGGTTTCCCACATCGCCCCAGATCTCCTCCGTACTCGTCGCACGCGACTCAATATGGAACCGGTCGGAAATGCCCAATTTCTCGGTCATATCCTTGAAAATATACTCAGCCATCGGCGATCGACATATATTGCCGTGACATATAAACAACACCTTAATCATGTGCATTTTTGAAGCTACTCCGCAATTCTGAATTTATCGTTACCACCAGGGCTCCTCTTTGGTTTTTCTTTATTGTACTAAAACCAAAGAGGAAACCACAAGCACGAACTGAAATCTCCTTTTTTGCAAAGAATCGGGGTATAGCGGGAATGGTCATTTCCTCTCATTTAAGACTTGGCGGGCCCGGTTCTCTATAGTAGAGCTCACCTGGGCAAGATCCTTCTGCCCCTCAAAATACGCAGGCATCTCCTCGATAAGGATCATACTGATATCCGCATCTTCATACAGTATTCCCGAGCAGGTCGAAAGAAGCTTTTCTGCCTTTTCAACATCCTTCATCGAGTAATAGTCTCCGACGCGCCTCATTCCGCCAAAAATAAATGTGTTTCCTGAAATTAAGCCGCCATCGTTATAGTATGTGATGGCATCTTCTGCAACGCTGCGTAATGCCTTGCGGTTTAAGACAAAACAGTCGCTATTAGCAAAGATCTCCTGCATATTTTCCGAAAGCAAGATCTTAACAAACTCACCGCATCCATCAGGATCAGCCGTATTGGCAGATATAGCCACAGAACACCGTGCTGTTATAGCGGGTCCTCTACCGTCGGAAGACGGATCTCCGAGAAGCGTCGGATCCTTAATCTTCGACGTCGGTTGCATTTCCATGAAGAAGGCTCCGAGACCACTAAAAGCTGTATAATCTACATATCCCTGATATTCCTCTTCGACTTTATCAGAGTATCCGCCTTTCTTCGGGATATTATACTTTACTAAATCCGCCATTCGAGCAAATTCCTGGGCAGA
>JAEEGJ010021205.1_pt1 | contig 14019 bp, 11 predicted proteins | sample 8958761 | NCBI WGS metagenome assembly JAEEGJ01 (sample SAMN16246546, study PRJNA631951) | gut metagenome | biome: gut microbiome; feature: rumen; material: RS-attached | host: Bos | place: Iran: Karaj | collected 2018-10 | reverse complement strand
AGGCCCGTCACGCCGCCCGGGAACAGGTCTCCTGCGCGGACAAACGTCTTGATGTTCAGCGCCATCAGCACCGCCGCCAGCAGAACGCCTATGATGCGTTTGCCGTCTTTTTTCAGATCAAAGGTCATGTTTCGATCCTCTCAGTCCTCGATCTGCCACGGCAGATCCACGAAGGTCACTTCGTGCTCCATCGCCGGCAGGATCTTCTCCATGAGGTCCGCCATGCGGAACCGCAGGCTGCTGGTGTTGCGGCAGGGATGGCAGCCAAAGAACTCATCCTGCAGCAGCTCCCGATCCATCAGCAGGCGGACGCGTTTGTTCTTGTCGTTCATGAGGCCCAGCACACTGACGGAACCGGGCTCCAGATCCAGATATTCCAGCATGTGCCCGCCGTCGGCGAAGCTGAGCCGGGCGCTGCCGATCTGCTTGGACAGCAGCTTTGTTTTGAAGGGCTTCTGTCCCGGCATCGCCAGCAGATAGAAGTCCGTCTGCTGCCGGTTGCACAGAAACAGGTTTTTGCAGATCCGGCACCCGAGCAGGCCTTCCACCTGCTCGCAGTCCTCGATCGTTTCCGCATGCTCGTGGTCGACGCGGTAAAACGGGATCTGCAGGCGGTCGAGAAGCTCGTAGCAGCGCTCTTCCCGCTCTTCCCTCTTGTCCTCAGGCCTTCCCGTATACAGGACAGGATCATAGTTCATATCATTCGTTCTCCTTTTTCAGGAACTGAAGTCAGTATATCATGCGCGGGAGGAAAAAGCTATGCGCTTTCCGTTATTTCTTTCTGGCTTCCGTCCCTGTTCCTGCGGCATCTGCTTTTTTGTGTGATTCCGGATCTCGCCCTTATGCTCCTTTTGATTGCGAAATTGCGAGGCTGATGCTATAATAAAACTGCCGATATGTCTGTCATATCGGCAGCCTCCTCAGAGGCAGTGCGGTTTATAAACCCTCGCTGCCAGGAATTCATGAAACACTGATAAGGAGATCCGAAATGGATAAGAAGTACAGCTTAGATGTCCCGGCACCTCATCATTTTTCTTTTGCGGTCAGAGACGTTCCGGAGGTTACCGTCGAGCAGAGAGAACGTGTGCTGAAGGCTACACATTACAATGAGTTTGCTTTTCCTGCAGGAATGCTGACCGTAGACATGCTTTCTGATTCGGGAACGACTGCCATGACCAACCAGCAGTGGGCGGCCCTGTTCCTGGGGGATGAAGCCTATGGGCGAAACACCGGCTACTATGTTCTTCTGGAAACCTTCCGCGATATTTTTGAGCGCGGCGGAGAGAAAAACTGGAAAAAAGCCATCGACCTTGTCCGTACGGATGTACGGGATGTGGAACGGATGATGGATGAGCTTTATCTCTGCGAATATGAAGGCGGCTTCTTCAACGGCGGGGCTGCCCAGATGGAGCGCCCCAACACGTTCATCATTCAGCAGGGCCGTGCTGCCGAGTCGGTGCTGATGGAAGTAGTAAAGAAGATCCTTGCGGAACGTCATCCCGGAAAAGTCTTCACGATCCCGTCAAACGGACATTTCGACACGACCGAAGGCAACATCAAACAGATGGGATCCATTCCGAGGAACTTATACAACAAAGAGCTGCTGTATGAAGTTCCGGAAGGCGGAAGATACGAGAAGAATCCTTTCAAGGGAAACATGGATCTTGCCAAGCTGAATCAACTGATCGAAGCCGTCGGGCCGGAAAATGTTCCGCTGATCTTCACGTGCATCACGAACAACCCGGTCTGCGGGCAGGCGGTATCGATGGCAAACCTGCGCGCTGTCAGCGAGATCGCGCACAGCTACAACATCCCATATATCTTTGATGCGGCCCGCTGGGCGGAGAACGCCTACTTCATCAAGATGAATGAAGACGGCTATGCCGACAAGAGCATCGCCGAGATCGCCACGGAAATGTTCAGCTACTGTGACGGCTTCACGATGTCGGCCAAAAAAGACGGCCATGCGAACATGGGCGGCATGCTGGCATTCAGAGACCGCGGTCTGTTCTGGAAGAACTTCTCCGATTTCAATGAAGACGGTTCGGTCAAACGGGATGTGGGCGTCCTGCTGAAGGTGAAGCAGATCTCCTGCTACGGCAACGATTCCTATGGCGGTATGTCCGGAAGAGACATTATGGCGCTTGCTGTGGGTCTCTATGAAAGCTGCGATTTCCACTATCTGGATGAACGTGTCAAGCAGTGCGACTATCTTGCGGAAGGTTTTTATAAGGCGGGCGTCAAAGGCGTGGTGCTCCCCGCCGGCGGACATGCCGTTTATATCAACATGGATGCGTTTTTCGACGGAAAACGCGGGCATGAAACGTTTGCCGGCGAAGGGTTTTCTCTGGAGCTGATCCGCCGGTACGGTATCCGTGTGTCGGAACTCGGTGATTATTCGATGGAGTACGACCTGAAGACGCCGGAGCAGCAGGCGGAAGTTGCCAATGTTGTTCGCTTTGCAATCGACCGCAGCCGGCTTTCCCGTGAGCATCTCGATTACGTCATCGCGGCAGTAAAGGCTCTTTATGAAGATCGGGAGAGCATCCCGAACATGCGCATTACCTGGGGCCATAATCTTCCCATGCGCCACTTCCACGCTTTCCTGGAACCCTATCCCAACGAATAAGCGTCAGACAGAGGATCATCCATCATTAATACGCCAAAACGGAAACCCGCTGATTTCTGATCATCAGCGGGTTTCCTCTATTCCTGTGTTCCTCTTTTTGTAAGCGGATTCATCTGCAGAATTACCAACAAATACCTAACCAGCATGCGTGATGCGCCGTAAGGTATCGTAGATATTTTCATGCACCGTGTTTCTCGGTTCGTAACGGCAGATTCGGCAGACGATCTGAAAGATGGAGGCCTGAAGCCCCATGATAAGAACGGAGCCAAGTCCGAATGGCGCGCCCAGGAGTACCCCGATCAGCATGACGGCAAGCTCCATACAGAATTTGATGAACCCGATCGGGGCTTTTGGAAAACGCTTTCCAATAATAACCATCAGCGTGTCACGCGGTCCGCAGCCCAAGCCCGCCGACATATAAAGAATCGTCGAAAACGAAATAATGGTTTGGCCTATGATGGTCAGAACTGCTCCGATCAGCTGGTTCTGTGCAGTAGGAAGAAAGCGCGAAGCCGCAAGAAACAGATCTGAAAACCACGCAACGAGAAGCGCGTTCAGAATGGTACCGAAGCCTATTCGGCCTTTGAAAACGATGTCGATCAGCACGACAAGCCCGCTTATCATCAGGGTAGCCGTGCCAAAGGTGAGGGAAGTCGTGCCTGATATACCGAGCGCAAGTGTGCTCCAGGCATTGGTGCCGGCTGAACCGGCATGGATGCCAAATACATTGCCGATGGCTAAACAGGCAAGCCCAAGCACACATATGAAGAAACGTTTACTATACTCTTTTATCATCTGTGCTCTGCCCTCCTTATTCTGCCTTCGGCGAATACTGCTGTACTCAGCCGTAGGTGTGCAGGCCTGACATCAGGGTGTTGACGCCGGCGAAGGTGAAGAGCACCACCGGTACCGAGATCACGGCAAACCATGCCATGAAGAGGCCTTTTTTCTTGCCTCTGAGCCTCATATGCAAATACACGATATAAATGATCCACGTGATCAACGCCCAAACTTCCTTCGGATCCCACGTCCAGAAAGCGCCCCAGGCCTGCTCCGCCCAGAAAGCGCCGGTGAGGATGGTGACCGTCAGCATCAGAACACCGAGCGCGATCATCCGGTAGCTGAGGTAATCCATTTGCTGCAGTTTGAATTCGTCCTCTTCTCTGTCCTTTTTCGACACCAGAATATACCGCAGAGAGACGCAGCCGGCGATCACAAATGCCGAATAAGAGATCACCGCAGACCCGATGTGAAAGCCGAACCAGCCGCTGCGCAGAGCAGGCATCAGGTCGTTCACCGACATGGGCTGGAACGCCGCATAGGAAAGGATAAAGAACGTTACCGGGATGACGATGGCACTGAGCCATTCCTCTCTTTTTCTCAGGCGTAGGATCACTAAAAGCAGGGAAACGCCCCAGGAGAACGCGGTGGCAAACTCAAACTGATTCGAAAGTGGGATACGCCCGGCCGTGATCCCCCGGACGATGATATAAATGGTGTGCGCAGCAAACGCCGCCAGAAACACGAACCAGGCGATCTTCCCCAGCTTTTCCTTTTTGAAAAGTATGGCGGCCAGCTGCAGCACAAAGGCGACAAAATAAAGGATCAGACTGCCAAAGAATAGTACGTTCATTGTTTTGCTCCTTCTGAGATATTCTCCTGTATCCACTCCTGCACGGAGAGCCGCATGCTCTCCGGTTTCGGCCCGCTGATGGCGCAGCCCGTTTCATCCACTCGCACCAGCACCGGCTGGCAGAAGAAGGTGATGAAGAATCCTGCGATCATCATCAGGAACGATGCGCACAGCAGCGCGTTGACGATCCTCGGCGTGTATTTGATCCTTAGGCCGGGATACTCCACCGGCTTCTCAAAGCGGAAGAGCAGTTCGTTAACCTGCAGCTCGTCCCCCACGAAGGCCAGGATCGGCGTATACACCCCGTCCGAAGCGGTCTCCACCTGATACACCGGGTTCGGGTAACTGCCTGAGACGTTGGCAATCAGGGTTACATTCCCGCTTGGGTCGCGGATCATATCCGGGTACAGCTGCTCGTACCAGAGGCCATTTACCCCGTCCAACGTCAGGAAGACCAGTTCTGTCAGGGTAAATGTGTCTTCACCTCCGGTCGTGAGGTTCCGGATCGTTATGGATCCGGCCGTGCCGTACGTCTGCTGGTAGATCTTATACGGGCCGAACGTCAGTGGGTGGTTGACGCTGATCTCGTGCACGCCGCTGTCACGACCGTCGGGAAGCTTCACTTCGATCTCGCTGGTGAAGTCCAGCCGCCCCGTTTCATCCTCGATGCGGAAGCTCTCAACGCGAATCTCAGTACCGTCATCCATAATGACTGATTCGCCGGGGAAACAGTCCCGGTCGATGAACGTGGGCAGATACAGTGCTCCCGCCCCGAAGATCAGGGTGAGGAGGATGGAGAGATGCGTGATAAAGCTCCCGTACCGGCCAAAACTGTTTTTGCGGAAAACAAGGCTCGTTCCCTCTTTCTCCTCCTTACAGTGCATAGCCCTCAGGCCGTTCAGCACGCTGTCCCGCTGTCCAGCGCTCAGCGCAAAGGTCTCCGGCTGCTTCAGGAGCGTTTCCTTCTCCTTTTTCTTCGCCTTACTGACACTCCGGATTCGCACCAGGGAGCACAGAATCAGGTTCAGGCCAAGCAGAACCAGCAGCAGGAGAAAATACCAGCTGTTGAACACATCATTCAGTTTTAAAAAGAAGATCGCCGGGTGCGCGGTCGGATACGTCTCCACATACCATTTGATCTCTCTCCCCTGCGGGATCACCGTTCCTAGGACTGAGAACGCGGCGATCAGGAGCAGGAGAAGAATGCCGAACCGCATGGAGCGGAGAAACTGAAAGACTTTTTTCATTGTGGCTCCCGAAAAAGTACCGCCCGCCTCTCACGGCGGGCGGTATCCTTGGATTTGTTTTTGCTGTGCGCTTACTTCAGCATGCCGAGGGCTTCCGCTGTGAGCTCTTCTGCCTTGTCCAGGCACTCCGTGGTCAGAGCCGAGTTGTGCGCACCCTCACTGTTCTCAACAAACACAAAGTCCCAATAAAACTGCGCGTCTCTTGCAAGCGCACGGATAGCATCGAGTTCCGCTTCGGTGTACTCACCGCTCTCAACTGCTTTTGCAAGAGCCTCTGTCAGCTCCACCAGCTGGTCTGAGATCTCCGTCGTACGGGTGTCGATCTTTTCCTGCAGTTCATGGATCTGGGAGACCAGGTCGGCATGACACTTCGAGCATTCAGCATCGATCAACGCCTGATTCTCAAGCGGGCTTGTCAGATAGTGGTTCGGATAGGTTTCACCTTTCTCCCCGACAACCGTACCCATATGGCAGTCGGCACAGGTGAACTGCGGTGCCGCAGCGCCCATCCCCCAGCCGTGAACAGTCCCCTCGCCCAGGAATGTCTCGAATTCGGGGTGCTGCACCTTGATCTGCCGTACGCCGGTGCGCGGGTTGGTGTAATCCGCAAAGCCAAGACCGTCAACAAGAATATCATTGTTGAATGCGCTCAGAATGGCGGACGGGTGCATGCTCTCCAGGTCGTGGCGTGCAAGTGTTGTAGCACCGTCATCAGGGTCAAAGTAGTATTCCACGTGACACTGGCCGCAAGCCAGGTCGGCCGCCGGGACCTGATCCCAGTCATCCCCAAGCGCATCGATCACATAGGTGTGCGTCACCGTGATCTCACCCGGAGTGTTTGCATGACAGGAGTAGCAGCTGATAGCTTCAGTAACCTGTTCGCGTACTTCGTCAAAGTCGTACTTGTAGACTTCTCTTCCGGTCTCATTTACCAGGTTGGTGAAGTCCGGTGTCTTGCAGGTCCAGCACTGGGCGTACTTGTGCGGACGGCCGGTCTCCAGAATGTCATCCACATCGTAGTAGTGGCCACGGGCGCTGCCATAAGACTTGGAGAAGCCATATGGCTCATACAGGGTGATAAGCTGCGGATAGGACTTCAGGTAATCCTCGATCTCATCATTTTCCTGGTTTTGTTCCCAGCTGGCATAGATTTCCGGATACTCTTCTGCCCAGTCGGCCGCATGCATAACGGTCACGCCGGACATGGTCTCCACCTTGTTGGCAACTGCTTTTCCGGTATGCTCAGCAGCGTCAACTGCAAGCACCGTTCCGGCTGGCAGAGGCGGCTCTCTCATCAGTATGCCGCTGATGATGCCGACCAGCACCACGGCGACACCGCAGCAGATGCCGAGGATGTCATGGAGTTTTCTCTGTTTTGCTTTTTTCAGTTCTTTCTCGCTCATTGCGACTCTCTCCTTTCGTAAAGAGCGATCCTTTTCTGTCTGTGATGTACAGACATAATCATTATACCGGGAGAACAGTTTTTCGTCAAGGATAAGATTGGCCCGTTTTCGGGTCTCCGGCTCCGGTACGGTCGTGTTATATGCTCTTTCATTTGACACTGTGTTCCTGAGATGATATCCTTGAATTTACAGGAAGAAGCCGGCCTCTTACGCTCATTGACAGGAACGGAATTGCCCATGCAGCAGGAAACGAAAAACCGCATATTGTTTGAGGAGACCCCTGTTCCCCGGGCCGTTGCCACGATGGCCATCCCCACCGTGATCGCGCAGCTCATCGTGCTGATCTACAACGTGGCCGACACCTTCTTCGTCGGCCGCGCCAACAACCCCTATATGGTCGCGGCGGCTTCGCTCCTCCTGCCGATCTATAACATTTCGATCGCTGTGTCCAGTATCGCCGGCACTGGCGGCGGCACACTCATCTCGCGCCTGCTCGGCAAACACGAACCGGACAGCGCCACCAGCGTCGCTTCGTTCAGCATGCTGTTCTCGCTGCTGGGCGCCGCGTTTTTCTCGGTCGTGATGTTCTGTTTCATGCGCCCGCTGCTGTTCCTGCTCGGCGCCAGTTCGGAGACGTTTGAGTATGCGCGTCAGTACGCGATGTGCGTGATCGTTGTAGGCGCCGTCCCCACGATCCTCACGATGACGATGGCGAATCTGCTGCGCAGCGTCGGCGCCGCCAGGCAGGCGGGCTTCGGCGCCTCGATGGGCGGTGTGCTGAACATCTTCCTCGACCCGCTCTTCATGTTCGTGATCCTTCCCCGCGGGCACGAGATCCTCGGCGCGGGCATCGCGACGGCGCTCTCGAACATCATCGCCTGCATCTATTTTCTGGTGATCATCCGAAAGCTCAACAACCCCATCCTGCAGTTCACCAGAAGGACCGGTCTGCCGGAGAAAGCGCACATCCTCTCCTTCTTCGCCGTCGGCCTGCCGGCCGCACTCGGCCCGTTCCTGTTTGATCTCGACTATATCGTGCTCGACCGGCTGATGTCCGGCTACAGCGATGTGGCGCTGGCAGCCATCGGCATCGTGCTGAAGGCCGAGCGTCTGCCGCTCAACATCGGCATCGGCCTGTGCCTCGGCATGGTGCCGCTCGCGGCGTATAACTACACCTCCGGTAACCACAAACGCATGAAGGAAGTGCTGCTGTTCACCCGCCGCACCGGCACAGTGATCGGCATCGTCAGCATCATCCTGTACGAGATCTTCGCTCCTGCGCTCCTGCGCTTCTTCATCCAGGATCCCGCCACGGTGGCGCTGGGGTCGCAGTTCCTGCGGATCCGGGCGCTGGCTACGATCATGATGTTCCTCAGCTTCATCTATGTCCACTACTTCCAGGCGATGGGTAAGGCAAACGTTGCCCTGTTTCTGATCGTCCTCCGCTGGGCGGTGATCAACATCCCGATGCTCTTTCTGCTGAACGCGGTGTGGGGCGTGTACGGCATCGTATGGTCGCAGTTCATCAGCGACACGATCGTAGCCATCCTCACCTACCTGACCTACCGACGATTTGCCGTGGAATAACGAGCAAGGCCGCCCGACCGGGCGGCCCTGCTTATTTACATCTTTATATCCGGATGCTCACTTCGCCGGTATTCAGCCGGCGCAGTGTTCCGTCTTCCATTTGGACAAGAAGTGAAAAGTCGTCCGCGATGCCAACAGCAGTCCCGTTTTCCGTCTCTTACCCGGCATCAGGATGCGGATCTCCTTCCCTGTGACCAGCGAACGCCTGCGGTATTCCTCCAGCCACGGCCTCTCCTGCAGGTGAGCATAGTATCCCAGCAACCGGTCCAGCACAGCGGCGGCCAGCCGGCAGCGCAGCTCGGGAATTTCTTCTTTGCTGAAAACGCTGCCCGCGATCTTCTGCAGGTCTGCGGGAAAGCCGCCTTCCGGCGGACGCGTGTTGATGCCGATGCCCACGACCAGATAATTCACGGCGGCCGTCCCGCTGTCCAGCGAAGCCTCCGTCAGGATGCCGCAGACTTTCTTGCCGTCCACATATACATCGTTGACCCACTTGATCTGTGCCTGTACCGTTGCCAGGCTCTCGATGGCCTCGACCACTGCCACAGCGGCGCAGGCCGTGATATTCACAGCATCGGCCGCTTTCAGCATCGGCCGCAGCAGCACGCTCATATACAGGCCGATGCCCGCCGGAGAATAGAAGCTGCGGCCCATGCGTCCTTTTCCTGCCGTCTGCTCTTCGGCGATCAGGCAGAGCCCTTCTTCCGCGCCTTCCTCCGCCATGCGCTTCAGCACGGTGTTGGTGGAGGAGATGACGGGCACCACCTGCAGGCGGAGCCCGTCCGCGTGAAGATAACGGCGGACGCCTTCCTCACTCAGTGCATCTTTGAGAACAGCGTCCGTCATCATGTGTAATAGTCTTTCCACAGCAGCGGGTGGAGCCGGTTCGTCAGCAGCGCCGCCATCACGATCTTGACAATGTCCGGGATCACATATGGCAGCACGCACCATACCAGCGCTGTCGCCACGCCGACCGGGCCGCTGGTGCGGGTGTACACCAGCACGAACCACGCCGTACCCAGCGCATAGCAGAGCAGAACGCCGATCACCATCGCTGAGATCAGCACTTTCTTTCCCCTTCCGCGTTTATCGGCTGCGATCCCGACGACGAGCGCCGTCAGCAGAAAACCGACCAGATAACCGCCCGTGGCGCCCAGCAGATACCCGAGGCCGCCTTCAAAGCCGGCAAACACCGGCACCCCGGCAATGCCGAGCAGCAGATAGACAGCGACGGCCCACATCCCGATCTTGAGGCCGAACAGCGCAGCCACCAGGCAGACGGCAAACGTCTGCATCGTGAACGGGACCGTGAGCGGAACGCTGAGCCAGGAACAGATGATCAGCAGCGCGACGCCCAGAGCTGTATATGCAATTTCCCGGATCGAGATCCTGGCCATGCGGCCCACCTCCGTACTTATTGACTATTCTTTATCATACCGCAGGGCCGCTCCTGCGTCAACCGGAAACCGCTTCCCGTCGGTTGACCCGAAGGCGATTTTATGATACAGTGAGCTCACCTTTTTTCACGGAGGTTCCCTATGCCTTCCGATTTTGCCGTAATCTTTGATATGGACGGCGTGATCTTCGACACCGAGACCATCGCCCTCAAATGCTGGATCCTCGCCGCCGAGACCCTCTCGCTGCCGGACATCCGCCCGGTGTTTCCGCTCTGTATCGGCGCCAACATCCGGCGGACCGAAGAGATTCTGATGGAGCATTTCGGCCCGGACTTTCCTTACGTCGCTTTTGCAAAGCAGTCCCGCGCAAACTATATCGCCCACTATGAAACAGAGGGGCTGCCTGTCAAAACCGGCACCCGGGAGATCCTTGCTTTCCTGCAGGAGGCCGGTGTTCCGATGGCGATCGCCTCCTCCACCGTAAGCAGCGTCGTCCGCCAGGAACTGGAAGACGCGGAACTGATCGCTTTCTTTCAAGCTGTGCTCGGCGGCGACATGGCCGCCCGCAGCAAACCTGCGCCGGACATCTTTCTTTCGGCCGCCGCTCAGCTCTCCTTTCCGCCGGAGTGCTGTTTTGTGATCGAGGACTCCTACAACGGCATCCGCGCTGCCCACAACGCCGGGATGCGGCCCCTCATGGTGCCGGACATGCTCCCGGCGACAGAGGAAATGCAGGAGCTTGCCGAGCACGTTTTCCCCAGCCTTTTTGAAGTAAAGGACTTTCTCGAACAGAATCTTATTTGAATACCGCAAAACAGCGGGCCGTCTCAAAACGAGCCGGCCCGTCTTTTTTATGTCTTGTACTGGCCTACAGAAAGCTGTTTTATAAACCGACTTAAGAAATCTTCAGAGACGCTAACTGTTCTATGTGGTATAATACAGTTCGTCGGGCGGTCTGCCGCCCGGATCATCTGCAACTAATTGTCTAAAGGAGAACACTATGAAGAAAAGCATTCTGCGCATCCTGCTTCTGTCTCTCTCTGTTCTGGCGGTCCTGCTGCTGGCTGCCTGCGGCAAGGGCGATTCGGCGGCAAACAACGCCGGCACCACCCCCGCGCCCGGAGTCTCTCAGGAAAAAGCAGAATATGCCTATCGCAGCGATTTTACTACCATACAGAAAACAAACGACAACTATCCGCCCAGCCCCTTCCTGTATACCGGCAACGGATACTATGCCATGGGCAGCGAGGTCGTAGGGACCCGTGAGCTCCCCGAAGGTGCAACGGTGGAATATGAAGGACAGTACGACATTTACGCCACGATCCTGTATTTTGTGAAGCCGGACGGCTCTGTGGAGAAGCTTGAGAATTTCGAACCGGTCCTGCCCGCTGAGGACACCGAAGGCCTCAAGGAATTCAGCTCCTACGCATCCCTGCAGAAGCCGCAGCTGACGCCCGACGGCAACCTGATCGCGCTGATCGAGAACTACAAATCCTGGTTCGACGGCCCCGAAGACCTGAGCGATCCAGAAGAGATGTGGCAGTACTACAAGTATGAACAGACATACCAGATCCTGACCATCGCGCCCGACGGAACCCGGCTGAGTCTCGCCGACGTCGATTTCGACGAGCCCGATGCCTATCTCAACGGCTACAACGCCGCCGTCGATCCCGACGGCAACCTGCTGGTCACGCAGGATATGAATGTCATGGCCATCGCTCCCGACGGCAGCATCGCCTATACGATCGAAGGCCAGGATTACTGCTACAACATGATCACACTTCCCGACGGACGCGCTGCCGTGATGAGTGAAGGCATGACCGGAACGCAGCTTTTGACAGTGGATCTGGAAAAGAAGAGCTTCGGCGAGGCATACCCTCTTCCGAATGGAGCCTGGTCGCTTACACCCGGCGATGAGAACTACGACCTCTATTACAGCAGCGGCATGTATCTCTACGGTTACCGCTTCGGTGAAGAAGAGCCGGTGGAAGTCCTCAAGTGGCTGGATGTGGACATCAGCAGCGATACCGTTGACACCGACACGCTGCAGATCCTTCCGGACGGTACGATCCGCGGTTCTCTGCGGGACTACTCCGGCACGGAGGCTGAGACCCAGCTCTTTACGCTGACCAAAGTTCCCGCCAGTGAGATCCCCCAGAAAGAAACACTGACGATCGCGCAGATCGAGTATTACGACTATAATCTCAACAACCGCATCGTGCGCTTCAACCGCACACATACCGACGTGCGCCTGGAGCTTGTGGACTACAGCTCCAACAACACCGAGGGCGATGTCGGCGCCGGCGTGACCAAGTTCACCACCGAGCTCATGGCCGGCAAGACCACGGATATCATTCCGCTTTCGCAGCTGCCCTATCGCCAGCTCGCCGCCAAAGGTCTGCTGGAGGATCTCTATCCGTACATCGACAAAGACCCCGACCTGAAGCGCGAGGACTTTTTCCCCAACGTGCTGCAGGCGCTCGAAGTGAATGGCTGCCTGTATCAGGCTGTTGACGGCTTCTCTGTGGAGACGCTTGTCGGCGCCGCCAGCGTAGTCGGCGACACGCCGGGCTGGACCTACGCCGATTTTGATGAAGCGCTCGCCAAAATGCCGGAAGGCTGCACGCCGCTCGACTTCTGGTACACCCGCGACGATGTGCTGAGTGCCCTGCTTTCGGCCAACATGGACCGGTTCGTCGACTGGTCAACCGGTGAAGTCCGCTTTGAGAGCGACGAATTCAAGCAGCTGCTCCAGTTCGCGTCAAAGTTTCAGGCCAGTTTCGACCAGGATACCGCCGACACCACTGAGAGCTCGGCAGACCTGATCAAGCAGGGGCGCCAGATGCTGACACGGAGCTATCTGTACGGTCTGGATTCCCTCATGTGGAACGATACCAACTTCGGCGGCAAAGCCACCTATATCGGCTGGCCGACCACGGAGGGCGTCGGCAGTATCATGCAGCTTGATGCCGGCTACGCCATCAGCAAGACCTGCGCCAACAAGGATTCCGCCTGGGAGTTCGTACGCGGACTGCTGACGGAGGAAGGTCAGGCGAACGTATGGGAGATCCCCACCAACCGCAACGTTTACAAGACGAAGCTTGAAGAGCTGATGAAGACCGAGTATGTCAAGGATGCGGACGGCAACTACATCCTGGACGAAAACGGCGAGAAAACTCCCGTAGCCCGCGGTTACTGGATCGACAATAACGGCGAACAGCATGCTGTTTACGCACTGTCGCAGGAGCAGGCTGACATGGCACTGATGATCATCGAGACCTGCAACCACATGTCGAACAGCGACGCCAGCATCTCCGACATTGTGAACGAGCAGGTGCAGGCCTATTTTGAAGGACAGAAGTCCCTTGACGAAGTCTGCCGCCTCATTCAGAGCAAGGCAAATCTCTATGTAAACGAACAGCGCTAAGCAGCTTTTGACACACTATGCCCCGCTGCCGATTGGCAGCGGGGCGCATTTTTTGCTGTCTGCTTATTCTTCTATCGTCTCATAATAATAAGAATAATCGATCCCTTTCATGAAGATCTCCCTGTCATTTATTTTATCTGTCAGTGCAGACAACAAGAGTTTTTTTATATCCGAAGAATCGTACGGACTTCTTTCCATAGCAGCAAGGTAGGCTTTTTTGTCTATTTGCTGCCAGTCAACGCACTTTCCGATCCTTACCTTTAAAAGCTGATCCAACCAGATGCGTGTTGCTCTTCCGTTGCCTTCCAAAAACGGATGTACAATATTCATTTCAACATATTTATCAATGATTTCTTCTGCAGTATGATCCGGCATAGCTTCGAGTTCATGAAAGATTTTATCGAAGAACATACAGTTTGCAAAGAAAAACCCGCCTTTTGAAATATTTTTTGATCTGATCTGTCCCGCGAACTCATAGAGACCACCGAAAAGAAATGCATGAATCTGCTGTAAACCTTTAATCGTTCCTGCCTCAGCCTCATCCAATAAAGAGTTTTCATATAATTCATAGGCATTGCGTTTGCTCTGCTCATCAACCGGATCTGCCATTCCTTTGATCCAATCCGCGAAGTGAACACGTTTTTTAGCCGGGAGCAACAGCAGAAGCTGAGTGATCCCTGCCTGATTCAGGCAATC
>JAEEGJ010021204.1_pt1 | contig 14019 bp, 14 predicted proteins | sample 8958761 | NCBI WGS metagenome assembly JAEEGJ01 (sample SAMN16246546, study PRJNA631951) | gut metagenome | biome: gut microbiome; feature: rumen; material: RS-attached | host: Bos | place: Iran: Karaj | collected 2018-10 | reverse complement strand
GGGGTTGTTATACTGACCGTACTGGTTGTTGTATTGTTCCATTTTTTCTCTCCTCCCGAAAGAACCGGTTTCAGTTCTTTGTTTCTTTCTTTTTCATTTCATACAGCTTTCCGAGATACAGAACCGCGTCGGAAAGCAGCCAGATAATCACGCCGTAGACGATGCCGGTGAGCAGCTTCAGGAAGAACTCCGAGAAGATCACGCCGCCGGCATATCGCTCGATGATCAGCGTAACCGAGTAGACGATGGCGGTCAGGAGATAGAATACCATGACGGTGATCGCGACCGCCTTTGCGATCAGGCAGAACATGCCCTGGTCGTGCGCCCATTTCCGGAACGCATCCTTGAAATCGGGCGTCTTGGAAGATTTCTTCCCGCTTTCCTTCTTCGGCGGATCGAAGACGGGATCGGGCGTCGAATCGAGGCGCGCGCCGCAGGCGTCGCATACGGTTGCATCGTCGGGCAGGGAAATGCCGCATTTCGGACAGTACATCATAGGTTCCTCCTTATTTTCTAAAATCAGTATTCCGAATTCAGGTACAGATCGGTAAGCATTTCATACGTTTCGCGATGATAGACGGCGGCGTTTTTCGCCTCTTCCAGCCATGCGTCCAGCTGCGCTTCCCATGCGCTGTCCTTCGTTTCACGTGCGGCGGCGGCGCGGATATCGTCCTCGATCGACGCGCGGTCGACAACGCCCGCGGGGATCCGTTCGATCAGCTTCACGATCACATATGCGCCGTCAACGAGGGTCGGCTTCGAATACGTGCCGGGCTCGAGCTTTCTTGCGATTGCCGCGATCTCCTCGTCGTGCGTGTCAACGCCGGCAAGGTATACCACGCGTTCATCCGTGTGCGAATCGTCCGCCTCGCCGAGATTGTAGGCGTCCATCGCATCTTCGAAGGAAAGCCCGTTTTCGAGCGCCGCATACGCTTCGTCGCCCTTCTTCCTGACGTCGCCGTAATACGCATCCTCCAGCGCTTCGGTTTCCGCCTTCAGCGCGGCATAGTCGATCTCGATCGCGGCAGCGCGTTCCGGATTGCTTCCGTTCAGCGCAAGCATGCCGTATTCGGCTTCAAGCGCCGCCATTTCGACGCGGTTTGCCTCGATCTTTTCATCGGGTTCGCCGTCCGGTATGAGGTCGATGACCTGTACGCGGGCGAAGCCGTCGGGCGCGTACAGAATCAGCGTGTCCTGCGCGTCATAGTAAAACTCCTCGGGGGAAGCGTCATATTTTGTTTTTTGCGCTTCCAAAGCGGTCTCGTACCATTCGTCGACCGCTTCCTGATCCAAAGAGAGATCCTCCAGGATGCGTTCTTTGAGAAGCTCCGTGACCTCGTCAAGCTGCATGGAAAGCGTGTAGTCCTGATTGCGCGTCGCAAGATAATCGTCAAACGTATACCCTTCGCCGAACATTTCACGAAGCTCGTCGCCGATGGCGTCAAGCACGGTCGTAAGCTGTTCTTCCGTGAGCACCGACGCGTCGGTTACGGATTCGAGATCGGTGAACTCCTCGGCAAACATGCACAGGAGCTCGTTGCGCTCCTCCGCGACGGCCTTTTCCGCGTCTGCGGCGATCTTCGCTTCGGTTTCCTCGGCAAGCTTGATCCCGAGCTGTTCCGCTTTCCAGAGCGGAGCGTAATACTCGATCAGCCGTTCTTCGGTCATGCGGAGAAACTCGCCGAGCGATTCCGCGTTCAGTTCGCTGCCGTAGGAATAGAACATGCTGACGTACTGATCGAACATGGTCTGCACTTCGCCCGCGGTGATCTTGATGTCGCCGAGCTCGATTGCAACCGCGTTGAAGTCAAACGCGGAAGCGTCGCTCTTTGACGAGTTCGCTCCGTCCGGCGCGGGAACGGCGCCCGACGGGGCGGCTTCGGTTGCCGATTCGTTTTCGTTCGGCACAAGGCAGCCCGCGAGCGGCAGAAGCAGCAGGATCGCCGTCACAAATGCCAGAATGCGTTTTGTATGTTTCATAGGATGGAAGTCCTTTCTGTCTGTTTTGTCCATTATACCGCCGGATCGGCGTCCGTGCAATGCATCAACCTGTAAATTAATTGTGGAAGTTTTTTGACAAAATCGCGAATAATGAGCTTTTTATCCGCCCAGACGACCGCCGCCGGCTCGTTCGCGATGAGCCGGAGGTTCGGTTCCGAGGACAGAACGGCCAAAAGGCGCATGCCGTCCGGACGCGCCGATGGGTCGTACACGAGCGTCGTTTTCCCGTCGCGCACGGTGACGGAAGCGAAGCCCGCGCGCCGCGCATAGGCGCGGATCAACGCAAGCTGCATCAACGTCATGACCGGCTCCGGCAGATCGCCGTACCGGTCGTTGAACTCGTCCAGAAGGTCGGTGTACGCGTCGCCGTCGCCGATCTGCGCGATCCGTTTATACATGGCGAGCCGATGCAGCTCGGACGGCAGGAACGTTTTCGGCACATAGGCGTCGATCGGCGCGTCGACCGTCGTTTCGATCTCCGGCGCAACCGTTTCGCCCTTCGCTTCGGCGACCGCGGAGCGCATCAGCTTGCAGTAGAACTCATAACCGACGTCCGAGATGTGCCCGTGCTGTTCCGCGCCCAATAAGCTTCCGGCGCCGCGGATCTCCAGATCGCGCATCGCAAGGCGGAAGCCCGCGCCGAACTGCGTGAACTCGCGGATCGCCAGAAGACGCTTCTGCGCCGTTTCGGAGACCGCCCGCGCCTGCGGCACGGTGAAGTATGCGTACGCCATGCGCGTCGAGCGTCCGACTCTGCCGCGAAGCTGGTAGAGCTGCGCGAGCCCCAGCTTGTCCGCGTCGAGCACGACGAGCGTGTTCGCGTTCGGGATGTCCACGCCGCTTTCGATGATCGTCGAGCACAGCAGGATGTCGATCTCGCGGTTCAGGAACGCCATCATCGTTTCCTCGAGCAGCGCTTCCGGCATCTGTCCGTGCGCCATGCGGATGCGCGCCTCGGGCAGAAGCGCCCGGAGGTGCGTGAGCGTCGAGCCCATCGTGATCACGCGGTTGGACACGACGAACGCCTGTCCGCCGCGGGCAAGCTCGCGGTTCAATGCCGCCGCGACGAACGCGTCGTTGTATTCCGTTACGAACGTCTGCACGGGGAAGCGGTTTTCCGGCGGCGTGTCGATCGTCGAGATGTCGCGGATGCCCGTCATGGACAGGTTCAGCGTGCGCGGGATCGGCGTCGCGGTCAGCGTCAGCACGTCGACCTCGCTGCGCATTGCTTTGATCTGTTCCTTGTGGTTTACGCCGAAGCGATGCTCCTCGTCGATGATGAGCAGTCCGAGATTTTTGAACTTTACGGTCTTTGCGAGCAGCGCGTGCGTGCCGACGACCACGTCGATCTCGCCGCTTTCGAGACCTTTTTTGACCTCTGCGCACTCCTTCGGCGTCTGGAACCGCGAAAGGCAGGCGACGCGCACGGGGAAGTCCGCAAAGCGCTGCAGAAGCGTATGATAATGCTGCTGCGCAAGGATCGTCGTGGGCACCAGAAACGCCGTCTGTTTGCTGTCCTGCGCCGCCTTGAACGCCGCGCGCATCGCGACCTCGGTCTTGCCGTAGCCGACATCGCCGCATAAAAGCCGGTCCATCGGACGCGGCGATTCCATGTCCGCCTTGACGTCGCGGATCGCCTGCGCCTGATCCGGCGTTTCCTCATAGGGGAAGGCGTCCTCCAGCCGCTTCTGCCACGCGGTGTCCTTCGAGAACGCAAAGCCGCTGTTCGCGCTGCGCGCCGCATACAGCCGGGCAAGGTCGACCGCGAGCTTTTTTGCGCCCGCGCGCGCCTTTTCCACGCGCTGCTGCCACTCCGCGCCGCCGAGCTTGCTCAGCTGCGGAGGCGTTTCCGCGTCCGCGCCGATGTATTTCTGGATCCGGTCCAGCTGATCGGTCGGGATATAGAGCCGGTCGTCGCCGCGATAGGCGAACAGCAGATAGTCCTTCTTGCTGTTTTCGACGGTCAGCTGTTCCACGCCGAGGAACCGGCCGATGCCGTGCGCCTCGTGCACCACGTAATCGCCGACGGAAAGGTCGGTGAATTTCAGCGCGCCGCCGCGTTTTTTCACATGCGAGGACGGCTTTTTGCCGAACAGCTCCTGCGCCGTCAGAACAAAGAGATGCGATTCGGGGAAGGCGAAGCCCTGCGGCAGGGACGCGGAAAGGATCAGCGCCTCGCCGCGCACGGGCGGACGGGTGAGCGCGTCGGCATAGGCGACGGAAAGCTTCACGTCGCCGAGAATGTCGCGCATGCGCTCCTGCGCTTCGCCGACGTACAAAAGCACCGCTTCGCGCGCCTTCAGCAGCTTTGTAAGCTCCGAAACAAACTGCGCGGAATCGTTGAGATAGGCGGGCGCGGGATCGGCGGTAAAGCCCACGCGCGCGCGGTGTCTGAAGTTCGGATAGGGACGGAACAGCGCATAATACGCGGCGCTGTCCTTTGTGTCGAGCCGCCGCATCAGCGTGTCCGCGTCGATCAGCAGCTTCCCCTGCGACGGATGCCCCTCGCCGCGTTCGAGCGTCGCCGCGACCGTTTCGGAAAAGACCAGCTCCGCCGCCTTTGCCTCGTCCGCAATGCGGGACGGATCGTTGAGAACCAGCACGCGGTTTTCGGGCAGATAATCGAGCAGCGTTTCGGTGACGGGGTAGAGGAGCGGGACGAGCACGTCCGCGCCCACGCACGGGCGGCGCTCCTTCCACGATTCGCGCTGCGCGTCGAAGCCCGCGGCGTTTTTCAGAAGCCGCAAAGCCCGCGCCATCGCTTCCGCGGTCTGCGGGGTCTCGAAGGCGGGCGGCAGCACGGCGGAGGACGCCTGCTCGATGCTGCGCTGCGTCAGCGGATCGAACACGCGCATCTGATCCACGTCGTCGCCGAAAAACTCGATGCGGTACGGATACTCCGCCTGCGGCGGGTACACGTCGAGAATATCTCCGCGCGAAGCGAACTGCCCGGGTCCCTCGATCTCGGGCGTGCGCTCATAGCCCGCTTCGCTGAGCTTCGTCATCAGGTCGCGCGGATCGATCGTATCGCCGACGCACACCCGCACGATCTGCGACAAAAATGTCTCATGCGGAACGAGGCGCTCCATCAGCGCTTCGGAACAGGTGACGATCAGCGAGGAAACGCCGAGCGCCAGCCGCGAAAGCACCGCAAGGCGCGAGGCGCGGCGTTCGGACGAGACCGCTTCCAGGTGCACAAGCGGCAGTTCGCGCGGCAAAAAAAGCCCGGTATCCGGGCGATAGGCGCGCTGCAGCTCGTACAGCCGCATCGCTTCGGCGGGCGTCGGCGCCACCCACAGAACGGTTTTGTCCTCGGCAAGCGCGGCGTTCACCGCCGGGCGGTGCGCCTCGGAAAGACCGAATACGGCGACCGTTCCGTCGCCGTTTTCAAGCGCGCTGTGCAGTTGTCGATAGCCGGGATCGTTGGAGATCGCCTGTAAAAGCGCTTTCATGCTGCAATACATGGTGCAAAAACGCACCCGTTATTCTTCATTCCCGTGTCCGTCGACCGAGGCGGAACGGTTCTTCTCGTGCTTTTTGTTGTACTTCGTCTGGGCTTCGCCGATGTTCCCCGCGACGATCAGCGCCGCCGCGTCCGCCGCATGCTCAAAGACCTCCTCAAGCTGCTTCTGCTCCTCCTTCGAGGGGCGCTTCAGAACGTAATCGCGCAGCATCAGGGATTCGTCCCTGCCGACGCCGATGCGGATGCGGGCGAAGTTTTCGGAATTGACGCAGGCGATGACGGAACGCATGCCGTTGTGGCTGCCCGCGGAGCCGTTTGCGCGGATGCGCATGCTTCCGGTGGGCAGATCGATGTCGTCGTACAGCACGATCAGCCGTTCCGGCGCGAGCTTATAAAAGTGCATCAGCCCCTGCACCGCGTCGCCGGAAAGGTTCATGTAGGTCTGGGGTTTCGCGAGGATCACGCGCTCGTTTCCGATGCGCCCCTCGCCGTACAGGGCGGAAAAGCCCTTCGTTTTGACGCGGATCCCGTATCGCTCCGCAAGCGCGTCCAGCGCCTGAAAGCCCGCGTTGTGCCGCGTTTTTCTGTAACTCAGCCCGGGGTTGCCGAGCCCGACGATCAGATACATAGCCGTTCCTTTCCAAAATACGGATTGCCCCACGCCGGAATAGACGGGGGGTCTGTTCTTACAGTATAACACGGTTTTCCGTTCCGCGCAACCAAAAAAGGACCGCGGATCGCGGTCCCTGTGCGTCGGAGGTTATTCAATTCCGGTCAGATCGAAGCTCTCGAGCCATTTCGTCGCGGTCTCGCAGACTTCCTTAAGGCACGCCTCGTCGAACGGGGTGACAAGCTCCGCGTTCTTCAAAAGCTCGACGAACGTTTTGCTGCCGCCCTGCACGGTGTACGCCATATAGTGCTTCCACGCGTCGTCGCGGTCCTTTTGGATCATCGCCCAGAACTCCAGCGCGACCGTCTGCGCCAGGCAGTAGTCGATGTAGTAGAACGGGTTCGCATAGATGTGGCTCTGCCGCTGCCAGCCCTCGCCCTCGGAATAGAACGGGATCTCGCCGTCGAGCTTCATCCACGGCATGTAGACGCCGAGCAGCTTCTTCCATTCGGCATGGCGTTCGGCGGGCGTATACTCCGGATGCTCGTAAACGATGTGCTGGAAGTGATCGACCATCGTGCCGTACGGGATGAAGGTGATCGAGCCCGCGAGGTGACTGTACATAAACTTTCTTGCGTCGGCGCCGAAGAAGCCGTCCGCGTTCATCCAGCCGAAGAATTCCATACTCATCGAGTGCACCTCGCACGCCTCCATGGAGGGCCATGCGTAGGTGAGCGGGATGCGCTTGCGGTTCATCCAGTAGGCGAACGCGTGTCCCGCCTCGTGCGTGACGACCTCGACGTCGCCCTGCGTGCCGTTGAAGTTCGCAAAGATGAACGGACGCTCATAGTTCGCGATCCCGGTGCAGTAGCCGCCGCCCCGCTTGCCGGGCGTGGAAAGCACGTCCAGAAGCTGATCCTCCAGCATCGTGCGGAAGAATTCGCTCGTCTCCGGCGACAGCGCGTCGTAGAACTTCTTTCCCTGTTCGAGAATATCGTCCGGCGTGCCCGCGGGACGCGGATTGCCGCTCCGGAAGCTCAGCGCGGCGTCCGCAAACGACAGCGGATATTCCTTGCCGAGACGCTTCGCCTGTTCGCGCATGATGGAGTCCGCGACCGGCACGAGGTACTTCTGCACCGCGGCGCGGAAACGTTCGACGTCCTCCTTTGTATAGCAGTTGCGGCCCATGCGATAGTAGCCGAGCTGCGTATAGCCGCCGTAGCCGAGCTTTTTGCCCATCGTGTCGCGCAGATGCGTGAGCTCATCATAGATCGCGTCAAGGCGCTCCTGATGCTCCTTGTACCAGGTCCCTTCGGCCTTCCATGCCGCAAGACGCTTTTCGTCGTCCGCGCAGGTCTTGAACGGAGAAAGCTGCGACAGCGTATAAACGCCGTCCTCGAACGGGATCTGCGCGGAGGCGATCAGTTTTTCGTATTCGGTCACCAGCTCGTTTTCCTTCTGCATCTCCGGGATGATCTCCGGCGAGAACGCTTTCTGCTCGATCTCGGCGTTCACGAACATCAGATCGCCGTATTCGGCTTCAAAGTCCTTGCGGAACGGCGAGGAAAGAAGCGCTTCCGTCCAGGCGTGCGTGTATTCGGCGATTTCGGGACCGAAGTTGTCCCAGAACGTGCTTTCGCCGTCATAGAACTCGTCGCGCGTGTCGATCGAATGCCGGATGCCGGCAAGCTCGCCCATCGTCATGACCTGCTTTTCGTGCTCCTCCATTGCAAGGAACACGGCGCGTGCTTCTTCATAGCTTTTGGCGTTTCCGAGCTGTTCGGTGAAGCCTTTGACGGCGGATTTCACCGCTTCGGGATCGGGTCTTTTGTAAGGCATTTCCGAAAACTTCATACGGGTTTCTCCTTTCGTGCGCGCCGTTTTTCCGGCGCATCGCTCAAATCATAAGTATATCACGCATGCATGCGGTTTTCAATAGACGCGTGGTTGTGTTATGACAGGAAAACCGTGACACGGCGGCGCAGCTGTGATAAAATGGATACAAACCGGAAAACGGGGTGAAACGAACATGACAAAACATGTGATTCTGCTGAACGGACCTTCCTCCGCGGGGAAATCCTCGCTTGCCGCCGCGCTGCAAAAGCGCGCGGAGGAACGCCGAAAAGAGCGCTATGCGATCATTTCGATCGACGATTACATGCGCGTATCAAAGGAGGAGACCATCTACGAGGACGACGTGTTCGAGATCTCGGGCGACATGATCCGCGGCGTGACGGAAGCGCTCGGCGCCGCGTCCGGCGTGATCGTCGACCACGTCATCACCAGCGAACGGATCTATCGGCAGTTCACGGACGCGATGCGCCCGTACGCGCTGCACACGGTGCGGGTGACCTGTCCTTTAGAGGTGCTTTTGAAGCGTGAGCAGGCGCGAAAGGATCGCTGTCCGGGCTCGGCGGAGGCGTCCTATACCTGGCTCTACCCGAAGGACGGCTACGACCTCACGGTCGATACGCATGAAATGACGGCGGAACAGTGTGCCGAAGCGATCGACACGGCGCTGTTTCCGGAACGCGACGAACGGTGAGAATCAAGGAGGGCAACATGGCGCTGAAACTGATCAGACTCACAAAGGCATATGAAAAGCAGCTCGGCGAAATGATCGACGAATGGCGGCGTGATCAGGAGGAAAATCATACCAATCACTCGCCTTACGCGATATTCAAAAACGATTATCACGATTTTGATCATTATCTGGAGAATCTCGAGTTTAAGACGGAGACGGACGGAAGAGTGCCAGATTCGGTGTTTTTCCTGCTTGACGCCGACCGCGACCGGCTGCTGGGGGCGGTGAATATCCGCCATTATCTGAACGAAGCGCTTCTGCGCGACGGCGGGCACATCGGCGACGGAATACGCCCGAGCGAGCGCCGACGCGGCTACGCTACCGAAATGATCCGTCTTGCCCTTATCGAATGCAAAAAGCTCGGTATAAAACGGGTGCTTATGGTCTGCGACAAAGACAATATAGGATCGGCAAAATCGATCGTCAGAAACGGCGGCGTGCTCGAAAACGAGATCACCGACGAAGACGGAACGGTCGAACAGAGATACTGGATCGAACTGTGAAGATAGCGGTGATAGGTTACAGCGGGAGCGGAAAATCCACGCTTGCCGCGGCGCTCGGAAAAGAATACGGGGCGGATGTCCTTCATCTTGATTCGGTCAATTTTCTTCCCGGATGGAAGGAAAGGCCCGACGAAGAAAAGCGGCGCGTCGTGGAGGCGTTTCTTGACTCCCATGATTCCTGGGTTATAGACGGAAATTACACGAAGCTGTTTTACGAGCGCAGAACGGAAGAGGCCGACCGTATCGTTATGATGCTTTTCGGCCGTTTTGCCTGCCTGTACAGGGTGACTAAACGTTATAAAAAATACAAAATCTCCACCCGCCCCGACATGGCGGAAGGGTGTCCGGAAAAACTGGACGCCGAGTTCGTGAAGTGGGTTCTGTGGAAGGGAAGAAGCAAAAAGGCGAGAGAACGGTACAAAAATCTCGCAAAACGGTACCCGGACAAGGTCACGGTGCTGAAAAACCAGCGGCAGCTTGACGCTTTCATGAGGGAAAACTGCCAAAAAGGCGGAGGCCGACATGTTTGACTGCGATTTTTCCTGGATACAGGATACTTTTGAACTGACAGTCGAAACCGGAGACGACTGCGCGGTGTTTTGTCATAAAACGAACGGAAACCGCCTGCTGATTCAGCGGGACGAATATTATACTTCCGACGATAAAAAAGAGACGTTCACCGAATATACGGTATGTTTTTCGACCCAGCACCGGCACTTCCAGGATCTTAAAGACGCGCTTGAATATGCCTGCGATATTTTTTCGGATAAAATTCTTGCCGTTGAGTTTTACGACAGGGACGGCAGAGACCGTTTCGGAGGGGATATCAAAGCCGGGGACGGCCGGTCGCCGGCGGAACTCATGCGAAAATTCGGATATACCGGGCAATACCTGAAAGGTGGCCGCTGCGTTATTCACAGCTGGTCGGGAGGATCTGACGGGGAAATCATCTTAACATGACCGACGTAACTTATAAGAAAAAGCGTATCGCAATCATTGCCGTGTCCCTTGTTTTTCTCGCGGCTGCGGCTTTTGCGCTGCTTCTGTACCTCGGCGTTCTGCACCTGAACTCTCCGGACGAAGGGAAATATCCGGTCCGCGGAGTGGACCTGTCGTCATATCAGGGGGCGGTCGACTGGGACCTGCTTGCCCGGCAGGGCATATCGTTTGCTTATATCAAGGCGACCGAGGGCTCGTCGCTCGTCGATCCCTGCTTCGGGGCGAACTGGACGGCGGCCGCAGGGACCGGCCTTCGCATCGGCGCTTATCATTTTTTCAGTTTTGAATCGCCGGGCGAAACACAGGCAGAACTCTTCCGCTCGACCGTGAAAGAGGTCCCGGGAATGCTGCCGCCGGCGGTCGACGTCGAGTTTTACGGGGATTACGGGTCGGAAAAGGACATCGACGTCTCCGCCGTGAAGGCCGAACTCCGCGTTTTTGTCGACAGTCTGGCAGGAGAATACTGTATGAAGCCGGTCATCTACTGCGACGCGCGGTCTTATGACGCTCTTGTCAGAGAGGGCTTCGACGACTGCGACATATGGTTCAGGAGCGTGTATTCTAAGACCCCCGACGGGATCGGATGGACCTTCTGGCAGTATTCGAACAGGCACCGGCTTGAAGGTTACTCGGGTCGCGAACGGTATATCGACATGAACATATTCAACGGGGATGCCGGCGCGTTCGCGGCATATCCCGGAAAGGAAGAGTAATGAAAGAACTTATCGGATTTTGCGGACTCGACTGCGAGATGTGCGAGGCGAGAATCGCGACTTTGAATAACGACGACGGACTTCGCCGAAAGGTCGCCGCAGAGTGGTCGGCGCTCAACGGCGTTGAGATCACGCCCGAAATGATAAACTGCGAGGGCTGCAGAGTCGACGGAAAAAAGACGCCCTATTGCGATTTTCTCTGTCCGATCAGGCAGTGCGCGCTGAAAAAGAGCATCGAAACCTGCGCCGGCTGCGCGGAAATGAAGAGCTGCGAAAAGCTCGGGCAGATCACCGAAAACAGCGCCGAGGCGAGGGAGAATCTGAGCAGATATGGAACTGAAGTTTGAAGATTTCTGCATGGGTTACGTTACGGAGGATCCCGCCCGGGAACGGGATGATCTTCTCTGCCTTAGATCCCCCGACGCCGATATAGGCGGAGGAAGAATAACCGTTTCCGACATTGACGTTCTCGCTTCGCATCCGGAAATTCGATCGGTCAGGATCATGGGTCTGAGCCAGGATACCTTTGAGTATTTCATTAAAACCTACGGCAGGCAGTTGAGATCGGTATCGTTTTTTAAAAACAAGCGAGTGGAAGACTGGTCGCTGTTGGGGACGCTGCCGGATCTTGAATACGTTTTCTGGTTCTGGAATCAGAAAAACGATAAACTTTGGGATATGAGCGGAAATCTGTCGCTGAAAGGGCTGTGTATCAATGATTTCACAAGGATGCACAGCATAGAGGGCATCAGCAGAGCCCCCGCGTTGAAATATTTTTCAATAGGGAATGCTGTCTGGGACAGATATGAAGCGGATTCTTTCCTTCCTCTTGCCGGATCGGGCGTGTCTCACCTGTCCTTCAGCGGCAGACACATTCTTGACGGCAACCTGAGCTTTCTGGAAAAAATGCCGGAACTTGAACGTTTCTTTGTTTCTGCGAAGGAATTCACGACTGAACAGACGGCCTGGGCTGCTGCTAATTTTCCGCGTCTCGAAAAGGATTTTCAGGCAAAACACGACGGTCAGGTTTTAAGCCGCGGTGAGTTTTGCCCCGGAGCGTTTATTTCCGGGAGGGGGAAGCCCAATCTGACTTACGAAAGAAACGCCGCGAAGATCCGGTATTACGTTGAGGAATTTGAAAGGCTGAAAAACAGATACCGCGGACTGTCATACGCCGAGGCGTTCGGCTCTGCCGAAGAAAACGAATAAGACGGAAACGTCCAACGACGCTCGACGGCAGAGAATGTGACTCCGCTCTTTGCGCTGCGGGACGGCAGATGACAGAAATAAGGAAAAACACAATGTATAAAAACACGATCCACATGCTCAGGTCGGTCACCGACACGATCTGCGACAGCTTCATAATCACCACGGGCGACGGAAAAGTGATAGCGATCGACGGCGGATATAAGACCGAGACCGACAATTTCATCGGATATCTGAAAAAGGTCACAGGAAGCGAGAAACCGCATATCGACGTCTGGTTCCTGTCGCATCCGCACGACGATCACTGCCAGGTCTTTCTCGAGATCGCCGAAAACCGCCCCGACGAGGTGACCTTCGGCAGGGTATATGCCAACTTCCCCGAGGGCTCCTTCTACGAAGGCGTCGACAAATGGGGAGTGATCATCGCGAACGAATACCGCCGGCTGCTGCCGCGCTTTGCCGACAGGGCACGCGAGCTTCATGAGGGTGACGTCTTTTCGGTCGGCGAGGCGAAATTCACCGTATTTTATACCTTCAACCCCGAATGGAAGAGCGTCAACGACGCTTCGACGGTGATGCGCATGGACCTCGGAGGAAAGAGCGTCATGTTCACGGGAGACGCCGCTACAAAGCCCGGAAACTACGTCGTCGGGAAATACGGCGACGGCGGACTCCTTCACTGCGACTATTGCAAGATGTCGCACCACGGTCAGGGGGGAGTCGGCAGAAACTTCTACGAAGCCGTCTCGCCGAAGGTCTGCCTCTGGCCGACACCGTCGTGGGTATACGCCTCCGCGAAACCGAACCTCAGGACATACGAGACCCGCGAATGGGTAGCCGGTCTCGGCGTGGAGAAGGAGTACAGGTCATTTGAAGGCAACGCCGTCATCAAGCTCTGATCGCGAAATGAATAAAAAAGCCGCCGTATACGTCCACGGTAAAGGCGGAAGCGCGGACGAGGCGGAGCATTTCATCCCGCTGTTCCCCGACTCGGACGTTCTGGGCTTCGATTACCGTTCGTCGGCGCCGTGGGAGGCGACGGAGGAGTTCGCCGGCTATTTTTCGGATCTGAAAAAGAAATACGGCGTCGTGACACTGATCGCAAACAGCATCGGAGCCTATTTTTCCGCCGCGGCCGGGGTCGACCGGTTCGTCGACAGGGCGTATTTCATATCGCCCGTGACCGACATGGAACGGCTCATCCTCGATATGCTTTGGGCGGAGGGCAGGAGCGAGGTGGAACTAAAGGAGAAAGGAAGGATAAAGACAGCGTCCGGCGAGGATCTTTCCCGGGAGTATCTTTCATACGTCAGAGAGCATCCGGCCGGATGGGATGCTCCCGCGGCGATCCTTTACGGCCTGCGCGACAGCCTGGTGCGCGAGACCGACGTGATCCGTTTCGCCCGGCGGACCGGCGCCCGTCTGACCGTTCTGGAGGACGGGGAGCACTGGTTCCACACGCCGGAGCAGATTAGATTCCTCGACGCCTGGATAAAAAAAGAGGAAAGCGAAAGAAACGGCGGCGGCCAGCAGACCTGAATACGCCGAAACCGGCGGCGGGGGCGCCGGTCTTTCCCTCCGCTGCAAAAAAGAGAAAAACTTCTACAGGAGACTCACACATTGAAAAAATCAGCATTGTTCGAAGTAAAGCCCGCTCAGTGGGGCATGCGGGGAGATCCGTATTTCTGGGGTCATCTCAAAGACCTGATCGACGGAAAAGAGGATATCGCGACTCCGGACGACCTTGAGCGCTTCATAAAAAAAGAATTCTATTCGCTGTCCGGAAACAAAAAGGAAATGACGGGGGCGTGGAGCGAATTCATCATAGTGGACCGCTTCGCCCACGGCGGAATGACGTCGGGCGGCGTCAGCGGCGAATGGTGGATCAGCGACGGTCTGCCGCTGCTCCGCGAAAGATTCGATCATTTCCTGAAAGCGGA
>JAEEGJ010021202.1_pt1 | contig 14019 bp, 7 predicted proteins | sample 8958761 | NCBI WGS metagenome assembly JAEEGJ01 (sample SAMN16246546, study PRJNA631951) | gut metagenome | biome: gut microbiome; feature: rumen; material: RS-attached | host: Bos | place: Iran: Karaj | collected 2018-10 | reverse complement strand
GCTCAGGTCGTGGGCCTGGAGTAGGGTCATGGCTCCGTCCATGCGGATGTGGGCTTCGATGGCGATGCGGCTGCCGATGCGCCTGGTGCGGAGATTGTGGGGCTCGGAGATCTGCGGGAAGGAGTGGAAGACCGCGAGGATTTCCTGCTCGGTATCAGCCGGGAGGGACTCGTCGGTGAGCTCGCCTACGCTCGGGCGCATGATTTCCCACGCCACCTTGACGAGCATGGCACCCACCACGATGGAGGCCAGGGGGTCGAGAACGGTCCAGCGGCCTCCGAGCAGCAGCGCGCCGCCGATGCCCGTCGCTGCGCCGATGGACGATAGGGCGTCGCTGCGGTGGTGCCAGGCATTGGCCTTCAGCGCAGAGGACTCCAGGGCACGGCCTTTCCAGGCAGTATACCGGAACATCAATTCCTTGACTATGATGGATATGATGGCGGCCCAGAAAGCGAGGCGGCCGGGCGAGGCCAGGTCCGCGCCGCCGAGCCAGGCGGCCAGCTTCGTCGCTCCGGAGACGATGATGCCGATGGCTGCGCCGAACAGTGCCAGGCTTATGAACAGCGATGCCAGAGTCTCGAACTTTCCGTGCCCGTAGTCGTGCGACTGGTCCTGGGGCCTGGCGCTGATGCCTACGAAGACCAGGACGATGATGTCGGTGATGAAATCGGAAAGTGAATGCACCGCGTCGGCAATCATCGCGGAACTGTGCCCCAACACTCCTGCGACGAACTTGAATATAACCAGCAGCGCATTTCCGGCACTGCCGACCAGTGTCACCCTGTATATTTGTTTCTCCCTTTCCATCTGACAAAACTGTTCTGATTCCCTCTTCCTCCTCTCCCTGCAGATGCAAATATACTTCCTTTCCCAATAAACGCAAAGTTTCGACGAATCGTCGGGAACGCATCCCTGCCTCTAATGTGTTTCCAAGGCTGGTTTGTGTCCCCCGTCCCACTGAAATTCGTGATATTGAGCAAGCCTTACCCCATTTCAATGCCTTCTCCGGCACATCCTTGTTCCCAACGATTTGTGTTCCTCTTCCTCCTTAAATACCTCAATTGAAACCACGTTTTTTCAGGCACATTTTCTCTTTTGGAAGGCAGTTTTCGCTCCTTAGAGGTTTTATTTTGAACAATTGCAGTTTAATGGTAATTTTGGAGAGAATCACGAATTCTTATGAGACGTTATGATTGGAGTGAAAAGCGCGTGAAGGAAGCAGTCGCAGAGGCAAACTGCTGGTTTGAGTGTCTTGAATTGCTGCAGATTCCAAAGGGGGGATGTAATTATCGGACATTGAAAGCAAAGGTCTGTGGATATGGTATTGATACAAGCCATTTTGACTATGAGTATGCCAAAACTCACAATGGTCTGCATCATGGACGCAGAAACTGCAACAGACCGGATGCGGAGATATTCTGTTATGCTTCAAAGATTAAAATGGAGAATATGAAAAAGGAGTATATTCGCCGTATCCAGTCGGGGCATGCACGATGTGAAGAATGCGGGATTGAAACATGGAACGGAAGGCCTTTGGTGTTTCATATTCATCATAAGGACGGTGACCATAAGAACAATGCTGTCGATAACTTGAGGCTGCTCTGTCCAAATTGCCATTCCCAGACGGATAACTATGCAAACAGGAAACGAAGAAGCCAGCCTTGAAGGCCGGCTTGATCTGGTTGAGATACCAAGATTCGAACTTGGACTGCAAGTGCCAAAAACTTGAGTGCTGCCATTACACCATACCTCAGTTCCGGGTGCAAAGATATCAATTATTTTCGAATTGTCTTGAAATATTCGCGGACGAGGGCTGAACAATCGTCGGCAAGGAGTCCGGAGACCACTTCAGTCCTGGGGTGGAGGAGGGAAGGGGAGAAGAGAGTGTGGCCGCGCTTGGGGTCCGAGGCCCCGTAAACGATGCGGCCCATCTGGGCCCAGCAGAGCGCGGCCGCACACATCGGGCAAGGCTCCAGGGTGACGTAGAGGGTGCACTCGTTGAGGTATTTGCCGCCAACCGCCTCGGTGGCGGCGGTAAGGGCTATCATCTCGGCGTGGGCGGTAGGGTCGTGCAGGCGCTCGACCATGTTGTGGCCCTTGGCGATGATGCGGCCCTTCCAGACGATGACGGCCCCTACGGGGATCTCGTCCTCGTCCCTGGCGGCCGCAGCCTCGCGCAGGGCCTCGCGCATGAATCTTTCATCCATTTCCATATCGCAAAGTTAAGCATTTATGATGACAGTCAAAATATGCGCAAAATAATATTTGTTTATCTGCAAACAAATACTTATTTTCGCAACAAACAATTAATAACACGGCAAATGACTGCTGATATTTTCTAAGTCTAACTTAATCCTAATATGATGAAAAGGAGAAAACTATCTCATCTGTTCGGGCTTTTGGCGCTTCTGCTCCTTATGCCCGGGCATTCTTTCGCCCAGAACCTTCGCGTAGAAGGCAAGGTCCTGGATGAGCTGGGAGAAGGATTGATCGGAGCCGGAGTGGTCATACAAGGGACCAGGACGGGAACGATCACCGATATGGACGGTAACTTCGTTCTCCCGTCCGTTCCCCGCGGCGCTACGCTCGAGTTCTCCTGTGTGGGATATACCACGCTGGAGGTCCAGGTTACCGGACAGACCATAACCGTCACCATGGAACCTGACTCGAGAGCACTTGATGAGGCCGTCGTCATTGCGTATGGCCAGCAGAAGAAGGTAACCATCACCGGCGCCGTCTCTGCTGTGAGCGGCGAAGGACTTCTTAAGGCTCCTGTGGCCAACGTCGCAAACGCCCTCCAGGGAAATCTCCCCGGCGTTTCCGCCGTCCAGGCTTCCGGTATGCCGGGCGCTGACGAGCCTGTCATCCGCATCCGCGGAGTCGGCTCGCTCAACAGCGCGGAACCGCTTGTGCTTGTCGACGGTGTCGAACGCTCGTTCTCGCAGTTGGACGCCAACGAGATCGAGAGCATATCTGTCCTCAAGGACGCTTCCGCCACGGCTGTGTTCGGTGTGCGTGGCGCCAATGGCGTCATCCTCGTCACCACCAAGCGCGGAACTACCGGAAAGGCTTCCGTCACCGCTTCGGCCAATGCCGCGGTGCAGACGATCTCGAAGTTCATCGACTTCGCCGATTCCTATACTTACGGCCAGATGTGGAACTATACCGCCATCACCGACGCTCTCCCTATGAGCCAGTGGCCGGGTTCCAGGGTCATCTCCGACTATACTCCGTACGCAGATACCGGCATTAGGTTCAGCCAGGAAGTCATGGAGCATTTCCGCACCGGCGACATGCCCCGTACCTTCCCGAACATGGACTGGATCAATTATATAATGAATGATTCGGCATGGCAGGAACAGGCCAACGTCAATGTCAACGGCGGTACCGAGAAGGTCCGTTACTTCGTGTCCGCAGGTTACCTGAACCAGGATTCCCTGTTCAAGACCTTCTCGAACAACAAGCACGAGACCTTCGACTACCAGCGCTTGAACTATCGCGCCAACCTCGATATCGACGTCTCCAAGAACAGCCAGCTGTCCCTCACCCTCGGCGGCCGCATGCAGGACCGCAACACCATGGGTGGCGGCGAGGGCTTCCTCTTCCGTTATCTTCAGGGTGCCACCCCTTATGCAGGAAGCGGAATCGATGAGCAGGGCCGTCACATCGTCTCCGATGAGAACTTCGTCGGTCCTTATGACCGCGACGCCCTCTCCAACTACTATAACCTCGGTTATGTCAACGAGAGTACCAACGTCCTCAACTTCGACATCCAGTACAAGCTCAATCTCGGTTTTATCACTGAAGGCCTTTCCTTCAAGACCAAGGCTTCGTACAACTCCGAGTATACCGCGCGCAAGAACCGTGAGAACGGTTTCGGTACCGGTCTGACCTATGTCGCCACCATCGTCGACGGTCAGGAGGTCCTCCGCAAGGAGAACATCACCTGGCCTACCCCTTATAACGAGAGCAAATGGGGCAGCCGCAACTGGTATGCAGAAGCGAGCTTCGACTATGCCCGCAAGTTCGGCGAGCACAATCTCGGCGCCCTCCTCCTGTATAACCAGAGCAAGACCTATTATCCCTGGGATTCCGACGGCAGTCTGTACCAGTCCATCCCCAAGGGCTACGTCGGCTTGGTGGGCCGTATCACTTACGACTACGCCACCAAGTACCTGCTCGATTTCAACATCGGATACAACGGATCAGAGAATTTCGCTCCCGGCAAGCGCTACGGTGTATTCCCTTCGGTTTCCGTCGGTTGGATCCCTTCCAGCGAGCCCTGGTGGGAGCCGGTCAAGAATGTGATCGGCTATCTGAAACTCCGCGGCTCCTGGGGCCTTGTGGGTAACGACAACACCAACGGCGCCCGTTTCCTCTATCTCCCCGGCGCCTGGCAGTTCTATACCGGTTCGACGACGACCAATCCCCAGGCCCGCGGAGCCAACTTCGGTACCAGCGGCAGTTGGCTGCAGGCCGTCAAGGAGCTTACTTCCGGCAACCCCAACGTCACCTGGGAAACGGCCAGCAAGATCAACATCGGTCTCGATGCCGGTTTCCTGAGGGACAGGCTCCACGCTTACGTGGACTTCTTCTGGGAGGACCGTCAGCACATCCTCGTGTCCAACGCTTCCACCTTGCCTGCGGTCACTTCGCTGCCCGCAAGCTATGTGAACGAAGGCCGTGTCAAGAATCACGGTTATGAGGTCACCCTCAACTGGGAGGACAGGAAGGGCGATTTCCGTTACTCCATCTCTCCTACCTTCTCGTTCGCCAGGAACACCGTGGTCGAGATGCTCGAGGTCGAACCCATGTATGAATACCTGAGGCACACTGGCCTTCCGGTCGGACAGCCTTTCGGCTATGACCTTTTCGAGTTCTATCAGCCCGGCACCGAGGATCGTTACAAGGCGGCTTACGGCACCGATATGCCTGACCAGAACCTCGACCTCAAATACGGTGATGCCGTCTATGTCGACCTTAACGGCGACGGCATCATCGACCAGAACGACCAGAAGCCGCTCGGCTATACTTCCAACCCCGAGATCACCTATTCCCTGAACTCCTCGTTCCACTGGAAGGGGCTTGATTTCTCGATGCTTTGGACCGGAGCCGACCACGTCAGCCGCTCGCTTAACGGCTACTTCCGCGACCAGTTCGGATCGACCAACACTTCCGCCCTCACCCAGTGGGTGGCTGACAATTCCTGGACTGAAGACAATCCCGGAGCTATCCTTCCTCGAATCTCGTTCACCAACCGCGTACACAACAACCGTGATTCGCAGGCCTGGCTGATCGATTCGAAGTACATCCGTCTGAAGAACGTTGAGCTCGGCTATACCATCAACAAACCTCAGAAGATGCCGTTCTTCAATTACATCCGTGTATTCGTTTCCGGACAGAACCTGCTCACTTTCGCGAGGTTCGACGGCAACGATCCCGAGGCTCCCGGTTCCGGACTCGACTTCGGCGTCCGTTACCCTATGACCCGTGTTTACAACATTGGCGCACAGATCAACTTCTAATGCAGACACGATTATGAAAAAGAAACTGAACAATATACTTTTCCTGGGGATCTTCTCCGCTTTCTGCCTTTCGGCTTGCGTCGACCGTCTTGCCGTCGGTGATGCGTTCCTTGAGAAGGCTCCGGGCGTCGATGTGAATATCGATACGGTATTCTCGAGCGCAGAGTATACACGCAACTTCCTCTGGAGCGCATACGGACAGCTCTACTGCACATATACTTCCGGTAATATGATGAACGGAGCTCCGATAGACGTTCTTTCCGACTCCTATCACTGCTATGTCGGCTGGGGAGGCCCCATCCAGAGCTATTATCCCGGACTGTTGACCGAGGACGCCCAGGATACCGACAACGGCAACTATCAGGGCAAGTTCTCCTATTCGACCAAGCCCGGAGGACTCAACTCCGATGCCGGCGGCCGCGTCTCCATCTATGAGACCGTCCGCAAATGCTGGCAGCTGATCGAGAATATCGACAAGGTGCCGGACATGAGCTCCGATGAGAAGAGCCGCCTGCGCGGCGAGGCCTATACCATCATGGCGAGCCGCTATTTCGACGCTTTCCGCAATTTCGGCGGACTCTGTCTGGCCAAGAAGGCTTACGAAGTAGGAGAGGAATTCACCGGAGGCCGCGCTACGGCTATGGAGACTGTGGAGTTCATCGACTCCTTGATCGTATGTGCCATAAATGAGCCCGGTTATATCTGGAACATCCCCAACGCCGACCAGGGACAATGGTCCGGCCGTCTGACGCGTGCTTCCGCACGCGCCCTCAGGGCAAAGGTGTGGATGTTCGCAGCCTCTCCTCTCTTCAACAACTCTCAGCCCTATATGGACTATACCCCGGACAAGGTCACTGAGTTCACCAATATCGAGCATGTCTGGTTCGGAAAGGAAGACCCTTCACTCTGGAACCGTTGTCTGCAGTACTGCAACGATTTCTTCAACGACAATGCCGCCAATGGCAACTACTATCAATTGATCCAGCCCGCTACTCAGGACGAGGCGGGATACAGGGCGGCTTACCGCAGGGCCTACCGTTACCGCAATGACGAGAACCGTCACGAGAAACTCTTCGACGTACATCCTACTCTAACCCTCTCCGACGGCGGCTGGGGCTGGGGCTGGCGTGGTTTCGCCCTCGACTGTCTGCGTCAGGGCGGCGCCGTTCCTACCAATGAACTGATGGAGTGCTTCGGCATGCAGGACGGACGCAACTTCCCTTACGAGAACATCTATGGCGCCGGCAACAATCCCAACGGCATAGACATTTTCGCCGACCGCGATCCCCGTCTCTATGAGACCATGCTCGTCCCCAGGCAGGGACTGCCCGCCGGCTTCGACTATGCCGGACAGTCATATACCGACTCCTGGGTCGGAGGCCTCATGGACAAGAACAGCAATTTCAACAACAAGGACGACGTAGCTTCCGGATACTGCAAGTTCAAATGGCTGCTCGACTATTACGGAGGCAGCCGCTATGACGACGAGTATATCGGAGTGTCCTACATCCGTCTTGCCGAGATGTATCTCATCCGTGCCGAAGCCCGCGCCGAGACCGGCGACTTCGCCGGCGCCCTCGACGACCTTGATGTCGTCCGCAGCCGAGTCGGCCTGGGCCGTATCGAAAAGATGAATCCCGGCCTGAACCTTACCTCCAACAAGGAGAATCTCATCAACGAGATCCTGCGTGAGCGCAACTGCGAGATCGGCGCCGAGTGCGGAGACCGTCTGTATGACATGGTCCGCCGCAAGCGCCAGGACCTCTTCACCAAGCCGCTTCACGAGATCCGGATCTACCGTCTCGATGCGAACGGCAACCGCCTGACCGATGGCGACCAGCAGTGGGATCCCAGTACCCCCTGGCCGAAGTTCGAGTATGAAAAACCAGAGATCACGGTCGGACACCGCCGCTGGTGGGATGCCGGTTACTGGACTAACAAATGGTATCTCGACCCGGTCTCCCGTATCGAGGTCCAGAAGAAATACGGTCTTACCCAGAATCCTGGTTGGTAATAAACAGAAACAGTCATGATTATGAAATTACGTAATATACTTATCTATAGCTTGCTGGGGTTCTGTGCCGTTCCAGTGACGGCGAACGCCCAAGTCGTGCTGGGCGACAAGAAGTCGCAGAAGGTGGATTTGGGCTATGGCGTCGAGAGTTCGGAATACCTCACCACTGCGGCAACTTATACCATCACCGCAGAGGAGCTCAGCCACACCTCGGCCATCAGCCTTGCCGACGCCCTTTATGGCAAGCTTGTCGGTCTCACCGCGATCCAGAATACCGGTTTCAAGGGAGAAGAGAACAGGGGTGCGTCGTTCAATATCCGTGGCGCCCAGACCACGGGCGAGAGGGACATCCTCATACTTGTGGACGGCGTGGAACGCCCTATCGACAGGATTACTGTCGAGGAGGTTGAAAGCGTTACCGTCCTCAGGGATGCCGCTGCAGTCGCCATGTACGGGCACGAAGGCATCAACGGAGTGCTTCTTGTCAAGACCAAGCGCGGCCAGGCCGACAGCGGTTTCCATTTCAAGGCCGGCGCTTCGCGCAAGGTCCAGTTCGATCCCCAGATGGCGGATATGGTCGATGCATACGACTATGCCAACGCACTGAATATCGCCCGTATGAACGACGGCAATGCCGTCGCCTACTCTGAGGCCGAGCTGCAGAAGTTCAAGGATGGCAGCGATCCTTATGTATATCCCAATGTCAATTGGAAAGACGAAGTCTTCAAGAATACCGCGAACGAGACCAACGCTTTCGTCTCGATGTACGGCGGATCGGACAATGTGGAATACTACTCGCAGCTTGACTATACCGATGCACGCGGACTTTACAAGTATCCCGATCAGGGAGACTGGAATTCGCAGCTGAAGTATTCCAAGGCCAACATCCGCACCAACGTTGATTTCCAGGTGACCAAGACCACCAAGGTCAGGACCAACATCCTTGCACTCTTCATGGAAACCAACGGAGTCCCGAACGTGAACTCCAACGATGCATGGTGGCATCTGTACAAGGTGCCTGCGCTGGCTTTCCCGATCAAGACCAAGAATGGCGTGTGGGGCGGAAGCCAGACTTACGGAGACTTCAACCTTGTCGCCAAGGCCCAGGGTACCGGCTTCTCCAAGACGCACCAGCGCCAGATATGGGCTGACCTTACCCTCGAGCAGGATCTCGACTTCATCCTGGAAGGACTCGATTTCTATGTCGGAGGCTCCTATGACAATGCTTCCAATACCATCGAGAACCGCACGAAGGGCTACCAGTACGGCTGGAACTATTATGACGCCGGCGGCTCGATGCAGGAGGCCGTGATGGGCACCGTCGAGGACAAGCTCGTCTTCAATTATTGGGTGGATTCCCAGTGGCGTGTCGGTACCATCAATACCGGATTCAAGTATGCAAGGCGTTTCGCTAACGGAGACGGATTCGCGGCCAACGCCAACTACAACATGAAGAGCGAGATCCGTGACGGCCAGAGCAATACCTGGTATCGTGAGAACTGGCAGCTTGCCACTCATTACGACCATGCCGAAAGGTTCATGGCCGACCTCGTGCTTGCCGCCAACGGGTCCAACCGTTCCTATCCCGCCAAATGGGCGTTCTCTCCGACTCTCGGCCTCGGTGTCATCCTTGTCGACAATCCCGATGCCGATTATCTCAATTACGGCAAGATCCGTATGTCGGGCGGTATCCAGCATACCGACTATGTACCTGCCAACGGACTTTGGCTCGCCGCATGGAACAATTCACACGGACAGTTCTGGTACGGCCAGAATTTCCAGAGCTCCTGGGGAGCTTTCCTGACCCAGTTCCCGACGACGGACTTCAAGCAGGAGGCCGCTTACAAGGCCAACATCGGTACCGACCTGAGGTTCGCGAACTGCCTTGATTTCACTATCGACGCCTTCTATCAGCAGAGACGCAATATCCTTGTCAGCGCAGGTTCACTGAACTCGGCGGTAGTGGGTATCCAGTCTTCCTACGATGACAAGGGCCGCGTGGCCAGTTATGGAGTCGAGACCGGCCTTCGTTTCGCCAAGACTTTTGGCAACGGCCTCAATGTATATTTCGGATCGAACATCGCCGCAGTGAAGAGCGAGATCCTGGAATGGATCGAGACCCCTGTCTATCCTAACCTTTCTGTCATCGGAACTGCCGCCGACGCTGCGCGTGGACTCGAGTCCATAGGCTTCTTCCAGAGTCAGGAAGAGATCGCCAACAGCCCTCTGCAGGAGTTCGGCCAGGTAAAGGTCGGAGACATCAAGTACAGGGATATCAATGAAGACGGTGTCATCAATGAGAACGACTATGTAGCGAAGGACTACGGCACCTCCTTCCCCAGCTTCAACTATGGTTTCCAATTCGGAATGGATTACAGGGGATTCGGCTTCAACGTCGCATTCCAGGGCGCGGACAACCAGATCAAGAATCTCATGTATGTCGATGGCGTATGGGGAGCTCTTTCGGACAACCGCAACCTTTCCGTGGAGTATTATGACAACTGCTTCGATATCGCGGGTTCCAATGCACTGTATCCGCGCCTTTCGACCACGAATGTTGCCAACAATGCTCAGAATTCCACCACATGGTACCGTTGCGCAAGATGGTTCAAGATGCGCGATTGCGAGGTCTATTACAGGCTTCCCGCTTCCCTCCTTGGCCATGTGAAGGTTACGGATGCCAAGCTGTTCGTCCAGGGACAGAACCTTCTGTCTCTCGGCAATATCCCCGGCATGGACGCAGAGAACCTCAACACGGGCTATCCCGTGATGAAGGCTGTCGCCATGGGCCTTTCCGTTGTATTCTAAAATAGATTGGATCATGAAACTTAATAGAATCTGCTTATTCATTCTCGCCTGCGCCGTTCCGGCCTCGTGTGTCGACCTCAACTATACCGAGCAGAACACACGTGACGAGGCATGGACGTACGAATACTTCGAGAATGGTATAAAGAACATGGTGTTCGACGTTTACGCGCAGCTCTACAACAACGAGTTCGAGTCCAACAGCGCATATTTCCTTGCCGGCGCTACCGACGAGGCCCAGTATGCCCTGGAGACCGGCGCCGTGAACAACTACGTCAATGGCGGCTGGAGCGCTGCCAATCCTTATTCCAGCATATGGACAAAGTCCTATACTGCCATCGCAGACGTCTGCATGTATCTTGAAAAGATAGACCAGGCTGATATCTCCGAGTGGCAGTACAATCCCAGATATCCCATCTGGGTCCAGCAGCTGGAGCTTTTCCCGTATGAGCTTCGCTTCCTCAGGGCTTACTTCTATTTCGAGCTCTTCAGGACTTACGGCGACGTTCCCCTTGTGACCACGACGCTTACCAATGCACAGGCTAACAGCATCACCCGTACGCCTGCCGACCAGATTGTGAAGTTCATTGTCGACGAGCTCGACGCCATCGCTCCCTATCTGCCCGTTTCCTATACCACCGAGGTGGAATCGGAGATCGGACGCGCTACCCGAGTTGCGGCGTTCGCCCTCAAGGCACGTACCCTGCTCTATGCCGCCTCTCCTCTTTACAATCCTTCGAACGCCAGGACCAAATGGGAGAAGGCTGCCGAGGCTTGCAAGTATATCCTCGACAATGCCGGCACCTGGGGATTGAAACTCAGCTCCTACGGAGCCCTGTGGGGCCATGACGCATTCTTCAATCCCGAACTGATCTTCGGCCTCGGCCGTGGTGACAGCAACTCCTTCGAGATGGCAAACTATCCCGTTGGAGTCGAGAACGGATCTTCCGGCAACTGCCCTACACAGAGCTTCATCGACCAGTATGAGTATCAGGACAACGGCGAGACCTTCGCACAGCGCAATCCCGGAAGCATCGACCTCAACCTCGTCGATCCTTATGAGGGACTCGATCCGCGCTTTGCCCTTACCGTCGTCAAGAACGGCGACCAGTGGCCGACCAACGGCTCGCAGAAGAAGACTATCGAGACGTTCGTCGGAGGTTTCAACGCTTCTCCGAAGTATGGCGCCACCCCCACCGGATATTATCTCAGGAAGTTTGTCGACGGCTCCTGTGTCACGACTGCCGACAATCAGACCACACGCCGCCACACTTGGATCATCTTCCGTCTGGCAGAGTTCTACCTCGACTATGCCGAGGCCGTATTCAACGCTACGGGAAGCGCCAACGACGCCACGTATGGCATGACTGCGAACGAAGCGGTCAATGTTCTGAGGAACCGCTCGGATATCCAGATGCCCAAGTTCACCGAGGACGGTGACGCCTGGGTGGAGCGTTATGAGCGCGAGCGTCTCGTGGAGCTCGCATTCGAGAACCACCGTTTCTGGGATGTCCGCCGCTGGAAGAAGGCAGACAAGTACTTCAGGAACATCCAGGTCGCTTCCATCAGCAGCTCGTTGCAGCTCACCCGGTCCACTGTCACCCGTCAGTGGGATGACAAGTACTACTTCTATCCTATCCCGCAGACTGAATTGAAGAAGAACCCCAACCTCACCCAGAACCAAGGCTGGTAGTATTCTAATGGAACTTAAAGGATTACGATTATGAAGAATATATTCAAGTATTTCGGAATATTGCTGTCCGTTGCCATGATGGGCGCCGTTACGGCCTGCAACATCGAGGAGATCGACGAAACGGCCGATGTAGGGCTGGGCATCAAGGTGTTCTTCCCTACGAAGGTCGTCGCGGGACAGCCTATGACAATCAACGGTTCCGGTTTCGCAGACGTCCGTGAGGTGGTTTTCCCCGACGGCGTCAAGGTCACCGATTTCGAGATTGTCGGCAATGACATGATCAGGGTTACCGCTCCTTCCGGCATCGCAGCCGCCGGCGGCAACCTCATCGTACGTACTGCGGATGAAGAGGCGGTCTCACGCCTGCCGCTTACCCTTGGACAGACCGTGGTATCCGGCTATTCGAAGCAGGACGGCGAGAGCATCCAGGGCGGAGAACAACTCACCATTTTCGGTAAGGACCTGGAGTTCATCAGCAGTGTCGAACTGCTCGATCCGGACGGCAATCCTCTTGTCCTTCAGGACGAGGATTTCTACCGCAAAGGTACTAGTACTATCATCATCAATATCCCCAAGAAGGTGTTCGACGGTACTTTCGTAGGAAAGGTGTACACCTTTGACGGAAAGGAATTCGCCCTCCCCGAGCTGGCCTATGAGCCCGCTTCCGACGGCGGACACTGGGAGAAAGTTAAGACTGTTATCTGGAAGAACCCTGATCCCGAAGGCAATGGCCCGGCCAACTGGAACGGCACTTATCGCTTCGGCCTCGATGGCCGCGACGGCAACAACGAGTGTATAGCCACCTTCCCTCAGGATGTCTGGGACATGATCAAGGGCGGAACCTTCTATATGCTCGCCCAGGGCAGCGACTGGGTGCAGATGCGTATCACCACCGGCTGGTGGAGTACCACCTGGACCGGCAACGAGATCACGACCGGCGACGAGCGCATCATCGACAACGGAGACGGCACTTACTACATCGAGATCAACTTCGAGGGCGATCCTATCCTCGACGCTCTCGATGAGCAGCACTTGCTCCTTACCGGCAGCGGATTCACCCCTCTGGAGATCTACGTCGAGGAGGACGTCTGGGTGGACGGAGGCGGCCATTCCGAGATCGTCAAGACTTCCTTCTGGAAGAACCCCGATCCCGACGGCAACGGCCCTGCCAACTGGAACGGCACTTACCGCTTCGGTCTTGACGGCCACGACGGCAACAACGAGTGTATAGCCACCTTCCCTCAGGACGTCTGGGACAAGATCAAGACAGGAACGTTCTATATGCTCGCCAAGGGCAGCGACTGGGTGCAGATGCGTATCACCACCGGCTGGTGGAGCACGACCTGGACCGGCAACGACATCATGACCGGCGACGAGCGCATCATCGACAACGGAGACGGTACATACTACATCGAGATCAACTTCGGTGACGATCCGATTGTCGGATCCCTGGACGAGCAGCACCTCCTCTTCACCGGCAGCGGATTCACTCCTCTGGAACTCTATTTCGAGGAAGAGATCTGGGTCGACGGAGGCGATGACACCCCGAAGGAAGTCGTGATGTGGGAAGGCGACGGCTCCGCCGGCGGAGTCAACTGGAACGGAACCTACCGCTTCGGTCTTGACGGCCACGACGGCAACAACGAGTGTATCGCCACCTTCCCTCAGGACGTCTGGGACAGGATCAAGACCGGTACGTTCTATATGCAGTACCGTCCTGACGGAGACTCTTACCAGATCCGTGTCACGACCGGCTGGTGGAGCGTCCAGTGGATGGGTTCCGACAACGACATCGCTCCTTGGAACATGGCCGACAGGATCATCGACAATGGAGACGGGACGTTCCACATCGAAGTCAAATTCGACGGAGATCCCATCGTCGATGCCCTCGACGACCAGCATCTGCTCTTCACGGGAAGCGGATATACGCCGTTGAAGCTCTATTACTTGGAATAGTTTAAGAACTATGATTCATTGAGGGG
>JAEEGJ010021200.1_pt1 | contig 14019 bp, 11 predicted proteins | sample 8958761 | NCBI WGS metagenome assembly JAEEGJ01 (sample SAMN16246546, study PRJNA631951) | gut metagenome | biome: gut microbiome; feature: rumen; material: RS-attached | host: Bos | place: Iran: Karaj | collected 2018-10 | reverse complement strand
AGCATAATGATGAGATGCAGAACCTGAAATTCCGTACCAGGGTAACCAGAGTCATATGGATAAGCATATCGCTTATTATCATCCTGATTGCGGCCGTCATCATCTATATCATACAGCGTGACCGCAGGAGAGAGGCCTACTACCTTAAGAAGTATGATGACCTTATCCAGAAGCAGATTGAGGAGAAATCCAATTCTGAGGGCAACCGTCTGATGGAGGCCTGTGAGGCGTTCCGCACAGGTATCGCATTCAATCTGGTGAATGACGTGGCACTGCAGAAACGCTCGTTCCGTCAGGAGGAGAGGGATGTGGTGGTACATGATATAAACCTGTACTTTGCAAATCCCATAGCTGCCCTGCGCTCCGAAGCCGGTAAGTTGGGTCAGCAGGATATCAACCTGATTTTCTGTACTTTGCTGGGATTTGATCAGGAATTGGTGGCAGACATAATGTGTACGTCACGCTCCAATATGCGCAGTATCAAGTCGCGCCTGAAATCAAAGATATCGGCCGATACGTTCTCCCTCTATTTCAAGGAGTAACTTATTTTATAAAGGAGATTGCTCCGAATACGCCCAGGCTGGCGGCCAGCATGATAGCGGCTGCGAGCAGAAGGCCCATGAGTATGTAAAGGATGCTCTTCTTGAAATCCAGGTCAAGAAGGCTTGCGGCCAATGTGCCTGTCCATGCGCCGGTGCCGGGCAGAGGAATGCCTACAAAGAGCAGCAGAGCCATATAGAGGCCCATTCCGGCTTTCTCTTCAAGCTTGCGGCCACCTTTCTCACCCTTCTCAAGACACCAGTGGCAGAATCCGCCGATGACTTTCTTGTTCTCACCCCAAACCAGGAACTTACGTGCAAAAAGGAATATGAACGGAACCGGAAGCATGTTGCCCACCAGAGCCACTATGATGGAGGGGACAATAGGCAGGTCAAAGCCTACGGCATAGGGGATGGCACCGCGCAGCTCGATAAGCGGAACCATTGAGATAAGGAAAACTATCAGATATTTTTTCATAAGTCCTGTGGTAGTATCGTTTGTGCCAGTTTCTTAAGGTCCTCGTCGTCAGGATCAAGCGCAAGACCGTCACGCAGATGCCTCTGGGCCTGTTCTGCGCGTCCTGTAAGGCGTGACGTATCGGCCAGATAGTAGTAGAGTTCAACATACATCTCAACGGGTACATCCTCGTCAAGCATGAGCATGGCAAGCGTGTCCATGAACTTGTCATATGCCTCCTCATAACGCTCCATCTCATAAAGGCAGCGTGCGCAGTAGTAGAGGAGGGTGTATGATGCGGGATCATCCTGGAGCAGTGATTTGTAGATGTCATAGGCACCTTTCCAGTCCTCCATGTTGAAGATGCAGCTGGCTTTCATCATGCGGGACGATTTGTCATCGGGCTCGATGGCCTCGATGAACTCGAAGCATTCGCGGGCCTTGGCGTAATCGTTCTTCTCGTAATATATCCTTCCCAGCTGATCCCAGTAGTAGGTGTCATATGCGAACTCGTCAAGCAGGTGGTTGTACCACTCGATGGCGGTATCGGACTGGCCGGTGTCAAAAAAGAGGTCGGCCTGCAGTTCTATGAAGTTACGTGAGTCAGGTGACAGCACCAGAGCCATGTCCAGCCATTTCTGGCACAGCTCATAGTTGCGGTTGTCCATATACTTGACGATGATGTCGTTGAGCATTCCGGGGTCGTCGTCGCTCAACTGTACGGCCTGAGTGAAATATGCATCGGCATCATCGGGACGGTCAAAAGCCAGTTCAATCTCACCTTTCAGATAGAGCAGTTCCTGATTGTCGGGGTCCGATATGGACTCGGTCAGGACACGGGCCTCGTCCTTGAGACCGCGGCGCAGCAGGTTGTTTCCCTTTGATATGAGGATGTCGGAATCGGACGGATGCAGCCTGAGACCATATTCTATGGCGGTGTCAGACTTGTCCAGATCGCCGTTCATGGAGTAATACTCGGCAATATTGGCTATGTCCATGCTGTCAAAATAGACGGAACCTCCGTCTGCCAGCATGTTCTCATATGAGGCCAGAAGTTCGGTGAACTCCCTGCTGTCATAGTATGATGCCGAGTCGTCTTTCATCAGGCTTTGTCCTTAACCTTGCTCCAGGTATCCTTGAGTGATACGGTACGGTTGAATATCAGGTGATCGGGTGTTGAGTCCTTATCGGTGCAGAAATAGCCTATGCGCTGGAACTGGAAGTGGTCCATGGGTTTGGTATCGGCCAGGAACTTCTCTACGTAGCAGTTTTCGCGGATCTCGAGTGAATCGGGGTTCTTCATCTGCTTGAGTGCATCGATCACATCCATGCCCTCCTCACGCAGGCGGGCCAGTTCGTCACGCGGATTCTCAACCTTCCACAGACGGTCGTACAGACGAACCTCGGCCTTGACGGCGTGGGCTGCGCTGACCCAGTGGATGGTACCCTTGACCTTGCGGTTGCAGTCAGACTCGCCGGTCTTGGTATTGGGTATGTATTCGCAGTAAACCTCCTCGATGGTGCCGTCGGCAGCCTTTTTGCAACCTGTGCAGAGAACTATGTAAGCGCTCTTAAGGCGTACCTCGCGGCCCTGTGACAGGCGGAAATACTTGGCGGGAGCATCCTCCATAAAGTCCTCGCGCTCAATCCAGAGTTCGCGGCTGAAGGTTATCTTGTGTGATCCTGCCTCGGGATCCTCGGGGTTGTTGATGGCCTCGAACTCCTCGGTCTTGCCCTCGGGGTAGTTGGTTACGATCAGTTTTACCGGATTGATTACGGCCGATACGCGTGTGGCGCGGCGGTTCAGGTCCTCGCGGATGGCAGATTCCATCAGGGCCATGTCGTTCAGCGCATCGAACTTGGTGTAACCGATGCGGTCCACGAACATGCGGATGGACTCAGGGGTGTAGCCGCGGCGGCGGTAACCGCAGATGGTCGGCATGCGGGGATCGTCCCATCCTGATACCATACCGTTCTGTACCAGAGCCAGCAGGTTACGCTTGCTCAGGAGGGTGTAGTTCAGGTTCAGCTTGTTGAACTCAGTCTGACGCGGACGGTTGTCATCCAGGTCCTGTCCCTTCTTGAGCCAGTCTATGAACAGGTCATAGAGAGGACGGTGAGGTACGAACTCCAATGTGCAGAGAGAGTGGGTCACACCCTCAAAGTAATCACTCTGGCCGTGTGCGAAGTCATACATGGGGTATGCCTTCCACTTGGTACCGGTGCGGTGATGCGGAGTCTTTACTATGCGGTAAATGATAGGATCGCGGAACAGCATGTTGTTGTGTGCCATGTCAATCTTGGCGCGCAGCACCATTGAACCCTCTTCAAGTTCGCCGCTGTTCATCTTGTAGAACAGGTCCAGGCTCTCCTGAACGGGACGGTCGCGGTAGGGGCTGTTGATGCCGGGCTGGGTGGGGGTACCTTTCTGTGAAAGGATGGTCTCCTGATCCTGCTCGTCAACGTATGCCTTGCCCTCCTTTATGAGGTCGATGGCAAAATCCCACAACTGCTGGAAATAGTCAGAAGCGTAGAACTCGTTGGCCCACTGGAATCCAAGCCACTGGATATCCTCCTTGATGGCATCAACGTACTCTGTATCCTCCTTGGTGGGGTTGGTGTCATCAAAACGCAGGTTGCAAATGCCTCCGTACTTCTGTGCCATACCAAAGTCCATGCAGATGGCCTTGGCGTGACCTATGTGGAGGTAACCGTTTGGTTCCGGCGGGAAACGGGTCTGGATACGGCCTCCGTTCTTACCCTCTGCCAGGTCCTTCTGGATCATCTCCTCAATAAAGTTCAGGCTCTTTTTCTCACTGTTTTCAGTTATGGTATTCTCTGCCATTATTATATCTTTTTATTAACGGGTTGCAAAATTACTATTTTTCGGCAAAAAGCCACATGAAGTCCTCAAGGAAAGTTGTGCCCGTGAGCGATAAAAAGAATTTGGTTCCCGTTGCCTCGTGGTCATCTTTACCGTAAGGGACGAACCTTATCTGAGCTTCAGGATGATTGGCCGAGAATTCGTAATAATTGCCGAGCGGTACCGTGGTGTCATATTTGGAATGCAGGAAAACGATCCTGTGCCTGACTTCCCATCCGTTGACAAGTGAATTCTCCCGGAGTGCAGTCAACAGATCGCGTAGAATGCCTTCCTGGGATGAGGTCGCGTCGTCGTTCCATAAATCCAGTATCCGGGGTGTGAACATATGCGACAGATCGGCTGTGACATGATAATAGGTTCCCAACAGGCTTTTGTTCCTGATGCGTTCGGGGAACAGCTCCTGCATCTGCTCGGGTGAGTAATATGTGCCGTCTGAGGCCGTATGTCCGTTTTCGGCCAACGAATAGAATTTTTCCCTTATCTGTCCGGTGGTCATCTCTTTGCTGTCAATCCAATCCATGATTCCCGTATCAATGAACTGCTTGGTCAGGAAATCGCTGACGGAATAGCCTTTGATGTCGGGATGGGCATGGATCAGGCCTTTTATCAGGAGAGGGAGGACCAGCGGCTCGGGCGTAGTTCCGTGTTTGTGCTGAGTCTCAACTCCGTATGACCGGCCATCGTCTTCAAAGTAGTAGTTGAATGTCTGTAACAGGTCATAAGGGCCGTCTCCACAGAAACTGCCTGCAAAATGCAATTCACCGTCCAATCCATGCTGCTCGATATACTGATGGGTTGCCAGGGCAACGGCTCCTCCCTGCGAGAAGCCCAGACAGATGGTTTTCCAGTCATCGTCAAACGGTTGGGCGTTTTCAAGGTCCCTGTACAGTTGCAGGCCGTATTTTACCGCATCGGCAACCTGTCTTGCCGTAAGTTCACGGGTCAGATAGGGGTGGACGCGATCCCTGGATACGCCATAGCCCTCATAATCGGGCAAAATCACGATACTGCGTCTGAGTTCAGGAATGGCAGACTGGTTGGGCAGTGAAGCCATGATCATGGCATCGCCGGTCTGGAAACGGCCAATAGCCGAGGTGGGGCACTCACGGTTGGATGTGATGGTGATGTGACAGCCTACGACTACGGATTTTATGGTCTCCACACTGTCCTGGTCGGTTGGTTTCCAGGCGACAAGTGCCGATGAAAGCGTGACGGGATTCCCGTTCTCGTCAATTGACGGGTATGAGTACGTGCAGGTTATGGACTTGTTGTCATAGAACCTGAGTATCTCATATTCGGGTTCCTGAACCATGACCTGGCCGTCGTCGGGTTCCTGACATGAAAACATGACGGAAACGAGGATGATAATTGGCAGAAACTTTCTCATACAGGCTGTTTTATACAGCAAAGGTAAGTATATTTGTGACTGCAATCAAGACCCCCGATATGAATGACAGATTAATAGCTCAACTCAGGACGTCTGCCGACAGGTATGAATGCCGGTCTTTCATAGAGGGTGATCCCATCCGTTTTCCTCACAGGTACACCAATGCGCAGGACATTGAGGTGTCGGCCTTTATATCCGCGTGGATGGCATACGGGAGCCGAAAGGTTTTTCTGGGAGTGCTTGAAAGACTGCACAAGGTAATGGATGCGGCGGGCGGTCCGTACCGTTTCATCGTATCGGAATCCTGGCGCTATCTGAGCAATGAGGGCTGCCTTTACAGGTTCTACAAGTGGGCCGATTTCACCGTTCTTTGCCAGAAACTGGCAGGTGTATATTCGCGTATGGACAGCCTTGAAGAACTGTTCGTGCCGGGCGAGCCGCTTGCAAAAGGAGTCTTTAACCTGTGCAGTGAATTTGAAGGTGTGAACGGCATTCCCGTGGCCGGAAGCACATCGGCCAACAAACGTCTTTACATGTTCCTGAGGTGGATGGTACGCAAGGGGAGTCCGGTTGATTTCGGTATCTGGAACCGTATCAGTCCTGCTCAGTTGCTCGTTCCGGTCGATACTCACGTCTATGCCGTAGCCAAGTCTTTGGGGCTGACATCAAGAAACTGTGCCGACCTTAAGACAAGCGTTGAAATTACCGGTGAAATGGCCGGAATATGGCCCGATGACCCCGCACGCGGCGATTTTGCACTGTACGGCAGTCAGGTTATGTAGGATTCTCGGTCTCCTTGGGTTCCATGTGGATGGCCACATGAGTGTTTTGTCCGAATTTTTCCTTCAGTTGGTTTTCTATTGAATCGGCATGGTCGTGGGCCTTTGCCAAGGATATGTCTCCGCTCATCAGGATGTGAAGTTCTATGGCGTATCGGTTGCCGATACGGCGGGTGCGCAGGTCATGCGGAGCGATGACGTCGGGTTCGGACTGTGCGATCTGCATTATCTCGTCTTCAACTTCATCGGGCAGTGAGTGCTCCAGCAGGTCCCTCATTCCCTGAAGTATGAGTTCTACGGCTACCTTGACGATGAACGCTCCTACTACGATCGATGCCAGAGGATCAAGGACAGCCCATCGTTTGCCCAGCAATACCGCGCCGCCTATGCCGACAGCGGTGCCGATTGATGAAAGGGCGTCACTGCGGTGGTGCCATGCGTTGGCCTCAAGGGCAGGAGAATCCAGTTCGTGGGCTTTGCTTATGGTGTAGCGGTAGGTGAGTTCCTTGAGCAGTATGGATATCAGTGCAGCCCAGAGAGCCAGCATGCCGGGAGCCTCCAAATCTTCTCCGTCGAGCCATGCGATGATGCGCTGGGCGCCGTTGCTGAAAATGCCGACTGCTACAATCAGCAGCGCAATTCCTATTATGGTTAAGGCAAGAGTCTCATATTTGCCGTGGCCGTAGTCGTGCGACTTGTCCTGCGGCTTGCCGCTTATATGCACGAATATCAGAACTATCACATCGGTTACGAAATCCGACAGTGAATGTACGGCATCGGCAATCATGGCGGCACTGTGTCCCAATATGCCGGCTACGAACTTGAAAGCCAGAAGTATGACATTGACAGCTCCGCCGGCCAGCGTTACTTTGTAAATATTTTTCTGTCTGTCGGTTTCGTCTTGTCCAATATTCATTGCGCTATTTGCTTTATACGTCACAAAAATAATTACTTTTGCAAAACGACGTGCACTTTAATGGAAGCATTATCGATACTTATTCCGGTTTACAACTGGGATTGCACCCAGCTGATCAAGGACTTGCATTTTCAGGGCCTGACACTGGGAATTCCCTATGAGATTATCGTAGCCGATGACTGCTCGACCGACAAGGATCTTCAGCAGAAGAGCCGTCTGGTGGCCGAAACTCATGAGAACTGCCGATATTTTGCTCTCCCGCACAACATAGGACGTTCTTCCATACGTAATTTCATGGCAGACCAGTCCCAATATGAAAAACTGCTGTTTCTGGATTGCGATGCAGAGGTTAAGGACAAACAGTTCCTCAAGAAATACATGGATGCCTCCCATAAGGCATCGGTCGTATGCGGCGGTCTGACACATCCGGATGAGATACCCCAAAAAGGCCAGGAACTCCGTTATCTGTATGAGAAAAACGCGGCATTCGAGCGCTCTGCAGGTTTCCGCAGCCAGAATCCGTATCTCAGGTTTACATCGTTCTCCTTCCTGATTGAAAGGGAGGCGTTCATGAAAATCAGGTTTGATGAGTCTTATGTCCGTTATGGATATGAGGATGTGCAGTTTGGGCATGAACTTGAAGAGAATGGCGTTAGCATACTGCATATTGACAATCCTTTGGCTCATATCGGGCTGGATGACAGTGCATCGTATCTGAACAAGACCCGTCAGGCAGTTCAGAATGCATTTGACCATAAGGACGATATAGGAGCAAGTTCCAAACTGCTTACTCATTACCGCAAGGTGCTCAAGTTCCATATGAGATGGGCTTTCAGATTAATTTGGGCCTTCTTCCAGAAGAGCATGGAGAAGAACCTTCTGGGTCCTAAACCTAAGTTGCGAATTTTCTCGCTATATAAACTCTGTTACATCTGTGTCCTTTAAGCCATGCAGCCTTTAGCCGAAAGAATGAGACCCCGGTCTCTTGACGATTATGTGGGACAGACACACCTGGTTGGTCCGGGTGCCGTTCTGCGTCGTATGATTGACTCGGGCAGGCTGTCATCATTTATTCTGTGGGGTCCTCCAGGAACGGGCAAGACCACTCTGGCACAGATTGTGGCAACCAAACTGGAACTGCCGTTCAGCACCCTGAGCGCCGTTACTGCAGGTGTCAAGGAGGTGCGTGAGGTGATAGACCGCGCACGCAGCAACCCTTTGTTCCGCACCAAGGGCAGTCCCATACTTTTCATTGACGAGATACACCGTTTCAACAAGGCGCAGCAGGATTCTCTGCTGGGTGCAGTGGAGCGCGGAGATATTACCCTGATTGGCGCTACGACCGAGAATCCTTCATTCGAGGTGATACGCCCGCTGCTGTCACGAATGCAGGTTTACGTGCTCAATTCACTTGAGAAAGATGACCTGCTCAAACTGCTGGACCGTGCCATTAAGACCGATGTCATACTCAAGGAGCGCGATATCGAACTTAAGGAGACAACCGCAATACTGCGTTTCTCGGGCGGTGATGCCCGCAAATTGCTCAACATACTGGAACTTGTGGTCGAGGCCGACAGTTCCGACAAGGTGGTAATCACCGATGAAATCGTGAACGAGCGTCTGCAGCAGAACCCGCTTGCATACGATAAGGACGGTGAGATGCACTACGATATAATATCGGCTTTCATCAAGTCCATACGCGGCAGCGATCCCGATGCCGCCCTCTACTGGCTGGCACGTATGGTGCAGGCTGGTGAGGATCCCGCATTCATTGCACGCCGTCTGGTGATATCGGCCTCCGAGGATGTGGGCCTGGCCAATCCCAATGCATTGCTGATGGCTAATGCCGCATTTGACGCCGTCATGAAGATAGGATGGCCCGAGGGACGTATTCCGCTGGCTGAGGCTACGGTATATCTGGCAACCAGCCCCAAGAGCAATTCTGCCTATATGGGTATAGCAAATGCGCTGGCCAAGGTAGGAGAGACCGGTAACCTTCCGGTTCCCCTGCATCTGCGTAATGCGCCTACATCACTGATGAAAGACCTGGGATACGGCGAGGATTACAAATACGCCCATGATTTTGCGGGCAACTTTGTAAACCAGCAGTATCTGCCCGATGAGATAAAGAATGAGCGTTTCTGGGAGCCCCAGAACAATGCCCAGGAAGATAAGATAAAGGAGCGTATGGACGCTTTGTGGAACAGACATTAACCTAATTATTAAATATCACAGTTATGAAAAAGACTTTGTTTTTTACGCTTTTGACATTCGCTGCTGTCGGCTTTATGTCATGCGATGAGAAAGAAGAGTTGCAGACTACAGATTCTGGAATTGTAGGCACATGGGAGGGCGATCCCAACAGTCATCATTGCCCGGTTGTTACTTTTGGAAAAGACGGTTCTTACGAGTGGAAATGGACTGGTGTTTCCGGATTCAAGGATGAAGGTAATTATACCTACGAGGGTAGCAAGATAGAGATGGATCCTTCTACCTATTATGAGTGGAACGAAGAAAAGAATAAGTACGTCAAGTCAGAGCCGTGGGATACAAAGAACCGTGTATGCATCATCTCATATCTGGATGACGGATTGATGAAATTCAACTTGAAACAGGACTATCTGATGGGAGATGGTCAGGGCGAAGGTTTCGATTTCATACTCTACAGAGCAGGACTGAACCAGAAAATAACCGCGAATGACCTGCAGGGAACATGGGAAAGTTATGACGAAGACGGCAATATTGATGAGCGTATTATCGTAAAAGGTAATAACTTCACTTCATACTCAGCTTGGGATTGGGATGAAGACACTATCAGTGTGATGAAGACTCAGGGAACCTGGAGCCTGAAAGACGGATTTGTGACCTTTACTCCGACAGACGGATGGTATTCATACTCAACAGAATACAATGACAAACACGAGACGGTTTGGATATATTCATATGTTGACCGTGTAACACTGGAAGCCGAGGAATGGTCTAAGACTCATTATACTCCTTCCGAATACGTGCAGAAGATATATCTTTCCAAGGATGGAAAACTGTTTGCTGGAGGAAAAGCGTTCGAAAAGAAGAAGTAACGATATAGTCCCTAAAAAAAGGGTGCGGAAATCTCCGCACCCTTTTTTATTGTTCCATGCTCAATGTACTTACCAGGCGGTCATACCGTGAACCGCGCTGACGGTAGTAGAGCAGTATCAGGTACTCGTTTTTGGTTTCATACCAGTCACCCTCGGTGGGTTTTGTCTGTCCTGCGGTTTCGCCGTCCTCAACCCATAGGTACTGGTAATCATATGCACCCATCTTAAGCAATACGGTAGCCTGATATGCCTTTTCGCGGCTGTTGTATTCCATCTCGTATTTGGATATGAGGCTACCTCCGCCAAAATGGCCCGATACATATAACTTGCCACCAGTCATAGGCTCGCTTGCCAGACTGAAATGGACGAACAGGTAATCGGCCTCGGTGTCATTGTCATTGGCCTGATTGTATCGTATCAGGTATCGGCCGTTATGGTCATAGTCGAACGTATAGGCGTGATGACGGGTGTCACCGATAAGGTCGGCGTGATAGTAAGGATCGTGATAGGTTACACGGTCTACGTTTTTGAAATAATCGTACATATTGACTATTTCGAAACGTCTGAATTCATTGCCTGCCGCAAAGATAAGGTCACGGCAATGTTCGTAGGTGAGCCTGGAGCCTGCGTTATAGGTGGGCTTGGGATTGAGTACTGCGTTGTCAAAACGGCGGTTCTGCATCACTACGGTGTAAATCTCTCGGTCGGGATTGGTTACGTTCAGGCCGTTCAGACTGACCGTCATGTTAACCTGCTGATGTGATTTGCGGGAGTCAATATCGGTGTTCCCGTCAACGGTTGCACCCAGATTGTGCATGTTTTCAACTATCATGAACCTGAACCATGCAACCTCCCGACCGTCCTCCTGTATTGAAAGGCGGTAATTGCCGGACAGTTTCGGGGTAACCTCACTGTTGGGCAGGGTAAGGGAGTAGTGGGTGTAGTCAAAGGTCGTGTTCAGCGAGTTCTCCCAGTTGTCTATGGGCTGGTCGTTGAATCCGTCCATATATTCCGATTCAATCAGGTCAGACGGTTTCCACTGGGCGTCACAGTGCGTGAGGTGATAAGTGAAACGGTGGTACTCATGCGACATCTCGTCAAATGAGAATTCAATGGTTTCATCGCTGCCCAAGGTGATTATCTGGGCTCGCTCCCAATCTCCGGCGGAAATGACTCTGAGCGTATTGATCATGTCGGATTTGCTGCCGAACCACTGGGCATGGAGCATCATCGGCACCATAATCAATGCGGCCGATAACAGTTTTCTTATGTGAAAGTTTAACGCCATGTCATACATAAAACGGCATGAAGGTACTGCTTATTGTTTTATAATACTATATTTGTGATTGTTAAAGGACTGTTACATTAACCTTATGAGATATTTGCTTATGAAAAAATTCTTTACAACAGCGTTATTGCTTGTATTGTTGCTTGTTCCGGCTTTCGCACAGGAACTGAGAAATTTCAATTTCGGCGGCCGTCAACAGATAGTATCGCCCGAAATCAACGGTGAAAAGGTTACATTCCGCCTGAATGCCAACTATGCCACGATAGTCAACCTTGTAGGTAGCTGGATGGAGAATCCATATGGTGAGGGTATTCCCATGCAGAAAGGGCAGAATGGTGTATGGGAGATAACCGTCGATACTCCGTCGCCCGAGATTTACACTTACAACTTCATAGTTGACGGTGTATCGGTCAACGACCCCCAGAACTACATGGTACAGCGTGACGGAACCCGTTACCTGAATATGCTGCTGGTACCCGGAGAGCGTTCCGAGAACTATTTTGAGGCTAATCAGCGCGGTACCGTTACATACCGCTGGTATGACAGCAAGATACTGGGCATCAACCGCCGTGTGACCGTCTATACTCCTTACGGTTATGAGACCAGCGGCAAGAAATACCCGGTTCTGTACCTTCTTCACGGTGCAGGAGGTGATGAGGAGGCCTGGACATCCATGGGCCGTACCGCACAGATCCTGGACAACCTGATTGAGAAGGGACTGGCTAAGCCAATGATTGTGGTTATGCCTAACGGTAATCCCGGACAGCAGGCCGCACAGCCTCTGGGTCTGCCTGAAAAACAGATTGACCGTCGTGATCCTGCTATGGCCGATGCATATGTTAAGAGCCTCTGCACCGAGATTGTTCCTTTCATAGAGAAGAACTTCCGCGTTATTGCAAAGCCTGAATCACGTGCCATTGCAGGTCTTTCAATGGGTGGCGGACACACCATTACCGCTTCAAATCTCTATCCCGCCATGTTTGACTGGATATGCCCGCTGTCAGCAGCAGGCAGTTCTACAGCCGAGCAGATTACCGCTCTCAAGAAGGCCGGCGTAAAACTATATTTCCTGGCTTGCGGCACGGATGATTTCCTGTGGGAAAACTCAGTTACACTGGATAAGACCATGACTGACTGCGGTCTGGAGCACACATTCTACAAGTCAGACGGTGGTCACGTATGGGCCAACTGGCGTCTTTACTTAAATACATTTGCACAACTGTTGTTCAAGTAGCCAAAAAAAAGAGTACCTTTGCACTCCGAAAAATCTTAGGATATGGCAAAAGAACTTAAAGATCTTACCAAAAGAAGCGAGAACTACTCGCAGTGGTATAATGAACTGGTAGTTAAGGCTGACCTTGCAGAGCAGGCTCCTGTCCGCGGCTGCATGGTTATCAAGCCCTACGGTTATGCAATCTGGGAAAAGATACAGCGTACCCTTGATGACAAGTTCAAGGAGACCGGTCATGTGAACGCCTACTTCCCTTTGCTTATCCCAAAGTCATATCTTAGCCGCGAAGCCGAGCATGTTGAAGGCTTTGCAAAGGAGTGTGCCGTAGTGACACACTACCGTCTCAAGAATGCTGAGGACGGTAGTGGCGTCATTGTGGATCCCGCAGCAAAGCTGGAGGAGGAACTCATTGTACGTCCTACATCCGAGACCATTATCTGGGCAACATATAAGAACTGGATCAAGTCATACCGTGACCTGCCTATCCTGTGCAACCAGTGGGCTAACGTAATGCGTTGGGAGATGCGTCCGCGTCTGTTCCTGCGTACTGCTGAGTTCCTGTGGCAGGAGGGCCACACCGCACACGCCACCCGTGAGGAGGCAGAGCAGGAGGCACGCCGCATGCAGCAGGTTTATGCCGACTTCGTGGAGGGTTACATGGCCGTTCCGGTTGTCCGTGGCGTCAAGTCTGAGACCGAGCGTTTTGCAGGTGCTCTTGACACCTATACCATTGAGTCAATGACTCAGGACGGTAAGGCTCTGCAGTGCGGTACATCACACTTCCTGGGTCAGAACTTCGCCAAGGCCTTTGATGTTCAGTTCATCAACAAGGAGAATCAGTTGGAGTATGTATGGGCTACCTCATGGGGTGTATCAACACGTCTGATGGGTGCTCTGATCATGGCTCACTCCGATGATAACGGTCTGGTTCTGCCTCCTAAACTCGCTCCCATACAGGTAGTAATTGTACCTATCTATAAGAATGCCGATGACTTGGCACAGATAAGCGCCAAGGTTGACACATTGGTTGAGGCCCTTAAGAAGAAGGGTATCAGCGTCAAGTATGACGATGCCGATAACAAGCGTCCAGGATTCAAGTTCGCCGATTATGAGGTGAAGGGTGTTCCCGTACGTGTTGCTTTGGGTATGCGTGACCTTGAGGCCGGTACATGCGAGATCATGCGCCGTGATACTCTGGAGAAGGAGACTGTTCCGTTCGAGGGTCTCGAGGAACTCATTCCTAACATGCTTGACGATATGCAGAAGGCAATCTTTGAGAAGGCCAAGGCATGGCGTGATGCACGTATGGTTGAGGTTAACTCATACGACGAGTTCAAGGAGAAGATAGAGCAGGGATTCTTTGTTCTGGCTCACTGGGACGGCACCGCCGAGACCGAGGCCAAGATCAAGGAGGAGACAAAGGCTACCATCCGCTGTCTGCCTTTCGGCATGAAGGAG
>JAEEGJ010021197.1_pt1 | contig 14021 bp, 6 predicted proteins | sample 8958761 | NCBI WGS metagenome assembly JAEEGJ01 (sample SAMN16246546, study PRJNA631951) | gut metagenome | biome: gut microbiome; feature: rumen; material: RS-attached | host: Bos | place: Iran: Karaj | collected 2018-10 | reverse complement strand
TTCTTAACCATTTTCCAAGTTTAATATACAGGGTTTTCAAATCCGGCTCAATTCCTTTTTCAAAATGGAGTTTCAAATTGCATGATTTCTTCTCTTTATAATTTGTCAAAAGAAATCTGTTCCAAAGGTTTTGTGTTTTCACTGTTTATTGTTTTCCTTTGACGTATTGATCGAGGAGATGAGCATAACACGGATGCTTGCACAGGCGGAATCGAGGGATTTATAAGTCTGTTCGTCGATATAATCAGTTCTATAAAGCAATTCAAACCAATAACTCGTTTCGTTTGCTTCTTTCAATGCGATCTGCATCTTTGAAAAAAATCGGGTTTTCCGTGGGCGTACTGCGCTTCGCGAATGTTCGCGCCTGCCTGCCACGGCGTAAACGTCTTATAATCAAGCCCGATAACGTCGCAGTCTTTAAATATCGGCTTGTAAAACTCACATTCGGAAGCCGAGCCGCCTTTACCGTGGATGTATAAAATACAGTTCATGATTAATGTACCTTTATAGTGAAATATTTTGCCTTGCAGGCAAAATGTGAAATAACGGCTTATGCCGTTGTGAGATTTTACGGCTTTGCCGCAAAGTGAAATTAAATCCGTTCTCTAACCCGGCGAAGCCGGATTTCACCCACGTCAGTGGATTTCATCTGCGAAGCAGATTTAACCCGTCCGTAAGGACGGATTTAGTTGAAAAGCCTCGCTTAACGCGAGGCTTTTCTATGGGGGAAGGTGGATTCGGACCACCGAAGTCAGTGACAACAGATTTACAGTCTGCCCCCTTTGGCCGCTCGGGAATTCCCCCTTATGAAGCTGGTGAACGGAGTCGAACCATCAACCTGCTGATTCTTCCCACTACTACTTTCGTAGCCACATTGTGTTTGTGAGCCGGACTTTCTCTTGACCGTAGAACTAAACGTTCCTTAGGCCCCTCCTGTAAAGTCTCTACACACGATTTCTCTTGCTCGGGATTGCCTTATGAAGTATACTTTTTTCTTGCTTGTCTTCCCTGCCCTTTGTTTGCGCCCTTATAATTCTTTGTAAGGGAATGACAATTCGGGCAAAGGATAGTCAGATTATCCTCGTTGTTATTGAGAAAATTTCCGTCAATATGTTCAACTTCAAGCGGAAGTGTTTTTGAATAAGGATTTACCTTGTTCCATCCGCACCGTGAGCATTTGTAATCATACTTTTCGAGCAAATATCTTTTCAGATAATTTGACGTCTGATACTCACCTCTTACGGCTGAGGAAGAATCGTTTTTCCATTCTTCCAACCAATCGAAATATCTCTTTTCGCTTTGGCATTTGTTTGAACAATATTTAATTTGACGCCCTGTTAAAGGCTTTTTGCAAAAAAGGCAATACTTAATCACTTAGGTTTCCCCGACTTAGGGAGGTTTTCATCCGCAGATTTCTCTGTGGAGTTGCAATTTTTTACAAATCAGCTGCTCTGCCATTGAGCCACACCAGCATTGTGTGTCGCTTGACACTGCCGTTCATCTGCGACGGGTGCTATTATATCATAAATATTTTTGTTTGTCAATACCTTTTTGATATTTTTTTGCGCCTGTTTTTGCGGTAAAATTATTGACAATATTCAATTTTAATGGTAAAATGATATGATAAACAAATTGCACGGAAAGGAGGCTTCGGGATGGCTGAGGACGGCGACGATTTCTGGGATCTGCCGGAAATAACGCCCAAAAGAAAACGCCCGGAAACGCTGGATTCGCAGGCGTCCGGCACGGACGCCGTAAAGCTCACGTTCGGCGATACGACGGAAAGAAAAAAGTATATAATACCCAAGCGCGAGAATTTGAGCGGTATGCCGGAAAAGCATTCCGAGGTCATACTTGAATATGAACCGGAGGATTCCCTCATTCTTTCCGTGAAGATCTGCAAGTGGCCGTCCGACTACTCGTTTTACAACAGATTTTTACAGGACGCGCATAAATACTACCGCGTGAAATGCGAGGAGGCGCCGTTCGTTCCGTTCTTCTCCTACCTGCCGCAGTACAACCAGCTGAACATAGATCAGCTCCGGTTTTATCTTTACTGGCGCAGGCAGGTGAGCCGCGGCAACTATATAAAGACGGATTACAGCTATATATTCCTGTATCTTTACGAGCTGATAAACCTTGAGGACGTATCCACGCCGGAAAAGCGGCTTTCCGCCATGTGTTCTCTGCTGATCGGCTACCGCGGCAGCTTCAGCAGTCTTGACAGATACTTGGGCGAATGGATCTGCGACTTCTGTCTCATACACCGCCTGAACCCGCCGGACGACATCCCGGACGACGTTTTAGCGGAGCTTATGACCGTCGTTTCCCTGCGCGAGTTTTATATCAGGAGCCGCGACAACGTGCACGACACCGCCATGCGCGACCTGATAATCAGAAACAACAAATACAACTATACGGACTCCGCGGCGTACGGTCCCAAAACAAAAAGCATATTTGACGCTCATCTCATACGCTCCGTTATATACACGATAGAAAAGACGGAAAACGTCAAGGACGGCGAGCCTAACTTACAAAAAACGTGCGTGAGCCGCACGGCGTACAACGGCGCCCTCTGCGTCAGCGGCACGAAATGCAGAATTGACGCGGAATATCTGTCGCTCAACCGTTCTTACAGGTTCAGGGGCATGATAACGAGCCTTGTGAAGTGCGCGGAAAACAACATAAGAGCGGCGCTCGGCATAAAGAGCCGGCTCTCCGAAGCGGGACTGTCCAAAGAGACCGTTGCCGTGATGAAAGAATACTACGCGAAATACCTTCCGCCGCAGGCGGGCAGACGCGAGAAGCGCGTCACGCCGGAGGAAGCCATACGGTACGAGTTATACGAGGCAAGGGAAACCGGATTCGACCCCGCCTCCGCCGCCGAGATCGAGCTATCCTCCTGGGAGCTTACGAAGCGGCTGGTCGAAGACGCCGCGGCGGCAGGCGCTGACGCGGACGGCGATAATACTTTATCAGCGCCCGAAGACGGCGTCAGCGCAAACGGCGTTTCGCAAAAGACCGCGCCGGACGAAGATACCGTCCCGGAACAAGCCGATATGCCCGACCAAACCGAAGACGAAAAAACGCCGTACGGGCTGCTCTGCAGCTCACTGCCGCCGCACGCGCTGCAGTATTTAAAACGTTTGGCCGGCGGCGGTCAGGCGGAGGCTCACCGCTTCTGCCGTGAAAACTCGCTTCTGGAGGACGCTGTGATTTCCGACATAAACGCGCTCGCGTACGAATACGCCGGCGACGTTATAATCGAGAACGGAAATATCATAGAAGACTACAAATGCGACGTTTTCGGTGCATTGAATATGATAAATTAGATTCGGAAAGAAAAAAACGATATGGATAACAATGAGATAAAAGTACCAAAAAGAATACTGTCCTCGCTGCTTTCTTCGCTTGCGGCGGGCGTCGTGCCGAGGAGCGGCGCGCCTTATATCGCCATAGGGCGTGAGGAGGAGGCAGGCGCGGTATTGGACGATCTGACGCTCGTCTCCGACGGCGGCTCCGCCATGAGATTCATAATAGGCAAATACGGCTCCGGCAAGAGTTTTCTGTTGCAGCTGATACGCGGCTACGCGGTCGAGCGCGGTTTTGTGACCGCGGACGCGGATCTTTCCCCCGAGCGCCGTTTCAGCGGTTCGAAAGGCACCGGCAGAGCGACGTTCTGCGAGCTTATAAGAAACCTCGCCTGCAAGTCGTCGCCCGACGGCGGCGCTCTGCGCGTCATCGTTACAAAATGGCTGTCGGATCTTCAGTCGACCGCAGTCTCAGACGGTGCGGAAGCCGGCTCGCCCGAGTTTTACAAGCAGGTCGAAAAAAGCCTGTTTGACGTCATACGTTCGATAGAATCTCAGGTCGGCGGTTTTGATTTCGCGCTCGTTCTCTCACGCTTTTACCGCGCGTATATTTCGGACGACGAGCTTATGATGAGCGCGTGCATGCGCTGGCTGCGCGGCGAATTCACCACGAAGACCGAGGCGAAACGTATCTTGGGCGTATCGTCGATAATCGACGACGACAACTGGTACGATTATATAAAGCTCTACGCGGTTTTCTTCCGCAAAACGGGCTACAAAGGCTTTGTAGTTATGATAGACGAGTGCGTGAATCTGTATAAGATCCCGAACCGCATAAGCCGCGAGAACAACTACGAAAAAATACTGAATATGTATAACGACGCGCTCCAGAACAAAGCCGAGGGGCTTGAGCTGATATTAGGCGGCACGCCGCAGTTTTTAGAGGACGGCAGGCGAGGATTATACAGCTACGAAGCGCTTAAAAGCCGTCTGTACGACAGCCGTTTTGCCGACGGCGGATATAAAAATCTCATAGGTCCGGTAATAAGGCTGCGCAGGTTGTCGGACGGCGAGCTTTACGCGCTCATAGTCCGTCTTACAAGACTTCATTCGCAGTATTACAATATTACACCGCGCATAACGGACGAGCAGCAGCAGGAATTTTTGAAGCTGTGTCTTTCCCGCGCGGGAGCCGACACCATGATAACGCCGCGAGAGATAATACGCGACTATATTTCTCTGCTCAACATTCTTATGCAGAACCCCGAAGCGGACGCGTCAAAGCTCATAAACGGCGGCGCGGTCAAGCTCAGCCACGCGGACGCGGACCCGGACGAGCTGAACGAGCCGGAGGAGCCGTTACCCGGCGCCTACAACAAAAACGATTTTGATTTTAACAGTGAGGATATACAGATCTGATGAGTACCGAAAACGATATTTTCTACAGATATTCCCCGTTCATTCAGGACTTCATATACCGCCACGGCTGGGAAAGTCTGCGCGACGTTCAGCTTGAAGCGGCAAAGGTCATTTTTGAAACGGAAAACAACCTGCTCATAACGTCGTCAACTGCGTCCGGTAAGACGGAAGCGGCGTTTTTCCCCATACTCTCAATGCTTGAGGAGGACCCGTCGCAGAGCGTGGCGGTGCTTTATATCGCGCCGCTGAAAAGCCTTATAAACGACCAGTTCCTGCGGCTTGACGAGCTGCTTGACGAAAGCGGCATACCCGTTTTCCACTGGCACGGAGACGTCGCGTTTTCCCATAAAAACAAGCTGCTGAACGATCCGAAAGGCATTTTGCAGATAACGCCGGAATCGCTTGAAAGCATGCTGATGAACAGAAGCAACGACATTGTAAGACTGTTTTCCGATCTGAGATTCATAATAATAGACGAGATACACACGCTCACCGGAACGGACCGCGGCAATCAGATAATCTGCCAGCTGTCCCGCATAAGCCGGCTGATCGCGCGCGACGTGCGGCGCATAGGTCTGTCCGCCACCGTAGGCGATATCGAGGCGGCGAAAAAATGGCTCTGCGGCGGATCATGCAGAGACTGCGACGCGCCGAGACCCGACGAGGGCAGAGTGAGCTGGAAGCTCGCGCTCGAGCACTTTTTCATACAGAACGCGTCAGCCGACCAGACCGTCGCGGCGGACGGCACGCCCGACCCGTTTGCGGACAAGAACGTCCCGGTGAAAAAGCCGTCAAAGCCCTCCGCGCGCTCCGTTATTGACGCGGGGTACGAATACATTTACGACTGCGTAAAGGACAAAAAAGCTCTCGTTTTCTCAAACTCCCGCGAGGAGACAGAATATATAACCGCGACACTGCGGCAGATAGCGGAAAACAGGCACGAGCCGGATATTTTCTTAATACACCACGGCAATCTGTCCGCATCTCTGCGCGAGGAAGCGGAGGCGAAACTCAAAAGCGACGAATACGGCAATCTTGTCACCTGCGCGACGGTGACGCTTGAGCTCGGCATAGACATAGGAAGGCTGCAGCGGATAGTGCAGATAGAATCGCCGCACTCCGTTTCGTCGTTTTTACAGCGTCTCGGCAGGAGCGGCAGACGCGGCGAGCCGCCGGAGATGTTCATGATATTCCGCGAGGAAGACCCGCTGCCGGACACTCCCCTGCCGCAGCTCATACCGTGGGAACTCATACGCGCAATAGCCATAATACAGTTATATATTGAAGAACGCTTCATAGAGCCTCCGGCAACAAAAAATCTGCCGTTTTCGCTTCTGTTCCAGCAGACTTTGTCAGTTTTAGCGTCCTCCGGCGAGCTGTCGCCGAAAGCGCTGGCGGACAGGATCTTATCAATGCCGCCGTTTGAGAAAGTCCCGCGCGAGAATTACAGAACGCTTCTCATATCGATGCTGAAAGAGGATTATTTGGAGCAGACGGAGGAAAAAACGCTCATAGTCGGTCTTAAAGGCGAGCGGCTTACGAATTCTTTCAAATTCTACGCCGTTTTCAAAGACACGGAGAATTATTCCGTGCGCTGTGAATCGGACGAGATAGGCACCATAACAACGCCTCCGCCCGTGGGCGAGCGCTTCGCGCTTGCCGGAAGAGTCTGGGAGGTCACCGAGCTTGACGTCGGCAGAAAGCTGATATACGTCAAACCCGTAAAAGGCAAAATGGAGATATCCTGGCCCGGCGATTACGGCGAAATAAACACGAGGATACTGCAAAGGATGAGAAAAGTTCTGTCTGAGGACGTCGTTTATCCGTATCTGAAACCGAACGCCGCAAAACGCCTCGCGGTCGCGCGGCATATAGCGAAAAACACGGGAATGCTTTCTCATTCCGTCATATCGCTCGGCGGTATGACCTACTGTATGTTCCCGTGGCTCGGCACGCGCTCGTTCAGGACTCTGCGCAAGACGTTAGTCAAAAACGCCGCCGCGCTGAACATTTCAAACGTTGAATTTGAGGGCTGCTGCTACATCACCTTCAGATACGAGGGCGACGGGATAAAAAGATTTACGGACAGACTGAACGATATCTGCAAAGACGGCGTGGACAAAGAAAGCCTTATATCAAAATCCGAATCGCCGGTGTTTGAAAAATACGACGACTATATCCCGGGCGAGCTTCTGCGCCTCGCATACGCGGCGGACAGACTGCGCACGGACGAGATGATACCGAGAGTAAAAGAGATAAAAGAAGAGGAAGAGGAATTTCAGAAAAACAGAGGTAATTTATGATAGAATTTATATACGGTCCTCCCGGCTCGGGCAAGACCGTGCTTCTGTATAATAAGATCAAAGACGTTCTGGCGCGCGGCGGCGACGCCGTGCTCGTAGTGCCGGATCAGGAGGCGCTCGACGCGGAGGCGGCGCTCGCCCGCGTATGCCGCGGCATACCGACGCTGAAGCTGCACGTTTACGGATTTTCGCGCCTCTGCGACGAGGTCTTCCGCAAATACGGCGGCATTTCGTACAACTACGCGGACAAAACCGGACAGAAGCTGGCGGCGTATCTTGCGATACGCTCCGTTGCGCCCGCGCTTAAAGTCTACGGCAAAACGAACGCGGCGGACGGCTCGCTTTTGTCGTCCGTTTTATCCGCGATAAAAGAATTCAAGCACCAGGGCATAGGCGCGGAAGAAATAGAAAAAGCATCAGACGCGGTCGACACCGCGGCGCTGAAAGACAAGCTCTCGGATATGGCGCTGCTTATGCCCGCGTACGATATGATATTAAAGAAAAGCGGAGACGACCCGGATGCGGAACAGCAGAGGATGTACCGTGTGCTGTCCGAAAACGGCGGTATGCCCGGCTCCGACGTTTTTATAGATTCTTTTATCAGTTTTACCGGCGTTCAGCTTAAAATAACAGAGCTTTTCATGCGCACGTGCAGGTCCGTGACAATAACCTTCGGCGTACCCGGACCCGCGTCGGCTGACAATAAATACGATCTGCTCTCCCCCGTTTACGACAGCGAAAAGAAACTGTCCGCCGCCGCTTCACGCTCCGGCGGGCTGAGGCGCACGGTGCTTGATACGTCATACGTTTGCCCGTGTATGTCGGCGCTTGAAAAAGGGCTAAGAACAGGCGAAAAAAGCGACGTACCGGCGGGCGATAACGTGCGCTTTTTCCGCGCGCATACGGCTTACGAGGAAGCCGAGCTCGTCGCCGCGGATATAGCGAAAAAACTGCGCGAGGGCTGCCGCTGCCGCGATATCGCCATTCTCTGCTCAAGCGTACAGTCGTGGCGCGGGATAACCGACGATGCGCTTGAAAAATACGGCGTGCCGTTCTTTATTTCAGTAAGGGAAGGCGCGTCTCAGAAAGCGCTTTTCCGGTTGCTCATATCGGCTCTTCACGTCTGCGTAAACAACTTCCGCACAAAAGACGTGTCTTCGTATATCAAGACGGGCCTGCTGCGCGTAAGCTCCGACGAGCTTGATATTTTTGACGATTACATAAAGCGCAGAAATATTCACGGCGCAAAGGCTTTCACGCGCGATTTTACCGGCTCTCCGTACAAATACGGCGCCCCGGACGAGCACGACGAGCGTGCGGTAAACCGCCTGAACACCGTAAACGCCGTGCGCGCCGCGGTAATCACGCCGTTATACGATCTTTACACGGAATTGAGCGGCTGCGCGGACGCGAAAAGCATCTCAAAAGCTCTCGTAAGACTGCTGCAGCGCGTGCAGATAACCGAAACGTTGAACGGGCTTACAGCCGAAGCAAATGCGAACGGCGACCCGGCGGAAGCGCAGACCGTTTCACAGCTGTGGGGAGTGTTCGTCTCCGTCACGACGCAGCTCTGCACGGTCTGCGGCGATCTGCCGATGAACGCGGCGATCTATACGCAGCTGTTCGAGACCGTTTTATCCGATACGGATATAGGACGAATTCCCACGTCCACGGACCAGGTCGTTATAGGCGAGGGCGGTATGCTCCGCGTCCACGGCATAAAACACGTTTATCTTATGGGCTGCAACGAAGGCGAATTTCCCGCCGCCGTGGTCGACGCGGGCATTTTCAGCGACGACGAAAGGCAGAAGATAAACGACGCGGGCATCACGCTTGAAGGCGGTGCGGACAAAGAAAACGAAAGAAAACTGTACGATTTTTACAGATGCGCCGTATCGGCGTCGGAAACGGCGACGTTCTCTTACAGCGTGAGCACCGCGGAAGGCAAGGAAAAATACCCGTGCCATCTTATAAAAGATATTGAAAACGTATTTTCGCAAAACGTAAAGACGGTATCGGAGCTTTCCGTATTCGATATTGCCGCTTCCGCCGAGTCGTCGTACGAATATTACGCCTCTCACAAAAATACAAAAGAAGGCAGAATGATAAAAAGCCTGCTTTACGCGGACGAAAAAAGCGCGAAAAAAGCAAAACTGCTTGATATACCGATAATTTCGGAAAACGAACAATTGAGCCAAAAGACAACTTCAAAGCTGATACCCGGTGCGGTAAGGCTTTCTCCCACGCGCCTGTCGTCGTTTACGGACTGCGCGTTCGCCCACTGCTGCAAGTATTTTCTCAAACTTGAGCCGGATAACGACGTGGATTTCAACACGGCGGAATTCGGCACGTTCATCCACTACGTACTGCGGCGGCTCATAGAAGACCGCATGAGCGGCGATCTGCCGGAGGACCCGGACAAAGATCGGCTTGACGAAGCGGTCGAAGCCTACATAAAAGAATACTGCGGATATTATCTTAAGATCGATATAAACGCGGAGGGTATGGGCAAATTGAGAGCTTCCGTCCGCAAACTGAAAAAATGCGCGCTCAAAGCCGCCTCTGACGTTCTGGCGGAGTTGGCGGCGGGCAGATTCAAACCCGTTGCGGTGGAGCTGAATATAAATGAATACTCGGGAGTTTCTCCGTACGCGATAGCGCTTCAAAACGGCAAAAGCACGTATCTTACGGGCACGATAGACCGCGTGGACGCGTGCGAGCACAACGGGAAAACGTATATAAAGCTCGTTGACTACAAGACCGGAAGCGACGATTTCAACGTCTCGAAATTAGCCGAGGCGGACAAAACCGTACAGCTTTTCGCGTATATGCTTGCGGTCTGCAACTCGTCCGGAAAGTTCGATCATCCCGAGCCCGCCGCGCTGTTTTATATGCACATAGTCCCGTCCGACCCGAAGCTGGACGGCAGCGGCGCTTTGCCCGTCGAATCCGCCATGGAGCGCGGCGGCATAGCCTTATCCGGGCAGGAGGTGCTCGACATGCTCGAGCCGGGAATGGACAAAAAAGGCGGCGAGATATACAGCACGAAAGCCGGCTGCATGGTATTTGCCGCGCCCGAGGAGATGACCGCGGTGTTTGAAGAAGTCAAAGGCGCGATAGCGGACGCCGCTGAGCGCATGTGCGAAGGCGACGCGTCCGTCACGCCGAAGATAAACGATACGCCGTGCAAATACTGCCCGTATATAAGCGTCTGCAGACGCACGGACAAAAAATCGTAAGGAGGTCAAAATGAACTGGACAAAAGCTCAAAGCGACGCCATAAACATAAGCCGGCGCGACGTGCTCGTCGCGGCGGCGGCAGGTTCCGGCAAGACCTCAACGCTTACCGAAAGAGTTATTTCCGTGATATGCCGCGACAAAGATCCCGTAGATATTTCAAGGCTTCTGATAGTTACGTTTACCGAAAAAGCGGCGGAAGAACTGAAAATAAAAATAAGAAAAAAACTGCAGGAAAAAGCGCAGAAAGAGCCGTCAAACAACCGCGTAAGAAGACAGCTTTCGCTTCTTCCGACAGCTTCAATAAGCACGATTCACTCGTTTTATATACGTATTCTGCGCGAGGGATTTTCCGAGCTCGGCCTGCCGCCCAGACTGCGCGTCGCAGACGAGGGCAGCGTTGAAATGATACGCCGCCGCGTAATGAACGACGTTATAGACGCGTACTACAACGACGCGGCAGAAGACGAATACAGAATTGAAAACGCGGACGAATTTTTTGACACGTTTGAACATATCCGCCCCGGCGAAAAGCTGTACGACACGTTATGCGAGCTGTACGACACGGTCGCATCGTACCCGGAATTCATAGATTTTTACAAAAACTGCGAAGAAAAATATAAAGAATACGCAAACGATTTCGGCAAAAGCGAGCATTTCAGATACTTCAAAGCATCCGCAAAAAAGCGGTTTGCGAATATTCTGTCCGGGTTTGATCAGCTTGAAGCCGATTTCGCTGATGACGAAGAATTCCAAAACAAATACCGCCCCGTCGCCCTGTACTGCGAGGACCTTATAAAGCAGACGCTTTCGCTGCTCGACGCCGCGGATTATAAAACGCTGTATGAGTTTTTCGGCAAATCGCCGGATATTCCGCGCAATAAGCCGGTAAAAGGCGAGCCCGCATTCAAAGACGCGCAAAACGCGTTAAGAGACGCATTTAAGACCGAATTCGGAAAGGCGGGCAAATTACTGTCGTTTAACGAAGAGGACGTGAAAAAAATATGCCTGCAGACATCTTATCTGTGCGGCTGTATTTATAAAGTTTTAAGCAAATTCGAAAAAGAGTTCTCGGCGGAAAAGCTGAGCGCCGGAATGGTGGATTTTACGGATATGGAGCGTTACGCCCACCGTCTGCTCTGCCGCGGAAACGGCGAATTCGCGAATAAGATAAAAAACCGCTACGACGAGATATACGTTGACGAATATCAGGACGTAAACGGCATACAGGACGAGATCTTCACGACCATATCGAAAAACGACCGCTTTATGGTGGGCGACGTGAAGCAGTCAATTTACTCTTTCAGAGGCGCGGATCCGACGCTGTTTTCGTCGTACAGACAGTCGTTTAAGCCGTACGACCCGGAAATACCCGACCCGTCCGTCATATTCTTATCCGAAAACTTCAGATGCGGAAAACATATCATAGATTTTACGAACGAAGTCTTCCGCACCGTTTTCGGCGCGGACGAGAGGATACCGTATTCAAAGGAAGACGAGCTCGTTTACGGCAAAGGTGAGGGCGAAAACGTGCCCGTAAAACTCACCGTTTTCGAGGGCGGCAAGATACAGGATGAAGCAGAATACGCGGCAAAAGAGATAAAAAGACTGTTAAAAGAAGGCACAAAGGACGACGGAAAACCGCTTAATTTGTCGGATATCTCCGTTCTCTGCCGCAACAGCGCCGCGTGCGCGACGGTCGAAAAAGTATTTTCGGAGTACGGACTGAACTGCGCGAACACGTCGGACAAGACGTTTTTCAACTCTCCCGAGGTGCTTCTGACGGTCAGCATACTGTCCGCCGTGGACAATCCCATATCCGACGTACAGCTCGCGGCGGCAATGAAGAGCCCCGTTTTCGGCTTTTCTTTGGACGAGCTGGCGCAGATAAGGATGCACAGCCCGAAAGAGCCGCTTTATATCGCTCTGCGCTCGTACGCGGAAGAAAGCGGAGACGAAAAATGTCTTGATTTTCTTAAAACTCTGTCGTATCTGCGGTACAGAAGCAGGACGATGCCGACGGATAAATTCATACGCCTGCTTTACAAAGAAACGCGGCTTTTGTCCGTCATATATAACGAACGCGACAAAAAGGATCCGTCAGACAGAAAAAGCAATCTCATTCTGCTCTACGATCTTGCAAGAAGATTCGAATCCGATTCGTTCAAAGGATTATACGGCTTTATCTCGTACTGCCGCGAAATGACACAGCGCGGAAAATCGTTCAAGGTCGCATCGGACAACGCCGGCAAAATAACTGTACAGACGGTGCACGGCTCAAAGGGACTTGAATATCCCGTGTGCTTCATAATCGGCGCCGGCACGAGATTCAATACGGATTACAGCAGCAAAAGCATAATTGCAGACAGACGTCTCGGCTTAGGCATACGCGTCAAAACGGAAGACGACGCGATAGTCACCGGACCTATATACAAAGCGGAGGTCATGAAAAAATCGGACGATCAGATAACGGACGAGGCGTGTCTGCTCTACGTCGCGATGACGCGCGCGAAAAAATATCTTTACATAACCGCGTCAAGCAAAAAAGAGCCTGTCTTCTCCGGCGGCTCTTACGGCGCGTCCTGCTTCGGCGCAAACAGTTTTCTCGACCTTCTGCGCGCGTCGCTTGACGGATGCGGCGGCTCATACGAATACAGATGCGTGACCGCCGGCGAAGAGGAAAACGCGGACGAAGAAAAAGCCGAAGAGCAAGCCGCGGAAAGCTTTGATTTTGATGAAGAGTTCGAGCGGTTGAAAGAAATCTACAACTACGAATACCCGTATAAAGAAGCGTCAACTCTGCCGAAAAAAGCCGCGGTCTCAAAGCTGTATCCCAAATATCTTGATACTGACGACGAGACTGTCGACGTTTTCGGAGAAGATGAACCGTTGTCTTTGATCCTGCCCGACTACGCGGATACGGAAAAGACGGCGAGCGCCGCGCAGAAAGGCACGTCCACGCACCTTTTCATGCAGTTCTGCGATTTTGAAAAAGCGGAAGCAGACGTGCGCGCCGAAGCGCAGAGACTCGTTGACCGCGGATTTATAAAAGAGGAAAACAGGGATCTTATCTCGTATAAAGAAGTGGAGGCGTTTTTCGGCTCCGATATGTATAAGAGGATGAAATCGGCGCAGAGCGCGGGCAGGCTTTTCTGCCGCGAATACCGCTTCAATATAGAGCTGGACGCGGCGGACTTTACGGAAGATATGCAAAGAAAAAAAGCTTTGTCAGACGAAAAGCTTCTCGTTCAGGGCGTTATAGACTGCTTCTTTGAGGAAGAGGACGGAAGTATAACCGTCGCGGACTACAAGACCGACCGCATTTACGGCGGAGAGCAGGCCGTGGCGGAATTCAAAGCAAGGCACGAGCGCCAGCTTTCATACTACAAAAAAGCCGTAGAACGCATCGCCCTTATGCCCGTCGGCAAATGCGAACTGTATTCGTTCTGCCTCGGCAGGTCGGTGGTGCTTTAATATTTGCAGGGGGAGGGGTCAATCTTGCCGAATTAAGAATTCAGAATTCAGAAAATCGGTGTCCCTGCGGGACAATCTTTGCGCCGCGAAACGCGTCGCTCTTGGGGCTCCCACTCCCCCCCTGACCGCCCCAAACCCCACCACCCCCCGAGATTTCTCGGGGCTTTTTGCGGATGAAAAACGGACGACCAATGGTCGCCCCTACATCTTAATTCTTCTGAATTCTTAGTTCGGGAGGGGAGACCCCTCCCCTACAAATTCACGTTAAAATATAAAT
>JAEEGJ010021196.1_pt1 | contig 14022 bp, 12 predicted proteins | sample 8958761 | NCBI WGS metagenome assembly JAEEGJ01 (sample SAMN16246546, study PRJNA631951) | gut metagenome | biome: gut microbiome; feature: rumen; material: RS-attached | host: Bos | place: Iran: Karaj | collected 2018-10 | reverse complement strand
AGGGGATCCTCTTTTTCGCCGGTCCCACGGGCACCGGGAAGACCGAGACCGCCAAGACCCTGGCGGAGGCCCTGTTCGGGGACGAGGACTGCTGCATCCGCTTCGACATGAGCGAGTACCGCCAGAGCCATTCCGACCAGCGGCTCCTGGGGGCCCCGCCGGGCTACGTGGGGTATGAGGCGGGCGGCCAGCTCACCAACGCCGTGCGGAAGCACCCCTTCTCCATCCTCCTGTTCGACGAGATCGAAAAGGCCCATCCATCCATTCTGGACAAGTTCCTCCAGATCCTGGAGGACGGACGGATGACGGACGGCCAGGGGAACACGGTGTACTTCACCGAGACCGTCATCATCTTCACCAGCAACCTGGGCTTCTACGGGGAGGGGGAAGAGGGCCGGAGGCAGGCCCTGGTGACCCCGGATACGGATTCCGACACCCTGCGCCGGGTGATCCGCCGGAATATAGAGGACTATTTCAAGCTGGAGCTGGGGCGGCCGGAGCTGCTGAACCGCATGGGGGAGAACATCATCGTTTTCGACTATATCCGTCCCCCCGCGGCGGCCCAGATCCTGGACGCCCTGCTGACGAAGATCCGGGAGCGGGCGGCCAGGGACAAGGGCGTCGCCCTCACCCTCTCCCCGGAGCTGCGGGAGCAGCTGCTGGCCGCCGCCCTGGGGAACCTGGAAAACGGCGGCCGGGGAGTGGGGAACATCGTGGAAAGCATGCTCATCGATCCCCTGTCCCGGTATTTCTTCGATGAGGGCGTCCAGGCCGGGGATTCCCTCCGCGCCTTGTATCTGGAGCAGACGGGGGGAGCATGGACCCTGCGGGGAGAGCTGAAACGGGGGATATGAATGGCGCCTGTCGGCGCGTGAACGGTTCCTTCGGAACGCGAATGGACGCTTTGCGTCGTGAATGGCGCTTTGCATATGAATCGCCCTGCGGGGCAAAAGCGAGATCCAATACCGCGGGCGGCAGCGCCGCGGAGACAGAAAGATGGGAGGGACGGCTGTGAAAACCAAAGAACGCGCCGCGCCGGGAGCGGCTCTGGGGCGGAGGATCTCCCGTTGGGCGGACGCCTGGCGGCTGCTGCTGGAGACCCGGCCGATCCCCGCCCTGGCGGTGCTGTCCGCCCTTCTGGAGCTGATCATCGAACTGCTGGGCCACAAGCCCTTCTACACCGCCTTCCTGTTCATCGGCCACAGCCCCCATATGTTCCTGCTGAACGCGGCGATCATCTTCTCCACCCTGATGTTCACCATGGTGCTGCGGCGGAAGGCGTTTTACAGCATCCTCATCACCCTGGTGTGGCTCGCCTTCGGGATCGTGAACATCTCCACCCTGGCCTTCCGGGCGATCCCCTTTTCCGCCCGGGATTTTGCCATCCTGGCTTCGGGGCTCACCATCGCGGACGTGTATTTCACCCCCCTGGCCCTCATCGGCATGGGGGCGGGACTGGTGCTCCTCCTGACCTTCCTGGTATGGCTGTTCTTCCATGCCCCCAGGAGCGAAAAGCCGGAGCATCGGAGGAAGGATATCCTGACGGTAGCCGCCTTTGCCCTCGCCCTGTTCATCATCGGCTTTTTCGGCACCCGGCACATCAAGCTCTCCGCCCAGTACGAGAGCATCAACGAGGCCTATGAGCAGCGGGGCTTTCCCTACTGCTTCATGACCGGCATCTTCAAAAGCGGCGTGAGCCGGCCGGAGAACTATTCCAAGGATAAGGTGGAGGAGCTGGATCTGGACGGGACGGTGGAGGCGGAGAAGAAAAAACCCAACATCATCCTGATCCAGCTGGAATCCTTCTTCGACCCGGCCCTCATCCAGGGGGTGGAGCTGGCGGAGGATCCCATCCCCAATTTCACCCGCCTGCGGGACTCCTGCGCCTCCGGCTACCTGCGGATGCCCACCCTGGGGGCGGGGACCGTGAACGCCGAGTTCGAGGTCCTCACCGGGATGAGCCTGGATTTCTTCGGGATCAGCGAATACCCCTATGAGTCCCTGCTCCGGGAGAACACCTGCGAGAGCATCGCCTATTACCTTAAGGAGCTGGGGTACGGGACCCACGCCGTCCATGACTATACCGGTTCCTTCTACAGCCGGAACGAGGTCTATCCCAACCTGGGCTTCGACGACTTCACCTCCGTGGAGTACATGAACGACGTGCAGACCACGGAGAAGGGCTGGCCCAAGGACCGGGTACTGACGAAATACATCATGAAAGCGCTGAACAAGACAAAATCCCGGGATTTCGTCTTTACGGTCACCGTCCAGTGCCACGGCAAGTACCCGGACGACAGCGACGTGGACGATATCCGCTTCAAGGGTAACGAGGTCTTCGAAGGGGACGCCTCGGAGCAGTTCCGGTATTTTGTCAAGCAGCTCCAGGGGACCGACGCCTTCCTGGGGGATCTGATCGCCGCCCTGGAGGACTGGCCGGAAGAGACCATGGTGATCGCCTACGGGGACCATCTGCCGGTGCTGGATCTCTCCGCGGAGGATCTGGTGTGCGGCACCCTCTTCCAGACCCAGTATTTCATCTGGAGCAACTACGGCGCGGGGGTCGGAGGAGAGGATCGGGACCTGTGGGCCTACCAGCTGACGGCCCATCTCCTGGACGCCGCGGGGATCCAGGGGGGCGTGGTGACGGACTATCACCTGGAGCATATGGGCCTGGAGGGGTATCAGGACGGGCTGGAGCTCCTGGAGTACGACCTGCTGTACGGGGATCAGATCGCCTACGGCGGGGAGAGCCCTTACCGGCGGACGGAGATGAAGATGGGTCTGGAGGACATCACGGTCACGGAAGTGTTCCAGCGGGAGACCATGACGGAGATCGACGGCTCCGGCTTCACCCCCTACAGCGTGGTGTACGTGAACGGCAGACGCCGGGAGGACACGGTCTACGTCTCCCCGGAACGGCTGTATCTGCCCAATGAAACCCGGCCCCTCTCCCCCCTGGATCAGATCCAGGTCTGCCAGACCGGCCCGAACCGGATCATCCTCAGTACGGCGGAGGCGCCGTGAGGAGAAGAAAGGTCAGGAAAGAAGGTCAAGCCATGAGATTTATCTGTCCCCTGTGCGGAGAAGTGTACGACGAGGCGAAGGCCGACACGCCCTTCGCCGACCTTCCGGAGACCTGGGCCTGTCCCCTGTGCTACGCCCCCAGGAACAGCTTCCGGCCGGAGGAGGGAGAGCCCGGGCCCCGGTCCGGGGGAAAGGAGGACGCGGAATGAAATACGTCTGCCCCGTATGCGGGTACGTATACGACGAGGAGAAGGAGGGAACGCCCTTCGCCGACCTTCCGGAGAGCTGGGTCTGCCCCCTGTGCAGGGCCGCAAAATCCAGCTTCCGGCCGGAGAAGGGGGCCGAGCCCCCGGCGGGAGCTCCGGCGGCGGACTTCGCCATGGGTGAAGCGGAGAAGCTGAGCTGGGGCCAGATGGCGGCCCTGTGCACCGACCTGGGTCGGGCCTGCGAGAAGCAGGGAAAAGCGGAGCAGGCGGCAAAGTTTTCCATGCTGGCGGAGCGGTTCACCGCCCTGGTCCCCCCGGAGCCCGGGGCTTCCCCGGAGCGGCTGGAGGCCCTGCTGGGGGAGGAGATCGCCGCTTATCCCGCCGTCCGGGCTGCGGTGGACGCCCGGGGGGACCGGGGAGCCGCCAGGGCCCTGGTATGGGGAGAGAAGGCGGACCGGATGCTGGCCATCCTCTTGGAGCAGTACCGGGAACAGGGGGAGAGCATGCTGGAGGGGACCGGCGTCTGGCTCTGCACCGCCTGCGGCTTCGTGTACGTGGGGGACGCCCCGCCGGAGCAGTGTCCGGTATGCCGGGTGCCCGCCTGGAAATTTGAAAAGGTGGAGGGCTGAGCCATGGAGCAGAAGATCAAAAAGCTGGCGGTGCGGAACCTGCGTCTCTGCACCAAGGATTGTCTCTGCCTCTTCGTCTGTCCCACCGGGGCGACGGATACGGAGAACAGCGTCATCGATCCGGAAAAGTGCGTGGGCTGCGGCGCCTGCGCCGATGCCTGCCCCGGCGGGGCCATCTACCTGGTCCCCCTGGAGTATCCTCCCCGGCAGCCCAAGGATCGGGAGACGGTGAACGCCCTGAACGCCCTGTCGGTGAAGAAGACGGAACTGGAGACTCTGGCCCGGCAGGTGGCCGGGGAAACGGACAGGGAAGGCCTGCGCCGCCTCATGCTGGCCTGCGCCGCCTCCCTCCGCCTCACCGGGGCGGACCTGATGCGGGAGAGCGGCTATATGCTGCCCCAGAGCCGGGAGGCGAAGGACTTCCTCCAGGGGATCCTCATGGAGCCTCCCAGCGGGGATTTCCCCCTGGCGGAGGTTTGGCAGCTGATGGAATCCCTCTGACGGGGCAGGAGGCGTTCAGGCGGGGATGACCCCGTATCCCCCCCCTGGGGTATGCATACTTATACGGGTATGGGTGAATACTGCCCCATCCCCGGGCGGCCATGTCGCTTTTGGCTAATTCCCCCGGATTTCCGGGGGATTCTTTTATGCCTTATTCTGAAAAATCACCGGGCACCTTGTATTTCACATGAGAAGATGTTATTATTCAAGTAGAAATTGCATAAAGACTCTCTCTCCTGCTCTCAACAGCAGCATGGAAACGGGTAAGAACCGACGCGACCGGCACTGTGCGGCCTCCGGGCCAAGTCAGATACATGGGGGAGAGAAGCTCGCTATTCGAGTTCAGTAGCCGAGGGAGATATGCACTAATTATTGCATATTTATGTGCTGTTGCACCCGAAGCCCGTCTCGAATACCGAGGCGGGCTATTTTTGCCCGTTCTCCGGACGCCGGATAAGGAGAAACCATGAGCAAAGTGTACGACCTGAAGCCTTCCCGACCGGACGCCTGCGGCGGCGTCCGTCCTGCGGCGGCCGGGCTCAGCCTCTCGGAAAAGGAGGAAAAGCTGATCCGTCTGATCCGGGAGATGCAGTTCGGAGAGATCCAGCTCCATATCGCGGACGGTCAGCCCGTCCGTCTGGAGGAGATCCGGAAGAGCGTGAAGCTCTGATCCCCTCCCGCAGAAAAAAGAATACCGTTTGTCCGACTGAACAACAGCAGGGCATATCCCAAACCTGACCGGGGGAGGGGTATGCCCTGTTATTGTACAATACAATTTCGGAATGAAGAAAAGGAGTACGAACATGAAAAAACGGATCTGCCTCCTCCTGGTCCTGTGCCTCTGCCTGTCTCTGGCCGCCTGCAGCGGCGGCGGAAAACCCGCCGGGGACAAGCCTGCGGACGCCCAGGCCACGGAGAACCCCTTGGCGGACACACTGGTGATCGGCGCCAGAGCCGACTTCACCAACGAAGGCAAGAACATGATCTACGACATGCTGCTGTTCCGCATCGACAGTTACAACGCGTCTGATTATGTGGTGTCCAGCGAGCATAACGACAACTACACCGAGTTCACCCTGAAGGTCAAGCCCAACATCAAGTTCACCGACGGCACCCCCGTGAATGCGGAGATCATCAAGTACACCATCGAATCCCAGCTGAACACCGCCCCCAACGGCTTTGCCGGCCTGATCGATTCCCTGGAGGTGAAGGACGATTCCACCTTGGTGATGAAGCTCACCGATCCCTATATGAATACGGAATACGACCTCACTTACTTCTTCGTGGTGAAGCCCGGCGAGATCAGCGAGGACGGCAACTTTGTGGAATGGGTGGGCACCGGCCCCTACATCCTCACGGATCATCAGCCGGACGTGCGCGCCGAGTTCACCCGGAACGAGGATTACTGGAACCCCGCCAAGAAGGGCGCCCCCAAGACCGTCATCTGGAAGGTCCTGCCTGACGATACCACCCGGATCATGGCCCTGGAAAAGAAGGAAGTGGACGTGCTGGGCGTCGATTCCCACGCAAACTCCCAGCTCTCCAGCGCCAGCCTGAAGGAGATCCAGGACAAAGGGCAGCTGAAGATCATGCTGCGCAACGGCAGCAGCCCCGCCACCTATATGTACAACTATGTGGAAGGCCCCATGACTGATATCGAGCTTCGGAAGGCCGTGACCTACGCCATCGACCGGCAGAACATGGTGGACGTCCTGACCCTGGGCTTCGGCCATGCCATGGGCACCTTCCTCGCTCCCGAGGACAAGTATTCCAACCGGAACGGCGAAGAGTACACCTATGATCCCGAGAAGGCCAAGCAGATCCTGGCGGACGCGGGCTACAAGGATACCGACGGAGACGGCATCGTGGAAAAGGACGGCAAGAACGTGGTCCTCCAGTTCGTCACCATGTCCAGCGATACCTACCGTACCATCGGCGTCCTCTTCGGGGAATACCTGAAGGCCGTGGGAATCGGGATGGAGATCAACGCCCTGGAGCGCAACGCCTTCCTGGAGCGCACCAACTCCGGCGACATGGATATCTGCATGTGCCATCCCTGGACCACCGCCATTGCCTACTTCAACATGCGGGGATCCACAAGCGAATACGACAACTTCGGCCCCGGCTTCGGCGTGAACGACAAGTTCCCCGGCTATCTGGAGACAGTCCTCACCTCCACCAGCGAGGAGGAGATCCAGGAGACCTTCGATAAGATCTGGGCGGATATCTACGCCGCCTATGTCGCCACGCCCCTCTATGCCAGCGTGGGGTCCTACGTCCATACGGACGAAGTCTCCGGCTTCATCTGGACCCGGGGAACCCAGAACCTCATCGACTTCTCCGAGGTCGTCATCAACCGGAAATAAGTTCCGGATACGGGAAACTGCGGATGGTCAGGGGCGCGTACCCCTGACCATCCTATCATACGGCGGAGGTTCGAATGAAAGCATTACCCATCCTCAAAAAGCTGGCGGTGTCCATCCTCACCGCCCTCTTCGTTTCCTTCCTCACCTACGGCCTCCTGTATATCTCCCCCGGAGACCCCGCGGAGCTCCTCCTGACGGAAAAGATGGGCTCCATGGGGGTACAGAAGGAGGTCGTACAGCGCTATGCGGAACAGCTGGGATTGAACAAGGGCTTTCTGGAGATGTACAAGGACTGGTTCGTGAACATGCTCCACGGGGACCTGGGCACCTCCTATAAAACCGGCAATCCCGTCCTGACGGATTTCCTGTCACGCCTGGGATGCTCGGCCCAGCTGGCCCTCCTGTCCACCGCCATCTCCCTGGTGCTGGGGGTAGGGCTGGGGATCCTTTCGGCCAGGAGGCGGAACGGGATCATTGACCGCTTGACCCGGTTTTTCAGTGCGGTGAGCCTCTCCGTGCCATCCTTCTGGCTGGCGATCCTTTTCCTCTGGGTTTTCGCCATGAAGCTCAGCTGGTTCCCCATTGCGGATTACCAGGGGATCAAAAGCCTGGTCCTTCCCGCGGTGGTCATGGGTCTCAGCGGCTGTGCCGGCCTCATCCGGGTCACCCGCTCCGGGGTGCTGGACAACCTGAGCGAGGGCTACGTGGTCACCGCCCGGGCCCGGGGCCTGAACGACCGGCAGGTCTTCGTGGGGCACATCCTGAAAAACGTCATGCTCCCGGTGGTCACCATGGTGACCTCCAGCCTCATCGCCCATATCGGAGGCAGCGTCATCATCGAGAATATCTTCAGTCTCCCGGGGATCGGGAATTTCCTCCTGCGTGCGCTGCGGTCGAAGGATTTTCCGGCGATCCTGGGCTTCGTCTTCCTCATGGGCATGATCGTCGTCGTTCTCACCACGATCGCGGATCTCCTCTATCTGGCCATCGATCCGCGGGTAAGGCAGGGCATGTATGAGAAGAAATAAAGAGAACCGCTCCCTGATCGTCAAGTGCTGCGTCCTGGCCGCCATGCTGCTGCTCATCGTGTTCTCCAAGCTGCTGTTCGGCAGGGGAGACGTGGTGACCACGACCATCGCCAATACTCCGCCCTGCTGGCAGCATCCCTTCGGCACGGACAACCTGGGGCGGGACCTCCTGTGCCGCTCCTTCATCGGCCTGCGCCTGAGCCTGCTCATGGCTTTCATCATGCAGGTGATCTGCCTGGCTCTGGGGGTGACCATCGGCACCGTGGTGGGGTACGCGGGCGGGATCCTGGATAAGATCTTCGTCTTTCTTCAGAACGTCATCCTCTCCTTCCCGGGTACGGTGCTCACCCTGTGCGTCATGCTGCTCCTGGGCAACGGCATCTTCAGCATGATCGTGGCCATGTGCATCTTCGGCTGGCTGAGCTACGCCCGGCTCACCCGGAGCCGGGTCATCACCCTCCGGGAGGCCAATTTCATCAAGGGAGAGATCGCCATCGGCTCCTCCCTGTTCCGCATCCATTTCTTCCACATCGTGCCCAACGTGCTCCGCACCATCATCCCCATGTTCACCCTGATGATCGGCCATATGGTGCTGGCCATCGCGGGCCTGAGCTTCCTGGGCTTCGGCGTACAGCCCCCCAATGCGGAGATCGGCCTGATGATCCAGGACGGCATGACTTATATACGTTCCAACCCCTGGATGTTCATCTTCCCCGGCCTGGTGCTGGCCGTGTATTCCATCATGTTCAACACCGTGGGCGACGCGCTGCAGGATAAGTTCGATCCCCATGACAGCGTGAACGCCAGCAAGATGTAGGTGATCCAATGGAAGAATTACTGAAGCTTGACCATGTATCCACCGCGTTCCACAGCCGGGCCGGCCTGGTGAAGGCGGTGTGCGACGTGAATTTCACCGTCGCCCCCGGGCAGATCGTGGGCCTGGCGGGGGAGACCGGCTGCGGCAAATCCGTCCTGGGCCAGACCATCCTCCGGCTTTTGCCCCCCACCGTGGAGCAATCCGGACGGATCCTCTTCCAGGGGAAGGATCTCATGACCATGAACGAGGAGGAGATCCGGGCCGTCCGGGGGAAGAAGATCGCCTATATCAACCAGAACCCCACGGAGGCCCTGAATCCGGTGCTGAAGATCGGCACCCAGCTCCTGGAATCCCTGCGGGTCTGCGGCGGCCTCACCGGGCGGGAGGCGAAGGAGCACGCCCTGGAGATCCTGGCCTCCCTCTCCTTCGACGACCCGAAGGAGATCATGAACAAGTATCCCCTGGAGCTCAGCGGCGGCATGAAGCAGCGGGCCCTCACCGCCATGGCCATGTGCGGCAAGCCCCCCTTCCTCATCGCCGACGAGCCCACCAAGGGGCTGGACGCCCTCATCCGGGGCCAGGTGATCGATTCCCTGCAGAAATTCATCGATTTTACCGGCTGCTCCGGCCTCATCATCACCCACGATCTGAAGTTCGCCGGGGCCATCTGCGATACCCTGGCCCTGATGTACGCGGGGGAGATCGTGGAATTCGGCCCCACGAAGAAGCTCTTCAGCATGCCGAAGCATCCCTATCTCTCCGCCCTCATGGCCGCCATGCCCCAGAACGGCATGCAGGTGCTGAAGGGCAGCTCCTGCAGCCTGATCGACATGCCGGAGGGCTGCCGCTTCGCAGACCGCTGCAGGTATGCCGGCGACCGGTGCCGCAGGGAGCATCCCCCCATGAAAAGCGTGGGGGAGGACAGAACGGTGAGGTGCTGGCGATATGATTGAAGTAAAAGGACTGACCAAGGTCTACCGCTCCGGCATGCTGGGCCGGGAGCGCAAGCGGGCGCTGGACGACGTTTCCTTTACCCTGGCTGACGGGGAGACCCTGGGGGTCATCGGGGAGAGCGGCTGCGGCAAGAGCACCCTTTCCCTCATCCTGGCCAAGCTCCTGGACGCCACCTCCGGCACGGTCTCCCTCAACGGGAAGGACGTCTCCTCCCTGAAGGGGGAGGAACTCAAGCAGTACCACAAGCAGGTGCAGATCATCTTCCAGAATCCGGAGACCGCCCTGGACCCCCGGATGAAGATCGAGAAATGCATCCTGGAGGCCATCCGGAATTACCGGCTGGTCCCCAGGGGGGGACCGGAGGAGCGGAAGCTCCTGGAAGAGCTCATCGCCATGGTGGGCCTCCAGAAGGAACACCTGAGCCGCTATTGCTGGGAGCTCAGCGGCGGTCAGATCCAGCGGGCCGTCCTGGCCCGGGTCATCGCCCTGGAGCCGGAGCTGCTCATCGCAGACGAGCCCACCAGCATGCTGGACGTGTCCGTCCAGGCCCAGATCCTGAGCCTCATCAAGGATCTGCAGAAAAAGCTGGATTTCGCCATGCTCTTCATCTCCCACGATCTGGACGTGGTCCGGGCCGTGAGCGACCGGGTCATCGTGATCCGCCGCGGCGTCATCATCGAGGCGGGGAGCACGGAAGAGGTATACGACGCGCCCAAGGAGGAGTATACCCGGGATCTGATGCGCGCGTTCTACTATGACAAAGACGATACCCAATTTCGGGAAGAGGGGGAATCAAATTGCTTCTGATCAATAAACAGCTCCTGCGTCTGGGAAAGGACTCCTGGGGCTGGATCATCGCCATCGTCGTCACGAAGCTGGTCATCCTGCTGTCCTTCATGGTGGTGGTCTCCGCCGTGAGCCGGCTCATCGGCAGCTTCGTGGGAGAAGGAAACGCCAATATCGGCTCCCAGATCGCCATTGCGCTCTGCTCCGCCGTGATCGGACTGGTGGGCAGCCTCATCCTGGGAGAAGTGAAATTCAAATGCACAGCGGACATCCGCATCCGTCTCCGCCACAACATCTATCAGAAGATGCTGGATCTGGAGATGGACTACCTGGTGAAGATGGGCACCTCCCGGGCCGTCACCGCCTCCATCGACGGCATCGAGGCCCTGGAGAAGTATTTCAGCGAGTATCTGCCGGATCTGATCTACTGCTTCATCGCCCCCTTCATCCTCTTCGCCCGGATCTATCCCTATTCTCCCTACGCCGCCTGGGTGCTGCTGATCCTGTCCATCACCGTGGTGCCGGCCAACGCCGTGTTCAAGAAGCTCATGGCCATGCTGCGGAAGGACTACTGGGATACCTTCGATAAGCTGAACGAATACTTCCTGGAGAGCCTGGAGGGCATGACCACCCTGAAGCTCATGAACCGGGACGCGGAACGGGCGGAAAACCTGAAGACCCGCTCCTTCAACTACTATTACATGATCGTGAAGACCATGCGGGTCTCCTTCTATTCCACCATTCTGACCCAGGCCTTCATCTACGGCGGCATCCTGTGGTCCACCTTCATTCTGATCCGCCGGTGCTCCGCCGGCGCGATCCTGCTCTCCGCCGCCTTTTACGCTCTGATGCTGGCCTTCACCTTCTTCCGGCCGGTGCAGGATCTCATCAATACCGGCCATACCGCCCTGAACGGCGTGGCGGCGGCCAACAACATCTTCACCTTCCTGGACCTGGTGCCGGCCCGGGCGCCGGTGGACGCTGCCCTGCCCCGGGGGGAGGACCCGGACGGCATCGTGCTGGAAAACGTGGTCTTCTCCTACGACGGGGAGCGCAGCGCCGTGGACGGGGTCAATATCAAGGTGCCCAGGGGCGGGACCGTGGCCCTGGTGGGCCAGTCCGGCTGCGGCAAGAGCACCCTTGTGAACCTGGTGATGCATTTCAACGACTGCGGCTCCGGCCGCATCACCCTGGAGGGGACGGACCTGCGGTCCATCCCCCAGGAGGACCTGCGCAGGCGCATCTCCCTGGTGCCCCAGAGCACCTATATCTTCTCCGGCACCGTGGAGGACAACCTGAAGATCGTGGACAAGGACCTCAGCGAGGAACGGATGCTGGAGGTCCTGCGGGACGTGCATCTGGAGGATCTGATCGGCAAGGACGGCCTGGCTACGGACGTGGGGGAGGGGGGCGCGAAGCTCTCCGGCGGCCAGAAGCAGAAGATCGGCATCGCCCGGGCCCTGCTCTCCGACGCGGATTACATCGTTTTCGACGAAGCGACCTCCAATGTGGACGCCGCCAATGAGGAGGATATCTGGAACTGCATCCATACCCTGAGCAGCACCAAGACCCTGCTGATCATTTCCCACCGTCTCAGCACCGTCCGGAATGCAGACACGATCTATGTGATGCGCGAGGGCAAGGTGGCCGAGAGCGGCGACCACGACAAGCTCATCGCCCTGGAGGGCATCTATGCCCAGCTGGTGCGGGAGCAGGATATCCTGGAGAATTACGGAAGGAGGGCTGTCTGATATGGCCATCCAGACAAAAAAGCTCAGCGCCCCTTCGATCCTCAAGCGTCTGTTCGGCTTCACGAAGCAGGTGCGCAAGGAAATGCTGGAGGCCGTCTGCGGCGGCATCGTCAGCGGCCTTGCGAAGATCGGCATCTATATCTGCGCGGGCATGCTGCTGGCCATCGCCGCAGGGCAGGCCCCCGGCAGGACCGTCACCGGTCCCGCCGTGATGATCGTGGTCTGCACGGTCCTGATCCCCATCACCTATTATTTTGAGATGTTCAAGGGCCATGACGTGGCCTATCACCTGCTGGCCATCCTGCGGACGGAGATGTTCGGGGAGATCGAGCGCCTCAGCCCCGCCAAGCTCACCGGGGAGCGGAAGGGCAACATCATCTCCACCCTCATGGCCGACGTGGACACCCTGGAGATCTTCTTCGCCCATACCATTGCCCCCATCGCCACCGCCGTCGTCTGCGCCGTCTTTTCCCTGGTGTTCATCGGCGTGCGCGCACCCGGCCTCATGGGCATCGTTTTTCCCTTCTATCTCTATGTGGCCGTCATCAGTCCCATCTTCATCGCCAGGGCGGGCCGGGAGAAGGGACGCCGGTACCGCCGGGACCTGGGGGATCTGAAGTCCTATATCCTGGACAGCCTCCGGGGCCTGAAGGAGGTGCTGATCTTCCGGAACGGGCAGGAACGGCTGGATAACATCGACGACCGGGGCAGAAAACTGAACCGGCTCCAGATCGGCATCACCCGCCAGAACGCCCTGCTCATGAGCGTGCCCAACTTCCTCATCCAGCTCTCCCGCATCCTGGCCTTCGCCGTGTGCGGGGCCCTGGTGGCAAAGAACGGCCTCAGCTCCTGCAACGCCATCGTCCTCATGCTCATGGTGCCCGCCACCTTCGATCCCTTCACCCAGCTCAGCACCTCCGCCACCGCCCTCATCCAGACCTTCGGCGCGGCGGAGCGGGTCTTCGCCCTCATCGACGAGCCCGCCCAGGTGGAGGACGCGGGGACGAAGGAATTCCCGGAGAAGATCGACACCATCGAGTTCGAGAACGTCTCCTTCACCTATCCCGGCACCAGGACCAAGGTGCTGAACGGCTTCAATCTCCGCATTTCCGGCGGGGAGAACGTGGGCCTCATGGGGGAGAGCGGCTGCGGCAAGACCACCACCATGCACCTGCTCCTGCGGTTCTACGATCCCGATGAGGGCGCCATCCGCATCAACGGCACGGATATCCGGGAATTCACCCTGGAAAGCCTGCGCCGGGGGATCTCCATGATGCAGCAGGAGACCTTCCTGTTCAACGACAGCCTGACGGAGAACATCAAGCTGGGCAAGCCGGACGCCACGGAGGAGGAGGTGGTGGCCGCCGCCAAACGGGCCTCCATCCACGACCTGATCATGACCCTGCCGGAGAAGTACGATACCCGGGCAGGGGAGCTGGGCGGCCGCCTCTCCGGCGGCGAGAAGCAGCGCATCGGCATCGCCCGGACCCTGCTGAAGGACAGCGAACTGATGCTCTTCGACGAGCCCACCAGCAGCCTGGATATCCTCAACGAGAAGGGGCTGCTCATGACCATCGACCGGAACTTCACGGACAAGACCGTGGTGATGATCTCCCACCGGAATTCCACCCTGGGCGCCTGCGGCCGGGTCTGCAAGGTCCGGGAGGGGAAGGTGGCGGAGGAGAAGCTCGCCTCCGGAGAATAAACCGAAAACAAAAACCGGGGCCGCCTCGTTCAGAGGCGGCCCCAATCTGCAGACATTGTCAGTCCGGGCCTCGCAGAGTTCGCGGCTCGGAAGCCGCGAATGAAATAGAGGTTATTTTTGGGCGGAATTCATTTCTGCCCAAAAATACTGCTCGCGGAGCGCACTGTGCGAGCGGAGCGAGTGCGGGGAGCGGAGCGTGAAACCAACTCGACCCGGAGCCCAGCGAAGCGGGTCCGGGTCGAAATGTTTATT